>WUUC01076246.1_pt1 | contig 13729 bp, 10 predicted proteins | sample 6278441 | NCBI WGS metagenome assembly WUUC01 (sample SAMN13675441, study PRJNA597444) | soil metagenome | isolation source: soil | place: USA: Washington | collected 2017-10
TACGAACAACCGTGAAAATGGTGCTGACCAAGGCCGGCTACGATGTGGTCGAGGCGGAGGACGGTGAAAAGGGCATACAGGCGATCAAATCGGGCGATAATCCCCTCATGGTAGACATGATTCTTTGCGATATGCAGATGCCGAAGATCGACGGCGTCGGCGCCATCGCGCATTTCCTCTCGCAATTTCCTTCCGTACCGATCGTGGTCATGACAGGCCATCCCGATGTCCAGGCCGCTACCAAACTCATGAAGCAGGGCGTCATGGATTACCTGGTCAAACCGATTGAGAAGGACAAACTCCTCGCGGTGGCCGAGGAAGCGGTGAATAAGCATATCCTGTTCAAGAACCACTTCCGGACATAGTCAGGGCGCACATGACGGAGGCCGCTGAGAGGATGACTGGTGCTCCCTGAGGAAACCCTGCCTCCACAGCAGAATGCATATCCCGACCGCCGCCGGGCTGCCCGGCGAACGGCGGATCTGCATCTTGGCCATGGGAGTAGAGAACTAGAGACCACCCTCATCATCTCGCGAGCCCTGTCACGGCACAGCACGCTCGAAGATTTAGTCGCGCAGACGCTTGATACGGCTCTGGAAGCCGTCGATGCGGAATGCGGCTCGATTCTCATTGCGGATCCGGCCTCCCAACAACTCGTCAACTATCGTTCCGTTGGTCCAAAACCGATTCAACCGGGATCAGCCACGCCCTGGCACCAGGGAATGGCGGGGGCCGTGTTCAAATCGGCCCAGCACGCCATCATCGTGGATGTCGAGACCGATCCACGGGTTCCGGACAAGATCGATAAAGCCACAGGATCGATAATGAGGAATATGGTGATCCTGCCGCTTAAGAGGTGGCAAGGTGAGCCGATCGGGGTGATTGAGATCCTCAATACCTGCCACCAGCGGATCACTGAGGATGATATCGCGGTTCTCACGATCATCTCGTCGCTCGCGACACCGGTCATCGAGGAGGCGAGGTTATTCGAGGCCAAAAAGCTCGCCCAAGTAGCGCAATTGGCCGGTGACATGAGCCATGACATCAAGAACTTGCTCATGCCGGTTCTTTGCGGAGCGGAAGTGCTGAAAGACGAGCTCGATGAGTTGTTCGGGAGGCTCTCGGATCGAGACTCCCCTCAGTCGGAGAAAAGCCATGCGTTGTGCCATGAGGTGCTGAACATGGTTCAAGAGGACGTTCGGAGAATCTCGGACCGGGTTCGAGAGCTTGCGGACTGCGTGAAAGGCATGAGCGCGCCGCCCACGTTTGCGTCATGCCAGATTGCCAATATTGTGTTAAGCGTGTTCGGAACGCTGGAGCTGATGGCGAAAAAAAAGGACGTCACGCTCAGCTGCCAGGGCCTCGACGGCCTGCCACCCATCGAAGCAGACGAACAGCGGCTGTTCAACGCGTTCTACAACCTCGTAAATAATGCGATTCCGGAAGTTCCCGCCGGCGGATCAATCACCATCGGCGGAACGGTAGCCGCCACAGCAGACCTACTCGAGATTCATGTAACCGACACAGGCCGGGGTATGCCTCCCGAGATCCGGGACAGTCTCTTTACGGCGCGCGCACTCAGTAGGAAACCCGGCGGAACAGGACTGGGAACAAAAATCGTGAAAGACGTAATCGATGCCCACAAAGGCCACATCCAAGTCGAGAGCACCCCTGGTGAAGGCACGACGTTCCGATTAATCCTGCCGCTCCGTCAGACAAAAGCCATCCGGCGCAATGGCACACAAGCCGCCTGAGCATCGCCGAATCGTCCGTTCCAATGTTTCAATTCAGACGCCTAGCGCTTCACTCTTTCTTGCCTCACGTTCGTCAATAACACTCCGGTTACCGATGGCCGGTGTCGAGCTTGACTCCATAAAAACGCCGGACTAGGCTGCTGCCAGTTTTCCCGCGGCCGGTCGACTCAGTTCTGTATCACACCCCCGGAGGAGTCGCATGGCTTCACGCCGACAAAGCCCGCCGCCGACCCGTCCATCCCGCATGGCCGAGCAGGAGCGTCTTGAAGAGGATGCCCGTCGGCAACGCCATTGGAAGCGCTGGGGGCCTTACTTGAGTGAACGGGCGTGGGGAACGGTGCGCGAGGACTACAGCCCTTATGGCACCGCCTGGGAAGCATTCCCGCATGACCATGCACGCTCGCGAGCGTACCGCTGGAACGAAGACGGCCTCGCCGGGATCTGCGATCGTCATCAATACCTGTGCTTTGCACTTGGACTGTGGAATGGCCGAGACGCCATTCTGAAAGAACGACTATTCGGTCTGACCGGTCATGAAGGTAATCATGGCGAAGACGTCAAAGAATACTACTTCTATCTGGATTCCACTCCTACCCATTCGTACATGAAGTACCTGTACAAGTACCCCCAGGCTGCCTTCCCATACACGCAGCTGATCGAAGAGAATCGTCGCCGTAGTCGTCGCGACCAGGAATTCGAGCTCATGGACACCGGCTGCTTCGATGACAACCGCTACTTCGACGTATTCGTGGAGTATGCGAAAGCGTCGCCTGAAGATGTGTGCATTCGCATTCAGGCAATCAACCGCGGGCCTGAGCCCGCTGAACTGACGTTGTTGCCTACGATCTGGTTCCGCAATACGTGGTCGTGGGGAACAGACATCAGGCGTCCCCGTTTCAACGAAGGTGAGTCGACCCATCAGGCAAGCATGATTGAGACCACCCATGATTACTATGGGTTCCGCCGGCTGCTATGCGATGGGCAGCCGACGCTGCTGTTTACGGAAAACGAGACGAACTCGAGACGGCTCTATGGCGATGAAGACGGTGCCCGCTATGTCAAGGATGCGTTTCATGAGTACGTCGTTGCCGGGGACAAAGCGGCTGTAAACCCTGCTAGGAACGGCACGAAAGCCGCTGCACAGTACGTGCTGACCCTGCCTCCGGGAGCGGCAACCACGCTTCGCCTTCGCTTTACCAATGAGGAGCGCGTGAGCACCTTCGCGAAAGAGAATTTCGAGGCCGTGTTCAACGCGCGCATACAGGAAGCCGACGAGTTTTACGCCGGTTTGGCTGCTCAGGATATTGCAGGGGACACCAAACGAGTCCAGCGTCAAGCCTTTGCCGGGCTGCTCTGGACGAAGCAGTTCTATCATTACGATGTCAGTCGGTGGCTCAAAGGCGACCCAGTCGGACCGGAGCCGCCCTCCAACCGTCTGCACGGCCGTAATGCGGATTGGACGCATGTTTACAATGCCGACGTCATTTCCATGCCGGACAAATGGGAATATCCCTGGTATGCCGCATGGGACCTCGCCTTTCACTGTATCCCGCTGGCCCTCGTCGATTCGACGTTCGCCAAGGAACAACTGGTGCTGATGCTGCGCGAATGGTACATGCACCCCAACGGACAGATCCCGGCGTACGAGTGGGCTTTCGGGGATGTGAACCCGCCTGTGCATGCCTGGGCGGCATGGCGAGTGTACAAAATCGAGAAAAAGCGCAAAGGATCTGGCGATCGCATGTTTCTCGAGCGGGTGTTCCACAAGCTGCTGTTGAACTTCACATGGTGGGTCAATCGAAAGGACACAGAGGGAAAAAACATTTTTCAAGGAGGATTCCTCGGCCTGGATAACATCGGCATTTTCGACCGGAGCAAGCCGCTTCCCACCGGTGGCCACCTCGAACAGTCCGATGCCACCAGCTGGATGGGCATGTACTGCCTGAACATGCTGACGATGGCGCTCGAGCTCGCGCGTGACAACAGGGCCTACGAAGATGTAGCCAGCAAATTTTTCGAGCACTTCGTCTACATCTGTCGTGCGATGAACAACATGGGCGGTGAGAAAATAGAACTTTGGGACCGAGAAGACGGGTTTTTCTATGACGTGCTGCATCTTCCCGATGGCGGAACCAAGCATCTGAAGGTTCGCTCCATGGTGGGGTTGATCCCCTTGTTCGCCGTCGAAACGCTCGACTCCGATCTCATCGACAGCCTTCCACGCTTCAAGCATCGAATGCAGTGGTTCATCGAGAACCGCCCGGACTTCTCTCAGCATGTGGAAACACACACCATTGAGGGCGGCGTGCGGCGTTTTCTTTCGCTGGTCAACCGTGATCGGCTCCGCTCCGTCATGCGGTACATGCTCGACGAGCAGGAGTTTCTTTCTCCCTATGGCATTCGGGCATTGTCCGCCTATCACCGCCATCGGCCCTACGTGCTGAATGTCACGGGACAGGAACATCGCGTTGATTACGAACCGGCCGAATCCGGCACAGGCTTGTTCGGCGGCAATTCGAACTGGCGGGGCCCTGTATGGTTCCCGGTCAACTATCTGTTGATCGAGTCGCTGCAGAAATTCCATTACTTCCTGGGCGACGGATACACGGTTGAATATCCGTTCGGATCCGGAGAGCAGGCCTCTCTGGGGAAAGTGGCGTCGGACCTCTCGCGGCGCCTCATTCGCATTTTTCTGCCGGACGAAGAAGGGAAGCGTCCGGTGTTCGGCGGCGCTCGACTTTTTCAGGATCCGCACTGGCGGCAGCATGTGCTGTTTTATGAATACTTCCATGGAGACAATGGCGCCGGTGTCGGGGCCAGTCACCAAACCGGATGGACCGGGTTGGTCGCAAAGTTAATCCAGCAATCGGGCGAATAGCCGGCAAGGCTAAAGGTCATAGGGATGAAGGTTGCGCAGGCCGACTGCCGTACGCTTGAAACAGCCTTGAGTCTCGAATGGCTGGAAACGAACGGTCGTGGCGGATTCTCGTCGGGAACGGTGGCCGGGGCCAACACGAGACGGTATCACGCGCTGCTGTTGGTGGCGAGGACCCCTCCGGCCGAACGGTTCGTTCTTGTCAACCAACTTGAAGAATGGCTCGATCTCGACGGCTTCAACGTGCCGCTTTCCACCAATTGTTATCCCGGAACGGTTCACCCCTCCGGATATCAGTCGTGCACCGGATTTTCGAGCGAGCCGTGGCCGACGTGGACATTCGACTGCCATGGGACGACCGTGCAGAGGGAAATCCTCATCGTCCGCGGTCGGGATCTGGTCATTGTCCGATGGACGCTGGCCGGCAAACAGGCTCGGTCTGCGACGCTGCGTGTCACACCAAAAATCAGCGGGCGCGACTACCATGCCACCCACCGTGAAAACAGTCATCTGTCGATGAGTGCGACGATCGGAGCCGGGATGGTGGGGTGGCGGATGTATCCGGATGTGCCCCCGGTGCGCGTGTTCCATAACGGAGCCTATCAGCACGACCCGCAGTGGTATCGCCAGATCTTCTTGCCTATTGAACAAGAACGCGGCCTCGACCACCTCGAAGACTGGTGGTCACCCGGCACGGTAACGCTCGAACTGAATTCCCGGTCATCTCAGACACTCGCCTTCACGAGCGAAGAACTTCAACAACTCGATGTCACGGCCCTCATCGCGGCTGAGCAGGCAGGACGTGACCAAATCGCGCAATCTGCTCCGACTGGCGATCCGCTGGCTAGTGCATTGTGGCGCGCGGGAGACGCATATCTGTCGCAGCGCGGCCCGCGAGAGACGGTGATCGCCGGCTATCCCTGGTTTACCGACTGGGGCCGCGATACGTTTATCTCGCTACCCGGTTTATGCATCACAGCCGGACGAGCGGCGAGCGCCTGGGAAATCATTGAAACCTTTTCCATGCACGTCTCCCACGGCATGATCCCTAATCGATTCGGCGATAAAGACGAACCGCCTGAATACAATGCGATGGATGCATCCTTATGGTTCGTGCACGCCGTTGATCGGTACCTTACTGCGACAGGCGATGACTCTCGGGTGCATCGAACCGCTTGGCCCGTCGTCCGGCAGGTACTGGAGGCGTACCGATCCGGTACCAGGTACGGCATTCAAATGAGCGATGACGGATTAATCTCCGGTGGAGCGCCCGGCGCCCAACTGACCTGGATGGATGTCAAAATTGACGGCCGGGTGGTCACGCCTCGACATGGAAAGCCGGTGGAGATCCAGGCGCTGTGGATCAAGGCCCTGGACATCGGTGAGGCGTTCGGACGGCGATTCGACGAGGCAGCTCTGGCCGACCGCTGCCGCGGCGACCGCCTTCGAGCCGTCGCATCTTTCCAAGAACGATTCTGGTATGAGGAAGGCGGCTATCTCTACGACGTCATCGACGGGCCGCAGGGAAACGATCCATCGCTGCGTCCGAACCAACTGTACGCACTGTCTCTCGTCGATGACCTCGTCCCGCGCCCCCGCGCGCAGCAGATTCTCCGACTCGTGGAGTCGGAACTCCTGACGCCTGTCGGACTCCGCACCCTCTCCCCTCGCGATCCGCGCTATTGCCCGCGCTATGCCGGCAGCGTTCGCGAACGCGATGCTGCGTATCATCAGGGCACAGTGTGGCCTTTCTTGCTCGGACCGTTCGTCACGGCGTGGCGCAAGGCGTTTGGAAACCGCGCTTCGACGCGAAAGAAGGCCCGCGGCTTTCTCGCCGGTCTTGAAGCGCATCTTCGGGAAGGCTGCCTCGGCCACGTGTCCGAAATCTTTGATGGAGAGCCGCCCTATCGGCCTCGGGGCTGCTATGCCCAGGCCTGGTCGGTCGCTGAACCGTTGAGGGCTTTGATTGAAGACCTCGGTGCGGGTATAGACGCGCCTGCTCAAAAACGCGCCGCTGCTGGTCGACGGAGTGTGTCACGGACACCCGCGCAATCAAAGACAAAACCTCCCAGCAAACAGCGATCCAAGAAATCCGGGAGGGCGTCACCGCCGCCATAAAGCCGTGTGGCATCGCCCGGCCGAATACATCCTTTACTTATTTCATGCTACGCGATACCCTTGCCGCCCGGTTCTTACTTCAGACCTGCACAGCTCAACTTTGTACATGAATCGCACCATGTGTGACCCGCACACAGTTCGTTGGTGCACACCCTGGGAGGAGACTGCTATGTCACGTTTCATCTTCATCACCATCACTATCGTGAGTCTAGTCATCGCCATGCCGGCTGGGGCCTCTGGACCCAACCGTCCGCAAGCCGAATATTCAGCTGACTCGACGATACAGAATGAGGAAGGCACCATTCAGCAGCATGTCTACGTCACACCGACGAAGGAGCGCAAAGAGATGCTGACGGGCGCCGGCGACGGAGGCATCCAAATTTGGCGCTATGACACGAAAGTCATGTGGATGCTCATGCCCTCCGAACACATGTACATGGAGCAATCGATGACAGGAGCCCACGGCAAGCCGAATGATACGTCTCAATGGACCTATGAAGACACGGCGATGGGCGAAGAAACGCTGAACGGGGTGAAAGTGACGAAATACAAGACCATCGCGACGAGCACCGACGGGAAAAAGTATGGCGGCTTCTCCTGGCGCACGAAAGAAGGGATCAATCTCAAGCAGGATCTCCTTTACAAGGAAGGGAATGACAAAAAGCGAATGCTGACCGAACTGAGCAATCTGAAAATCGGCAGGCAGGATCCGATGCTCTTCGAGATTCCAGAAGGCTTCACGAAGCTCGATATGGGCGGCATGATGGGAGGCATGATGGGTCGTCAAGATATGGGACAGCGCGGCATGCCGAGCAACAGGCCGCAAACCGGAAGACCCAAAGTCATGCCCATGCCGGAGGACCAGCCGGTCGCTCCCGAACAGGCACCTCTGCCTGACGATCGGTCGGACATGCAAAAAGCCGGGGATTTAATGAAAGGCATCTTCGGTAAGTAGACGCGCACATGACCGGTTGTATGCAAAGCCGATGGGTGATCGTTGCCTTGTTGGTGTCGGTATTGACGGCTCTGCCGCATGCAGGATTCTCACAAGCGCCGGCCCGCCCCATAGTAAACGCGTCCGCCCTTTACATGGTCGAGCTTACGTCGGGGCGTGTGTTATTGGAGAAGAACGCAAGCCGCCGTCTTCCGCCCGCCAGTCTCACAAAAATCATGACCGCGCTGGTGGCGCTGGAATCCGCTCCTCTTCAAGAAGTGGTGAAGATCGACGGCCGTGCACTCGCTCATCGATCGTCCCTCAAGTTTCAAGCCGGAGAGGAATTTCTCTTGCGCGATCTCGTGACGGCCATGCTCGTGGTCAGCGCGAACGATGCCTGCGAGGCCGTGGCCTGGCATATCGGCGGTGACGAGAAGCAGTTCGTCGGAATGATGAATGAACGCGCTCGCAACCTAGGGCTCAAGAACACGCATTTCGTCAACGCGTGTGGATTTGACGCGCCGGGGCACTACTCGACCGCAGCGGACCTGGCAAAGCTGACCGAGCAGGCGCTCCAACAGCCGCTTTTTTCCATGATGGTGAGGACATTGGTCCGCGACATCGTGACAGTGGACGGCACCAGGCAGATGTCGCTGCACACCACGAACGAGCTGCTCGTAGATCCGGATGTGAATGGTGTGAAAACAGGCTACACAAGTAAAGCGGGACGCTGTCTGATCGCCACCATGTCCAAAGAGGGGCACCGGTTGCTCCTGGTGGGATTGAATCTCATGGATCATTGGGAGCAGGCCTCACGGATCCTGCGTTATGGTCACGAGGTCCTACGGGACGAGCGGCTAAGGCAAAACGAGAACGACGACTACCGGCGGCCCACACCGTGCAGGTAGGCATCACGAAGGTTGTCCTGGGCGAGCACGTAATCCCGATCCAATTGAGCGGCGATGCGAAATTCGTGAACTGCTCGTTCCCACTCTCCGCGGAGCGCGTACGCGTGGCCCAGATTGTTGTGCGGCCTCGCTTTATTCGGGGATTTTTCCGCCGCGTCGGACCAGAGAGAGAGCTGATCTCTGTAGAGCGTGTTGCGGTGGACGGTCATGAGACAGAGTCCAACCACCACGACGCAGACCATGCTTGCTCCAGCAGACCGCATCAGCCGAGAGCGCTTCAACATTTCGCCACACCGGGCCGACAGCGTGACAACGATCGCAACGAGCACCAGCAACAACCCAATGGACGGCAGGTAGAGGTTGCGTTCACTTAAGAGATCTGCACGAGGGATAACGCTCGTCGGAAGGAGTTGAAGAAAAAACCAGCCGATACCGAACGATACCGCAGGAAGACGGTGCGTCATGCCTGCGGCAAGCGCAATCAATGCCGCGAGAGCGAGAAGATCGAAAGGAAGCGGCCATTGACCCGTTGAGTGAAATTCAGGCAAGTGGTGGTCGAAGTTCTGATTCCATGGGCACAGGAACAGTTGCAGCGCATAGACAACCGCGTGGGCTTCGCTCAACAGATTGTCCCAAAGGGGCCGAAGGTGGAGGCTGAACTCCGCCAGATAGGTATAGCGAGGATGACTCCATGCCCATGTCGCAGCGACCAGCGAGAAAACCCAGAACGGCAAGTGGCCCGAGAGAATCGACGCACGAAGTGACGCGCCTCTGAGCCGACGGATAAGCAGATCCCAGAGCAGAAGCATGAACGGAAAGGTCATGGCGGTTTCCTTTGCTCCCATTGACAGAACAAAGGCCACGATCGCGCCTGATTGATACAAGAGGCGCTGTATCGAGGCTTCCCGAGCCTCGGACGCTTTGATGTAGCAGAAGAGCGCCGCGAGGTAGAGAACGGACATCAGGCCTGAGGCCCGCCCGGAAATGTAGGTGACGGTTTCAGTCTGAATGGGGTGCAGGAGAAAGAGCAGCGCAGTCCAGAACGGCACCTGCTGCATCTCCCTTGCGACGGCGCGAGTGAGTATGAAATAGACCAGCATCCCGGAGCCGAGATGGAACAATTGGTTGAGTAGGTGGTACCCAGCGGGGTTTACCCCATACAAGGTACGATCGGAGAAGAATGTGGCGTACAGGACGGGGCGGACGATGTGATCAAGGTGGCCGATAAACGTCCCGGCATCGGCGAGATGAGGATTCTCAAGAATAGCGGAGAAATCATCGAATTGGAAACCGCCAAGCCATGCATTCGCATATGCCAGGGCGATGGCGAGAACAAGCGCGAGCACTCGAGAAGCTTGATGTGCCGAGAAAGAGGCCATGGATGGCACGACAATACGCCCTTCTAACACGTGAGTACACAGAGAGGAGGAAGGACCATGTCCTATAGGATCAGGCAGGTGCGGAATCCGTTCGAGGCTGTGCGGCAACCGTCCCCCGCCTCCGGGACCATGGGCCGTGCCCTGACAGTCACGTGCCTGTGCGGTGCGCTCCTGCTGCTGGTCTTCCATACGACGGCTATGGGAGCGGGTCCGTGCACGTGCGACGATATCGATAAGATGCAGAAACATCTCGATCGGGTCGCCAACGCAGAAGAGGCCTGGAAAGAAATCTTTGCCTGGGCCCGAGAACTGTATCGAGACGTCGATATGCCACAATCGAATGACGACCTCAACCAAAAATTCGTCCAGTTGACTGGCGCCTCGAAGGCGCAATGGTATGACCTCATCAAGCAAGGTCCAGTGAAGGAGAAGAAAACCATAAAGAAAGTCGCGGGCGTAAGCCCAGAAGGCGAACCGGTAGTCGACGAGGACTTCAAAAAGAGCAATTGCGACGACATCATCAAAGCAGAGCATGTGCACGAACAAGCGCATAAGGACTTCTATTTAAGTTTCCCGAAGGTGTTCGACGTGCTGATGAGCTCCCGCCTCCTTCGGTTGCGTGCGGAATCGGAAGTGGAATCCTATCGAAAACACAAAACCTTTCTCGAAAAGACGCTTTCAGAGCTCAAGCTGAAATGCACCACAAAACTCGACCCGAGCAAAAAAAGAGAATTGGCGCAGGCAGCGGCACAGCGGCAGCGAATGAACGAAGCCGAGATCCGTGTCCGCTTGCTGGGAGCGGCACAATCCGGAAAGTGACGGAGACGTGAAGACTTGGCACTGTGAGGAGGAACAACCATGAACGGCCCTTCGATCATACTCGCGAGTTTCATCACGGGAACGTTGGTGACCATGTCCGGTTCCCCCCAGGCTCATGCTCAGCCCGCCTCCCCGTCCTCGGGCTCCGCTGCCCCGCTTACGCCGCAAACCGAAACGGTCAAAAAGTATCTCGACGGTTGTCTGAGCAAGCCGGTTAAGGATGCCGGCTGCGAGAAGCTGAGAAGAGACGCCGTTGAGATCCTGAAACAAGACTTACATACACTCGGGTCATCGGCAGATCGAGGCTATTTACTCAGCATTGTGCCGGTCTTCCAGAGCGAAGAAGTCGAGTTGCGAATTGCCGCGGCTGACGCCATCGGCATGATCGGGCCGCAGGACCGTGACGTGGAGATGCTGGCACCGCTGACCAATGATCCCGTGCCGGATGTCAGGCAAGCCGTTTCGCAGATGATTTCCCGCGGCAAGGGAAACGTTCTCGCCGTGCTGAAGCAGCGGGCCATGCCGATGAGCGTCGGACGGACCGCGCAGATTCCGGCTGACGCGGCGAAATACTCCATGCCCGTGGCGCCGGACAGTATCTATTTATTCGATTCGAGCGACGCAGCAGTCGGTCGCCTCTCCTACGTGTCACAGAGCGCCAAGAGCGATCCGGCTCAATTCTTCAAGGGCAAGGCCAAGAAGGGGCCAATGCCGCTCGCAGAGTTCAAAACACAGTATCGCTACCACCTTCAGGACGAAGACGCGGCGGCAAATCTGACACAGCAGGCGGAAGGCAAAAAGGCGGAAAAGGTGCAGCCGCCCGATCCACGGAACATTCAGGCCTTTACGGAATACATGCAGAAAATCCAGTCCGCCGGGGCCAGGCATGGCAACAGGATGTACCTCAATTCATATGAACCGAAGCTCTTCGGCTCTCCAACGGTCTATGTTCTGGAAGAACGGCAGATCGGCAAGCGGACCTATCCCACCCGTTACGTCGTTGTCTACCAGGAGCAAGCGTTGAAAAGGTCCGGATACCGTCTGTCGTGGATGACGGTCGCAGACAATGCGATCAAAGAGGCCCAGGCGGCGTCGCTCCAGGCTGAGCAACAGGAAGAGGCACAGCATAAAGAAAATGCCGTGCAAAAGAAGAAGGCGCAGGAACTGGAAGCACTGACCCAGAAAAAGGACGCGGCGGAGAAAAAGCAGTTTAAGAAAGGCCAGGACGATCTCGAGAAAGCACTTGGATTTTGAATCGAGCATCGGAGGATTGTCATGTTCAAATCGTTATTCACCACGCTCGCAGGAGCGGTAGGTGCCTTATGTTCCGACACGGCATGGCCGCTTGGGCGCTTGAGCAGCCTGATGGCAAGTTGCCGCCCGGTGTAAAGAAGGCGAATGTTGATTTCTATCGCGGGCATGAAGCCGAGTTGAAGAAATTGGGCGAACTGAGCAAACCAGCGGATTGCGACAATTGATGATCGCGTCAGCGAGTCGGGGCAGATCTGACTCTACTGCGTGCCCGGAACGGACTTCCGATTGGCGGTTCCCTGCAAATCCATGTCCAACTTGACGGGGCTATCACGCTTGTTCGGCTCGAGACGCACGGGCATCCGGTCGACCATGAGCTTGATTAACGGCACCGCAGCGATATGAGGAGCTTTTTCGGAAGGCTTCGAGTACAGCGTGACGCGGACGTGGTGAGGCCGGCTCGCCGGCGTGATTTGTGAAACAAGATCTTGTTCGATGAATCCCACCACCATGCCGCTGCCATCGGCCAGCTTATGAATCTCGAATGCGTTCGCTGTGGAAGGGCCGCGCTCGAGTATAAGATCCGGGCTCTGCGTGACCAACGCCATCGCAAGCGGTTGAGAATCGATAAAGCCGTAGGTTCCTGTCGCGGCCTGTGAGAACGGAACGCGCGCCGTGCCGAGTTCTGCGACGGCGTTCTTCACTCGGAGCTGCTTGCGCAGATCCTGTTCGCTGCCGGTCGCCTCAATCGCGACTGCCAACGGCGCAGCTTTCACCATAGGCATGACTTCCGTCTTTCCCCCTGTCCCCGTCCCCGCCGCCAGGACCGTCAATGGAATAATGCTGCTGGAAAGCGCCATCCAGCACACCATTCCCGGAACAATCGAATTCCGCACGGGTTCCTCCAAGAATTGCTGATGATACGGATCCACCGGGTCAACCAGGTGACAGGCTACGTCCGGTCGAAGCGCGCTGTCAACGGAAGCCTGGTCGTAAACGTCTTACGCTGCTATGAATTCCGCAATTCGTTGACTCAAGCTCTCCCTTTGCTACGCTGCCTAGGCGGCAACCATGTGGGCTGCCGATCTTCTGAACATCGGTCGTCTACATGCTCTTACGATATGATTGCAGCATTCGCCGCGGCGTCCGTTGGGCATGCGCCGCATGGCTCATTTTCGCATCCGTTGCCGGCGCCGAGGTTCCGAATGAAACGTACGACTTCAGCATTACCAAAGGTATCGTGGAGTTCGGGCGGAGGCATTACGAGCAAGCCGCCACGCTGTTTGAGCAGGCCCGGCAGGCCGTGCCCGGCGACCGTGAGGCGACCGCCTATTTGGGGCAGACGCTGCTACGCTTGAAACGGTACGAAGAAGCCGAAGCGCTCTTCCAAGAGCTGACAGCAAGCCGGCCGTCGTATCCGCAGGCCTGGCTGGGCTTGGCTCTCTCTCACACCCAGCGTGGCAAATACCATGAGGCGCTGGCCTCTCTGGGAGAAGCGCAAAAGCTGGATCCGAACAACCCGCTTATCTATTTTTATCAGGGAGTCATCTCGCACGAGTTGAAAGCGTTCAACCAATCCCCCGCGCTCTTTTCACGAGCCATGGCGTTGAGCCCGGACCTTACGCCGACCGCCCGCTACTACACCGGGATGTCTTACTATGAACGCGGATTGCTCGATCAAGCGCAAAAGG
>WUUC01103770.1_pt1 | contig 13729 bp, 12 predicted proteins | sample 6278441 | NCBI WGS metagenome assembly WUUC01 (sample SAMN13675441, study PRJNA597444) | soil metagenome | isolation source: soil | place: USA: Washington | collected 2017-10
ACGAACTGGGCGGCGGCTGGCTGCGGATCGCCGAGGCGCGGATCGGCAAGCGGGCGTTCCTCGGCAACTCGGGGATGACCGCGCCGGGCCGGAGCGTGCCCAAGCGTGGGCTCGTCGGTGTGCTGTCCGCGACTCCCAAGCGCGCCAAGGCCGGCAGCTCGTGGCTCGGCATGCCGCCGATGAAGCTTCCCCATGCCGCCGGCGCCGGGGACGCCTCCCGCACGTTCGACCCGCCGCGCCGGCTGATGGTGGCGCGTGCGCTGGTCGAGGCGTGCCGGGTCATCCCGGTCATGTGCACCGCGGCGCTGGCCGTGCTGACGCTGGCGGCGTTCGAGTGGCTGGGTGCGTTGGCGCTGCCGCTGGGTGGCGTGGTGCTGCTCGGCGCGGGCGTGCTGGCGTGTGTGCTCGCGGTGGCCGCGAAGTGGTTGCTGGTTGGGCGGTTCCGGGTGAGCGAGCGGCCACTGTGGAGTGGCTTCGTGTGGCGCAACGAGCTCGCTGACACGTTCGTCGAGGTGCTCGCGGTGCCCTGGCTGGTCTCCTCGATCGGCGGGACCCCGCTGATGAGCGTGTGGCTGCGCGGGCTCGGCGCGCGGGTCGGCGGCGGCATGTGGTGCGAGACTTACTGGATGCCAGAAGCCGACCTGATTCGCATTGACAGCGGGGCCACGGTCAACCGAGGCTGTGTTGTGCAGACCCACCTGTTCCATGATCGAATCATGCGGATGGACGAGGTGATGCTCGGCGAGGGCGCCACGCTCGGTCCACACGGGATCGTGCTGCCCGGCGCCACGGTCGCCGCGCGCGCCACCGTCGGCCCCGCCTCCCTGGTGAACCGGGGTGAGACCGTACCGCCGGACACCCGCTGGCTGGGCAATCCGATCACCACCTGGCGAACGGGTAGAGCGGCCGGCTGACCGTGGCCGGCAAACATGGCCCGGCGCCCAGCCAGTCCAGCGACTCCTACCTGCCGGCGCACGGCAATGGTGGCTACCGGGTCGAGCACTACGACCTCGAGCTGGACTACCGCCCACACACCGGGCGGCTGGCCGGCCGCGCGACGATCTTCGCGGCGGCCGGTCCGGCGATCACCGGGTTCAGCCTCGATCTCGGGCAGTTCCGCATCGATCGTGTTGCGGTGGACGGAAAGCCGGCGCACTACACGCACCGGGCAGGCAAGCTCAGCCTCCGCCCCGCACACCCGGTTCGCGCCGGGGCCCCGTTCACCGTCGAGGTGCGGTACACCGGCGTGCCCCGCCCGGTGCGCAGCCACTGGGGTGAGATCGGCTGGGAGCAACTCACCGACGGGGCACTGGTGGCAAGCCAGCCAATTGGTGCACCGTCATGGTTTCCGTGCAACGACCACGTCGGGGACAAGGCCAGCTACACGATCACCGTGACCACGGCGTCACCGTACACGGTGCTGGCCAACGGGGTGCTGACCTCACGCAAGGTTGGCGCCGGGTCGACCACGTGGGTGTACGAGCAGCCGGAGCCGATGCCGACCTATCTCACCACTGTCCAAATTGGACGTTACGAGTTGATGGCACTGGCCGATGGGCCGCTGCTCCAGTTGGCCGCGGTGCCGCAGCGGCTGGCCGGCGCCTTTCGGCACGACTTCGAGCGGCAGCCGGAGATGTTGGGGGTGTTCGAGGAGCGGTTCGGATCGTATCCGTTCGGCGCGTACTCCGTTGTGGTCGTGGACGACGAGCTCGAGGTGCCGGTGGAGGCGCAGGGCCTGTCCACGTTCGGGGCCAACCATGTCGACGGGGCGCGCGGGCTGGAGAACCTGGTGGCGCACGAGCTGGCGCATCAGTGGTTCGGCAACAGCCTGACGGTCGCTGACTGGCGGCACATCTGGCTCAACGAGGGCTTTTCGCACTACGCGGAGTGGCTGTGGTCGGAGGCTTCCGGGGGTCCGGTCGCGGCCGAGTTGGCGAGGACGTCGTGGGCCGCGATGGCCGCGCTTCCCCAGGACTTGATCTTGGCCGACCCCGGGATGCGGCGGATGTTCGACGATCGTGTGTACCAGCGGGGTGCCTTGACGCTGCAGGCTTTGCGGGCCGCGGTCGGGGATTCGGCGTTCTTCGGGATCCTGCGGGAGTGGACGGCGACCCATCGGCACGGGTCGGTGACCACGGAACAGTTCACCGCGCTGGCACAGCGGCACACCGGGCAGGCACTGGATGTGCTGTTCACGCCCTGGCTCTACGACGCGCGCCTCCCGGCACTGGGTCAGTAAACCTCGGCTCCTGGCAGCCGCACGGTGAACGAGGTTCGGCCGGGCTCGCTGGCAACCTCGATGGTGCCGCCGTGGGCGACCACCAGCATCTGGACGACGGCCAACCCGAGCCCGCTTCCACCGTTGCTGCGGGACCGCGAGTCGTCCGCCCGGTAGAAGCGGTCGAAGATCTGTGGCTGGTGCTGGGCGGGGATGCCGGGGCCGGTGTCCACAACGGACAGTTGAGCCCAGCCGCCGGACGCGCCGACCTCCAGGGTGGCCGACGTGCCGGGCGGGGTGTGGGCGGCCACGTTGGCCAGGAGGTTGTCCAGTACCTGGCGGAGCCTGATCGGGTCGGCCATGAGCCACAGCGGGCCGGCGCCGCTCATGGTGGTGCGCAACGGATGGCGGGGGTTCGCCGCCCGGAACGCCTCCGCGGCCGCGTTGGCCAGCACGGTGAGATCGATCCGTTCCAACCGAAGCGGCGTCTCCTGATCCGGAGAGTCCAAGCGCGCCAACAACAACAGATCGTCGACGAGGACGCTCATCCTGGCCGTCTCCTCGCGGATCTTGGCCAGGTGGGCGTCGCGCTCGGCCGGCTCGTTGGCCGCGGCGTAGTGGAAAAGGTCGGCGTAGCCGCGAATCGAGGTCAGCGGCGTGCGCAGCTCGTGCGAGGCGTCGGCGACGAACCGGCGCAGCCGTTCATTCGCCGCGGTGCGCACGGCCAACGACGCGTCGATGTGCTCAAGCATCCGGTTGAACGCGGTGCGCAGCTCCTCGACCTCGACCCCTCCCCCGTCACCGGATACCCGAACGGGGAGCTCGGCGGACTTGGTCAGGTCGCGGGAGGTGATGTCGTGGGCGGTGTTGGCCATGTCGCTGAGTGGCCGCAAACCCTTGCGGAGCACCATTCTGCCGACGAACACCAGCAGCGCGAGCGCCACGACGAAGGCCAGTCCGGCCACGAAGATCAGCCGTTGCACGGTGTTGTCCAGGTCGCTCTTCGGTGCGGCGCTGACCAGCACCTGACCCGTGGCCAGCGGGCAACCACGAACACGGTAACTGCCGGCACCCTCGACATAGACGGTTCGCAGCACCTCGGTCCGCGTCGAGTCCTTGGCCACCTCGGCCAGCCCGTGGGAGTCGTTCGGCAGGTTGGCGACCGCCGTCGGCTGCGCGGTCCCATTGTCCACTTTGTACACCGCGGAGAACCAGTCGTACGGTGCCCGTGGCGGGCCGCCGTAGTTGCGCAGCTTCGTGGTCTGGTCCACCTGGCTCCTGGTCAGCTGATCGTCGAGCCGGTCGGCCAGATACCCCTGCATGGTGGTCACCAGCACGGCGCCGACGACCACGAACACCACCAGCGCCAGCGCGCCGAGACCCAGCGCGAGCTGGGTGCCGACGCGCAGCCGCCGCCACGCGGCCAGGACCCGGCTCACCGCGACATCTGTCGAACCACGTAGCCGACGCCCCGCACGGTGTGGATCAACGGCTCGCGCCCGGCATCGAGCTTGCGGCGCAGGTGTGAGACGGCCAGCTCGACCACATTGGATCGGCCACCGAAGTCGTACTGCCACACGTGGTCGAGGATCTGGGCCTTCGTGAGCACGGTCGGCGAGCGGCGCATCAGGTAGCGCAGCAGCTCGTACTCGGTCGGGGTGAGCATGATCAGCTCCTCGCCCCTGCGCACCTCGCGGGTGTCCTCGTCGAGCGACAGGTCGGCGACGTTGAGCGTGGACGTGCGGCGGGCGCGGCCGCTTCGCCGCAGCACCGCGCGCAGGCGCGCCATGAGCTCCTCCACGGAGAACGGCTTGACCAAGTAGTCATCACCGCCTCGGGTCAGCCCGGCGATGCGGTCCGCGGTGCCGTCGCGTGCGGTCAGGAACACCACCGGGACGGCGGAGCCGGTGTCGCGCAGCCGATCCAGCACGGCGAACCCGTCGATGTCCGGCAGCATCAGGTCAAGGACAACGATGTCCGGGGCGAACGAGGTCGCCTCCCGGATCGCGTCGGCGCCGTTGCCGGCGGTGATCGCGTGCCAGCCCTCATACCTGGCCACCGTCGCCACCAGGTCGGCGATGTGCGGCTCGTCGTCGACTACCAGCAGCCGGACCCGGTTGTCTTTACTCACGGTGTTCCAGTGTGCTGCAGTCGTCTACGGACGGCGACGCGGGCCGGTTGCCGACAGGAAGTCGACAGGTTTCCGACAGCACCCGAACAGGCTGGCTCAGCACGCTCGACAGTGTGATCCGCCGAGTCGAGCTCATGGGGTACCCGGTGTCGTTCGACGTGCGGGACACCGACCCGGCGCTCGGCGAAGCCGTGGACTGGGCGGCCGGCTGGCTCCGCGACGTCGATCAGCGGTTCAGTCCGTCGCTGGCGAACAGCGAGGTGAGCAGGCTCGACCGGGGCGAGCTGGCCGCCGAGGAGATCAGCGACGACCTGGCGCATGTGCTCGAGGTATGCGCGGAGTACGAGGACCGGTCGGGTGGTGCGTTTCGCACCCGACTGCCCGGGCACCGGTTCGAACCCTGTGCGGTGGTCAAGGGTTGGGCGGTCCAGCGCGCGGCGGACATGCTGGAGTTCGCCGGTGCCAGGAACTTCTGCCTCAACGCCGGCGGCGACGCGGTGGTGCGCGGAGAACCACGGCCGGGCGCGGCCTGGCAGGTGGGGATTCGCCACCCGGACCTCGGGGACAAGCTGTGTGCCGTGCTGGTGTTGCGGCATGGCGCGGTGGCGACCTCGGCCGCCGACGAGTGCATTGTGGACGGTCGCACCGGGTTGCCGGCGCGTGAGCTGCTCAGCATCACGGTGGTGGCCGACGATCTCGGGGTGGCGGACACCACGTCCGTGGCGGCGTTCGCGATGGGCTCGGCCGGCGTCCAGTGGGCGGCTGCCGAACCCGGCTGCGAGGTGTTCGCGGTTGACGCCGATCGCCGGGTCTTCCGTTCTACCGGGCTGAGTTGACTAACTTCTCTGAATTTTTCTAACTTTCGTAGACTTCTTGCAAGCCTCGGCGCTAGCCTGCCGGTGACCTCCCCGAAATCCCTGCTCCGGGAGAAGGTGACGCAGAGTGCTCCGGTTCGCTGCTGCCCTGATCGCTGCCGTGACGCTGACCGCGATGGTCACCGCCGTCCCGCCCGCCGCCGAGGCCGCGCCGTTCACGGTCCTGGTGTTCTCCAAGACCGCCGGCTTCCGACACGACTCCATTCCCGCCGCCGGGTTGTCGCCACGGGTGCACCTGTTCTACTACCCGTGGTACGGAAGCCCGACGGTCAACGGCTCGTACCGGCACTGGCAGCAGGGCAACCACACGCCGCCCAACGACATCGGCGCGGACTTCTACCCGGTGCGTGGCCCGTACGACTCAGGGGACTTCACCGGTGCCGTGGCCGATCACATGAACTGGGTGCGCCAATCGGGTGCCGGGGTGATCGTCTACAGCTGGTGGGGCCAGGGGTCCTATGAGGACAACCTGGTGACCGGTGTGCTCAATGCCGCGCAGGCACAAGGAGTCAAGGTCGCCTGGCACCTCGAGCCGTATGCGGGCCGGACCGCGGCGTCGACCGTTTCGGACATCAACTACATCAACAGCCGGTACGGCAGCCATCCGGCGTTCTACCGGTCGCCGGACCACGCCAACAAGCCGGCGTTCTACGTGTTCGAGAGTCTGAACGTGCCCGATTGGACGGTGCTGGATCAGGTCACCGCCAACAACATCGTGCTGGCGCAGACCACGGACACCACCCGGATCGCGCACTTCAGCGGGATGTACACCTACGATGCCATCGCCGGTGCGACCGCGCCGGGCTGGGAGCAGGCCGGTGAGTTCGCGGCGTCGCGCGGGTTGATCTGGTCGCCGTCGGTCGGTCCCGGCTACGTCGACGACCGCGCGGTGCCGGGGAACACGACGCCGACGCTGGCGCGCAACAACGGTGCCACATATGACATCGAGTGGGGCAACGCGTTCGACCCGACCAAGGGCGGCCTGCCGACGTGGGTGTCGGTGACGTCGTTCAACGAGTGGCACGAGGGTTCGATCATCGAGCCGGCACGGAGCAGCCCACCGGCCGGGTTCAACTACCAGACGTTCTCGGGTGCCTACGGCCGAACCGGAGCGTCCGCCGAGACGGCTTACCTTGACCGGACGGCCTTCTGGACGACCGAGTTCGAGAACCGCCGGGGCGGGCCGGCGGTGAACCTGGCGCTGAACAGGCCGGCGACCGCGGACAGCCAGTGCGCGGCGACCGAGGGCCCGGCCAAGGCGGTCAACGGAAGCGTCTCGGGCGGCAACGCGGACAAGTGGTGTTCCTTGGGCGCCACCAAGTTCCTCCGCGTCGACCTCGGTGCGCCGACCTCGGTTGGCCGCTTCGTCCTCCGCCACGCGGCCGCCGGCAACGAGCCGTCCCGGTTCAACACCCGTGACTTCGACATCCAGACGAGCCTCGATGGCGTCACCTGGACCACCCGCGTCACGGCCCGCGCCAACACCGCCAACATCACCACCCACACCTTCACACCGGTCAGCGCGCGTTATGTGCGGCTGAACGTGATCACACCCACCCAGGACACCGATCCCGCCGCACGGATCTACGAGTTCGAGGCCTATGCGAGCTAAACGGCGTGACCCGCAGGCCACGCCGGAGCACGAAACGCGGGCCGCGCTGCGCGCGGCCGCGCGCAGCGCGGCCCGCGTTGTCCCGACGGTGGCTGGAATTTCGTGTGCTGGAGACTCACCGGTGACGCGTGGCGTCCCGGCCTAGACCTTGATCCAGTCCCCGCAACGGTTGCTGGTAAAGAACTGGCCACCCTTGAGTGTCACGGTCGGCCTGCCACCGGCGACGATGTCGTTGGCAATGATGTCGCGGCCATTGGCGTCGGAGAGGATCGCCCAGTAGCAGTGGTCGGTCACCGCTTCCTTGGTGCGGTAGGTGCCGGGCTGCACATCGATCCCAACGGCCCAGTTGCCCTCGGTGATCGTGTTCTGGGCCACGACCTTCTCCTGCTGGGTGGCCGCGTCCTCCCGTTGCTTCACCGTATCTTCCCGACCCTTGACCGCCGCCTCATGCCGCGCGGCCGCGTCTTCCCGTTGCTTGGCGGCCTCCTCTCGTCGCTTGGCCGCATCCTCAACGCCGATCTTGTTGGCCTGCAATACATTTCGCTCGTGAGTGACCGAGTCGAGCTGATCGCTCAGCTCCCGGTTGACCTTGTCGAGCTCGGCGACCGCCGTGGCGTTGTCGTGGCTGGTGCTGAGCGCATAGTCCGCCACCGACCAGCCGGCCACGAGGGCAACCCCGACGGCCAGCGCCGCCCAGAACCGCCAGCGACGAAGCAACCCTGGTGGACGCGGTGTCGACTCAGAACCGGCTGGATGGGTCTTGAGTGTGAACACCATTGGCCCGTCCCTTCTGGAGCGATGCGATCGGTATCAGGTGCATCGCGGGGATGGGCGTGGACAACTCACGATCAGGCGAGTTGAGGACCTTCGACCCTGGGCGGGATGGTCGTTCGGCACGCTTGTCGGTGTGCGTCGGTAACGTGCGAGGGCATGGAGTTGAGCAGCGTGTTCGCGCGGGCGTTCGTGGCGGAGGGGCCTCGACCGGAGTTGGCCGAGGAGTTGGCGATGTTCGCGCCGCTGATGGGGAGTTGGGATCTGCGGGTGTTCGACTATCAGCCCGATGGGACGGTGCGCGAGTCGTCGGCGGAGTGGCATTTCAGTTGGGCGCTGGATGGGCGGGCGGTCGCGGATGTGTGGATCAATCCGAGCCGGGCGGAGCGGGGGCCGCACAACGACGGCGAGTGGGGGTTGTCGTTGCGGTTCTATGATCCGTTGATCGGGGCGTGGCGGTCCACGTGGCACGGTCCGAAGCGGGGGTGGGTGATCCCGTTCGTCGGGCGGCCGACGAACGATGGGATCGAGCTGACCGGGGAGGTCCAAGGAACGCGGCACCGGTGGGTCTTCTCCGAGCTGACTGAGGACTCGTTCAGGTGGCGGAGGGAGGAGACCAGCGACGGTGTCCTGAGCATCCGCCAGAGATTCGAGGCGACCAGGGTGAAATAGATCTACGCAAACTTGCCGGTAGCCAAAGGATTTGTAGCATAATGTCCGCGTGTCCCACCCGGTAGTCAGCCGTCGGCGCGAGGTCGGTGGCGGGAGCGCCCGGTCGCTGCTGATGACCATTCTGGGCGAGTTCGTGTTGCCTCGTAGTGAACCGGCGTGGACGGCCACCCTGGTCGAGGTGCTCGGCATGTTCGACGTCGAGGAGAAGTCGGCCCGCCAGGCGCTGGCCAGGATCGCGGCCGAGGGGTGGCTGCATTCCGAGCGGGTCGGGCGCAGGGTGCGGTGGAGTCTGACCGTGCCGGGGCGGCGCCTGCTCCACGAGGGCGCGGAGCGGATCTACGGTTTCGGCAGCGGCGACCACAGCTGGGACGGGCGCTGGCTGGTGGTGCTCGTGTCGATTCCCGAGTCCATGCGCGACCTGCGGCACAAGCTCAGGACCCGGCTCTCCTGGGCGGGGTTCGGCTCGCCCACCCCCGGCGTGTGGATCACGCCGCGACCGAACGCGGAGGCCGACGCGAAGCTGATCCTGGACGAGCTGGCGCTGCCGGGCCAGGTGATGTCGTTCGTCGCCAACTACGGGGCGCTCGGCAAGGAGCAGGACATGGTCGCCGCGGCCTGGGACCTCAACGAGGTTGCCGAGCGCTATGAGCACTTCATCGCCGAGTTCTCAAGTCTCTCGGCAACGGAACCCGACGACGTGCTCCGGGCACAGACCCGGCTGGTGCACGAGTGGCGGCGCTTCCCGTTCCTCGATCCGCAGTTGCCGTCCGAGTTGTTGCCTCCACAATGGATCGGCACCGAGGCGACCGAGCTGTTCAACGACCGCCACGCCCGCTGGCGGAACACCGCGCAACACCGGTGGACAGCCCTTTCCCGGAACGCTCGCTAACCACATTTGGTGATCACTCGGTAACCGGAACGACTATTTGCGAACACGAAGGACTTTTACCGGCGATAGCTTGTCATCCGCGAAGTGTTCACGAGAGACTCCGTCCGGGAGGCGGGGCACCGAGACGGATCACCCACGCGTTGGGACACCGGCGGGAGGCTCGCAGCTTTTTGGATACGTTGCAGCTAAAGAAAAGTTGGCAAACCGTCGCGTCCAATGGCGACGAAGTGCCGCTTTACTTCTACTCGACGCTGTTCCTACTGAACCCTGAGGTCAGACAGCTTTTTCCGCTGTCGATGGCGGGCCAGCGCGACCGTTTGGTGACCGCGCTCGGCCACGTTGTGTCATCGGTCGACGACACTGAGACCGTGGTCGGCTTCACCCATCAACTGGGTCGCGATCATCGTAAGTTCAATGTGGTCGAGGACCATTACCCGCTCGTCGGCAAGGCACTGCTGGCCACTCTCGCACATTTTCTCGGTACTGATTGGACACCCCAGCTCGCGAAGGACTGGGAGGCCGCCTACACGCTGGTGGCCAAGACGATGGTCGAGGGCGCCAGGCAGGTCGCCGGCGTCGAACCACCCTGGTGGCACGCGGAGATCACGGGTCACGAACGGCGCGGCGTCGACATCGCGGTGCTCACCCTCGCGCCGTATCCCCGGCTCAACTTCACCGCCGGGCAGAGTGTCGCGGTCTGCACGGACCTGCGGCCCAACCTGTGGCGTTACTACTCGCCGGCCAACGCCCAGCGCGAGGACGGCACCATTGACCTGCACGTTCGCATGATCCCGGGTGGGCCGGTGAGCACCGCCCTTGTTCAGGTCGTACAGGCCGGCGACGTGGTCAGGCTCGGCGCACCGATCGGTGCCGGGCTCGGCCTGCGGACCGGCAGTACCGCTGACCTGGTGCTGATCGCCGGCGGCACGGGACTGGCGCCACTGAAGGCGATGGTCGAGCAGGTATCGCTCGACACCGACCACAGCGGGCTGACCAGGCAGGTTCGCCTCTACGTCGGCGTGCGGACCGCCAAGGAGCTCTACGACCTCTCGGCGCTGGACTCCTACGCGCGGGAATGGCCGTGGCTGCAGGTGGTCCCGGTGCTCTCGGCCGACGCGCCGTGGCGCCACGCCGAGGGTGGTTTCGCGGTGGACGCGGCGTTGCGGCACGGCATCGGGCCAGATCACGAGGTATACGTGTGTGGAACGGATGACATGGTCGCCGGCAGCATCGCCCGACTCAGACACGCCGGCGTCGCGGACGCGCGGATCTTCCACGAGCAGTTCACCGATCGAGACATCTGGGCGAAAATCGGAGGCCAAGCATGAGTATCCCCGAGAACATGCCTGGCCCGATGCGCGGTACCGGGCCGCTGTCCCCCGCGGGTATCCGCGAGGTGCGCTTCACCCGGGCGCCCATCGCCCGCCGCGGCTACGACATCGACGAGGTCAACCGGTTCATGTACCGGATCGCCGAGCAGGTCGCCGCGCGCGACGCCGAGAAGGCGAGCCTGCGTGCCGAGGTCGAGCGGCTGCGTGACTGGATCCGCACCAGAATCCAGGACAGCGACGACCCAGGCGCGCCGGCGACGGCCGGGCTCAACGCGCAGATGATCGCGCTGATGTCGCAGGCCCAGCAGCAGGCCGACTCCTACATCGCGCAGGCCGAGGCGTACAGCCGCCGGCTCACCATCGAGGCGCGGCAGCGGGCAGACGAGCTGATCACCGAGGCGGAGGCGGCGGTCACCCAGGGCAGCTACCATCCGGCGACCGGCGCGGATACGGCCGAGATCGCCGCGCGTCTCGCTGAGGTTCAGCGGCGCGCCGACTGGCTGCGCGCGTTCTGCCGAGCCACTCAGATGCAGCTGCAAGCCGCGTCCGAGGCGTTCTTCCAGGAAGTCGACCGAGTCGCCCACTTCCCGGAGCTGCTGCCGATGCCATCACAGGAAGAAATGCGGCGCTCGATCCGGTAATTCTGCCCTCGCTCGCAAGCTCGCTCGGGCGGCTCGCGGGCCTCAATCCGATGTCTTCCCTCGTCGCCGCGCAGGCCACTCGCCAGGGCCTCGTGACCCGCCCGGCTTCTCAGTCCAGGCATCGGCGGCCCGACTCGCTAGATGTCAAGGCCGGGGAAGATCTTGGCGGCGTTGCCGGAGAGGACGGCGCGCAGGACGTCGGGTGGGAGGTTGAGGTTGGCCAGGGCGGTGGCGTTGCGGGATATGCCGGGGACGCCGGGCCAGTCGGTGCCGAAGATCCACTTTGCGGCGAGTCGGGGTAGGTCGAAGCGGGCGTAGTAGTCGGGGAGCTTGCCGGGTGGGAGGCCGGCGAGGTCGAGCCAGACGTTCGGCTTGGCCAGCGCGAGGAACGCGGCGGTGTCGTACCACCAGCCACGGCCGCCGTGGGCGAAGACGAAGTTGACGTCCGGGAAGTCCTCGAGCACGTCCAGCATCAGCTCGGGGTTGCCGAACTTGGCTCTGGCGCCCGGAAAGCTCGACGTGCCGGAATGCAGGATCACCGGGATCCCGCGCTCGCGGCAGATCTGGTACGCACCATGCAGCTCGCGGTCGGCCGGGTCGAACCCGGCGTGCACGGGATGCAGCTTCAGCGCCACCGCGCCGAGATCCAGCTGACGCTCTACTTCGGACTCTATCGGGTGGTGCAGGTGCGGATTCACGTTTGCTACCAACCGAAAGCGCACCGCGTTGTGTTCGACGAGTGGCAGGTTGTCCTCGATCGGCTGCAGGCCGGTGGCGCGCGGGCTGTACTCGCAGAACAGCAGGGCGCGGTCCACCCCGTCGGCGTCGAGCAACGCGTCCAGCCGCGCGGGGATCGGGTCACCGGAGACGTCGTAGACGGAGCGCCAGTCGTACCCGCGACCGAACCGGTCCGCCCACTCCAGCCAGGATGGCTTCACCGTGGCCAATCGCGGCACGTGCAGGTGCGCGTCGACCAGTGGCTCACCGTCCACCACCATCAGACCGTCTCCACCGGTTCCCGGGTGAGCTCGCCGTGCACCAGCTCGCGCAGCACGTTGCGGCGGATCTTGCCGGTGGCGGTCTTCGGCAGTTCGTCGACGGGCACGATGGCGCGCGGGCGTTTGAAGGCGGCGAGCCCGTCTCGGCACCACCGGATCAGCACGTCGGAGTCGAGCGTGACGCCGGCCGCCGGCACCACGCAGGCGACCGGTTTGTCCAGCCCGAACTGGTCGGGCGCGGCGACGACCGCGGCCTCGGCGACCGAGGGGTGTTCGAGGAGGCGCTGCTCGACCTCGGCCGGGGACACCCAGATCCCGCCCGCCTTCAACATGTCGTTGTACCGGCCGAGGCAGGTGTAGGTGCCGTCCGCGTTACGCGTGTAGGTGTCGCCGGTGCGCAGCCACTCGCCGAGGAACGTCGCACGCGTGGTCTCCGTGCGGCACCAGTAGCCGGTCGCGATCGACGGCCCGCGCAGGTACAGCTCCCCCGGCACGTCACTCTCCTCGAGCACCGCGCCGGTCTCGTCGCGGATCTGCACCTCGTAGCCGGGCACCGGGGTGCCGGACGAGCCGGGGTGTACCTCGCCCGGCCGGTTGGAGACGAAGATGTGCAGCGCCTCGGTGGATCCGATGCCGTCCAACAGCTCGACACCGAACCGCTCGAGGAACCGGGAGTACACCACGGCCGGCAGCGGCTCGCCGGCCGAAACCCCTTGGCGCACCGAGGAAAACGTGTCGTCGGGGATGTCGCTGTTGAGCAGCGCGGCGTAGAAGGTCGGCACCGCGAAGAACAGCGTCGGCAGGTCGGCCTTGACTCGCGAGGCGATCAGCTGCGGGGTGGGGCGGGCGCGCTCGAGGATCGCGGTGGCCCCGGCGGCCAACGGGAAGAAGCAGGAGTTTCCCAACCCGTAGGCGAAGAAGAGCTTCGGCACCGACAGGCAGCGGTCACCTGGCGTGACGTTGAGCACCCCTTCCCCATAGCAGTGGGCGACATCGCGGATGCTGGCGTGCCGGTGCATCGCGCCTTTTGGCTTGCCGGTGGTGCCGGAGGTGTAGAGCCACAGTGCCGGGGAGTCCGGCCAGGTGGGGTAGCAGGCCGCCTCCTCCCCCGCCGTGCGCAGTGCATCCCACGGGTGCGCGGGCACACCAAGATCGGCGTCACCGTCCAGGACCACGTGCACCACCTCGGGTGCCGCGGCGAGCGCGGCGGTGGCGGCCGGCGCGAACTCCGTTGACACACACAGGATCCGCGCCCGCGCGTCCACCACCATCGTGGCCAGCTCGTCGCCGGTGACCATTGTGGACACCGGGACCGGCACCGCGCCGAGGTGCATCGCGGCCAGGATTCCGCTCAGCAGCTCGACTCCGTCGGCCATGCAGAAGACGATCCGCTCCTCCGGACGCGCCCCGAGCGCGCGGAACCCGGCGGCGACCCGGCGCACCTCGCCGGCAAGCTCTGCGTAGGACAGCGTGCGGCCGCCGCTCGCCACCGCGATCCGCGCACCGTTGCCGTCACGCACGTGCCGGTCGACCAGGAAATCCGCCGCGTTGAAGATCTCCATGCTGTGCCTGCCTCAGCTCAGGTAGACGT
>WUUC01120905.1_pt1 | contig 13729 bp, 14 predicted proteins | sample 6278441 | NCBI WGS metagenome assembly WUUC01 (sample SAMN13675441, study PRJNA597444) | soil metagenome | isolation source: soil | place: USA: Washington | collected 2017-10
CTGGCGCCCATAGTTTTACAAAAAACCTTATCTTTAGCGTTTTGTAATTGTACTCACTATGAGAAAGTTGTGGTTGGCGCTGATCGCAGCCTTTTTATGCTTCCAGGCAGAGGCACAGATCAACAGGAACGCGATTAAGAAGAACAATAAGAAAATCGGCAGTTTCCGCGGAAAGGCTAACACTTTCGGCAGGAATAAGGCCTACTCTGCTGTCGGTTTCTCAATAAACGCCCTTAATTACTACGGCGATCTCGCTCCCCGTCCAAACCGCATCAGCACCGACATTTCTTTTACAAAACCTGGTTTTGGCCTCTCCTTCATGCACCGTTTCGGCCCGCGTTATACCGTACTCGGCACTTTTATGTTTGGAACTCTCAGGGGTTCTGATGCTGAATCGGCAGATAAAAGCGACCTTAACAACGGCGTCTTCAGGTACCAACGGAATCTCTCTTTCCGAAACAACATCAAAGAACTTTCAGCTGTCGCAGTTCTCGACCTCTTTAAAAATGATGGAAATTATATCGCCCGTGTAAAATGGACGCCCTATGCGTTCGTTGGTATTGGTATGTTCCTTCACCAGCCCAAAGCACAGGCACCCGCAACCGACCTCAATGGCAACCAGTTGCCGCAGGCGGGTGATTGGGTAAAACTACGTGCGCTCGGAACCGAAGGTCAATACTCAACACTCGAAGCCTCGGACGTAAACTCAGGCATTAAGCCTTATGGATTGCTGCAGGCAGCCATTCCTTTTGGTCTCGGTGCAAGACTCCGACTCAACGAAGTCATGGACCTTTGGGCGGACGTCGGATTCAGGTATACATTCACCGACTATCTCGATGATGTTAGTCAGAATTATGTAGACCTCGGCGTTCTCAACAGCGACCTTGCCAGGGCGATGTCATACAGGACCAATGAACTCGGCCTCGCATCCAGTACTCACACTTATGCTGCACGCAACGGACAGACCTATAGAGTAGAAGCCGGTTATGGCGAGGAAGCCCCATCCAACCTGCGTGGTAGCAAAACGGACCGCGACATCTATATGGTCACAAGCATCCGTCTTACTTATATCATTGGCGCTACATTCCATAAGGCTAAATTCAGATAATGCTTAAGAGACGGAATATTGTACAGCTGGCATTCTTCGTGTTGGCCATGATGTTCCTTTCGGCAGAAACATCTGCGCAGCTTCAACAGAGATCGGAAATCGGCGGCGGCATCGGAACGTTCAATTACACAGGCGACCTGGTCAGGTTCTATAATCCAAGTTTCACACAACCGGCACTCACAGCATTCTATCGTTACAACATCAGCAGTGTCGTAAGCTTCAGGGCCGGCCTTACCGGCGGGAAACTTAAGGGCAGCGACAGGGCTCATCCTATCGACGCATTCGCAAACCAGCGAGGCTATTCTTTTAACATCACAGTTATCGAAGCATCCACTGTCTTCGAATATCACTTTCTCGACTGGAGAGATTCCAGGCGTAAACTCAGGTTCACACCATACCTCGTCGGTGGCCTGGTAATGTTCGGAATCTCCGGTGTTCCTTCGAAGAGCGCCGAGTATAGCAACGTTCAGATCGGCATACCCCTGGGTGGCGGAATGAAGTACGTCCTCAACCCGAAGTGGTACATGGCTTTCGAGTTTTCCGTGCGCCGTACCTTCTTCGATTACCTCGATAATATCTCCGACAGCGACCCTACCCTGAAAAACTACCAGTATGGCAACCGGTTCGACAACGATACCTATCTTTTCATGGGGTTGACGCTCACCCGGACATTCTACGACATACCCTGCCCCAAAAACCCCTATTAACCTTAATTTTCCTTCCATAATGGCGCTTTTCATCGACCTATCGCCTTGTGAGAAGTTCATGAAATAGGCTATTTTTGCTGCCTTGTGGCTTCTTTAAAGGAAAATATAGACTTCAGTAATTTACCCGAACACATTGCCGTTATCATGGACGGTAATGGAAGGTGGGCAAAAAAGAAGGGCGCAGCCCGAATCTTTGGCCACAAAAACGCAGTAGAGGCGGTTCGGGCAGTAACAGAAGGTTGCGCCGAGCTCGGGGTAAAATACCTGACACTCTACGCATTCAGTACCGAGAACTGGGCCAGGCCAAAAGAAGAGGTAGACGCACTGATGGAACTCCTGGTCAACACCCTTAAGAAGGAGATCGGAACGCTTCACGAGAACAAGGTAAAGCTGGCCACGATTGGTGATATCGATCACCTGCCGCAGAACTGCCAGCGTAACCTCCAGGAAGCAAAAGACGCAACCCGAAACAATACAGGGCTAACTCTTTTGATCGCCCTCAGTTATAGTGGACGATGGGAGTTGGTGAAGGCAATGAAGAAAATTGCCGCGGAAGTGAAGCTAGGCAGTATTGATCCCTCAAAGATCAACGAAAGCATGATAGCTGGATACCTGGAAACAGCTGGTATTCCGGATCCGGAGTTGTTGATCCGCACCAGCGGAGAAATGCGCATAAGTAATTTTCTGCTATGGCAGATCGCTTACACCGAGATCTTCATCACTAACACGCTGTGGCCTGATTTCAGAAAAGAAGATTTGTACGAGGCCATTTGCGCCTATCAGAAAAGAGAAAGAAGATTTGGCAAAGTACTGGAACGCACCGCGTAAGATTGACGAGGTAATGAAGAGACTACTACCCCTATTGGCAATTTGCATCCTGGTTTATTCCGTTCCATCCTATGGGCAGTTCAGGAAGAGCAGGGACAAACAACAAGAAGCAGCAACACCTCCTCAAGGTGAAACACTCAACTACGCTAATCCCACCGAATACGTCGTCGGTGGAATTGAAGTAGCCGGACTGAAAGTCCTCGATAAGAACGCCATTGTCTCACTGACCGGCCTCAAGGTTGGTGATAAGGTTAAAATACCCGGAGACCAGATCTCCAACGCCGTACGTAAACTCTGGAAACACGGACTCGTCGGTGATGTTTCAATTGAAGTTGAACGCATCGAAGGACAGAATGTATTCCTCATCATAAGACTCGCGGAACGCCCCCGCCTCGCCGATTTCTATTTCACCGGCCTTACCAAAGGCAGACAAACAAGTCTCAAAGAAGATCTCAACCTCATCAAGGGTAAAGTAGTAACGGATGCAATGATCCGGAATGCTGAGCTCACGGTAAAAAAACACTTCGTAAAGAAAGGCTTCCTTAACACGCTCGTTAAAATCAGGCAGGTTTCCGACACCCTCAATCGCGGAAACATCAGACTCCACATCGACGTCGATCTAAAACAAAAAGTCAGGATACACGAGATCACCTTCGAGGGCAACGACAACATCAGCGGGACAACTCTGAAGCGCAAGATGAAGAAGACGCACGAATATCCTCGCATGACCTTACACCGCGCGATCCTCGGAGCAGTACTCGGTTTCCGTCCCAGCCATATCGCGGAATCCCGCGATTCAGTTAACGATATGGGATGGCGAGGTGTTAAAGAAACCCTCAGCAAGCACCTTAAGCTCAATATCTTCAACTCATCAAAGTTTATCTCTTCCGATTTCGAAGACGATAAAGTAAAGATCATCGACTACTACAACACACAAGGTTATCGCGATGCCGAAATCATTTCAGACACTGTTGTGAATTACGACGCCCGTTCCATCGACGTTCGATTCAAAGTGTCGGAAGGAAGAAAGTACTATTTCAGGAACATCACCTGGACCGGCAATTATCTGCACAGTGCCTCCACCCTCAACAAGATCCTCGATATCAAGAAAGGTGATGTTTACAATAAGGAAATGATCGAACGGAAGACCACCTTCAACCCAAAGGGCGCCGACATCAATGGCCTCTACATGGACGATGGCTACCTGTTCTTCGACGTGGACGCGGTTGAAATTGCCGTTCAGAACGACTCCATCGATGTGGAAATGCGTATCTATGAAGGTGACCAGGCTACGATCGATGAGGTTATCATCACGGGCAATACACGTACCAGTGACCATGTAATTCGTCGCGAACTCAGCACCGTTCCTGGTCAGAAGTTTCGTCGCTCGGACCTTATCCGCACGCAACAGCAATTGTCACAAATGGGATACTTCAATCCCCAGAAGATCGAACAGGATATTCGTCCCAACCCTTCCGATGGAACGGTTGACATCGAATGGAAACTCGAGGAACAATCAAACGACCAGATCCAGTTGTCAGGCGGTTGGGGTGGATATTACGGTTTCGTAGGAACTCTCGGTGTTACGTTCAATAACTTCTCCGCAAGAAACATCCCTCACCTTGACAGATGGAAACCTTTGCCTGTCGGCGACGGCCAACGTTTGTCATTAAGCGCACAGTCTACCGGTAAATCATTCCAGAGCTACGGTATTTCGTTCACCGAGCCGTGGTTGGGAGGTCGTAAGCCGAATTCGTTCACTGTAAGTTTGAACCACTCTGTGTCGCGTCTGCTTACAACCACTTATGAATTCAACGACAACACTTCGTTGAGGCAAACCGGTATCACGATTGGCCTTGGCCGTCGTCTCGAATGGCCCGACAACTATTTCAGTCTCGTAAATTCGGTGTCGTTCCTGGTGTACAACTACAAGAACTATTTCCAGACTGCGCAGATGCCGGCAGTTGGAAAGACCTTTGACCTTGCTCTCGAAACAACACTCTCCCGTAACAGCATCGACAACCCGATGTTCCCTACTGCGGGATCATCGCTTTCGCTGAGTTTGAAGATCACGCCTCCGTGGTCGACCTGGAGAGATCCTTCGTTCCTCAACGATCCGGCAGAGAAATATAAGTGGGTAGAGCTTCATAAGTGGATGCTCGACATGAAGTACTACATCAAGCTCCTCGGCAGCAGCAAACCTCAGGGTCGTAGCCTTGTGCTCGAAGCAAGAGCGCATATGGGCTTTATCGGAAGTTATAACCAGGCGCTTGGTGCAGGGCCATTCGGCCGATTCCTCCTCGGTGGTGATGGTCTCGCCGGTGGCTTTAATTCATACGTACTCGGACAGGAAATCATCGGTCTGAGAGGCTATGGTAACAACAAGATCACTCCACCGCTGTATGCATTGCGCGGTACAGGTCAGGCCACTGGTACGATCGAGGGTGGTATTGTTTATAACAAGTTCAGTTTAGAGTTGCGCTATCCAATTACGACAGGGCAGGCGGCGACGATCTACGGATTTGTATTTACCGAGGCCGGAAACAACTGGGACAATTACGTAAAGTTTAATCCGTTTGAGTTGTACAAATCGGCCGGTGTTGGAGCCCGGATCTTCATGCCTGCATTTGGATTGATCGGTCTGAACTGGGCTTATGGTTTCGATACTCTGCCCAACGACAACAAAATCAGCGGATCACAATTCCACTTCACTATCGGCCAGCAAATCCGCTAAAATGAAAGGTTTACTGGTTTTTATATTGATAGCTTCTTTCGGCCTGAATATTGCCGAAGCACAGAAGTTCGGCTATATCGATTCCGATTTTATCTTGTCAAAGATGCCAGACTACAAAAAAGCACAAGACGAGATAGATCAGCTTTCAGCAGCCTGGGAAAAAGAAATAGCGGACATGCAGACGAAAGTCGAAGCGCTCTACAGTTCCTACAACGCCGAACAGGTGCTGCTTACCGAAGAGATGAAGGCGGCAAGAATGGACGAGATCAAGAAGAAGGAAAATGAACTCAAGGAATACAACAAGAAAGTCTTTGGTTTCGGTGGCTTGTTCTTCCTGAAAAAACAGGAACTCATCCGACCCTTGCAGGATAAAGTTTGGGACGCGGTGGAAAAAGTATCGAAGTCAAACAGGCTCGCTATAGTATTCGACAAATCCGGTGAACTGGTGATGATCTACACCGACCCCCGTCATGACTACACCGACTTTGTACTCGAAGAACTCGGGTTGGGTGACGCTAACGACAAGATCAAATAACTTTGAACCTCTATTGAATAATATCAACTAAAATAAAATGAGAACTCTATTTTCAATCATCTTTTCGGTAATCGCCTTTGCAGCATTTTCGCAAAGCCCTACACCGGTCACGCAGAAGATCGGGTATGCCGACTGGGACCGTATTTTCAGCCAAATGCCTGAGTTTAAACAGATCGACGCTGAATTGAAAACTCACAGGGCACAGCTGGAAACACAGATGGAAGCGAAGCAGAAAGATCTTGAGGCTAAGTACAAGGCATGGCAAGCGCTTCCCACAACGACACCTGATGCTATTCGCGCTGATAAGCAACGTGAGCTTGAGCAACTCCAGGAGAGTCTTCAGAAGTTCTCTGCGGATGCACAAACATCATTACAGAACAAGCAGACGTCGTTGATGGAGCCAGTGTTCAACAAGGTTGGAAAGGCTATCGAAGAAACTGCGAAAGAGAATGGTTTCCATTTCATTATTAATCCCCAGTTGCTGCAAGGCGGTGATGTTCTTCTCTACAGCGATGATAAGTATGATATTTCGCCGTTGGTATTGAAGAAATTGGGAATTGTAGAGAAGCCGGCGGCAACTAACAAACCTTAAAAAAGAAAGGCCCCCGAAGGGGCCTTTCTTTTTAAGCGCGGCCTGGCCGCAACTTCGCTTTAAACTTTTTCAGCTGGTTCCTGAGCGCGTCCGTGGCCATGTCGGTCGCCAATTCAAATGATCGCGCATTCTCTCTTGCGAAAAGTGACGTCCCCGGCACCTTCAATATTATCTCTACAGTTTTATTATCAACTCCCTCGTTGTTTAGCCTGAGGTAGACTTCACCGTTAACCATGCGGTCGTAAAACCGTTCGAGTTTATCAATCTTCTTCTGAATAAAAGAGATGAGCTTTTGGTCGGCACTGAAGTGGACCGCATGAACCTGTACTTTCATAACACAAAAAATTTAAAGTGAAACATGTATACTACTAACCTGGGCAACTCGCGGGCCAACCCCGAGACGATCGGGCATTAAGCCTTCGGATGTGCCTGGTCAAAAATTTCTTTTAGCTTCTCCATGGTATTGTGTGTGTAAACCTGCGTGGCTGCGAGGCTCGTGTGACCAAGCAGATCCTTCACGGCATTGATTTCCGCACCTTTGTTAAGTAAATGTGTGGCGTACGTGTGTCGCAGTACGTGCGGACTTTTCTTTTCCACGTTGGTGTTCGACAGGCCGGTTTTGACGATCCTGTAAACAAGAACCGGGTACAACTTCTTTCCGTCTTTCGTAACGAAAAAATGCTCCTGATCTTTTCGGTCAACTTCGCGGTTTCTTACATCACGGTAACGTTCTAATAGTGAAACGATACCTGAGGCAAAAGGGATCACTCTTTCTTTGTTTCTTTTTCCGAGAACTTTTATCGTTTTCTCACGAAAATTCACGTCCCTGTCCCGTAACCCGATCAGTTCACTCAAACGCATCCCAGTACCGTAAAGCATTTCGAGGATCAACTGGTCTCGTAAGATCTCAACCTCGATTCGCTTATCATTCTCGCGTTCCACTGGCTTATCCAAAGTGGCAATCAAATCTTTTTCATTCACGAAGTGCGGCAGCTTCTTCTTCACCTTCAACACTCTCACTTTTAGCAATGGATCTTTGGTGATCACCTCACGCTTTCGAAGAAATTTGAAGTAAGAACGAAGGCACGCGATCTTCCTGTTTATGGATGCTGCATCGAGATTCATTTCCGACAACGACACAATCCAGCCACGGACCATGCCATAGTTGGCATCCTCTGTTTTGCTCTCAAATTCTTTGTTTAAAAACGCCTCGAACTGGCGCAGGTCTGTCTTGTAAGAGATCAGTGTTTTTGGACTGTATCTTCTTTCGTACTGGAGGTATTTCAGGAAGGTTTCTATCATGTCCCGCTCTCGACGCGAGACCCCCTGTATGGACCCGCTCTTTGTGTATAAGCTATAAAAAAAATCCCCTCGGTTAAAGCTACCGGGGGGAATGTTTATAGTTTGTCGAAGGATTGTTGAGCAATCCCACGAAATTCAAAATCTCATTAAAAAACTACTAATTAGTAGTTTTCAGTGGCATACAGCTTCTGCTTGTAAACCGCCTTTAAAACTGTGCCTCTGCGACGTACGGAAGGCTTTTCGAAGGCCGTTCTTGACCTCAATTCTCTCAAAACGCCTGTTTTTTCGAACTTCTTCTTGAAACGCTTTAGCGCCTTGTCGATCGACTCGTTTTCCTTGATGTTAATTACCAGCATGTTCTTGTCTGTTGCTTTAGGGCGACAAAGATAGTAAGTAGGAATTTCATTTCAAAAGTGACCTTGAAATCACCATTTTTTGAATTTCAGAGGTTCCTTCCCCTATCGTACACAACTTCGCATCCCGGTAGTATTTCTCTGCCGGGTAATCCTTGGTATATCCATACCCGCCGAAGATCTGCACGGCATCATCCGCTACCTGTACTGCCACTTCAGAAGCATAGAGCTTGGCCATGGCCGATTCTTTATTCACGCTCATGCCCTTGTTCTTAAGGTCTGCAGCGCGGTAAACCAGCCAACGGGCGGCTTCGATCTTCGTAGCCATGTCAGCCAGCTTGAACGATATTCCCTGGAATGAAGATATCGGTTGGTTGAACTGATGTCTTTCTTTTGAGTAACGCAATGCCGCGTCGAATGCGCCCTGGGCAATACCAAGGCTCAAGGCCGCGATAGATATTCGTCCGCCGTCGAGAACCTTTAGTGCCTGTACAAATCCCTCGCCCTCCAGCCCGATCAGTTGACTCTCATGTACTCTGCAGTCTGTGAAGATCATTTCGGTTGTTTCAGAAGCCCGCATTCCCAGCTTATTCTCCTTCCTGCCTCCGGCAAATCCGTTCGTTCCACGTTCCACGATGAAAGCGCTCATGTTCCTCGATTCTCCGACTGCGCCAGTCCGTGCAATAACTACTGCCACTTCTGCCGACCTACCATGGGTGATGAAATTCTTGGCGCCATTGATCACGTAGTGATCTCCGTCGCGAACGGCAACGGTACGCATGTTACCTGCGTCCGATCCGGTGTTGGGTTCTGTGAGGCCCCATGCACCGATCCATTCGCAAGTGGCCAGTTTGGGAAGATATTTGTGCTTCTGCTCCTCACTGGCGTGCTGAAGTATATGACCAGTACACAACGAGTTGTGTGCAGCCATCGATAAACCGATAGATCCATCGATGCGCGAAAGCTCCACAATTGCCGTTACGTATTCATGATATCCGAAGCCTGAGCCGCCGTACTCCTCTGGCACCAGGACGCCCATTAATCCAAGGGACCCCAGCTTACGAAACAGGGCAATGGGGAACTCCTGGGACTCGTCCCATTCCATCATCTTGGGTGTGATCTCGCGTGCGCCAAAATCGCGGATCATCTGGGCAATCATCACCTGGTTTTCACTCTCGAGAAAACTCACTCCGTTGCCACTTTCAGCTACCAATTCCATGTCTTGAAAATTTTCATTTTGAGGTAACAAAAGTAATCGATTTCGGAGGCAAACGAATGTTAGTTCGTATTATTTATTTTTTCAATTCATGCGATTATCGATTACTTTGCGGCCCCAATTTGGGGTTGAACGCGGATTGTCATTAAAAACCTTACTAGAATAATCAATGAAAATTGCTGTAGTGGGAACAGGGTACGTCGGTCTGGTGACCGGTACGTGTTTCGCAGAAACAGGCAACTCGGTGACCTGTGTTGATATCGACAAAGAGAAAGTAAAAAAACTCTCATCGGGTCAGATCACGATCTATGAACCTGGGCTCGAAAATCTGTTCAAAAGAAACATTGAACAACAAAGGTTATTCTTCACCACCAATCTCGAAGAAGGTATCCAGGATGCAAAGATCATTTTCCTCGCACTTCCTACACCGGAAGGTGAAGATGGATCGGCCGACCTGAAGTACATCCTGAAAGTGTCCGACGATCTCGGTCCGCTCCTTAAAGATTACACCGTCATTGTCGATAAAAGCACTGTGCCTGTCGGTACATCCGACAAGGTTCACGAAAGAATTAAAGCAAAGGCTAAAGTCGAATTCGATGTTGTGTCGAATCCCGAGTTCCTCCGTGAAGGCGTAGCTGTGGAAGACTTTATGAAACCCGACCGTGTGGTGATTGGCACCAGGTCGGAAAAAGCGAGAAAAGTAATGGACGCACTTTATGCGCCGTTCGTTCGCCAGGGCAATCCAATTATTTTCATGGACGAACGCTCGGCAGAATTGACCAAGTACGCTGCCAACGCATTCCTCGCAACCAAGATCACTTTCATGAATGAGATCGCTAACCTGTGCGAACTCCTGGGAGCGAATGTTGATGAAGTGCGCAGAGGCATTGGTACTGATAGCCGCATCGGCAAACGCTTCCTCTTCCCCGGCATTGGTTACGGTGGAAGCTGTTTCCCTAAAGACGTGAAAGCATTGTCGAAGTCATCGCAGGACGTGAAGTACAACTTCAAGATCCTTAATTCGGTGATGGATGTGAACGAGAGCATGAAGACGAAGCTTATTCCGACGATTAAAAGTCATTTCAATAATAAACTCTCGGGGCTTACGATCGCCATGTGGGGATTGTCTTTCAAACCTCACACTGATGATATCCGCGAAGCATCATCATTGTACAACATCAGGGCCCTTCTGAAAGAAGGCGTGAAGCTGAAAGTGCACGATCCGGAGGGGATGGATAATGTTAAGAAACTCTTCGACGACCAGATCGAATATTTTGCTAATCCATACGAGGCGGCTGAAGGTGCCGACGCTGTACTCATCGTAACTGAATGGCCTGAGTTCCGCACCCCCGACTTCGATCGTCTTAATTCGATCCTGAAGAACAAGTTAATTTTCGACGGACGAAACCTGTACGATCTGACTGCAATGCGTGATCTTAATTACACCTACTACAGTATAGGAAGGGAGGTAGTAAATGGCCGGTAAGAAACGTGTGCTCATAACCGGTGGAGCCGGGTTCCTTGGCTCCCACCTGTGCGATAGGTTTATCGCCGAAGGATTTCATGTGATCGCTATGGACAACCTGATCACTGGTGACCTTCGTAACATCGAGCACCTGTTTAAACTTCCCGACTTCGAGTTCTATCATCACGACGTTTCGAAGTTTGTGCACGTTCCTGGCGAACTTGATTACATACTTCACTTCGCGTCGCCGGCAAGCCCCATCGATTACCTGAAGATCCCGATCCAGACTCTCAAAGTCGGATCGCTTGGAACTCACAACCTGTTAGGCCTTGCCCGTGTAAAGAAAGCGCGGATCATTATTGCATCTACATCGGAAGTGTACGGCGATCCAACAGTACACCCGCAAACAGAAGAGTACTACGGCAACGTAAATACTGTCGGCCCGCGTGGTGTCTACGACGAAGCCAAACGCTTCCAGGAAGCAATTACCATGGCCTACCATACCTTTCACCAACTGGAGACGCGCATCGTAAGGATCTTCAACACATACGGTCCGCGGATGAGACTTAATGACGGACGTGTTCTTCCGGCATTTATAGGCCAGGCACTCAGAGGCGAAGATCTTACAATCTTCGGCGATGGCTCCCAGACCCGTTCATTCTGTTACGTCGACGATCTGGTTGAAGGAATTTACCGGCTTCTGATGTCAGACTACGCCTACCCGGTGAACGTCGGCAACCCGTCGGAGATCACCATCAAGCAATTTGCCGAAGAAATCGTGAAGCTCACGGGAACAACACAGAAGATAGCCTACATGCCGTTACCTAAAGACGATCCGAAGCAAAGGCAGCCTGATATCACGAAGGCAAGACAGCTACTGAAGTGGGAACCGAAGGTGAGCAGGGCCGAAGGTTTGAAGATTACTTATGAATATTTTAAGTCGCTACCGAAGGAGACTCTGTACCAGAGGGATCATAAGGATTTTAAGAGTTATAGTAAATAGTTGTTCGCAAGTGAGTTGGTTGTTAGCAAGTGAGTGCTTGTCTCCGAGCAAGTTCGTCGTGAGGCATTCCATTTAATCGTCAGGCACGAACAACGAACAACGAGCAACAACTACTCCTCCTGGTACACAACCCACATCACTGTATTTCCGACAACTTCCAGGGTTCTTTTACTTATAACCTCCATATTATCTTTCGTAGTATGGTGGAAATCTCCCCAGCCGACATTCGGTGCAAACTGCACAATGTCGATCATTGGTATCTGTGCAATTTTATTTACAAAGAGGTGATCGTCGGTTAACCCCGGCACGTCGGCTTTGACGAAGGTGTCGGCATAACCGAGGATACCTGCTGCATTCCAAACCTTGTCAACGACACGAGGTGCATATTGCATCGAATGACCTTCGCGGAAGAAGCGGGCATCTGTTGCTCCGACCATGTCGAGGAGGATGCCATAGTATGGCCGGTAGTTTGGTTTGTGTTTGTTCGCGCTCCAGTATTGCGATCCGAGGCACCACCAGTCGTCCCATTCTTCGGGTATAGGTACACGGCCTGAAGCGTTGTCTTTCTCACCCCAATCCTCCCCATCAAATAGAACAATGTCCACACCTGCCCGAGGTGCTTTGGCTTTGATTGCACGGGCAATCTCGAGCAGCACTGCGACACCGCTGCCGCCGTCGTTGGCTCCATCAAAGGGTGCGTCGCGTTTCACCGAATCTTTGTCGGCGAAGGGGCGGGTATCCCAATGGGCGGCGAGCATAATACGTTTTTGTTTTTCGGGATTGAAGGAAGCTATAATGTTCTTCAATTCGAGGGTAGCGCCATCGAAGGTCGGTGCCTTAAACGGCTGTATTGTCACCTGGCCGCCCGCTTTCTTTAACTCCTGTTCGAGCCATGCTGCGGTTTTTCGATGGGCTTCGGTGTTTGGAATGCGAGGTCCAAAATCCACCTGGTGTTGCACGTAGGCATATGCGGAGTCGGCATTGAATTTTGGAACATCTACTGCAGGAGTGGAAGAGGTCGCTGTATCAGCCGACTTTTTACATGACGATGTTATGATGGAAATTGCAAGTATTAATGCGAGCAGTCTGGCGTATTTCATTGTGTTGGCCCCGGCAAATTTTGAGCTAAAGTAAAAAAGTACTACTTTTGCATTACCATCTGAATTAACAAACAAAGAGGGGACCTAAAAGTCCCCTCTTTCGTTATCCAGACTTCGCGAAAACGCTTCGTCTGGTAAAACCAGAAATTCAGAATTTTATGGATGTAGCTGGAAAAATCAAGGAATTCGCAGAATCGGTGCTTCAGGAGCCTGGACTTTTTATTGTCGAGGTGCTTTTTAACCCCCGGCAGCGGCCGGCCCGGCTGATGATTATCCTAGACGGCGATAACGGTGTTACGATCGATCAGTGCGCCGACCTGAGTCGCAAGCTGGCGGCGTTGCTCGATGAACAAAATGTTCTCGAAGACGCTTATTTGCTCGAAGTATCGACGCCCGGCCTTGATCATCCGCTGAAGTTGAAGAGACAGTACTTCAAGAACAAAGGAAGGCAGTTCAAAGTACATCTTAAGGATAAGACGATTGTGCAGGGGAAACTTGAAGAAGTGTCAGAAAATAAACTGACGATCGTCCAGGTAGAAAAGAAGGAGACTAAAGTCACCGAAGTAACATTCGACCAGATAGAAAGGGCTTTTGTAATGGTTTCATTTAAACGTAATTGATCAAAAAAAACACTAAAGAACTAGTCAAACTGAATAGTCATGGATATCTCAAATCTCATCGAGTCATTTGCTGACTTCGCAAAACAGAAGAACATTGACCGGCCCACAATGATCAGGATCCTGGAAGATGTGTTTCGCAACATGATCAGGAAAAAGTACGGCGTTG
>WUUC01141679.1_pt1 | contig 13729 bp, 9 predicted proteins | sample 6278441 | NCBI WGS metagenome assembly WUUC01 (sample SAMN13675441, study PRJNA597444) | soil metagenome | isolation source: soil | place: USA: Washington | collected 2017-10
GAGGTGCTGAGGAAACTGCTGGAGCAAAAGCAAAACGTCGTCCCTGCGGACTGGCACAAGGACCCGATGGCTCGTTGTACGTGAGTGATGATGCGGCAGGTGGAATCTTCAAAATATCCTACGGCTCAGGTACAACAGCTTCCGGAGCAAACCAGTAACCACAAACTTACTGCACCCTGGCGCGCGTCTCCGACGCGTGCCGGTGCCGTGGTGCTTGGTGCCGTGAGGTCGCAGGATTCAGGTCGCAAGCGCAGCAGGTTCCGATAACTTCCTGTGCTTGCGACTTGTGACCTGTAACTTGTGATCTGCGACATGCGACCTGTGGACCTGCATCCTGCTACTTGCAACCTGCAATCTCTAAACTTGTGCCCCTATGCTCCGTCATTATATCCTCCTAGTGGTGGTCATTCTCGCCACTCTTTTCTCGTGCGAAAAAACCTACCGCGATGAGATTTACACAAAACCGGCAATTGTCGCCGACCCGGTTATAAAAGACCTCAGTCCCGATGAAAGCCTTAAGACCATGTATCTGCCAAAAGGCTATAAGATACAGTTGGTAGCAAGTGAGCCGCTGATCAACGAACCCGTAACAGTCGTTTGGGACGGCAACGGTAAGATGTACGTGGCCCAGATGATGACTTACATGCAGGACATCGATGCCGGCGATGAGAACCAACCATGGAGCCGGGTGTCGGTGCTTGAAGATACCGACAACGACGGGGTGATGGACAAGTCAACTACTTTCGTCGACAGCCTGGTGCTGCCGCGCATTATAGTGCCCCTCGACGACCGGGTGATCATTGGAGAGACCTTTCAACGAAACCTGTACTCTTACCGGGACACCAACGGCGACAATGTAGCCGATGAGAAAATACTACTGCTCGAAGATACCGTGAGAGATAATCGTAACCTCGAACACCAGGATGCGAATATGTTGTGGAGTATCGACAACTGGTTATATGTCACCAATAAGACTTTCCGTTACAGGTTTACTCAAAACAAATTCGTAAGAGATACTCTTCCCGAACCATGTGTAGGTCAATGGGGTCTAACCCAGGATGCAACAGGTCGATTGTTCTTTTCGAGAGCGGGAGCGGAGATACCTGCTAATGGATTTCAGCAACACCCTGCTTATGGCAATCTCGATTTACCCGGTCAATGGGATGAAGTATTTATGGAACCGTGGCCGATCGTTGGAACTCCCGACGCACAAGGTGGTCCGCGGCGGATAAGAGAAGGAGAGAACACCCTCAACAGGTTTACGGGAGTGGCCGGTCAGGAGATCTATCTTGGAGATAAAATGCCCCCTGCTTTAGGCGACCTGTTTATACCCGAACCCGTTGGTCGCCTGGTGCGCCGTGCAAAGGTTCGCCATAATGCCGGTAAGATCTTTTTAGAAAATGCTTACGACTCTGCGGAGTTCCTCGCGTCGACAGACCCGCTATTCCGTCCGGTGCACGCGACCACTGGTCCCGATGGATCATTGTACGTCGTTGATATGTATCGCGGTATTATCCAGGAAGGAACCTGGGTTGGTAAAGGCAGCTATCTCCGTAGTGTTGTTGAAGAGAAAGGCTATGACAAATTCACGTCGAGAGGACGTATCTACAAGATCATTCACGAAGAAGAAACACCGGGACCGAATCCGGACCTCTTGAATAAGTCTGCTAAAGAACTCATTGAATATCTCGGTCATCCCAATGGATGGTGGCGCAATACAGCCCAGAAACTGATCGTGCTGAAGAATGACCAGTCGGTTGCCGGTGATCTTACAGAAGTTGTGGAAGGCGGTGGAGATGCAATTCAACGCCTTCATGCCCTATGGACACTCGAAGGGCTCGATGCAATCAATAAAGATATTGTTAAGAACGCTCTGAAAGACAAGGATCCACGTGTGCGCGCTGCAGCGATCAGGATCAGCGATCGCTATGTGAAAGCCAACGATACCGACATGATTGATGCCCTAAAGCCCTTGGCCAACGACCCTGACTTCGAAGTACTTCAGCAACTCATTCTCACTTTCAGGATACAGAACAATACCACGAAAGAGATAGTAAAAGGGATAGCCGGCAAACATCCTGACAATGAGGTGATAAAGGTGACCGCCGGGGAGAACCTCAATCCTTCATTCGACGTGATCCAGGGGCTCCGTGAGAAATATAAGTTCCGTGGCGGTGATGCAGCGGGTCAGATCGTTCACGGGTACAAGATATTCCAGGAGTACTGCTCGACCTGTCATGGTAAAGATGCCAAAGGGATCTCACAGCTCGCCCCGTCGCTCATAGGATCGCCACGTGTAAAAGGCGACATGGAAGTGATGGCCAAGATCCTTCTTCATGGTCTAGAAGGTCCGGTGGACGGGAAAACCTACAACGGCCCGATGGCCCCCGTGGCACAGGAAAGTGACGAGTACATCGCCGACATCATCAGCTACGTACGCGAAGAGTTGAACGGATCCGGGACTGTATGGCGTGGCCGCATCAGGGGTGTACGCGAACGCACGAAGGAAAAAACCGGCTACTATACCCTCAAAGAACTCGAGAAAGAGAGTGTTAAAAAGTGATATTTTAATCACGACTAGTATCTTCATGCCATGAAAATGAAAAATGTATTTCCTACACTTTTTTGTGTCGCTTTAATCGTCGCGTCGGCCTGCTCTACCGGACCGTCCGATAAAAAGATAAAGAAAGTTTCCCCCGTGAAACTGGCGGAGATGAAAAAGACCATCGAAGCACAGGTGACTCCCACATTAGCTGAAGGCTTGACGCTCAAGCTTTGGGGCGTGGACTCCCTTGTTGCCGACCCGGTTTCGATCGACGTGGACGACTACGGAAGACTCTATTATACACGCACCAACCGTCAGAAAAATTCGGAGCACGATATCCGTGGCCACCAGGATTGGGAGATCCGTTCCATCGCCCTTCAGTCTATTGATGAGAAGCGTGCCTTCCTTCGCAAAGAACTCGCACCCGAGAACAGTGCCAAAAACACATGGCTGGCGGACGTCAACAACGACGGGTCACATGACTGGAAAGATATGGCCGTCGAAAAGGAACACATTTATCGTGTGGAAGACACTGACGGCGATGGTGTTGCCGACCAGTCGCAACTGGTGGCAGAAGCCTTCGACGACGAGGTGACGGATGCGGCAGGGGGTGTGATGAAACACGGCAAGGACCTGTTCTTCAACGTCGGTCCCGACATGTGGCGACTCAATGATAAGAATGATGACGGACTGATCGATGAAATGACTTCGATCTCTCATGGCTACGGCATCCACATCGGTTTCAGCGGCCATGGTATGTCGGGTATTGAAGTAGGACCTGAGGGAAAAATATACTGGCAGATCGGTGATATCGGATTCAACGGAACAAGTCCCGATGGAACGAAGTGGGAATATCCCAACAGCGGCGTGGTTTGCCGCTCGAACGCTGACGGAACAGATTTCGAAGTTTTTGCATACGGAAACCGTAACACCCACGAGTTCGTGTTCGATGAATATGGCAACATGATCAGTGAAGACAACGATGGAGACCACGCGGGTGAAAGTGAACGCATCGTTTACATCGTGAACGGCGCTGACATCGGGTGGAGATCCAACTGGCAATACGGAAAGTACCGCGATCCCGATAACAACACTTATAAAGTATGGATGGAAGAAAAGATGTATGTGCCCCAATGGGATGGTCAACCTGCCTACATCACGCCGCCTATCGCCAACTTTGTGAACGGACCTACCGGAATGTTATACAATCCCGGTACTGCACTGGGTGAAGAGTGGAATAAGAATTTCTTCGTTGTTGAGTTCGTAGGTAATCCCGCCAGGTCCGGCATTCATTCATTCACATTGAATCCCAAAGGTGCGACGTTCGAACTGGGTGAACGCAAGAAAGTACTTGGAGGCGTACTCGCTACCGGTATCGACTGGGCACCCGACGGCTCGATGATGGTTGCTGACTGGATAGATGGATGGGGAACAAAAGATATAGGTCGTGTGTGGCGATTGGATGTAGGAAGTACCGCCAACCCATTACGCGCCGAAACTCAAACATTGATCGGCGAGGATTTCACCGAAGCGAATGACGAGAAGTTGAGTGGTTTGCTGAGGCACGCTGATATGCGTGTTCGCCAGAAAGCACAGCTTGAACTTGCCACCCGCGGCAATGACGGGTTAGAGGTTCTGAAGGCTGCCATCACACAAACTGAACATCAACTTGCGAGAGTTCATGGTATCTGGGGTATCAGCCAATACGCCAGGAGAGATATTAAAAATGGAGCGCTAATGGTGCCGCTGCTGAATGATTCAGACCCTGAGATCAAAGCGCAGGCTGCAAAATGGATCGGCGATGTTCGCTACAAGGAAGCCGGCGATCAGCTTATCGCATTATTGAAAGATCCTTATCCTCGCGCCCGATTCTTTGCAGCCGAGGCATTGGGAAGAACGGCGAATGAAAACGCCATCAATGGATTGATTGAATTGCTGGCAGCGAATAATGACCAGGACGTATTCATGCGTCACGCAGCAAGCCTTGCACTTTCAAGGATCGGAAAAGCAGAACCGCTCGTTGCCCTTTCAAGTCATCCTTCAAAAGCGGTAAGAACAGCTGCCGTTGTTGCGTTGCGCCGCATGTCAAATCCCGGCATATCAGCGTTCCTGAACGACACCGAGGAGTTTGTGGTAACGGAAACTGCACGCGGTATCAATGACGACCTTTCGATACCCCAAGCACTCCCTGCATTGGGAGATGCATTGTTGAATTACAAGATCACGAACGAAGCATTTGTCCGTCGCGCCATCAGCGCCAATCTTCGCGTCGGCAGCGACAAGGCCATGCAAAACCTGATCGACTACTCGTTGCACGAAGGTGCTCCTGTATCGATGAGGGCAGAGGCCGTAGCCGCACTGAGTACCTGGGCTAAGCCTTCGGTGGTCGATCGTGTGGACGGCAGGTATCGCGGTGAAGTTACCCGCGATCTGGCAGCAGCACAGGCAAAAGCAGGGCCTTCATTGATTGCCCTGATGTCGAATAAAGATGAAACTGTTCGTCTCGGTGCTGCGAAAGCGATTGGTAAACTGCAAGTGAAAGGCGAGACAGAACTCTTCGCACACCTGAAAACCGATAAAGCTCCCGAGGTAAGAGTACAGGCACTTCAGTCACTGTCGGCCCTCAGGTACAACAAGATGGATGAAGCCATCAAGACCGCTCTTCGCGATAATGATAAAACAGTGCGCGTCACAGCACTCGACCTTCTGGCAAAAGCCGACATGTCTAAAGACGTCATGGTTGAACTACTTGGCGGAGTGATCAACACGAGGACCACCGAAGAAAGGCAGGCTGCGTTGACAACGCTTGGTTCATTGCCTGTTGAGAACACTCAAACAACATTCGAAGCCTTGCTGGCGAAGTTCGAGAAAGGTTCATTGCCTTCTGAATTAAGTCTCGAACTGTCGGAAGCGCTCGACAGCACCAAGTCACAGCCGTTGATCGCCAAATACAAAGAGATCAGCAGGAAGATATCGCCCGACACACTGATGGGCGCTTACGCGGGAAGTCTGCTCGGTGGTGATGAACGCCGGGGCGCCAGAATATTCTACCAGCACCAAAGTGCCCAGTGTATCCGTTGCCATGCTGTAGGGGATTACGGAGGTAGCGCCGGACCACGACTGAGCGGCATCGCAGGAAACATCACGCGCGAGCAGATACTCGAAGCACTCGTGAACCCCGATGCGCGACTGGCTCCCGGTTTTGGTACCGTGAAACTCGATCTTAAGAATGGCAAAACCGTCAGCGGGATCTTACAGGAGGAAACCGAAAAGACATTGAAGGTGAAAGTCGGCGACAAACCCGACACGACCGTCACGAAGACCGACGTGACTACACGGACCAACGCAGCATCGAGTATGCCGGCAATGCGCTACGTTCTTTCGAAGCGTGAGATCCGCGACGTAGTTGCCTTCCTTGCCACGTTAAAAGAGGACAACTGATCCGTGAGAAGTGTTCTCGTTTTAGTTCTGGTTCTTGCATTCAGTACAACCTCCTTTGCGCAAAAGTTCAGGATGCTTGTCCTTGCAGAGCAGGATAAAAACCACACACCTTATGTCGAAGCGGCCACAGTATGGCTGGACGAACTCGCCCGTGACAATGACTTCGCTGTCGACTATTTTCACGACCCCAAACTTGTCAACGAGGAATTCCTTGCTAAATACAAAGTGATATTTCAAATGAATTATCCTCCTTACATGTGGAGTGATACCGCGAAAGCAGCATTTGAAAAATACATCACAGAAGGCAAGGGGGGATGGGTCGGAGTTCACCATGCAACGTTACTCGGTGAGTTCGATGGATATAAGATGTGGGATTGGTTTTCAGGTTTCATGGGCGGGATTCGTTTCAAGAATTACATAGCGACGTTCGCGGCCGGTAAGGTCAAAGTAGAACAGGGGAGCCACCCGGTGATGAGGGGCCTGCCAAAGGAGTTTGTGATCGCGAAAGACGAATGGTACACGTACGACAAAAGCCCGCGTCCTAACGTCACTGTTCTTGCCAGTGTTGATGAGACGACCTACACACCTGCAACCGATAAACTGATGGGCGACCACCCGGTTGTCTGGGTGAATCCTGAAATGAAGGCCCGTAATGTTTACATCTTCATGGGACACGACCCCGTGCTCTTCCAGGATGAAGTTTATAAAGAGCTGTTGAGCAACGCATTGATGTGGGCTGCGGGAAAGTAGCCGGGTTTTATTTATCTTGGATTCATTCCAATTACCTCAACCCATGAAATCGTTCTCCCTGATCTTCATGCTTTTGCTTCTCTTCTCATGTTCGAAGCAGGAAAGCTCAACCGACACAGCACAGGATGCAACCACGCCACCAGCAACTACACCTGCAGGGCGTACCCCGGTAACGCTCACTGCCAGCGAAATCGAAAGGGTTTCCTGGGCGATTTTCAAGAAGCTTCGAGATGAAAATATTACAGAACCGGAGGTAGTGGCCTTTGTCGAAGAGTTCAATGTGAACGGAGACCAGGTGCATTACAAACTGTTGCGTCACAACGTCGCCAATACCGGGTGGCGCCAGATGAGTGAGGAAGCGCCCGAGCCTTATGCTGAGGCGCAAAGTGAGGAAGATAAGGCAGCCGATGAGGCCGGCGTGTCTACAGAAAGTGATGAACCTACGGAACGATATGGTGGCACACCCGAGCAATTCTGGCGTTATAGCGATGAGATTGATACACTCACCTACGATGGCGGCTACGTGGCTTACCTGGAGGCGGGCACACCCGAGTCGCTTACAAAAACGGTAAGGATCGTGTTTCGAGGCAGGTTACACCATGAAAACTATTATGAGATGGCGTCGTCCACAAACGACGACTCTCCGAAAGTGCCGACAGATTATGATGTCAATGATCTTTTGGTAGATCTCGGAACGCCGACCATTGTGGATGGTGATCAACTTTACCTGAAGGCCAAAGTTGCAGAGCTCACCGCTGAAGATCTCTCGGGGATGAATAAGAGTGAACTGGGTTATCTTCGTAACGAGATCTTTGCCCGCCATGGTCATACCTTCAAGACGAACAAGATGGTCAACTATTTCGGCAAGAAAGACTGGTACCATTCACTGATCGACGATGCAGCACCTCTCCTGAATGACTTCGAAAAAAAGAATGTTGAGTTTATCAAGAAGAAAGAAGGGTAGCCCTGTACTACTTGTACTACTCGCATTTGTACTGCTGTCTTGTAATTCAAAGAAGATCGCAACAGAGACTGTAGCCAGCCCGGAACCAGTAGTAACCAATAAGGTCGAAGCTCCGAAAGTCGACACGTTCCCGGTGCTCTCGCCACGAAAGCTGGAGCTTACCGCACAGTACAACAAAGAACATTACGGCTACGAAAGCTACCGGCTTGATACACCCAGGATCATTGTCGTTCACTACACCGCTATCGACGACCTGAAAGCCACCCTGAATCTTTTCAAGCAAGACCTCATCAACCAGTCACGCGATTATATCAAGGATTTCAGTTCGCTTAACGTTGGAATACAGTATGTGATCGATAAAGACGGCAGCATATACCACCTCACTCCCGACACAGTCGTCGGCCGCCACCTGATCGGTTTCAACCACGTCTCACTGGGTATCGAAAACATCGCCGCCGATTCAACCGGCTTGACTTCAGCACAAATTGAAAGCAATGCAAAGCTGATCCGGTTCCTGGCCGATAAGTATCCTACAATTCAATACATGATCGGCCATCATGAGTACAACAACAAAGACCTACCACACTACAAATATTTCCGGTCATTGAACCCGGCCTACAAACCCTACGGAAAGATCGATCCAGGCGATTGGTTCATGAAGAAATTGCGCAACAGGCTGGCGGCTGATGGAGTGGTTCTCGAGAAATAAGGCTGCTGTCGCCGGCACAGCACTGACTGTATTGTCGGTGGTGCTCCGTTTTCTCGCCTCCGATCAGACGCCACACCCCACCGGCTGGGATGGATACTACTACGTGATGCAGGTTCATTCATGGATTACCCATGGATACCTTCAGTCCCCCGACTTCTCTTTAATCTATCCTTTCTTTACTGTGATCGCATGGATCGTTGGAGATGTCATCCTTGCATTCAAGATCGGTATTGCCCTTCTGTCGGGTTTACTTGTTGCGGTAGTATTTGGTTCTTTGGTCAAACGAAACATTCCGTTGTCGTGGGTATGCATCTTGTGTGCCTACCTGGTCTTTAGTCCATTGACAACCTATTTCATCCTTCAATTTCCGAAGAATACACTTGGATTGATATTGCTCCTTGTTTGCCTGGGTTCAACGAACCGTGTAGTGATGGCCTTGTTCTTTATTGCCACCATCATGACGCACCGGATGACAGGAGGGCTAGTGATGATCGGCGGGGCGATATACGCTTTGAAGTACATACCATGGAAGTGGATCGTTGCAGGGATAGTAGTCGTGTCTGCGATCAGTCTCCTTCCAGGCATCATCCACATCAGCGATCTCGCACGCCTCGACAACCAGTTCACTGCAATACCACATTGGTCACCATTCGAATTCTACCAGATCTTTCCAAATAGCCTGTCACCTTTGTTCAAAGCCGACCTTGTGATAGTAAGTGTTCTTATAGTCACATCATTCTATGTTGTAATCGGGAAGAGGAAGACGATGCCCTTGACTTCGTGGATATTGTTTACAATCGCATGCATTTCAATTTTTCCTTTTTTCAAGTTCGGCGCAGGTGACATCGGGCAGCGGTTCTTTCTTATTGCCCCTGTTATCTTCATTATGCTCATGCCACACGTCGAGTGGAATCCACGCATCCAATGGGCGACCGCAGTTGTGATAATATTACTGGCTACCTTTTCGTTTGAATCTTATAAGCCCAACAGCTTCGACCCACCCAATGAACGTTATCGTTATATCGTTGAAAAGCTGGAAACGCGCTACAACCACCTCGACTACCCGTTGGTGATCGCCCACAATTCACTCGCCGAAATGATTATCTTTAGCACCGATTTCGATGCCCTGAATTGGCTGCCACCTGAAGACATGCAACCCCGGCACGTCCTTCGGCTCATCAACGGCGTGAATTACCCGGACCTTCGTAAGTACCTGGATGCCCGCGATCGCATGAAGCTTCGGCCTATCGCCTCCGGATATTTCGCGCTACCCGAGGACGCCTGGCAGAGATTGGTAGCAGCTGCCACGAAAGACAATGATCCACGTGTAATGGCTGGAATTTTCGGTGGCTCGAATCCAATGGACAAACGACCGTATTATCTTAACAAAGGGAAGATTCGCTGACATGCGACGAGCACTGATCATATATACCACCAAATACAAGAAGGGCGGGAACCTGTTCCAGCAGGTCGCACGCACGCTTGCCAGGGAAAAGACCGACAAAGGACTGGAAGTTATCCTCGAACTGACCAATACTAAAGCGGAAGTCAAAGCGGTGTTCAATCGCATTGCCAACGAACACAAACTCATCGACGAATTTCATTTCGTGGGGCACTCAGGAATGTACGGACCGATGTTCGGCACCATACAGTATCCCGAACAGTTTAGCCCGCACGAAGTCAAGATCCTTCGCATACCCTTCAAGCAAAATGCTGAAGCATACTTCCATTGCTGCAGGTCTGCCCGTTGGTTTGCCCCGTATTTCTCGCGGGTGCAGCATGTCACTGCCTATGGCTACCATTGGTATACTGCTTTTTCTAAAACCCGTGACCGCTACAGCGCCGTCTGGTCCCACCACAAGCTTGATAAGGTTTATTGCTTCGGATGCCCTGGAAAGAAGTCGCACGGACTATTGGCCTCGGTAAAGAAGTACGCCGGCAGGATGAAAGCCGAACAGTTCCGCCGGTTCGAAGACAAGTCCGACGCAGTGGATACGTCCTATAATCCTGTGGCCGAGTTGTACGATCAGACCTTCAGTGACATACGCGTCAGACGCGATGAAATGCAATGGATCAACAAAAGTCTGAATGGAGCCAAAGATAAAGTAATACTCGATATTGGATGTGGTAATGGAGCTTTACTCAGGGAGTTAAGTCCAAGAATCAGGGCCGGTGTTGGCATCGATGCATCGACCCGGCTGGTAGATCTGGCCACCAGGTGGGGCAGCCCTTCCGGAAACATCACATACCACGCCATCAACGGGCCGGCGATCCCTTTACAGGACCAGTCCGTCGACGTCGTCATCTCCATGCTTTCGTTCCGCTACCTCGACTGGGATCCGATCATGAAGGAGATCGAACGCGTCCTGAAAAAAGATGGAAAACTGATCGTGGTCGACATGGTAACGGCTCCTGTAAAATGGACCGAGATCCCCCGGTTCCTTCGCGACAAAGTGAAGGAATACATCAGTCGGGTCCGCAATCCCAAATGGCATGAAAGCCTCCGGCGACTCATCACTCATCCGGCATGGGCACAAATGCTCCAGTTCAACCCCATCAGGGCAGAGCACGAAATGAAGTGGTACCTCGAGAGCCGTTTCCCGGGAAGGAAAGTGAAAGTGATCAACACAGGCTACAATTCGCGCATACTCGCCTTTGATTCAGGCAACATGGAGAACATCGCTAACATCAATCTTACATATCCTTGAAGTACCCGGTTGCCATTGTCGACTATGGAATAGGAGGGTTGGGTTTGTACAAGATGATCCGTGATGAGTTTAAGGATCTTCCTGTCCTGTATTTTTCAGACAGTGGTGAAACTCCTTATGGGAAGCTTTCGAAGGGTGTGCTTCGGGCGAGGCTTGAGAAGGTATTTGCCTACTTGCACGGTCGTGGTGCGGCGCATATCATCGTTGCATGTCATTCCGCCAGCTCTGTTGTGCTGGATGGTGATAAGAACGTAACAGGTTTAAGAAAGCAAACAGTAAAAGCAGTTACCAGGCGAAAGCCTTCATCCGTCGGCATCATTGGAGGTGGAAGGACAATTAGAAGCGGCTATTATCGGAAGGAACTAAGCAAGGCGGGGATAAAGACAAGTCAACGTGTAGCGCAACAGTTATCGATACTTGTTGAGAGGGGAGAGATTGATACGGCTGCGGTACATGAAGCTGTGTCGAAGATCATCAAGCCGCTGGCTTCGTGCAAAGCGATCCTTCTTGCATGCACGCATTACCCGGTGTTGTCGGATGTGATACTCGAGTATGCAGCGCCTGGAACCAAGCTTATAGATCCGGCAAGCGAGTTATACGATTCAGTTTACACCTACCTGAAATCGGCAAGTAAAAAGCATCAGGGCCGGACTGCGTTTCTAACGACGGGTGATGCAACGCTCATGGTGGAGGCAGCGCGAAAAGCGTTTGATGTAGTGATACCGCGGGCAACGCGCGTAGTGGTTTGATAGGTTCTACTTATGCTCGTCATTGCCGGGCACGCGTCGTAGCTTGATGCCTTTCCCTATGAAATGTCATTGCAGCGCGAAGCGTGGCAATCCCCTGGATGGCAACGTGGAGCAGTATTCCCAGCATGAACACATGCTCATTTCTTCAACACCAGCTTCTGTGCATTCTCCTGTGCCTTCAACGCCAGCCCAGTCGCCAGAAAACAGTGCTCCTGGCTCATCGCCGTGCTGGTCCTGTTTGCCACATCGCTGATAAGCTGTTCGCCAAACGGCAATGGTACTTCCTTACAATCGATATAACGCGTTTCCTTTTTATCTACCAGGAACAAGTGATTACCACCCTGGTTCGGCGACGCGATGTCTACATTTTTACGAAGCTCGATGTATCCTTCAGTTCCCAGGATCGTCAGCCTGCCATCACCCCAGGTATTCAAACCATCCGGCGTAAACCAGTCGACACGGATATACCCTGCACCACCATCACCTTTCACCATCATGTCTCCGAAGTCTTCGAAGTTTGGGTATTGGGGGTAATGCACATTACCCGTTTGCGAAGCCACCACTTCCGCTTTCGTGGAGCCGGTAAAGAAGAGGAACTGATCACACTGGTGCGATCCGATATCACAAATAATACCCCCGAAATACTTCTTATCGAAGAACCACTGGGGTCTTGTATTGAGATTGATGCGGTGTGGGCCCATACCAATGGTCTGAACTACCTGTCCGATGGCGCCTGATTTTACAAGCTCACCCGCCCTTACGGTAGCGCGGTTCTCGAAACGCTCACTATACATGATGGAATAGATACGCTTCGTCTCTTTCTGCACCTTTCGCACATCCGCGAGTTGCTTCAGCGTGGTGATGCCGGGCTTGTCCACCAAAAAATCCTTCCCGTGTTTCATAACCTCGATACCCAACGGGGCGCGATCGACCGGTATGCTGGCGCTGACGATCAGTTGGATACTATTGTCCTCCAGGATCTCTTTTTCGGAAGAAGCTCTTTTGGCGTTGGGATATCGCTTGGCATAAGCCTCAGCGAGGTCATTCTCCTTTGCATAAAAGGCAACGAGTTGTCCGCCACCCCGGATCATGGCTTCGGTCTGTCCGTATATGTGGCCATGATTGAGCCCGATAACCGAGAATTTCGCTGTAGCCGATGTGCGCCTCGCTTCGCCGGAGGCGAGTAAAGGCTTGGGGCCCAAGCTTTCACGAGGATTTTCAATAATTGGCCTTTCGCTCTTTGCGAAGGCAGATAGTGATACTAAGCCAGCTGTTGCTGCCAGTGACTGCTTGATGAATGAACGACGGTCTTTCATATTTTTTAGCCTTTTATTCTTTCAAGATCTCTTACCAGGAAAATGTATGACAGGGCGCCGATGAAGCCTAATGATCCTATAAACACGAGCGCCGGTTTGAAGTCTCCACCACTGGCCATATAACCGATCACAATTGGTACAATGATCCCTGCCAGGTTACCCATAAAGTTAAACACGCCACCCGTCAAGCCCACGAGATGCTTAGGTGATAGTATCGATACGAACACCCACGATATCAACGCCATTCCCGCTCCGAAGAATGCGAGTGACAGGAAGAAGATCACCCAAAACGTATCGGACGTATAGTTAGGTCCTACAATGCTTACCGAGATCAAAAGCCCGATGATTATTGGCATCTTTCGCGCATAGGCAACAGACTTGCCTTGCCTGGCCAGCCAGTCGGATATGAAACCCGAAAGCAACAACCCGGCACATGCAGCAAGGAATGGGATTGATCCCAGGAAGCCTGATTTCACAAAGTCCATTCCCCTGTACTTCACCAGGTACGTGGGGAACCACGTCAGGAAGAACCAAAGCATCGCGTTCA
>WUUC01127426.1_pt1 | contig 13727 bp, 12 predicted proteins | sample 6278441 | NCBI WGS metagenome assembly WUUC01 (sample SAMN13675441, study PRJNA597444) | soil metagenome | isolation source: soil | place: USA: Washington | collected 2017-10
CACAATCCGCGGATCAAGCGGAATACGCGGATTCGCTGATTTTCATCACGATCCGCGGATCAAGCGGAAGACGCGGATTAGCTGATTTTCATCACGATCCGCGGATCAAGCGAAATAAGCGGATTAGCGATTTCCATCACAGCGTCCCCCGATGACCGGCCGCAAAGCGGCCGGTTGGTGGGATCGGAAGAGGACCAGCGGTAAGAGCCATCAGCGCCCCGGGACTCTTACCTCTGGTCCTGTTCTGCTCCCCCAGCGCGGCTACGCCGCACGCATTGGGCACGTCGGCGCTTAGATGAACGGTTCTAGTCTTCCTTGTTTCCGTGCTTCCGTGCCGGCTCCCTGCGGTCCCGCCTCTAGACTCCGGCCGCCACACGAGCCCGGGCGGCCGCGATGATACGGCCGTATTTCGCCTGCATCAGCAACCACTCGGTCTGCAGCAAGCGGACCTGTGCGTCGTTGAGCTCGGCGGACGTGATGACACCGTTCTCGTACGACACCTGCGCAATCGCGACGCTCTCACGCGCCAGTTCGAGCGCTTTCTCCTGTGTCGCGACAACTTCGTCGGACGACTGCCACGAGGTCCACGCCGATTCCAGTTCAAGTTCGGCGGCATCTGTGGCGGCGTTGAGTCCGTGCTCTGACTGCCGCATCTGTGCTTCGGCCACAATGCGGCGGGCCGCGGCCCCCGGTGCGGCAAACAGCGGCACCCGGAACGCAATCCCGACTTGATAGCTCTGGTTGTCGCTCTTGAACATGTTATTGAGGCCATCCTCCTGATATTGAAGATTGCCTGTCAGCGACAAATTGGGCTTCCATTCGGCATTTGCCAGCGCGATGGCATGGTCGGCGATCTCTCGACGCGCTGAGAACGCGCGCAGGTCGGGACGCGAAGGAATGGCGGCCTGCAGCACGTCCCGCGTCACCGGTGCCGGTGGCGCGTCCAGACTGCCGCTCAGCACCAGTCGCTGTGACTGCGGCAGCGACAGAACGGTGCGCAGTGCCTGGTGCGACGTGTCAACCGCCGCTTTTGCCTGAATGCGCCGCGCCTTGGCGTTGGCCAGCTCCACTTCTGCTTGCAGCACATCGAGACGCGCCACAGTGCCTGCCTCAAATCGTGACTTCGCGAGCGCCAACTGCTTCGTCGCCAGCGTGATCTGTTCTTCGGCCACGCGCACGCCCTGCTCGTTCATCAGCGCGGCATAAAACGTCTCAACGACTTGATACTGCAGGTCCTGGCGCGCGCGCTCGAGCGTGAACCTGGTGGCGTCCAACGTCGACGCCTGAATCCCGTACGCGTTCTGCAGCCGGCCGCCGGTGTAAATCGGCTGGTTGACGTCCACCTGCATGATGTTTCGGCGGGTGAACCCGGCTTCGAATGTCTGCTCGTTCGGGCCAAAGACACCCGCCGGAATGCGGATCAAGGGAAAGCGCTGCGCCGGCGTGTAGAGAAAGTTCAGATTCACCGACGGCAGGAAACTCGCTTTCGCCTCCTGCACGCGGCCTTGCGACTCGCGTACCTGCTGCTCGGCAACCTTGAGCCGCTCGTTCGCCGCCAGCGCTCGCGTAATTGCATCGTCGAAGGTGAGCGTGAGCGTGGGTTGCGGCTGCGGCTGCGACCGCGACTGCTGCAACATCGCGAGACCGCTGGCACCCACCGACGGACGATCAGTCTGCGCCAATGCAGTGGCCGCCGAGAGGAACCACCCGATCAACACGACGAGCAGCAGGGCACCAGCGACGCGCACAGCCGGATGTAACCGCGTCGTTGGATTCTGCCGCCAGCGCCGGACCCGCGCCAGCATGCGATGCAGCAACAAATACGCGACCGGCACAACTAGCAGCGTCAACGCGGTGGAGGTGATCAGTCCGCCGATGGTTGCGATCGAGATCGGCGCACGGAACTCGCCACCCTCGCCACGTCCCAGCGCCGAGGGTAACATCCCGAGGATCATCGCAAGCGTCGTCATCAAAATCGGCCGCAGTCGGATCGGGCCCGCGGTGAGAATGGCATCCTCGACCGACAAGCCTTCCCGGACGTAGTGATTGGTCATGTCGATCAACAGAATCGCGTTCTTGGTGACCAGCCCCATCAACATGACCATGCCGATCATCGCCGGCATACCCAGGTTGTTGCCGGTCAGCAGGATGGCGAGCAGTGCCCCAACCACCGCGAGAGGGAGCGACAGCATGATGAGGAACGGTTCAAGGAATGATTCGAACTGAGACGCAAGCACAATGTAGATGAACATCACGGCCAGGAGCATCGCGAGCCCCATCGCGGCTGCTGATTCCTGCATCATTTCTACGTCGCCGAGGAATCCCCACTCGAAGTTCGCCGGCAACTGCACCGTCTGCATCACTTTGTCGATGTCCGTGGTGACGTCGCCGAGCGGACGGTCTGACAACTCGATATCGATCTTGGCCTGACGACGACGCTGTTCGCGTTCGATGTTGGTCGGGCCCACACCCGGCTCCATCGTGGCGATATCCGACGTGCGAATCAGGGCACCGGTGGGGGAGTTCAGTGGCGCACGCGCAATCGCATCAAAGTCGTTGCGATATTCGGGCGCCAGGCGCACACGAATGTCGTATTCCTTGTCGCCTTCGCGCAACCGCGTCGGCACAATCCCTTCGACCATGGCGCGCAGCTGCAGGGCCACGCTGCTGACATCGAAGCCGAGGTCAGCCGCCATCTCGCGATTGACGCGGGCCACCATTTCGGGCTGGCCACCTTCAAGTGTGCTGTCGACATCCACGGTCCCCGGGACCTGACGGATCTTTGCCACGACTTCGTCCGACAGACGCTGCAGCTCCGCAATGTTGTCGCCGCGCACGTAAACGCTGATCGGTGCTTGCGACGGGGCGCCTTGCATGAATTCAGGATCGGTCACCACGGATTTCACCAGAGGTACCGCCGCGACGCGCTGCCGCGTGTCGGTCTTGAGCTCGAGAATGCCGCGGTCGCGGTCGCCTTTGGGCGTCGCCTTGATGCGGAGGTTGGCTCTCAATGGGTCGCCGTTGACGCCGACCGTGGAAAAGATTTGTCGTACTTCCGGGATGCCCTGCACTTGCTTTTCAAGTGCGGCCACCATTTCCACGCTTTGTTCGAATGACGTGCCCGGCGGCAGTTCGGCGTTGACTTCAAATTGGCCGCGATCTTCGGCGGGGACGAATTCGGTGCCGATGAATCCCAGAGTCGAGAGACTGCCAAAGAAAATGACGGCCGCAATCCCAAGCACGGCGAACGGGCGCCGCACGGCCCAGCCAAGAAGACCCTGATACTTCAGGTCAATGCGATCGTAAAACCGGCCCCAACTCTCGAGCACGCGCCCCATCCGCGTCTTCACACGTTCTTCGGGCGGGATGTATCGCACGAAGCGCGAAGACAGCATCGGATCGAGCGTGAATGCGACAAGCAGCGACATCGCCACCGCGAAGGCAATCGTCAGTGCGAATGACTTGAAAAACTGCCCGACGATGCCGGTCATGAAGCCAACTGGCAAGAACACGGCAAGAATCGTAAAGGTCGTCGCCATGACCGCCAGTCCGATTTCAGCAGTACCGTTCCGCGCTGCGGTCAACGCGTCCTCGCCCCGCTCCATGTGTCGATAGATGTTCTCGCGCACGACGACCGCATCGTCGATCAGGATGCCAATCACCAGTGACAACGCCATCAGCGTCATCATGTTGATCGTGAAACCGACCGCCCACATGAAGAAGAAGGTCGCGATGACCGACGTTGGCAGCGCCAGCGCCGAGATCAACGTCGATCGCCAATCGCGCATGAAGACGAAGATGATCAGAACGGCCATGATGCCGCCGAAGAAAATATGGCCGCGGACGTCCTTGACGTTCTCCTTGATGAAGTCGGCGTCGTTGTGGACGGAGCGGATTTGCAATCCGGGAAAACTCGGCGCCAGGCGCGCGAGTGTCGCATCAACGCGGTCGGCTATCTGCACTGTGTTGGCGCCCGATTGCTTACGCACTGAGAACGACACGGCGTCGATGCCATTGAGACGCGTCGTCGTGAGCTTGTCCTCGTAGCCGTCAACGACGACGCCAATGTCTTTGACCCGCACCGTCGAACCGGCATCGGACCGCAGGATGATGTTCTCGATCTCGTCGATCGCTTGAAACTCGCCTTTCGTCCGCAACGAAATGCTGCGGCCGTCACGCTTGACCTGGCCGCCGGGCACGTCGAGGTTTTCAGCGGAGAGCTTGGCCGCAACCTGACTCAAGGGCAGATTCAGCGCTTCGAGCCGTCGCGGATCGAGATTGACTTGAATCTCGCGTACCTCGCCGCCGTTGACTTCGACAGCGGCGACGCCGTCGATCTGTTCGAGGAGCGGCTTGAGGTCGTCCTCCACCTGCCGACGCGTTACATCGGAGGGTTGGCTGGAGCCGACGGCAAACATCATGATCGGCAACGCCGCGACGTCGAAGCGCTGGATTGTCGGATCCTCGATATCGCCGGGCAGCGTCCCGCGGATGGCGGCGACTTTCTCACGCACTTCGGCAGTCGCGGCCTGCGGATCCACCTCCAACCGGAGTTCGACGCCAATGCGGGCGACCCCTTCGGTCGATGTCGAGATAACTTTTTTGACGCCGTTGATACCGGCCACCGCGTCTTCGATCGGCCGCGTGACGAGCGTCTCGACTTCTTCGGGACCTGCGCCTGGATAGATGACAGTTACGTTGACGAACGGGAAGTTCACTTCCGGAAAAAGATCGATGCCAAGCCGCGTCATCGAGACCAGGCCGAGCACCATGAAACTGACGATGACCATCGTCGCGAAGACGGGTCGTTTGATCGACGTATCTGAGATCCACATATGAATGTCGGCGTGTTTACGTCACGCCCTCCGCAACGGCGCGATCGGTCGTCGCGCCTTCCTCACCGCTAACAACTACTGCAGAACGGGCCTCACGCGTGCGTCCGGCGCTAATTGCCGACGCGCGTCTAGCACCACGGTGTCGCCCGCACTCAAGCCCGACACGATTTGCACCTTGCGCCCGTCATTTAGTCCCTCGACGACGGGAACCGGCGTCACCTTGTCGCCATCGACTTTCAACACCACTCGTTGGTTGTCTCGTGTAGTTACTGCTTCGCGCGGCAAGGTCAGCGCGTTGCCGGCCTGAGACACAACCAGTCGCGCGGTCGCATACATGCCGGCGAGCAATGTGTTATCGGCGTTGACGACGCGCACTTCGATTCGGAAATGCCGGTTTCGCGCGTCCACCTCGGGGGCAATCGCCGCGAGCTCGCCCGTAAAGCGCTGGCCTGGTTTGGCCTGCACTGAGACGAGCGCGGGGAGTCCGGGCTTGAGCCGGCCAGCTTCCATTTCCGACACGCCAGCCTCCAGCTTCAGTTGACGGAGGTCGGCGACGACAACGACGGGTAGGTCACCCGGGATTGCTCCCGCGTCGTAGTTGCGCTCGACGATAAAGCCGGCCACCGGCGCCACGAGCGTGGTATCACGCTGAACCTCGCGGGCGCGCCGCACTGTGGCGTCAGCTTGCGCGAGATTCGCTTTGGCTAGATCGCGCTGCGCGACCGACGAACGATGGGCCGTCTGCGCAGCATCGAGTCGTTGCCGTGGCAACGCGCCGCTTTCAAATAAATTGCGCGCGCGATCGTGCTCGAGAACGGCGTTCGCGAGCGCGGCTTCCGCACTTTCGAGCGCCGCTTTTGCCACGCCCACGGAGGCGATCGCCGCATCCGCCTGTGCATCGACTTCACCGCGGTCGATGGTCGCCACGACCTGACCGGCATTGACGCGATCGCCGATGTTGACGAGGACGCGTTCGAGCCGTCCCGGCAGCTTGGGTTTGACGCCGACGCGTGTGCGTGCGGCGAGCGTTCCCGAAATCTCGAGCGCCGATTCAATCGTGCCAAGGGTTACACGCGCGACAGGGACATCAATCACCGGCGCAGCAGTTGCCGGCGCTGAAGACTCCGAGGCGGCGGATGCACTTTGTCCGCTGCACGCAGTCGTAAGGAGCAAGGTGGCGAACAGCAGCGGCGACATGAATAACAACAATTTACGAGTCATGAGAGCCCACTCCATTGGGCGCGTGAGTGCTCGACGAAGCGTCAGCGGGATGCGAACAGGGAACAAAAGTGGTGGCGGAGCCAGCCTTGAGGCCGGCAAGGACGAGTTCGAGTACGTCGCGCGCGAGCGCGTCGGGATTTTCTCCGGGAGCGAGACGGCATCCGCTGCCTTCGCGACCGATGACGGCCGGACCCGTCAGCGTCGCCCAAAGCAAGTGCATGGCGACTTCGGCGTTGGTGTTGGGGGCGAAAATGCCCGCGTCAATGCAGCGCTGAATGCGCGCGGCGGCAACGTCGAGCATCGCGTGCACGCGCGCCAATCCCGGCCATTGCTCGGTGATTTGCGGCACGGTGCGATCGACGAACATCAACTCGAAGAACTCGCGCTGCTCCTTTGAGAATTCGTAATACGCCCACCAGGACGCGCGCACCTCTTCGAGCGGGTCAGTGCCGCGGAGCGCCGTGCGAACCTTGGCGTCCAGCCGTTGGAAACCCTCCTCGGCGAGCGCAAAGAAGATGTCGTCCTTGCTGGGAAAGTAGCTATAAATCGCAGCTGGACTGTATTCAATGCGTTCCGCGATCTTGCGGATGGACACGTGCCGATACCCTTCGGCAATGAAGAGGTCGCGCGCCGCATCCAGAATGGCTTGGCGGACCGCGTGCCGTTCGCGATCCTGTCGTTCTCTAATGCCCATATCTATTAACGTTTCTGGCCCAATACTTGTGCTGGTCTGCCGCCTGAGGACCGCGGAAACCGCAGCATCAGCAGGCCGACTGTGAACAGTGTTCAGAGAACTAATGGTGTTCGACGGAGGGGATGCTTGGCAAGTTCCAAATGCGACTAGCGGCGGGAAAAGGGGCCTGCCCCATTAATAAGGGGCCTGCCTCTTTTAAAAGGGGCCTGCCTCTTTTGCAGTCACGGGCAATTGTGTCCCGCTAGTTTAGGGCCTTCGCCCATCACGGCGAGCCGGCGCCCGCGATCGTGGTTGCGGTCTGCTTCGATGACGAAACCGCGCCGGCATTGTGGAATGCCCGCGCCAGACCGCGACCTCAATCGCCGCACGTAAAATGCACGACACAATGCGCCGTCCGCTGGCTTTGATGGGAATCGCGCTCGCAGCGTGGTTATGGGTCGCCGCATTGCTCGCGGCCCCACTCGCGGCCTCCGGCGACATCAACCTGACCCCAACGATGGGCATCGCCGTCTACCTGGCCGGCTCGCTCATTTGCCACCAACGTCCCGAGCGTTCCTTTCATCTGTCAGACGTGCGCATGCCGGTGTGTGCGCGCTGCAGCGGCCTTTACATCGGCGGCGCCATTGGCGTCGTCGCGTGGATTGCCGTGGCCGGCATGCGTCAATCGGTCTCGCGTACCGCACGCGCCTTCGTCGTCTCGTCCGCGCCGCGCACGCTGTTGATCACGTTGAGCGTGCCGACGTTGATTACGGTCATGACTGCCATGGCCGGTATCTGGGATCCGGGCAATGTCACACGCGCCGCGCTCGCGCTGCCACTCGGACTCGGTATCGGCGGTATCGTCGGCGCAGTCGCTGCCGGGGACCTGAGGTAAACTAACCACCGTGCGGGCCACCGCCGCCGAGCGCGCGCCAACTCTCAATCCCATCTTGGTCTCGATCGTCGCGTGGATCATTCCAGGCGCAGGGCATCTCTGGCAGGGCCGTATTCAAAAGGGCCTCGTTTTTCTGCTGGTGCTTCCGCTGATGTTTGTCATCGGCCTCTTGTTGGACGGCCGGCTGTTTCCCTTCGAGTTTTCGCAGCCCCTTGTTGTCCTGGCTGCCTTGGCCAGTCTCGGCAATGGTCTCCCCTACGTAGTCGCGAAAGCGATGGGACTGGGTCACGGCGTGGTGACCGCCGCGTCGTACGAGTATGGCAACACCTTCCTGATCGTTGCCGGGCTCCTCAACATGCTCGTGGTCCTCGACGCCTACGATGTCGCACTAGGTCGGAAGTAGTGACCAGCCACTTCGGGCTCCTCGTTCTCTTCGCGATGTTCGTGTCGCTCATCTTCGCGGTGCTGATGCGCGACGCCCCGCACGAGCAACTGCGATTCTGGCTGCAACTTTTCGGCGGGCTGGTTGTCGCGGCGTTCGTGCTTGGCTGGCTGATGTTTCCGCTTCCGTTCTAGCGCTACGCCGCTTCTTTGTCGAACCATCACGCCAATTCACCGCATGCACGGCCGCTCGTTCATTTATGGCTCCCCGTACTTGGGGTCATGGCGATCATCTTCATCCTCTCGAGCCTTTCTGATCCGCCCGCGCCGGCCGACGTCTCAGACGTGTCTCTACACGGCGTCGCGTATTTTGCACTGACGCTGCTCACCATCCGCGCGCTGGCGGGTGGGCGATGGACCGGTGTTACATTGCGCGCGCTCGTGATCGCGTGGATCATTGCCGTCGGTTACGGGGCAACGGATGAATGGCACCAGTCATTTGTTCCGAACCGCCATGCCGAATTCAGAGACCTGCGCGCCGATGCCGCGGGTGCGTTGGCGGCAACGATCCTCGTCGGGGCGTGGGGTATAATTCGACGTTTATGAGTTTTGAAACGCTTCTCGTCGAGCGAGATGGCGCGACCGCTGTAGTTACCGTCAATCGTCCCAAAGTTCTGAATGCCCTCAACACGCAAACAGTGAATGAACTGCAGCAGGTGATGCAGCAGCTTCAACAAGACGACGGCGTTCGTGCCATCGTTCTCACTGGCGCCGGAGAGAAGTCGTTTGTGGCGGGCGCCGACATCAACGAACTTGCCGTGTTGTCGCCGGCGCTCGGTCAACAACACGCCCGCCGTGGTCAGGCGGTGTTCAACGCCATCGAGCATCTGGGTAAGCCGGTGATTGCCGCCGTCAATGGTTTTGCTCTGGGTGGCGGCTGCGAACTGGCAATGGCATGCACGGTGCGCATTGCAGCGGATAGCGCTCGCTTTGGCCAACCCGAAATCAATCTCGGGATCATTCCCGGATACGCCGGGAGTCAGCGGTTGCCGCGTCTGGTCGGCAAGGGAATCGCGCTCGAGATTTTACTGTCGGGCGACATGATTTCCGCCGCGCGCGCATTTGAAATCGGCCTGGTCAACAAAGTCGTCCCGGCCGCTGATCTGATGAGCGAAGCAAAGAAGCTGGCGAAGGCGCTCGCGTCCAAAGCACCGCTCGCGACGCGATACATCATCGAAGCGGTCAATCATGGCTTCGAGATGTCGTTGGCCGACGCGCAGTTTCTTGAATCCTCACTCTTTGGCCTGGTCGCATCCACCGACGACATGAAGGAAGGCACCAGCGCCTTTCTCGCCAAACGCACGCCCGAGTGGAAAGCGCGCTAACACGTTCGAGTGTCACGTGCGCATTGCCATTGTCGTCTCACGGTTCAATGACTTCATCACCGAACGCCTGTTAACCGGCGCGCAGGCGGCACTGCGTGAGCAGGGTATGGCCGCCGCTGACGTTGAGGTCATGCACGTGCCTGGTGCGTTTGAAATTCCTATTGCCGCCCAACGCCTGGCCGAAACCGGCAACGTTGCCGCCATCGTCTGTCTCGGATGCTTGATTCGCGGGGCCACGCCGCACTTCGAGTACATCGCGTCGGCCTGTGCGCACGGCATTACGGCGGCTGCGGCGGCAACTGGTGTGCCGATGACGTTCGGAGTGCTCACAACGAACTCCGTCGAAGAAGCGCTCGAACGCGCAGTTGATGGCGATGGCAACAAAGGGCGGGAGGCAGCGCTGGCGGCCATCGAGATGGCGCGGTTGTTCACGGGCTTCGGCGATCACCGCTTATGACGCCGATACGATCGGATTCGGCGCGGTGGGATAACCGCCGCCGCGCACGCGAAGCGGCACTGCAGATGCTGTATCAAACCGAAGTTGGGCAGCTCGCGGTGGCGGAAGTGGCCCGCACCCACAGCACCATTGGCGACGCCGATGCTATCGAACTGGATGACGAATCGAGGGACTTCGCCATCGCCCTCGCGCACGGCTCGTGGCAAGACCGCGCGGTCATTGACGAATATATTGCCGACGCGGCGCGCAACTGGCGCGTTGAACGAATGGCGGTGATCGATCGCTTGCTCCTTCGCTTAGCCCTGCACGAATTGCTCAATCATCCAGCAACACCACCGCGGGTGGTCATCGACCAAGCCATCGAGCTGGCGCGTGCCTATAGCGGCGAGGATGCAGCCAAATTCGTCAATGGCGTTCTGGACGGCGCATTCAAACGATTGAAGGACGAAGGAAAGGTGGTTGATTAGCTTGTCGAGCGAGGAAGTACAAGTCGATCAGCGGAAAGCCAACCTCGAAGCAATCACCAAGCTCGGGATTCGTCCGTACCCCAATCGTTTTCAGACGACAGATACCGTAAGCGCGCTCGTCGAGGCGCACTCGGCGAGGACCAAAGAGGACCTCGAGAGCACGCGCACGGAGACGACCTCTGCCGGGCGCATTATCAGCATCCGCAGCTTCGGCAAGGCCAGCTTCTTCGTGCTGTCAGATGGGCGCAGTCGCATCCAGGTCTATGTTCGGCAGGATGCGTTGAGCGAACGCGACTTCGCCTTGTCGAAGCTACTCGATTACGGCGATTACATTGGCGTGAGCGGCCATCTGTTTCGCACCAAGACGAACGAGCTATCGATTTGGGCTCGATCGATCGAGTTCCTGGCCAAGTGCTTCATCCCATTGCCCGAGAAGTGGCATGGCTTGCAGGACGTCGAGATCCGATACCGGCAGCGCTATCTCGACCTCGTTGTCAATCCAGACGTGCGACGCGTGTTCGAAGTGCGCAGCCGGACCATCAATGCGATTCGGGAGTTCCTCACAGAACGCGGATTTCTCGAAGTCGAAACGCCGATGATGCAACCCATTGCCGGGGGCGCGTTGGCGCGACCGTTTGTGACGCACCACAACGCGCTCGACATGAATTTGTATTTGCGTATCGCCCCCGAGCTGTATCTCAAGCGGCTGGTCGTTGGTGGCATCGAGCGTGTGTTTGAAATCAATCGCAACTTTCGTAACGAGGGAATCGGCTACCGCTGGAATCCAGAATTTACGATGCTCGAGTTTTACTGGGCGTATGCCGACTACAACGATTTGATGACGTTGTCCGAGGAGTTGCTGTCGCATGCGGTGCAAGCCGCCGTGGGTGATTTGAACGTGACCTGGGGGGAACAAACCATTTCGTTTGCCGCGCCCTTCGCGCGTAAGAAATTCAGAACGCTTGTCGCTGATGCCGTAAATAGTCGTCTCGACGAGAGCTTCGACGAGGCGGCTGTCGGCGACCTCGCCCAGGTATCCGCGGCGGCTCGGCAGCTCGGCATCGAAGTGGAGCAGGCATGGGGCGCCGGCAAAGTGGCGACGGAGATCTTCGAGAAGCTGGTCGAGGACACGCTCGTGCAACCGACGTTCGTCTACGACTATCCGACCGAAGTGTCGCCGTTGTCGAAGCAGCGCCCCGACGATCCGGAGACGGTCGAACGCTTCGAACTGTATGCCGGCGCGATGGAGATCGCCAATGCGTTCAGCGAACTCAACGACCCTGCCGAGCAACGCCGCCGCTTCGAAGCTCAGCTCGCCGACCGGGCGCGCGGCGACCATGAAGCGCACGAGATGGATGAAGATTACATTCGTGCCCTCGAGTACGGGTTGCCGCCAACGGGTGGGGAGGGCATCGGCATCGATCGCCTGGTGATGCTACTCACGAACTCGCCGACTATCCGCGACGTCATCTTGTTTCCGCTGATGCGGCCGAGAAAAGACGAGGGTACCGGCGACGTTGTGAGAGACGATGGCTCTTAGGCTGCGCCATCATGTCCTTTGAACTCCAGATCGCACTCCGCTACCTGCTCGCCAAGCGGCGACAGGCCTTCATCTCGGTGATTTCGCTGGTATCGACGCTGGGCGTCACCGTGGGTGTCATGGCGTTGGTGATCGCGCTCGCGATCATGACGGGTCTCCAGCAAGAGCTGCGCGATCGCATCCTCGGCGCGATGGCCCACGTGTACGTCTTCAAAAGTGATGGCATCGTCGATTACCGCGCTGAAGTCGAGGCGATTAAGCGTGTGCCAGGGGTTGTAGCGGCCGCTCCTGCGGTAATCGGACAAGGGCTCATCACCAGCGAGCTCTCCGACGGCGCGTTCATCACCGTAAAGGGGATCGACCCAGTTTACGAACGTGATGTCACCGAAATTGCGGGCGCTATGACAGGAGGTAGTCTCGAGGCACTGTCGGATCGCGGCGAAGAAGACGTACCGGGCATCGTCATTGGCCACGATCTCGCCGCCAAGCTTGGCGCCTTCGTGGGAGACCGTGTGCGGCTTATCACACCCCACGGCACGCTTACGCCGTTCGGTATGGCGACGAGACCCCAAGCGCTGGAAGTGGTCGGAACGTTTCGCCTGGGCCTGCTCGAGTTCGATCAAACGTATGGCTTTGTCTCGCTCGACACGGCCGCCCGCGTTACGGGGGAGCCGCAAGTGGACCACCTCGAGGTGCACGTCGTCGACATCTACGGCGCGCCGCAGGTCGCCGACGCCATCACCGAAACCCTTGGTTCGCAATACCTGACGCAGGATTGGGGCGACATGAATCAGTCGCTCTACTCGGCGCTGTCATTAGAGAAAATCGCGATGGCGATCGGGATTGGGCTCATTGTCGGCGTTGCCGCGCTGAATATCGTGGCGTCTCTCATCTTGATGGTTATGGAGAAGACACGAGATATTGCCATTCTCAAAACGATGGGCGCCTCGGCGCGCAGTGTGATGTACATCTTCCTCTTCCAGGGGGTCGTGATCGGCACGGTTGGAACGGTCGCCGGCGCCTTGTTGGGTGCGGGCATCGCGCAGGTGCTCGATCGGTATCGGCTCATCAGCATTCCCGGCGACGTATACCAAGTGACGTATTTGCCGTTCCGCGTATTGCCCTGGGATCTCTTCCTCGTGGTGATCGGTGGGATGGTGATTTGCTTCTTTGCCACCCTGTACCCCTCTCGCCAAGCCGCCAGGCTCGATCCGGCGCAGGCGCTTCGTTATGAATAGCGCGGGGATTTGCCACCAGCGGCAGGGCGTGTCCTAGGATGTTCATCGAGGCGCGAGCGCTCAACAAGTCGTATCACGTGGCCGCGACGCGCCTTCATGTGCTGCGTGACCTCGACCTGGCTGTCGACAAGGGGGAAATGGTCGCGATCATGGGCGCTTCCGGGGCGGGGAAGAGCACGTTACTGCATGTTCTCGGCGGCCTCGATCGGCCTGATAGCGGGGAGGTGCGCGTTGGCGATGTTGATGTCGGCCGCGTCACCGACGCCGAGCTCGTCGCTTTTCGCAATCGCCACGTCGGCTTCGTCTTTCAGTTTCACCATCTGCTCCCGGAGTTTTCGGCGGTTGAAAATGCCGAGATGCCGCTGCGAATTGCCCGGGTTAAAACCATTGACGCACGGCCACGAGCGCAGACCCTGCTGACGCGGGTCGGGCTTGGCGAACGGCTCGACCACCGGCCGGGGATGCTTTCCGGCGGGGAACAGCAACGGGTGGCCGTTGCGCGCGCCCTGGTGATGCAGCCTGCGTTACTGCTCGCCGACGAGCCCACGGGCGATCTCGACGAAACCACTGCAGACGCGCTGCATCGACTGTTACGGGAGATGCATACCGAGTTCGGGCTGACGGCGATTATCGCG
>WUUC01177674.1_pt1 | contig 13722 bp, 12 predicted proteins | sample 6278441 | NCBI WGS metagenome assembly WUUC01 (sample SAMN13675441, study PRJNA597444) | soil metagenome | isolation source: soil | place: USA: Washington | collected 2017-10
AATCGCGAACCGGCGCGCGGGATTCCCCGCATTCGGGGGGAAAAGGCGCGCCAGTTCGCGAGGGGTCTACGGCGCGACAACGGCGGACAGCCGTTTCTGCGCCACCGCGGTGAGCTCGTCTGCGCTAGCCCGGGACTGAGCCACCAGTCGCTCGAAGTTCTGGCGATCCAAGGCCAGCAGCTCGACCGGTGCCCTGGCGCGTACGGAGGCAGTGCGCGGGCTGTCGGTGAGCAGGCCGATCTCGCCGAAGAACTGACCGGGACCGAGTGTCTCCAGCCTCATCTCACTGCCCCCCTCGTCCTCCCGGACGATGTCCAGTTCCCCGCGGGCGATGATGTAGAAGCGGTCGGCGGGCTGACCCTGTCGAAACAGGGTCTTGCCGGCGCCGACCTTGACCGGCTTGAGCCGGTTGGTGGTCTCGACGAGCAGTTCCGTCGAAAGGCGAGGAAAGGCCCGGGCCAGCCACTCGTCGTGGGAGCGCCTGAGCTGGTAGAAGAAGCCTCCCACCAGGGGGGCGGTCTCCACGATGTTGTAGAGGAAGTGGAGGTCGGGACGGGGTAGCACACCCCCGCCGATGGCGCCTCCGGTAGCGAGCAGGCCCGGGGTCCCTTGCCTACCGGTGGCCAGGTACTTGGCCATGATGATCAGGTGCTCGGCCTCGTGCCAGCCGGCGATCAGCAGGCTGACCCACAGCCAGGGGTTTCTCCGGAAGCGGTAGAGGAGCAGGAGGACGGCGGCGATGATCCAGGTGTTCCAGAGGAAGTGCACCCACTCGATGTCCAGGGCGCCGAAGATGCCCCGGGCTTTGGGTCCCGAGAGCTTCAGTACGTGGATCTGGAACATCTGGGCGACGTGCTCCATGACGTGCCCGCTCTGCGTCAGCACCAGCACGTAGAAGAGCGCCAGCCACTGGTAGTGGCGGTAGGTCCAGGCGATCTCGGCGAAGAAGAGTGGGATCCACGGGCTCAGAGTCGCCAGCACGATGCCCCACAGCGGCCATCCCTGCAGCTCGGCCAGGACCTGGCCGACGTAGGAGGCGAGGACCGTGACCAGAATCACGCGAGGCGGCACGTTCCCGAGAGAGAGAAGGCGCCTTACCACCAGATGGTTCATGGCTTTCTCCTCCTCTCCGTCGAATCCCAGAACGGAAGCCATTCGTTCAGCCCACGGTTCCCTGGCCGATCAAGCACCAGTTCGGCCAACTTGCTCTCGCGCACTCTCGTCTGATGCCGATCGACTCAGGACTGAACAAAGCCGGCGTACTGCTCGTCCTTGCAGGGGAAGTTCGGCTGGCCGACGTCGCAGCCGCCGTTCATCGTGTGGGTCTGCTCCTCGACGTACTCGGGCCGGGCAGGGCCGTGGTTGCGGACGACGAGGTGGATCTCCGCCGTCCGGGGCCGAGTCAGGCCAGAGGGCGGGTTCCTCATCCCGGGGAGGACCACCGCACCGGTCGTGTCACCCTTCGCCCGGTAGGACTCGAAGGTCGCCTCCCCGGTGTCCCCGACCACCGCACCGGCCGCCCAGAGCAGTGAGGCGTCCACCTCGGAGTTGAAGAGGTCGGGCGGGCCACAGCGAAGATCAGCATGGCCGGCGATGCACTTGTCCGGGTGGTTGAAGACGACCCACCACAGCGTGTAGGCACTGCCGGGCTCGAGGCCGGTGGTGTGCAGGGTCGTCGCCGCCCCGGCATCGTCCGTGGTCAGGAGCGCCCAGGCGCCGGGCACGACCTCATCGGTCGTCATCCGACGCACCTCGCGGTTGGAAGTCTGCCCCGAGGCGCTCTCAGCAACAGCGGTGCCCTGGAACATCAGAGTCCCAAGAGCAAGGGCGACGAGGATTCGACGAAACATGACCTACACCTCCTTGCCTGCCGCCCTCTCGGCGGCCTGCCCGGACGATGCGCCGAAGCTGAGCCCGTGGCTGCCAACCCGGACATACTCCGAATGGGTATTTGGTCACACTTGCTTGGCGCCGTCCCAGGGACCACGGTGGAGGCGGTGGACGAAGCCCAGGCATCGACGAGACTCGACTTCCTGACCCGGCTCCCCCCGGACGTCGCCGCGGAGCTGCGGCAGCTGGGGGCCAGGGCGGCGAGCTGAAGGCCAACGTCAGTCGTCTCGAGACGCTGCGATGGACGGCTCGAGAACCCAGGTGTCCTTCATCTTTCCGCCGCTCGAGATGTTGGTGAGGTGGCTGCCGCGAGAGGCCACTCGACTCAAGCAGCCGGGAACGATCTCGACGACGTCCGGGTCGGTGGGATTCGGGCACAGTGCGATTACCCGGTAGTCGGTGTACGAGTCGCGCAGCCCGAACTCCTCGCCCTCGACTTCGCAGATGAGGTGGGTGGAGAAGTCCACCATCCGTTGGGCGATGTATTCGACGGGGTTCGCCTCCACGATCTTCCGAAATCGTTCGACGCCGTCTGGCGTACGCTCGGGTCCGATCATCACTTCCTTGCCGCCGTAGCCGCTCCTGCTTTTGACCACGAGCTCGCCGAAATGGTCCATCACGTAACGCCGTTCGTCTTCGATGGCCAGTGACCAGCTCTCGGCGTTCGGAATGAGCGGCTCTTCGCCGATGTACGTCCTGATCATCTCGGGGACGAACAGGTAGACGCCTTTGTCGTCGATGATCTCCGAGTTGGGGGCGAAGAGCACGTGGGCCTTTCCGGAGGCGTGGCACCGGACGAGCTCGGGAAGATCGGCGTAGAGCTTGTCCTCGTCGACGCGCTCGTAGACGATGTCGATGCGTCGCCCTGAGGGCGCGTGCACGAGGTAGCCGTCGGCGTCGAAGGCCAGGTCAGTCGTTTCCGAGAGGATGCCGCCCATCTCCGCGGCGTAGATGTGGTGATCGAGGTAGAACTGGTCAGCGGGACCGCCGCTGACCACGGCGAGCGTCGCGTCATCGCCTTTGGGAGAGGCGGCACGGAGACAGGTCCCGAGACGCTGCAGCCACCCCTCCAACGACCGGACCGGGAGCTTGGCAAAGGAGTCGGGGAAGAAGACGCCGCGGGACATCATCCGCCGGCGGGTCATGGGGGCCAATCCCACCGGCATCTTGGCGTTCTCCTCCAAGATGACGTAGTCCCAGCCGGCCGGGCCCTCGACGGCCACCACGTCGAAGGCGATCTGGCGCACGGGGACGGCACCGAAGCGGTTCGGCATGGTGGCGTCGTAGAGGAGACTGGTCTCGATGACGTCTTTGGGGACGACCTCGTCGGTCCCCGCCTCGAAGGCTCTGAGGAAGTGGTTGATGGCCCTGGCGCGCTGGCTGAGGCCACGCTCGAGGCGCTCCCAGTCTCGGGCGGGAACGATGCGGGGCATCCAGTCCGTCGGGTGGGTCCTGTCGCCCTCCACGAGGCCGAAGGCGTGCTGCTCGTCGAGGAGCAGGCGGTGGGCCCGGCTGAGCTTGTCCTTCCACGCTGACGGACCGTGCCGTTCGAGTTCTTCGAGTACGCCCGGATAGGGCGGACGGGGTGTCCCGTCGGAACAGAAGACCTCGTTGGGACCGGCGAGCGATGGCTCGAACCTCATTTGCAGAGGTGCTGCACGAACCAGTCGCGCGCCGCCGTCGCCGTCTCGTCGAATCCCTCGAGATAGGCGTGATAATGCTCGCCCCGGAGGAGGAGCAGCTTCTTCGGTTCGAGGGCCCGCTCGAACGCCCGCAGGGCGATGTCCGTCGGTGTGATCTCGTCGTGGTCGGCCACGATCATGAGCAGCGGCGTCGGGCTGATGCGCTCCAGGTAGGGCATGGCTTCGTACTCGAGGCGAAGCTCCAGGGACCGGATGGTGACCTGGTTCTCCCAGTTGAGGCCCTTCTCTTGTGCGTGGGTGGTGAAGTACCGGTAGGTTCGGCGTCCCGGGGCGGTGAGCGGCTTGGTGGGGTCGTCGGTGCAGATGGTCACGGTCGACGGTGGATTCCCGGCCGCCAGCGAGCGTCGCTCCTCGTAGACCATCCGGTAGAACTGCTCCCGGTTCTCGAGCGGCATGACCTGCAGGATGTTCTCGTAGCCGCTGATGTAGGGGACCTGGCTGACGACGCATCTCACCCGCCGATCCAGGGCTGCGGCGATCAGGACCAGTCCACCCGTGTAGCTGGTGCCCCAGATGCCGATCCGGTCGGCGTCCACTTCCGCGCGAGACTCGGCGTAGGTCACGGCGTCCTGGTAGTCGCGCATCTGGGCCACGGGATCGATCTCGAAGCGGGGCTGACCGTCGCTGGCGCCGAGATTGCGGTTGTCGTACACCAGCGCTCCAAGGCCGGCGGCGGCGAAGACCTCGGCGAACCGGTCGAGGTCCATCTCCTTCAAGGCGGAGAAGCCGTGGGCCATGACCACCGTGGGAAACGGCCCGCCGCCGGAGTCCGGCGTGTACAGCCAGCCTCTCAGGGTCGTCCCGCGGGCGTCGAACTCGACGTCAGTCCTCATGGGCGCCTCTTGGATCAGTAGGCGACGACGGTCCGCACCTCGATGCTCTCTCGGGGAACGAACTCCGCCGGACAGTGGGGATGGGCGAAGGCGGTGTGCGCCGTGAAGCGCGCCGTCCCGTCGGTCATCGAGTCGTAGGTCTTGAACACCAGCATCTCGTCGGAGCGCATGTCCGACACGTAGAACCAGCGATGCTGCGGGTTGTAGCGCAGCGAGTAGATCTGCCCACTGTGTCGGGGCCGGGTGAGATCGTCTTCTCCGTAGTGGTCGATGTCCGTCTCGACGAAGTCGTCCGATGCGACACTCCCGGGGTGGCAGACGGCCAACGGCCGGTCCTGGACCGGCTCGGTGAGCGGACGCCAGACGTTCATCAACGCCAATCTGTGATCTGAGAGGTGCGACTGGCCGTGCGCTTCCAGCAGCTCGCGTGCCCGTCGCGGACCGGAGGTGGCGCTGTAGTCGCAGTGGGCGCCGTCGACCGGTGCTTGAACGCCTCGCCTCATCTGCCGGTCGCTGCTGGCGCTGCGCAGGTTGTGGTCGAAGACCACGACCCCCTCAGCCCCGGTCAGCTGCTTCAGGAACTTCTCGATCTCGGGGTAGTAGGCCCCGCGGACGAAGTCCTCCTCGTACAAGCTCTCGCTCGCCGATGTATGGCGGCGGACGAGAAAGCCGTCCCCATCCAGGCTTAGCGTCTCCGACGCGGGACGGCAGTCAAAGATCGTCACGTCATGCTGCTCTGTGGGTGGGCTCTCCGATTCCCGGCCGCTCGACGGTGGATAGATGCTGTAGTGCGGACGTCCGTGACATTCGCCGAGATAGGCGAGACGGGCCGTCACCGACGGCAAGGTTGTCGGGTCGAGTTCGCTCACCGTGACCTCCCTTCTCCGCGGGGGTCTGCCGGGCCGCTTCGTGCCGGTCCCGCCGAAGCCGGCACTCCTCGTGCGCGAGCTCATCGGTTGTATGAGCCGACGGCCAGCCTCCGCTCAGCGGTACCCGGTGCCACCCGTCACCAGATGGATGACAGGTGGCGCCGGGACCACGACGATCGGTTCCTTCTCGGGCCAGCGTGACCTGGCGCCGGAGAGAATCAGCCGAACGTGCCCTCGGGATAGTCGGGGTGCAGCTCCACATCCTCGGGGAACCTCATCCACTCTTGGCCGTCGGAGTGCCAGACGCCGAACGTCGGCTTGACCTTCTGCCGCTCGTCCAGCGTGCCGCCCAGCATCGAGCGGATCTCCGGATAGCGGTCGAGTGTGATCGAAACGCTGGAGCCGCACTCCGGGCAGAAATGACGGTACAAGCCCATGTCAGGCCCGTGGACGTAGGCCTCGTAGGTCTTGAGGTCACCTTTGATCTTCACGGCCTCTTTGGGCCAGATCACTCCGATCAGAAAGGCTGACCCGGAGTGGCGCTGACAACGAGTGCATTCACAGATGCCGACCGAAGCCGGATCACCTTCGCACTCATAGCGCACCGCGCCACACAGGCAGCCACCAGTCCAATTCGGCATGGCTATCCCCCTTTGCCCGCCGCGTTGGGGCGGGTCGCTCCCAATGCAATTGCCCGAGAGGATTGGCCCTTCGCGAGCCGTCGGATGTTCGGCCTCGAGCCGTCCGCCGAGGCGCTCGTCCTATGGGGAGGCTTCGACTTCGCTTGCCGCTGCGTACAGCTCTGCCCAGGACAGCAGGGGCAATCTACTCCTCGTCCCGAACCTTGTCAACCGACCGCCCGGTAGGCCGACATCGAATCCCAGTGGTCCGCCAACCGACCGCCCGGTAGGCTAACCTTGTCATGATAGCTTGGTTGCCCTTCGGCGAGCGTGGCTTGGCTCGGCAATGCTGTTGAGAACGCCGTGTCGAAAAAGGGAGACAGCGGGTTGAGGCCGGACAGCGCAGTAACAGCAAAGCGACTCCTGGATTTGGCCGCGAGACTCTTTTGGGAAAACGGATACGCCGCGACGACGACTCGCGAGCTGGCAGAAGCACTCGGGGTCCAAAAGGCATCGCTCTATTACCACACCGCAAGCAAGGAAGATCTGCTCTACCAGATTTGTATAGAGTCGCTCGACAACATCCATGAGGCGGTGAGCCAAGCCGTCAGCGAGGTGCGCGACCCGCTGCGCCGCGTCCAAGTGATGATCCAGGCGCACGTGTTCTCGATGCTCGAAGACCGAGAAAAGCACGCCACGATGCTGACCGAACTGAAAGCGCTCTCACCGCAGCGACGAGCTGACGTAGTCGGCCGCAGGGACCAGTACGAGACCCTCGTGCGAGGGATCCTCACCGACGCGCAGGACGCCGGCGTCCTCACCCCGGAGATACCCGCCAAGCAACTCGAGCTCGGACTTCTCAACCTGCTCAACTGGACGATCTTCTGGTATCAGCCAGACGGTGGCCTCTCACCCGACGAGGTCGCCCGCCTCTTCGAGCGGATCTACATCGTGGGCGTCCGTCGCTTCTGGCGCGGCTGCGGATAAGCGCAGCCACGAGCCGGCACTCCCCCGCCGAGTGCAGTTCTGGTCCACAAACCGTAGAAGCAGCGTGTACGGGGGCGCGGACAGTCGGTGAGCCTGGTTCTTGTGCTTCGGCACGTGTCCAGGCCCGTTCGAACAGCACTTGCCCACGAGGCGCGCTGAAGAAGGAGGGAGCCACGCCTACCGGGCTGTGACCGGACTGCGCTCCGAATGGGCGGGTCAATGGCCGCGGTACATGGGGGCTCCCCATGAGCCCCCAACGTGACGACCCAGGGCTTGGGCTCCGTGCCTACTCCGCGGCTGATTTGCGAGGGGGCTACGGGGAGGGCGCGCCCTCCCCGTACCAGTAGTCGATCGCGATCGTCACCAGCTCCGACAGGGACAGCTCGCACTGGTCGGCGAGCGCCTCGATGGCAGCGGCCTCGGCAGGGTCGACGTAGATCGGTTTCATGCGGGCGTCGTCGACGTGCTCGCGGCGGCGGACGGTACGGGGAGCGGGAAAGGGACCGACCGGCTCCACCGGCTCCGGAACATGGTTGGCGACGATGTGCTCGTAGGAGCCCCGCAGGGCGGCCATCGCCGCTGCGCCCCAGGCTGCCGTGGCCGTCCCGGGCGCCAGCTAGCAGCGTTGGTAGTCGGGAAGCGCCCCGGCTGTCGTATGGGCCTCGGCGATGGCGGCGAGACGGCAGGCGGGTCGACGCATTGGCCATCTCGGCCAGGTCGCCAGGTAGAGGGCCCGGGTCTCCAAGGTGGTCGGCATTCGAACACACGCGGCGGTGGGCGGCCTGAGCGGGAAGGGAGCCACGTGAGCTCTCAGGCAAACGACCAGGTCATCGTGTCTGTGCCTTCTTGAGGCTGGGAGCCGTCGCAGGCGGTGGAGCGGACCGTGACGGTCACCGTGTACGTGCCGGCGGCGGCGTAGAAGTGCTCGGTGGACGGGACGGGGTTTCCGTCGATGCCAACCAGGGGGTTGGTGGTGTCCGAGGGGAGCGACACGTAGTTGCCTGCGGGCCACCCCGAGGGGGGCATCGCCTTGCAGGGGAACGGGTTGTAGGCGTAGGTCGTCGGAGGGGTGTCGTCGCCCCAGTCGACCACGAACTCCCGGATCCAGCCGTCGTCGTCCTGGGCGGCGATGAAGAGCGGGAGATAGTGCGCGTCGCCGTAGTGGTCGGGCGAGGCGTAGTTGCCCACTTCCTTCATGGTGGGCAGCGCCGGTCCCTGGGAGTAACCCGGCGTCTGGTCCGTGACCGTCGCACCCGTCGTCGTCGTGGTGGCCGGCGCCGCAGTTGTCGTGCTGCTCGTCGGACGCGTTCTGGTCGTGGACGTCGGCACCTGGACCGCGGCACTCGTGCTCCTCGTCGCTTCGGCCGGGACAGCGGTCGTGGTCGTCGGGGCGCTCTCGATGGTCGGCTCGGGCAACGCGGGGTTGCCACCACCGGCGGCAGCCACCCGCAGCGGTTCGCCGGGCCCGGTCTGCAGGGCGGTGACTCCGACGGCCACCGCGGCGATGACGAGGCCGCAGAGCAAGAGGTGACGGGACCGCCGCCGATGTCGCCCGGGCGCGTCTCGGTCGTCGTCGGTCGTGATCGGGTCGTTCAGACCGTCCACCGTGCACCTCGTCGTTTTCGGCGTATCGCGGGGGAAACACGTCCCTTCAGTAACTCATCGGCCGGAACCGCACCGATATGGAGTCGCCGCAGCGACGCGTCGACGTCAGGGCCGCGACAAGACACTTTCTTGTCACTAGTCCCGAATGGCCATTTCCTTCCGTGCTAGCCCCCAAAGCTCCTGAAGCGCGCTCTTCGAGGCGGTTCCGACGACCGATGGCTCGTTGCAGACGACGCCTTCGAAGGGAACTGCAATGAGGTTTTCCCGGACCACTGGCTCGACGCGGCATGCTCGCCGTCGGAGCTTCCGACTGATGACATGCGCACTGGCCGCCACGTTGGTCGCGGGACTGGCACCGGCAGCAGCGGAGGAGGCGACCACCGCGTCTTCTCGCCCAGCCGCGCCGATGCCCGCCCCGCCCCCGGCCCCGGTGAGGCCGAAGGAGGGCTTCGTCCCCGGGAAGAGCACCGAGGACGTTTCCAAGCGGACAGCGCAATCGAAGACGTTCCGCAATCCCGACGGCACCCATACCGACCAAATCTCGGGCGACGTCCAGCATTACTGGACGGGGAGCCGCTGGGCGGACATCTCCAACCGGCTCGTGGCCGATCCTGCAGGCGGCTATCGCAACCAGGCCAACTCCTTCACGGCTCGCTTCCGGTCGTCCGGAGTGCGCGTCGAGACACCCCAGGGGACCATCACCCTCAATCCCGCCGACGCCACGCTCGGGGAACCCGTGGTGGACTCGGCGGAGGAAACGGTGACCTACCCGGACGTCTGGCCCGGCGTGGATGTCCGCTACAAAGTGCACAGCACCGGCGTGAAAGAAGAACTGGTCCTGCGGCGGCGTCCCTCGATGTCGCAGTTCCCCTTCCAGGTACAAGGCACGTCGCTCACCCCCCAACCCGACGGCAGCCTCGCGACATCCGGCGCGTTCGCCGGCAAGTGGAAAGTGCCGCCGCCGGTGGTCTTCGCCAAGGATGGAAGCACCGTGCCAGCCGCCGCTCCGCGCTTCTCGGTGGCGGGTGGGACGGTGACCCTCGCCGTTGATGGATCGTGGCTCTCCGGCCTGGATGACGCGGCCTTTCCGGTCGTGCTCGACCCCGGGCTGCAAGACATGGGAGCCCAGACCAGCCGGTCCTACGAACGCAACCCTTACGACAACGGCTACTCGACCTGTGAACAGCCGTGCCAGGTCATGGTCGGCGTCCGGGACACGACCCAAGGCACGTGGCGGCCTTGGCGGTCGGTGCAGTACTTCCCCTACGAGAACCTCTACGGCAAGCAGATCATCAAGGGCCAGCTCATCTACCAAGCCCGCCAAGAGGGAACGCCGGACCCGAAGGTCATGAAGGTCTTCGGCGACGACCTCAATGGTCAGTGGGGCGGGATTTGGAACTGGGGCAACCTGGGCGCCCAGATCGGCGGCAATGGCACCGCATCGGGCGACACCTTCATCTTCGACGGGGCCAACGGCGGCCCCCTCGCCGCCTACTACCAGGACGTCGTCAACCGGCGCCTCCCCTTTATCGGCCTGAAATTCCTGGGTGACGAGACTTTCCCGACGACTTACACCTTCAAGCGCTTCGCCTGGTTCCAGCTCCAGCTGACCTACAACGACCGTCCGGACACGCCCTACTACATCGCGCCCCCGGCCAACGCCACGCTCAACTATCCGGACCCATGGCTCGTCGCGAACAACAACGACCCCAACGGCGACAACGTCGCCCTGCGCTTCCGGCTGTACCGGGAAGCCGACGGTGCCTACATGGGGGGCAAGGACGGCGGCTTCACCTGGAGCGGAGGCCAGGACGCCTGGTACGCCGGGCCCCTAGGGAACGGCCGCTACTTCTGGGACGAATGGGCGTGGGACGGTTGGCTCGACTCCCCCATCGTGCGGAACTACTTCACCATCGCCGTGCCCCCCGGCGCACCCCAGAACGTCGTCGCCACCGCCAATGGCGGCGGGTCCGCCACGGTGACCTGGACGCCTCCGGCGAGCAGCGGCGGGTCAACCATCGACTGGTACGCCGTGAACGTCTTTTACGCCAGCAACGGCGCCTGGACCGGCCAGCAGGTCATCGTTTGCGGTACCTGCACCTCAGCGACCGTCACCGGCCTTGCCCTCGACACGAGTTACTACTTCGGCGCCTACGCCCACACCTCCGTGGGCTACGGGAATCCGGGTCTCTCCAACACGATCATCGAAGCCAACGTCCCTCCCATCGGCTCCGTCGAGGAGGCGAGCGCAACGCGGGTGAGAGGCTGGGTCCATGACATCAACGGTGGCGGCCCCCGGACGGTCAACATCTACGTCGACAACCAGCCCGCGGTGGCCGTGACCGCCAACCTCACCAGGGGCGACCCGCCGGTCGCTGACGGCTTCGAATGGCCCGTGCCGAGCACCTTCCGCGACGGAAAAAACCACACGGTCAAGGTCCGAGCCCTCGACTACCCCGGGAACACAGAGAACGCCATCGGGAACCCGACCCTCAGCTTCGCTCACCTCGACGACAGCTGGACAGGCACGAGCGGGCCATGGGACCTGAACAAGTGGACAACATCGGCGAGCCCGCTGTCGGCGGTCGACATCGTCGCCAACCAGGGTCGGCTCTTCACCAAGAACGGCGACGCCAATGCAATAGGACAGAACGCGACCAACGGTGTCGCCCCGATGCGCGACGCCGATGTCACGCTGACCTACCGCTTCGACGACCGGAGGGCGTCCAGCGTGTTCCGGACCGTGCTGCGGGGTTCGGGTGTCTGGCCGCTGCTTGATTCCGGCTACCGCATCAATGTGACCAGCGACAGCGGGGTCATCAGCCTGGACCGGGTTGCGGCCGGTAGCGCCACTCCGGCGGCATCGTTCACCTACACCAAAGACACCAACGCGCAACGCATCCGCTTCCGGGCCGAGGGGCAAAGGGTCCGGGCGAAGGTCTGGCGTCTGGGCATGTCAGAACCCGCCGGGTGGCAGATCGACTGGACGGATCCGTCGCCGTTGCCGGCGTCGGGAACCCTTCAACTCCGCCACGCCTGGACGAAGTCCAGCCGATCCGTGTTCGTCGATGATCTCTCTCTGGTTCGACTGAATACGGCGATTGACAATGAGCCCAACAACAGCGCGGCCAATCCACCGCCCCACAGTGTTACCCGTTATGTCGATACCAACGAGAGGCAGAGGCTTGTGAACGCCGGGACGGAAGATGGGGGCAAAGGCGTGCGGCTCCTGACCATCCTCGACTTCGGTGACCAGATCGGCACAACGGGGGCTGACGGGTGGGGGGCACGGGACCACACCACCGCCGAGATCAACGACTTCACCCAAGCCTATCTGAGCGGCTTTTATGCGGCCGCGGCCAGTACGAATCACCAAGACGTGATCGTCGCCATCGGTACCTATTGCGGTGGCTATCCGGGCAAAGGAGCCGCCAGAGAGGCGAACGCCCGGGATAAGGGTCAAAGCTGGGCGAGGCTCGTGAGCGATACCTACATGACCGCTCGACAGTCGCATCCCGGAGTTCAGGTCATCGGCGCCTACGATGTTGAAGCAGGCAGCGACTTCTGCGGCCCCAGGTCAGGCAGCGGAGCGGTCGGCGACGGGCCAAGCGTAGCGAAAGCGTGGACGACTGCTTTCGACGCCACCCAAACGGATTTCACGAACAGCACCGGACTGCCTCTGCTCTACGCCAACTTCGGATCAGCTGACGGATGCCCGCCGGCTGGCTCTTGCAACGGCGGATGGACCCAGGACGACTACTGGTCGCTGACCACTGGTCCGAAGTCCGCCGTCGGTTTCCCGGAGATCTACGCTGAGTCAAGCGACGAGCAGTGGCAACAGATCGCCCTTTCCGGCGTGAACAACCACGGCGACAACCAGGACACCCGGATCGACTTCGTAGGCACGCTCACCACCCGTCAGGCGTGCCTTCAGAACCGACGGGACATGCCGAAGCCGCCCGACCAGCCACAGTGGTGCGAGGGGACCGACCAGGGCCCGGCCGCTGGATGGCAGGCATTCAAGAACACCCTCGAGGGACACTCCGCCACCGCCCAGCCGCTCGGCTTCTCGTCGGACATCATGTGGATCAGCCGGGCGCCGGCACCGGGCTGATCGACTGGAGACGCTGACAGTGAACAGCCTAACTCGCTCGTTGACAGCAACCGCGCTGGTCGTCCTGACCTCCGCGGTTGGCTGCAGCGGCAAAGCCCAGGAGGAGCGGACGTCCGACCGACGCCGCTCCCCTGGGCAGCCGCCGTCGTCCACCGAACAGACCACGGCGTCGACAAGCCCGGCGGCGCCGGCTTCGCCTTCCACCCCGACGACTCTGACGTCGAGTACAACGTCCACCCCGCAGGCCTCGTCGGCGCCGACTTCGCCATCCACCACGGGCGGCGATGGGGACGCCGGCCGTTTTCCGCCATGCGGCGAGCAAACCTTCTATCACATGGCGTTCTTGCGCAACCGGAGCGTGATCAATCACGCGCCGTGGACGATGGCGGGCCAGATCATGGTCGAAAACCACTTCGGCCCCGATTGCTCGTACAGAGGCTCCCCCAACGTCGTGCTCTCCCGCGACGAAATCAACGGCGAGCTGCCCACCACGGCGACGCGGGTGGATGACTTCCCCGAAAACTGGGTTGATTTGCGATGGACTCAGACCGATGAGGGCCGCGAGTACGAAGGGCGCGTCGGCTACTTCCTCGTCTACAGCACGGACCGGGATCTCAACGGGCGACCGTGTCCGACGGACCGGATGGTCGCCCCCGACAAGATGAAGGTCCGCTTTCCACCGTTCGGCGACCCCTACGTCACCGCTTGGCCCGTACATGAAGGACCCCAACTGAGAACCTGCGACGGTCAAATCGGGGTGTCATCTCTCACGCAGGCGCCACCAGACGTCACAGCGCAGGAGCGTTAACCCCGACCTCCCACCGTCGACAGAGCTCCGCCAGGGCCGCCTAGAGTGCAGGCGGCGGCGTTGGCAACCGGCTCATCTCAGGCGCTCGGCAGCGTCGGCCACACTCACGGTCGCCCCCGGCGACTGTCTCCGGGGAGGGCTTGCCCTCTCCCTACTAGTGGTCGACGGCGATGGTGACGAGCGCACTGCTCGGCGGTCTGGTGGGGGGCCGGTCGAGCCGGTCAGGCCATTTCCGCGCAGCCGGCACCGTCCCACGCCTGCGCCGGATGCGGGCCCTCGTCCAACTCAACTGA
>WUUC01043842.1_pt1 | contig 13719 bp, 9 predicted proteins | sample 6278441 | NCBI WGS metagenome assembly WUUC01 (sample SAMN13675441, study PRJNA597444) | soil metagenome | isolation source: soil | place: USA: Washington | collected 2017-10
CGTGTTTTGATAGCGGCTCAAAGTGGATGTGCGAACACCGCTGGCGGCCAATCGCAAACATGGTTGGATTCCGCAATGCCGTCAATGCCAACTGGGATCCGGTGGCAAACTGGTGGAGTAACGGCCATGGGCGTATCGCTTTCGGGCGCGGATCTTTGGGATTCGTTTTAATCAACGGCGAATCCGGAGGCGATCCGCGAACATTCGGCCCGGAGGGGAACGCTTGGATCCAGACCGGCCTGCCAGAGGGCCGCTACTGCGACATCATTCATAGCAACCCGACAGCCGATAAGACCCGCTGCATTACGGAAAATGGACAGAACGTAGTACCCATTAGGGTGTTTGGCGACGGCAAGGGCAACATCCCGGTGCCCTCGATGGATGCGGTCGCACTTCATTTCGAGGCCCGGCTGGCGAATCAGTAGATGTAGAAAAAGGATGCGGTTTGGTAATCAACAAAGATTAGGACGGCTACACTTTGATTTTGCAAAAAACTCTGACTCCCTCTGTCTCGATCGGGAGCTTGTCCAGGAACCAATTGTCCTTGTCGATTTCACAGATGACGGAGCGGGTGCGATAAACGGTGGCGTGTAGGTCAGTATTAGCGGTTGTAGACTACCCCCTTCAACCTCACAGCTCCTTGCGCGATCTCTATCGGCTTTCCCAGCCACTCTTTTGTTCGTTGAAAAGATCCGCCTCCGCAGCGCCTTCCAACGTATCCATGAGCCTTACGTAGGCAATAAACACGCGCGCATCGAGATGATCAGCCATATCTTGCGCCTTCTGTAATTCATTCACGTTTAACTTAACCGCAGAGACGTCCGAGCGTACATCCGTGCCGTCGCCTTGAACAAATCCTCCGTGACTTGCCACTCAAACTTTATCGACTGCTCAATCGGTTTTCCGTCTGGCGTGCTTGCCCATGCTGTTAGCCTAGCGCTTTACCGACGACAATCGCAGGTTGTTCGGTCAGGCAAATGACTTCCATTCTATGGGCAGCGTCGTTCACGATCTGGTCCGCAGCGGTAACGACAAACCCGTGAGACACTGCTGCTGACAACGTTAGGCCCTCCTTTGAAGAAGAGAAAACGGGTAAAGTTCTTCATGTTGCCCCTCTCCTTTGTCTCAAAAGCTTGTTCCACAGCCATTTCGCGCCTACTGATAGCGAATAAAATACCAGCAACAAAAAGAGCGTCTCTCGAGTTTCAAGTGGCATGTTGGATTGATAGTAATATATGGCAAACAAGAGAGTCAGTGCCACTGGAATCCCAACTGTCGCCCAAGCGGGGTTGAACCAGGATGCGGGCCATGAAGTCGAACCGGAATGGGTTTGAACTTCAGATCGAGCGCGTGAATGGATACCTCCCACGGCCTCAATGTCCCTGATCAATATGTCCAGATCCGCCTTGCGTCGCCCTTGCGTGTCTCCGATCTTCCGCGCTTGCTGATCACACAGCTTGCGCAGGTCTTCTGGCAAATGTTCCCGGCGCGGCATCGACGCCTCATCGACTAGCACCGGAATCACGATTACATCCGGGCGACTCAACGCGAGGGCAACTTCCTGGTGATGTACGTCATCTGCGAGGTGAATACGAGGACGGTTCTGATCATCCGTGATGCTGAGCCAACGCGGTCCTATTACGATCAACGCGACCTTGCAGCGGTCCAAGGCCGTTTGGATTTGGTGGCGCCAATTGCCGGCGTGCAATGTGTCTTTATCGAGGAAGACCTGATCGCCTCCGAACACTTCGGCAAGATCATCGCGCAATGAGATCGCCCACGCTTTGGCATCGGCCTGCCGATAACTAACGAATATCCCCGCCATGGCATCTCCGTGGCTGTATCCCGATTGGTCTATCTCTTCCTAAGGTTCTGCCGGGTACCGCCTGGATGTCGTTCTTTTGCCTCCGTATACAAATGTTCGGCGGTTTACGTACGATAAGGAAAACCGCTGTTATTAGCGCTTACTGACTGAGGATATAAACGACGCCCGTGTAGATTCGCGTTGGTCGTTCACTGCTATTAATCAGCCGGACCCGATTAAATAGAAGGTCGTAGTCAGATGAATTAGGATTTAATCAGTCGGACAAGTTTATCGAGTTCTTTCGAGATCGGCATGTCTCTAGACGCAATTGCGATTACATTACGAAAGTTAAGAAAAAACTTGAGCATAGCTGCTTCGCGCCAAGTCGGCTCCTGGGTTGCGAGAAGACAAAACGCCTTTGTCCAATGCCAAATCAGGTCTGGAACTATATGGCTCATATCTAGTTCCAATCGAGTCGCGTTCGAGGTTTTTTTTGGGTCGCTCCTCGCAACAAGAAATGGACCGCCACTAAGCGTGCGCATGCCCAAATCTGATAACAGGACTTTGGCTCGTTCGTAATGATAAACTTTCAGCAATTTGATTGCTAAAGCCCGTGCTTGTTTACGGTCCGTAAGATCATGGTCGTAATCGATCGTTACCTTTAGTGGAAGTAACGTTATGTTAAGCGTGCTACGGTCGCGGTAGCGCTCCAGTTGCTCAATGGGGTCAACGACCAACAAAAAAGACTCCAGCGCTTGTAGATAGCGTTCTCGTTCATGATCGTTTCGCGGTGGCATCGCGAGTAGCAAATAGCTATACAATCCGTACCCTTCCGGTTCATTCCTACCGGGAAGCAAGAAAGTTCTTCCGCTGAGAACGGTGGGCTTTCCTCGCGTGACCGACGGCGGGTCAACAAAATACACCCGTACTTGGCATTCCACCTTACCAAGGCTGTTGTGCGTAGCAAAACCGTATGCGACCGCCGGTCCTTCCCGGGAACTGCTTTGGTCATCTCTAGGAAAGGACCAAGTCGCGAGCCCCTTTCCCTCGATTTTTCCGACCGAAGACTTCCACGTTATCTCTGTAACTGCATCCGGTGCGCCGCTAATAAACGCTTCAACAGCAACTGAATCGTTTACATACACGATGGGGCGGTCTGGAATGCAAATCATTAGTTGTGAGTTAATGTTTTCAGCCGCTTGAGGCTGTCGCACATACACATAATGGTTACTCAAAATGAACAAACCAGCAACGATGATCGACAAAAACTGAGGTTGTTTCCTAAACAATCTAGTATTGCGCATTGCTTGGATCTCTCTTGCTGTTACGTCGTCACAATCTTAACGTTAACAGTACCGAGCACAAAACAAACAACACAACCACCGAAGCTTCCTCGGGCGACCACGTCTACCGAAGCGGTGGCCTAAGAAGTATTACTGTTAAACTCACGATAAACGTAACAACCAACGGACCATCTAAACGGCGAACACAATCAGGCCATACGAAAGCTTTTCATTTGTAGAGCTTATTTCCTTTGCTCCCGCGACGGCTCGCTCACACGGATCGATGGCACGGTTGTTAAAACAAATCGATCTCGCACGACGTCGCCCTTAGCGGCCGAAGAGACGACCTCAAGTCCCCGGAGACCCTTCGGGAGTTTTTGAAATGGGCCGGCGTCTAGGCTCGCTATCTGCATGTCTCCGAATGGTCGGCTGCCGGCCAAAGCCGTAAGTGTCTCAATGCCAAAGGGTGCTTTAACACGAAAACTAAAGGTATCTTGCGGTTCTGGTATCCTTTTGACGATTTTGCCGGGAATTTTTTCCTCCGGGTGATAGCGATTGGGATAAATCTGGTACGTCTGATTCGTGGCGTCCGTGTAGTAAAGCCGAACGTATGCATCGCGATTGACCCGGACGAAGACCAGCAATTGATCGCCCTCGACGTATACCGCGCCTTTCCCTCGGTCCACCCAGACTTCGATATTCAGTCCGGTATCGCTTTGGGCATTTGCCAAGGGCGCAATTTGCTCCTCGATCTTTTGATTTGCCAGTGCTTCCGCCAAATTTGCAGGAACCTCGTTCGCTCCGACTGGGATCAACCCTGAAGGCAGGGAGGTCGCCGCTGCCCCCAAAAACTGATTTCCGAGTTGTTTCGTAACTCTGAGACGCAGATCGATCCCACCCGCCGTCTTCCAGTATTCACCCGTAAGCCATATGTCCGCCCCAGCGAGCTCAGCCAGCGCTCCGGTCGATTTCGGCTTTTCGACCACCTCAATTCCGCGAAGCCGTGGCGGCTCGACGAGAACGAAGTCATCAGAAGATTCAAACTGCCGCCGAAGCCAATCCTTGATCGATATACTTGCTGAAGTAGAGAAGTCGGTACTTTGATATGTAATCTCACCCAGCAACACGTTAAATGGCGGCTGCCTGACTTTGGCGTTATCTAGAAGCTCTTTCACCTGCGCGACGATGTCGCGCGCACGATCCATGGTTCTAGGGCTCTGTGGGATATCTGAGGCAGCGAATGCCGAAGCAGCAGCTATCGCGTTGCTATGCGTTTTGCGCTGTGCGTCAGGTTCTCTTCCTTCACAAGTCGCGGCTGTGACTTGAGTAGCGAATACAATCATAGTTAACGCTAGAACTGGTAAGAATCGGTGATAAGATCCCGTCAACATGTGCGTCCCGCTATGTTGATCAATGCACTTCGCGAGCTGCCTGAAAGCAAAGCTTACCGCCGGTTCGCCATTCGGGAAGACGGGTTTGTGTCCCGTCTTTGCCTGAGATTCAAATTACCGTTTACGACCAGAAAAGCTGTATTGGGCGAATTGTTCAAACTCACTCGATTCGATCCATCGGGGTTTGTTGATTGTCCGTCTAACGAACGAAATAATGCGAACCTTTTAGGCAGATTCAACGTGCCTCCCGTCAGTCGCTTGCCGTTGATATTGCCAGTACCAGCGACCGGCAGCGTGCCATTGAGAAACGTGCAAGACGCACTACAGAAGTCGTTTGTTACCGATAACTGATTGTTGCCGCTGCCAAAGCTAGCGAAAGAACCGGTGAGATTGACACTGGAACCAGAACCTATATTGATAAACGCACCATTGGCGATGGAGAACGTACTGTCATTGGTGAGAGAAACCATATTGCCGGTAATACTCGCGCTGGCTCCGTTCGTGAAACTGAAAGCATGCCCGTTGACCGTAAGATTGCTTGCATCCAAACGGACCAAGGCGTCTGCCGGTACAAGCGTCGCGTTAAGCAATTTCCCCGGGCCGGAAAAATCCGCAAAACTTCCAGAGGTTCGCATTGTACTGTTTACCAGCGCAATCAACGGCGCACTGGCTTTGAGTAATCCGTCATCAATAACCCCGTTGAGCAGGCCCGTCGAACGGACGACAAAGGCGGAAGCAGCCTGTACGCCTGCATTATTTGGATTACCGGGATCGCGTGGTTTGCTGTCAACGACTTCGATTAGCGGAGGAATCCGGACATCACCGCCAAGCCTCTCTGGCGGAACCGCGTTGGGGCCGATCAGCTGGCTGTCAAGAACGCTTAACAACGAAGTTCTGTTACCGCCGTCTGGCGCAATCGTGCTTCCCCCAACCACCCCCAGAGCACGATCTTTGATTTTCACAAAAGCTGGATTGCCGTCTTTCGCAATAACTCCAATCACAGATCCATCGTACTCGGGATTCGCACCGAAAAAGTTGCCCGTCGCCGGTGTTGTGCCTACGGTAAGCTCGGTTGTCTGATCCAACACTACACCGCCTTCAAGCGTGACTGTCCTCTGCTGAATTGTACCTTCGGTTGGACTTCGCGCTGTGATCGCTCCGGCAACAAAGCTGTTTATGACTTCAGCCACAGCACCGTCTGACTCTGATGAAAAGAAGCTAAGGTTTCTAAGATGTTCGACTTTGGGGAAGTCCTTAAGATTGTTATCACTCACATCGTATATTCTAACTGGTCTCACACCCCGAGCAGCTTGATCAGCACGCACACGAGATGACGTGGTCTCTACTGTTCCATCATTGTGAATAATGACATACAAAGGCTGGACTTGCTGTCGGGTCGCGAGAACAACATCTTCGTTTATAACCGCTTGTAGCGCCAGAGTACCAGGTGCATCGACACCCGCTGCTCTCTGTAAGCTGAGCTTCGTATGGTCCGCTGTTAAGCCTCCGATAACGAGAGTATCTGTGGGTGCGACGCCCCCATGAGGGGCGGCAGCACGGTTACCGCCATCAACAAGGAGGAGCTCTGATTTCGTGGTGAATATGCTCGCCTTGTTCTCTGTCCTAAATCGATTCAAAGCGTCGACCGCTCTTTTTCCCTGTTGAAACAGCAGTAAGCCGCTTCCTCCTTTGACGTTGATTTCAGCTACAGGTTGGCCATCTATAATGCTAGTCAGGTTCACTTCCGGCAGAGGCGAACTGTCATTATGATCATCTCCAAAACCAGTACCGCTAAAATTGATTGGGTTCGGATTATCACCGCCGAACGGATTAGAGCCTGATCCGAATGGAGAACGAGGTAGTGGCTGGTTTGTGCCGGAAGTGCTCGATGCCAGGATGATCTGATCTTCGTTTTGGTCGGCCAACGTAGTCGCTGCGCCTGCTTCGCCCGCTAAGGCGTTGCCAAGCGCTTGCGCTTGGGACATCTCTTGATTGCTCAGCCTGTGAAAAAGGGGCTGTGGAGTCTCGCCATGGTCTTCATCAGCTAGCAATCCCGGCACAAAATCATCAAAGGCGCTTACAGAAACGGGCTGTCCAGGATTCCCGTCTGTGACCTCAACCGCCTGGCCGCTGCCGACTTTCGCGGGCGGATTGCCCGGCACGTTGACCTCCATAGCACCTTCGTACACATTAAAGTTCTCAACGTTAGATGCTTGGTTGGCAGCAATAGCCTGAACTAAATTCCTCCGTGCCAACTCTAAACTCGCTTTCTTTGTCCCGGCGCTCACTTCGATCTGAGCAAGTGTGCCATTCGTAGCCGCGCGACTATTTGGAGTCTGCACAACCACCGTCTGCCCCGCGGCGATTTTGCTCTCCGCAACAGCTAGACGAATCGTCCCTCGGTGTAGTTTGATGATCTGCGCCTGGCTTTCCTCGCCAAGCTCTAACTCAGTGTGATCTAACATCACCAGAACAGCGCTGTTTGGTATCAAGATGCTTGCGTAGGAATCCTCTCCAGTGCGAATGAGCTCTCCAAAGGCAACGGCATGCCGGAACGCGAGCTTGCCGCTTTGCGCGGCAGTTGCAGTTCCTTTCAAACTGACCACAACCGCTTTCGGCTGAATTTCTATGCCTCGCGTCGCATCAGCACCATACGACAAAGATGTGGAAACCGAGAAGGATGCAAAGGACGCAAGGCAGAACAGAAGTCTGAACTTCATGAGCCCTCCCTTGCTTATTGCGTTGACGATTATGTCATGAAGACGATCTGGCCCTTCGTTTTTCATACCGCACTGAGTTTGTCAAGCAGATTAAGCTGAGGAAAAATCTCACGGCAAGTTCCACGCGGCGAGCTCAAGTAAGAACGAGCGTTCACTATAAGCAAACATTTGTTGTGTCTTCCACCTGATCTATTGACGTTCCACACATGACGTTACACAAAAAAAATTCTCGATAAACAACAATCATTGTGATATGCGTCGCTTTAGATCGAGTGCAGGATGATTTTCTACATTATCACCGGAGTTTGCAATCATGAATATCAAATTTCGAATTCTCATCGCGGCTTTGCTAACTTATCACGCGTATAGCGCGCCGCATGTGGCCCTCGCGCAGCGCGCAGATGCCGAAGTACTCATCTCCCAGGGAGTTCTGAGGTATGAAGAAAAACAGTATTCGGAGTCCATGACTCTGTTGCGCGAAGCTTTGCGTCTGGACCCTTTGAACGTGAGAGGCCTTTACTACTTGGGTCTGAACCACATGGCGCAGCAAGACCCCGAATCGGCAATCCAGCCTCTGGAATCGGCGCTCGCGATCCGGCCCAACGATCGCGATATTCGATATCAACTTGGCGTGGCGTATTTTTCGCTGCGGCAATACGATAAAGCCGCTCCGCTTTTGGAGCAGGCCTACAAGGAAGAACCAAATCGGGAAAATCTCGGATACTATGTGGGAGTTACCCGATACCGCCGTAAAGCGTATTCGGAAGCAGTCACGGCTCTCAATAATGTAAGAACAAAAGATCCGAACATCCAACAACTGGCGCTATTTTACCGTGGCTTGGCCTCCGGCGGTTTGGGTTTGCGGGAAGAAGCGGCGCGAGATCTACTGGAGGCTCAGCGGCTGCAAGCCGTATCTCCGCTGACGGAATCGGCTGCACGCCTTCGCGATGCCCTCATGAGGGTGCGAACCTTAGATGAACGATTCCGCGGTCAGGTGAGCCTTGGTGGGTTTTATGACGATAACATCGCAGTCAACCCGAACTTACGAAATGATCCCGACGCTGCCGCCGCCCGCCGCGACCGCCAGGGCGCGCCAGGTTTCCTCGTCTCGGTCTTAGGGGATTATTCCTTCTACAGAAATGGTCCGCTTGAGGCCACCGCCACCTATTCTTTCCTCCAGACGCTGAACTTTCTTGGTCTCAGCGAATTTAATATTACGAGCAATTTAGGCGGGCTATCGGGATTTTATCGGGGCACGGTCGCCGAATTGCCCTACCAGCTCAGCGCTACTTACAATGCCGAGTACACCTTCTTAGGCAGTGGTGTGGACAGTTTTTTATTTCGTTTTGGCCCAACGTTTACTGCGACATTGATCGAACCAGTCATTGAACTTCCCCGGCTTGGCAAGATCGGCAACCTAACAACCGGCCTGGTACGCATCAATTGGAACAACTTCAAAGGCGAGGGCGATGAAACGGACGGATTTCCTGAACAGGAGCGGGACGCTTTTAACACGACAGGCGGGTTCTTGCATACCGTCCGAATTCTGGACGACCGTTTACATTTAAGGCTCGGTTACGAATACGATAAGGAAAACGCGCGAGGCCGTGACTTCACCTACAAAGGCAATCGGCTCCGAGCGGGTACGCAGCTCGTGTTGCCTACGGGCGATCTCGTGCTCCGCTATGACTTCGACAGCCACTGGCGGGATTACCTAAATCGCAACTCGCGATATCCTAGCACGGCACAAAATACGATCCGCCGCGATGACACGCAATATACTCACTTGGTACAACTTGACCAGCCGCTTACGAGCAGATTGAGCTTAACTTGGCAATATCAGGGTATCATCAACAAGTCGAACCTTGCAATCTACGATTACAAAAAAAACGTCGGTTCGCTAGCGTTGAACTATACCTTTTAACGGAAGGCAGTCCTAAAATTAACCGCGCTCGGACCGTTGAAGAAAACGAGAATCGGGGATATCAGGGAACGTCAGTTGGCGATTTTCGCATACACGAGGTCAAAATGAAATCGCATCGTAGCAATCTAAATCGGCTCACGGTGCTTTCGCTTGTCCTGCTATGCTCGTGCTTCGCGGAGTTCGGTTCGGTTTCTTTCTTCGAGACAATTACGCTCCGAGCTCAGCAGCAGAGTGATCGTGGAACATCTCTCTTCGGAGCCGCCGCCGAGGATCACGAGTCCCGGAAGTCGCTCCAGAGGGCCGTCGATCTAAACCATCAGGCACTCGCACTCAACGAACAGGGCCGTTTTGAACAGGCACTGCCGTTGGCCGAAGAAGCACTTAGAATCCGTGAACAAGTATTGGGTCCCACACACCTAGATGTTGCCGCCAGCCTCAACACGTTAGGGCTAATTCTGCACCAACTACTTCGATTAGAACTTGCGGAGCGACATATGAACCGCGCCTTAACAATACGCGAGCGAGCGCGGGGGCCAATTGACCCCGACGTGGCCGAGAATCTTACGAATAAGGCACGTATCATGTATGCGGGCGGAAATTTCGTTGAGGCGCAACGCGTACTGGAAAAGGCGCGTGATACTTATGAAAAGACTCTAGGAGTGTCTCACCCGGACTATGCGGTTTCTCTCACACATCTTGGGATCGTACAGAGCCAGATGGGAGATTTGAGTGGAGCACTTAAGAACTTGGAAGGAGCGCTCAGAATCCTTGAAAGCAGCAAAGATGACCGCAGAGCGGATCTCGCAACGGCTCTTAGCCGGTTGGGGAATGTTCGTGGTCGCATAGGAGATTTTGCCGGTGGACGAGCGTCACTCGAGCGTTCGCTTGAGCTCCGCGAGCAGGTTTTTGGGGCGAAACACCCTCATGTAGCGCGATCTCTGAGTCAGCTGGCTTACATTCTAGAAAAACTTGGCGATACGCGAGAAGCGCTTGCTCTAATCAAAAATGCTTTCGAAATCAACCAAGAGTCACTAGGGCAATCCCACCCAGAAATCGCTGGCAATTTGAACGACCTCGCGAGGCTGAGCTTGCAGCTAAACGATGTTAATGCTGCAATTGGTTTTTTGGAACGGGCGCTCCAACTCCAAGAACAAACGGTGGGATCTAAGCACCCGTTTGTAGCGGTAACCCTAAGCGCTCTAGCAGAGGCCAAACTCAAAAAACGAGAAACAGCCCAAGCTCGAGAACTGCTCGAGAGAGCGCTGCAGATTCAAAAAGAGTCCGTCGGAGTGGAACACATCTTCGTGGCAACTACCCTTGCTAGCCTAGGATATCTCGAGGCCGGAGCAGGAAATTTTACCAAGGCGCAGCCGCTTTTTGAGCGGGCGCTGGAAATTCGCGAGCGAATTCTAGGTCCAAACCATTCCGACGTCGCGCTTAGTCTTAACGAAGTCGCACGTACGCTCCACGTCCAGGGGAAGCTGGTCGAGGCCCGGCCTTTATATGAGAGCGCGCGGCGCATCTATCTCAAAGTCGGCATTTTGAACGAAAACCTGGACGATGCCGCACTTAGTGACGTGTGGAATCGCGGCCTCAACGGGTTACGGAATTATGCTGAACTACTGGCTTCGTTGGGACGAACCCCTAATCCCGATCGCAGCGCGAAATCGGCAATTGAGGATGCATTCCGCGTGGCGGAGCAATCCCGACTCGGGATCGCCCATGTAGCCATTGCGCGAGCCGCCGCGCGTGCTTCCGCTGGAAATCCTCTAACCGCAAGCCTGGCCAGGAATGTGCAAGAATTCCGAAACCGCCGCCAAGCAGTAAGCCACCAGTTGACAATCGAATATGGGAAAACGCTAGCGGAGCGAGACGTCAACCTAATAAACAAATTGCGGAATGTCGCACATGAGTTGGAACAAGACTTAAGTCTGGGAACAGCACGGTTGCAGGCGTCAAACCCTGCCTACGCTGAACTTGCCTCTCCAGAGCCTATCGATGTTGCAGCCGTAAAGGGCCTGCTTCATGAAGGTGAAGCCCTCATCAGTTTTTGGGTTTTGCACGACAGACTGATGATATGGCTAATCAAGCCAGGCCAAGAGCTTATCTATCGGGATTTTCACATCGATCGGCCGAATCTTGTTAAAGTAGTTACACGGGTGCGACAGAGCCTTGATCAAAGCGATAATCTTTCTTTGGCAAATGTGCGGCCCTCGGCTTTCGACGTTGCAGGGGCTTATCAGCTGTACACGGCTCTTTTTGGCTCTTTGAGAGCGGAACTCGCGGGGGTAAGACACCTTATGATCGTTCCGGACGAAATCCTTCTGCCATTGCCGTTCGGAAGTTTAATCCATAATAACCTAAGCGATTCATTCAAAAGGGCCGTGGCCTTGTTCAATAAAAAAGCCCAACTTGAGAAGGCAGATTTAGCACATTACCGAAATCTCTCTTGGCTGATTAAAGAATACGCAACAACCGTGCTGCCATCGGCTTCGTCGCTCCGCGCCTTGCGATACGCATCCAAATCCAGAACAAGTGGTCCGGTGGAGCCGTTCATTGGGTTTGGAGATCCAGTCCTTGAAGGAAACAACGGCGCAAGAGGTGGGCCGATGTTGGCGACCCGCGGATCAACTTTTTCAGTGCGCGATGTTCGTAGGCTGGACAGGCTGCCTGGATCGGCAGCGGAGCTAACGGCAATCGCTAAAACGTTAGGAGCCGATCCAGAAAAGGTTGTATATTTGGCGGAGCGGGCCAGGGAACCTATTCTTAAGAACTTGAACGATACACGCGTACTGGCAAAATCCCGTATAATCGCATTCGCAACCCATGGGCTTCTAGCTGGACAGCTGACGGATCTAAAACAACCCGCGCTAGTACTGACGCCGCCGGACCAGCCAGGCGAGGGAGACAACGGATTACTGGAATTAGATGAGATCCTGGCTTTAAAGCTGGATCGTACAGAGTGGGCGGTTTTATCAGCATGCAATACCGGGGCAACGGCGGGAAGCCGAGACGGGCTGGCAGGTCTTGCTCGCGCATTTTTCTTTGCCGGCGCCCAATCCCTCTTAGTCTCTCATTGGAATGTGGATGACTCAGCAACCCAAGCTCTCATGTCCAAAGTGTTTCACCTTTATTCCTCGAAAGACGAAAATCTCTCTCGCGCTGAAGCGCTTCGCCGGGGAATGTTAGCAGTGATGAGTGACACAAATACAAACAAAGCTTACTTCGCGCACCCTTTCGCTTGGGCGCCTTTCTTCCTGGTCGGCGACGGCAGCGGTTCCTCAAATTAGAGGCTTTTTCGCCGATGCTTATATTCGTGTGAAAGCGATGCCGCACCAAAGGAGTGTCGCTATCCGCAAGCGAGCTCCTCAAGCTCTTCGACTTCGGTGATCAATTATCGCTGCCTTTTAGATCGCCCGATGAAGCCCGTTCGGCAAGATTGTTCAGCCGAAAAACTTTAGATAAGCAAGCTAGCAGTAGTATCGAAAAGCAGACCTCTCTTTTCTCATGCGTCCTGTTTTGTGTCCACTTATTCCAACTGCATGCTCCCAAAGGCAGCCACTCCAGAACTTAGAGTTTCCAGTTCGTCGCGTCGTGTGGGCACGGACCATCTGATCTTGGGTTGGATGACTGAACGAGCGTTGTCCGCCTGTTACAATTCAGTCGGTTCGCTTGTGGCGAGTCGGCATCAGCACTGTTCAGTCAAGTCCAATCCCAAGTTCGCGGAACACTCGTTATCGGCTAACTCTGATGCTGTAGGAACCGGTGCCGCCAGCCTTATTGAAATGCCGGATTGGGACGAAATATTGGCCCGGAATGATGTCGGCAACGATTCTCGCATTTAGTCCGACGCCACTATCGTCATCCTCGCCAATCAAGCTGGTTTGGCTGTTAGGGCCGAACAGCTTCATCACAACGTCGGTCTGGCCGTCAGTCTCAATAATATGCCGACCGCCCGATGTCACGGTGAACTTAAACAGATCTTCCTCACCCGGTAAGCCGATTTTCGCAGAGGTGGGTGCATCGCCGACTCCTAGCTCCACCGCCTCACCCGCGACGCGCGGATACGCCTGAGCACTTGCGATAAACTCCTTGTCGAGCTTTGACAGCACTTCGTTCTCTTCGGTACCCTCGCCGTTCCTGACCCAGGTGTCAGGAAAGAAGTAGAGCATGATCGAGTCGCGATCGAAGTCCGTCCCTCGAATTTGATCGACACTATACCTGTCGAGCACGTTGTGCCTGATTTGCGGTGGCGTCCAAAGGTTTGGTGGGCCGCTCAAGTCGCGGAGGACAACCTCTTCATTCCACTCGATACCTCCTGCCGGATTTTGGTGTTCGTGCCCGAGGCCGATCGCGTGGCCGAATTCGTGAGCGGCCGTGCCGCCATCGAGGAAGCCGAGGTTCATTGTCGGCTCATTATTTGGAATCGAACTGGCATCCGTACCGATAAATGACCACGCCCCATCGCTGCTATCGAAAGTAATGCGAATCTCCGCGTTTGGCGCGTTGTCGAACTCAAACGTCAGATTTGCGTGTTGAGTCCACCACTGCGCTTGTTCTTTGGTTTTTGCCTGCTGGGCAGAAGTTCCCCCCATAA
>WUUC01032924.1_pt1 | contig 13718 bp, 12 predicted proteins | sample 6278441 | NCBI WGS metagenome assembly WUUC01 (sample SAMN13675441, study PRJNA597444) | soil metagenome | isolation source: soil | place: USA: Washington | collected 2017-10
CGCCTGCGCGCAGGGGGGCCGCGCTCGGGCGAGGGGGCTCGGAGCGTCCGCATTGAGCCGGGCAGGGGGGGCTCTCCAAAACCAGCCCCAGCGGCGGCGGCGGAGGTGACGCGTCGTGGTGGCCACGCCGCTCACCCTGCTCAGCGTAACGATTCCAAAGGCAAAGCCGGCGGTGAGCCAAAGACGTAGAGCAAATCCAGAGTGCGGCGCCGCGGCGTCCGGCGATAGGTGCCGCGGTGGATGGACCACGCGTGGAACACGCAAACGTCGCCCCCCCGAAGCAGGATGCGGGTCGCATGCGGCATGCCGGCGCTGGTTCGTCTGGCGCCCTTGCGGATGTGAAGCTCGGCCTCCGTGTCCCAGCGCCGGTGCGAGCCGGGGACGATCTCCAGGCGGTCGTCGTCGCACAGCGCCACCCGCACGTGCAACGCCGTCGTCTCCAATACACGCGCACGCTCACGCTCCGGATCGGGTTGATTGAGCTGGCTGTCCCGGTGCCAGTCCCCGTCCCAGGCGCGCACGGTTTGCTCGTGGTAGTAGTCCATTTTCTGCAGGCGAGGCGTCGGGTCTTCCGCGGAAGACGCGAGGCCGTCGAGCAAGCCGCAGATCGGCGCCGAGCTGGCGAAGCGGAGCAAGCGCTCGAAGGCGCCTGACTCGCGCGTAGAGTAGGCAGCGTTCGAAAGTAAGCTGATGCTTGGCGTGGTGTGTCCCTGGTGTTGGGAGTGCGCGCGCGTGTATTCGAGTGCGATGTCTGCAGCACGGCAGAGCGCGCTAGACTCGCCAGGCTCGACGAACGCGGGTAGAACGAAGTAGCTCTGCTGGTGGAAAAGCCGTGCTCGATGGGTTCTTGACTCGGTCATCGTGATCTCCCGTGCCGCGGTTGCGACGGTACGTGAGCTGACGATCACTCCTCGGAGGTTTGCGCTCAGTGCAGGGTGGGTGGCGATCCGAGCCCGATGAACGGGTTACGCGGATGCGGACCGGAACAGTTGGGACCCAGGAGCAGGAGAACGGACGTCCTTCCGGCTATCTCGAACGTCGCGAGCGCCGCCGGCAGACCAAAGCAGCAGAGTGACATGAGGTCCACGCTGCTGACGACAGGTAGTGCCGCCGCTGGCTGCAACCGGCTTCCTTCGCGGATCCGCGTGAGAGCCTTCTGATAACTCTCCCCCGTGCTGAGCATGCGCGCCCGCACGGCGCTCCGCAATTTCTTGTGTCCGTGACGGTTGGCCATGTTCCGTAGCAGCTGTCCGTAGCAGCACGTTTCCGACGTGCTCGCCCTCTCAGAAAAAACGCGTGTCCAGGTGATCTTCGAGCTCAATTCGCGTCGGCCGGCACCGACTAAAGAAGCTCAAAATCGACGAGCTGAACGTTTGCGAGCTGAAATTGACGGCCGCCGAAGGGCTGCGCCCTCTTCATTCCTCGCGTGCCATGCCGGTGGCAAGCAAGGGACCGGGCCCGGATAGCCCACCGTCAAATATTCGCGACAACGCGGCGCCTGTCAAGGCGCTCGTCCTGCGGGAGCTCGGGCGCCGCCGACGGCTCAGCCCGGAGGTAGGCCCAGCTTGCTCAGCAGCTTGCCGAGGTAGCTGCGCTCCAGGCCTGAGAGGCGAGCGGCTTCGGACTGGTTGCCTTGCGTGCTCTCGAGCAGGCGGCGCAGGTAGGCGCGCGTGAAGCGCTGCAAGAGCTCGGCCTTCTGCGCGGCGTACTCTCGGCTGGGGTCGACGAACTCGTTCAACGCCGCGTCGATCGTGTCGGCGTTGGCGGCGCCGGCTCGTGGCAGCGTGCCCAGGGCGGCGTACGCCTCGACCGCGTTGCGTAGCTCGCGCACGTTCCCGGGCCAGTGGTGCCGCATCAGCGCCTCCACCACGTCCTCGGGCAAGGAGGGCAAGCCCTGACGGCGTGCGAAGGCCTGCGCTAGCACGGGCACGTCCTCCAGCCGCGCGCGTAACGGCGGAACGTCCAGGCGCACCACCTGCACGCGATAGAACAGATCCTCGCGAAAGGTGCCGGCCTGGACCTCGCTGAGCAGGTCGCGATGCGTGGCCGCGATCAGGCGCACGTCGATCGCCCGCTCCTCGTGCGAGCCGACGGGGGCGATCCTGCCGAGCTCCAGCGCCCGCAGCAATACGGGCTGCACGTCGAGCGGCAGCTCGCCGATCTCGTCGAGGAACAGGCTGCCGCCCGAGGCCGCTTCGAACGCGCCGACGTGGTTGTGGGTCGCGCCGGTGAAGGCGCCGCGCCGGTGTCCGAAGAGCTCGCTGCGCACGAGCTGCCGATCGAGCGCGCCGCAGTTGACCACGACCAGCGGGCCCTGCCGCACCGGCGAGTGCTCGTGGACGGCGCGCGCCACGAGCTCTTTGCCCGTGCCGGATTCGCCGCACACGAGCAGGTTGACCTTGGAGCCTTCCAGTCGGGCGAGTTGGCCGAAGAGCTTGCGCATGCTGGGTGAGACACCGAGCATGTCCGCGTAGTGATCGGGCTCCTCGCCGGGCATGCTGGCGAGCACCTGCTCGTCGACGGAGATTTCGAACTCCACCGGGCCCACCCGAAAGCGGCTGCCGGGGTGCAAGGTCATGCTCTGGAAGCGATTGCCCAGGTAGAACAGGCCGTTCTTGCTGCCGAGGTCGACGACGCGCACGCCCTCCGGCACCAGGCTCACCTCGGCATGCCGGCGCGAGACGCTGTCGGATTCGATCATCAGATCCGAGCCCTCGCCGGCGCCGATCGTGCACACGCCCTGCCCCAGGCGCAGCGGATTGGGTCGAGCGCGCGCGCCGCTCACCCGCAGCTCGATCGGCAACGGCCTGAGCGCTGCCCGCCGCGCCTGATACACCGTGGAATCAGGGCGACCCGCGAGGTGGGCGCCGGGCAAAGGGTCCTTGGTCATGACCACACTCTAGCGAGAGTTTGCGCTCGCGTGGGCAGCAGTGATCAGCTCCCGACTTACCGGTCGCGAGCGCAGCGGGCGCCGAGCTCTGGCAAGACTACGGCGGGCGCCTCCAGGTGGCGGGCCGCAGCGCGAAACTCAGTGTCCTCCGCCCCGCAGCAGCTCGGGTCCCGCGCACCTCGGACGGCCCGGCCGATGTCTGGCGTGAGGTTCGCGCAGTTCACACATCCAAAGCCCTCTTCGGCATAAAATAGCTCGCCGGCCCAGTCGAACACCCACTCACGCAGGCTCCCGGCGAGATCGTCGTGACCGAAGCGAGCGCGCCCCCGCGCATCGACGCCGACGAAGCTCGGCTCGGCCTCACGCAAGGTCGCGACATGCGCCGCGTCGTTCCCCCATGGATAGACTCGGTCTTCGATTCCGCCCGCGGCCGCAAATTCCCACTCGGCTTCCGTCGGTAAACGCCCACCATCCCAGGCGCAAAATGCGAACGCGACGAACCAGCTCAGACGGCCGACAGGTTCATCCAGGGCGACCGTCTCCAGGGCGACCGGCGTGTCGGCGTCCCGACTCCCCAGGGTGTCTGTGCCCTCGGCAAACACCTGGTCGAGCAGTGCGGCGGAATCCGGCGGTAGATAGCGGTTCCATTCCTCCTGCCAACCGCTGCCCTCGATCCGCGGATGCGCCCCGCGGTCCTGCGCCAGGAAGGGCGTATAGGCCTGCGCGAAGTGCATGAACCGCGCGCGCGTGACCTCGAACCGGTCCAGGTAATATCCGTTGATCCGGACTGTGTGGTCACGATCAAACGCGGCGAGAGCCGCCCCGTCAGCGACCTCCTCCTCGCTGTAGCCCATCTCGAAGGCACCTCCCGGGACCCAGAGCGACTCGCAACACGAATGAGCCTCGGGCGTGCCGGCATCCTGGCCGCTCACCGCGACGTGCTGGCACGCCAGCTCCGCTCCCGGGCAGGAGGGGCCATGGGCGGAGACGTCCAGCGTGAGCACGTCCGTGCCCACCTGCGGAGCGCTGGACGCATCGCTGTCGGGCGCGGGTTGCGTGCAGCCAATTCCCAGCACGCCCACGCCGAGCCGGGCGAGGCATAAAAATCGAGGGCCTGTGGATCGGTCGATGTCACTACAACTACACCCCTGGCCCGCCTGCGTCGAGCACGGGACGGCGGGGGCCATCTACGGAGACGCAAAAGAAATCCGCAATCGACCGCTCGTACGCGATCCCCGTTCGTCAGCGTCGGCCCACGCGCTAAGCTCTAAACCTTGCGAGTTGCAGAGCGGCGGATTGGCCAATTAGTCGGTGGCAAGTACCGCATCCGGGAGCTGGTGGCGTCGGGTGGCATGGGGCTCGTGTACGACGCCGTCCATGTCACCACCGGGCGCGCGGTGGCGGTCAAGCTGCTGCGGCCAGAGCTGGTCATGGATCCGGCGTTGGTGCGGCGGGTCTCGGAGGAGGCTCGCCTGGCCGTGGAGGCGTCGCACCCGAACGTGGTCGAGGTGCTCGACGCTGGCGCGGACGAGCAGGGCATTCCATATCTGATCCTGGAGCGGTTGTATGGGGACGTGCTGGAAGCCTGGTTGCGCGAGCCGCTGACGCTGGTCGCGACGACCCAGGTGCTCGTGCCCATCATGGGCGCGCTGGTCGCGCTGCATCGCTCGGGCATCGTGCACCGGGACATCAAGCCCTCCAACATCTTCGTGCATCGCGACGTGTCCGGGCGCCTCACGCCCAAGCTGCTGGATTTCGGCATCGCCAAGGCGCTGGAGAGCAGCGGCTGCACGCTCACGGGCGTTGCGCTCGGCACGCCCGCGTACATGGCGCCCGAGCAGGCCATGGGATCCGCCGCGGCGGGCCCGGCCAGTGATCTGTGGGCCATGGCCGTGGTGTTCGTGCGCTGCGTGACGGGGCGCCTGCCCTTCACTCAGTCCATCGCGCAGCGCGTGGGCATCCTGCGCCTGGGGCTGACCCCCGAGGATCTGAGCGCGATCCCGGAACCGGTCGCCCGCGTGCTCGTCCGCGCGCTGCAGCTCGACCCGAGCGAGCGCCACGCCAGCATGGCCGAGTTCCGGAGCGAGCTGCTCGGCGTGCTCGTGGCCATGGCTCCCCAACACCCGTGGCCGAACGCCTCCACGCTCGGCTACGACGCCGAACACTGGAGCTTGCCGCCCGCTCCAGGGCAGGCGCGGGCCCCGGGCGCTGGCGAGGAACGGGATGGCTTGCGCGGCCGCCCTCTCGACTCGCCGACACGCACGTTGACGCCGCTGCGCACGGGCCTGGCTCGCTCGGCGAGCTCGGGGCCACGGGTGGTCGGTTGGGTCAGCTTAACGTTGCTCTGCCTGCTGCTCGCGGCCTATGTGAATCGGCGCGAGTGGGCAGCGGAGCGCTCCGAAATTTCTGGAGCCGCAGCGCAGCCCGCGCTCGATAGCGTCTCGCTCGGCCTGGAGCCCCTGCCCGAGGGCATGGCTCTTCCGAGCGCAGCTGACGCCCCCGCAGCGCCGGAGCTGCAGGTGCAGGAGGTTGCCGAGGCGCCCGAGCCCGGAGGAGCAACCTCCCGTGCATCGCCGGAAGCGCCTGAACCGCCGGAGCGGGCCTCGCGCACAGCGCCAGCGCCGGCGGCCCGCCCAGCCGCTCCGCTGGCGGAGCCCGCGTCACGCCGGCCCGCACCACGGGGCAGCGCGCCCGCTGGGTCGCGGGCAGAGCCCCTGCCCGAAGCGACTCTGCGCGTGTCCGCGACGTCAGAGCCGGCGACGTCAGAGCCCGCCACGTCGGAGCCCGCGTCCGCGACGCCGCTCGGCGCCAACCGCGCGCCCATCATCGAATAGACCGCTCAGAAATGTCGAGTGCAGGAGGCGGCGAGCGGGCCCAGGCCGCAGCTCCAGGCCGTGTCTCCGGCGGTGCCCGAGCCGCGTAACGACAGGTACACGCCGAGCGCCCCGAACACGCCGGCGGCCGCAAACCCGCCGATCGCCAGGCCCTCACCCAGGCGCCAGGCCGCCGCTTCATCGGGGCACTCGACGGAACGCGACAGCCCTTCCTCCGTGCTGCAGCGGCTATCGTCGTTATACAGCCGGACATTGCGTTCGCGTATCAGGTACCCGGTCAAGCCCACGCTGACGCCGAGGGCAGCCAGGCCCAGGCTCGAATACCGCACGATCTGGAGGCTGTTTGAGGGCTCGGTGCTCGGCGGCGCGTTCGACCCACGCGCGGCGTTCGGCATGACGCTTGCCGTCGGCGCGGGGCGCGGCGTGAGGTGCACCTCCACGCGCGACAGGCGGCCGGCGTCGATCTGCACCTCCCGCGTGATCGCGAAGTATCCCTCCGCCGAGAGTTGGATCACGTTTTGTCCCGCCTCCAGCAGCAGCGGACCCGGTAACGGAGTGCGACCCAAAGGCCGTCCATCCACGACGACGTCGGCTCCCACGACGTTACAGCTCAGCTCCAGCGATCCCAGATGGGCGTCGATGACGTCCAACGCGGCCGTCAGTGTGGCGTGGTGCTCGGCGATCCAGGGTTCGGTGGATCGCGCGAGAGCGGCCTGTAAATGCTCGCGCGCGTCGAGCCAGCGCCCGAGCGCTTGTTCGCCGAGCGCCAGTTGAGCGAGCCCCCGTCCCGAGTCGAATGACTTCAAGGCGCGTTCGAACGTGGCCACCGCCTGCAGATCCTCGCCACGTTTGCGCAGCGCGATGCCCTGCTCGATCAGCGCTTCGGCGGCAGCCTGTCTTGCCTCGACGGTGTCAGCGTCCCCGGCAGTGACTCCCTCGCTCGCGGCGCTGGCGCTCGGAGGCTCAGCGCTCGGAGGCTCAGCTGTCGGCGCTGCCGCCGGTTGCGCACTGACACGTCCACTCGACAATACCAGGATGCTCAATCCGATCATCCGAGCGAGCCTTTGAGCCATGCGGGTATTCTGGCCGAGAACCGCCGCTCCGGAGAAGCCAGTTTTCAGGGCGTAGCGAGCCTCCGCGTCGGTCCGCGCAGGCCGGACCTTCAGGGACCCTCGCCGCATGTCGCGCCTCCGAACCAATCCGCCTGGGCGTTCACCCCCTGCTCATCGGTGAGCCGCCGCGCCGTTGCAGTATCATCCAAGTTTAAGAGCCACAAGTCCAGGTAGCCGTACGGAAGAGAGCCGGGGAGACCTGTCTGTGTCCGGTTGCTGGAGACCAGCACCTGCGTGCCGTCGGGAGACCAGGCCGGGCTCAGGTCCAGCCCGGAGTTGTCGGTCAGCTGCTGCAACGCGCCCGTGCCGAGCTCCAGCACGTACACCTCTGGATCGCCGCCGCCGAGCTCCGTGGGAGCCCCGTCATCGGCGACGAACGCCAGCGCGGAGCCGTCGGGAGACCAGCGCGGCGAACGCAAATTTGTCAACCGGTCTTCGGGGATCGCGAACGTGAGGTTCTCCGCCGCTTCGGGTCGCGACAGGTCCACCCGCCACAGATCTTGACGCTCCTCTGTGAGCGCCACGAAAGCCAGCTCGTCCGGTGCCCGCGGTGACCAGGCCGGGCTGTGCTGCGGCGCAGCGAAGCCCGGCAGGAGCTCGCGCAGCAAGCCACCGGTTCGGGAAACCCCCCAGAGCGCCCAGCGTCCCGTGCGCTGCGAGGCGAACGCGAGCGTCTCGCCATCAGCTGCAAAGCTCGGTGCGTCGATGATGCCCGTCTGAACGAGATCGGGCTTCGAGCCTTGTTCCGAGACCAGCGTTACCTGCGTCTCGTCGGAGATCGAGAACAGGGCGATCTCACTCGAGCCGCCCAGCGGGTCGCCGTCGGTCGCGTCCACGCGCTGTCGGAACGCGATCACCTGTCCATCGGGCGACCACACTGGGCTATCACTGCGCGGCACGGGCGAGAGTTGCATGAAGCTCATCCCGTCTGCCTCGAGCAGGAACAACACGGACCTGAAGGTCGGGGTGCGGTCCGAGCTGAACACGATCGGATACTCGGAGGCGGGGCATGCGGTGCTCCGCCGGACCGGAGCCGAACGAGGCGCCTCTTCGAAAGGTGAAGGGGCGGCCGGCTCGCAGCCGAGCAGGGCCGCCAGCAGCACCTGCGCTGGCCTAGGGAACGCCGCGAGCCCGCTCAGGGTTGCCAGTACCAATCGGGGCTCGCCTCGCTAAAGCGCTGCTCGTCGTCATCGATCAGGTTCTGCGGCTCCAGAGCGGGATCGAGCGGGAGCCGCCAGATGTCGGGATCTCCCAGGCGATCACTGCTCACGAGCACGCTCTCGCCATCGGGGGCCCAGGAGGGACCTTGCTCGTCCGTGTCGTCGTCGGTCAGCCGCGTGAGCTCCCCGCTGACCACGTCGATGATGAAGATCTCCGTATCGTAACCTGCGCCATCCAGCGTCGAGTGGCCGGGGCCTTCCAGGGTCCCGTCGGGCAACAAGGCAAAGCCCTGCAGCACGATGCGCGTGCCGTCGGGTGACCAGCGCGGACGATTCGGCGACCTGATACGCCCTCGAGTCAGGTTGACCCGGCTGGACGTGCGCTCATCCAAGACCCAGAGGTCGCGAGTCCGCTCACCGACGTACTCCGGATACACGAGGCGGGAAGCGTCCACCGGCGACCAGGCCGCGGAGGCTTGGTTCCCCAGCTCGCTCGGCAGGAGCTGTTGCAGTGGTCCGCCCAGCCGCGTGATCGTCATCACGCGCAGCGCCGAAGGCGGCATCAGCGACGCAAACGAGATCCGCTCGCCATCCGTCGACCAGTTCAGCGCGAAGTCTATCAGCAAGGGATTTTCCCCGCGCGTGAGCATGGCGAGGGAGTTGCCGGCGGGGTCCACCAGTCCGATGTCCGCGCTCTGCCCGTCCAGCATGCGGCGAAATACGATACCGTCACCACGCGGCGACCACTGAGGTACGGCAAACCCACCGCCTCGCGTGATCCGTCGCAGCTCGCTCCCGTCGGCGCGCATCACATACAGATCGGCGCCCTCGCCGGCCCGATCGGATGTAAACAGGATCGGCGACTCTTCGGCGCCGAGCAGGGCGGACTCCAACGGATCCTGCTCGGGTGCCCGAGCGATCTCGTTGGCGGGCGCTTCTTCCAGATGCAGATGCGTGACGTCTTCTTGATCCGCAGCGCCGCAGGCCGCGGCCGTCAGGGCGACCAGACCTCGACCCCACGACACCGCTCCGCAGAAGCGCGCTGCTGCGCGCGTGCAACACGCTGCTGCGCGCGTCCCCAGCCTCTCCATGTCATGTCCTCCGGAACGAGCCTCTAACCGCTCCTAGCTACCCAGCGCAAGAGCCCATGCGCTCGGAGCGGGCTGCTCGCCGAGCGGCCGCGAGGCCGCGCAGCCACTGCGCCCGGTCGCCGTGGCATGATGCGACGACCGAGCAATCGGCTCGCGGCACACTCCGCCAAATCTCCGTCGAGTGGCGCGCGGCTCAACCCTCTGACGGGAGCAGAGCTACTGAGCGGGCTTCGGAGGCGCCAGCGCCAGCGCGCGCTTGAACGCGGGGCGCTCTTCCAGCTCCGCGAGCCAGCGCGTGAGGTTCGGGTACCCGCCGAGATCCATGCCCAGGAACGTCTTCGTCGCGCGCGCCCAGGTCATGTTCATGATGTCGGCGATCGAGAAGTCCCCGGCGAGATAGGGAGCGTGGCCGAGCCGCTGATCGAGCACGCCCAATAACCGCTCGGTCTCTTTCGTGAACCGCGCGATCGCCGCTGGCACCTTCTCGGGCGCGAACTTGGTGAAGTAACCCAGCTGACCGATGATCGGCCCGGGCCCTGCGGCGTTAAAGAAGACCCACTGCAACGCGGCGTAGCGAGCCGGGCCCTTGGCTGCGAGGAGCTTCCCCGTCTTCTCTGCGAGGTACGTCAGCACGGCACCTGACTCGAACACGCTGATGGGTTTTCCGTCCGGGCCATCTCGGTCAACGATCGCTGGAATCTTGTTGTTGGGATTGATCGCCAGGTATTCCGGCGACATCTGCTCGCCCTGGGTGATGTCGATCCAGTGCGCGGTATAAGCCAGGCCGAGCTCCTCCAGCCCGATCAGCGCCTTGAATCCGTTGGGGGTCGTGAAAACATATGCATCGATCATGGCTCACCGAGCTTAACCGTGGAGGCCATCCAGAGCGACCCCTTTGAGTCGTGCTGACGCGGTCACTCACGCGCGGAGCCCGCGGTGGGCGTCCGACATTGGTGGAACTCTGTAAACCGGACGAAACACAGCGCCGAAGGCTGCCGCATGGGACGCAGCTTCTGTGGCAAAAACGTCGGGATAACACGCACCGCCCGAGCGCGGCTCGGAGATTGAAAGTTGCGGCGATCGGAGTTGCTAGACTGCAATGATGAGGGATTTCGTCAGCACGTCGGCAAAAACGGGTGCAGTCAGCGTGGGCTCGAAGGGGCTGATGCGGAAGGCGGGGACACGCTGGCTGACGTGCCTCGGGCTGCTTCCGCTCGCGTGTGGCGGAGACGACAATTCGCGGCTCGACACGCGCAGCCACGGACCCGTTCAAACCAGCCCGGTCGAATCCCAGTCCCCTCTCGACAATGCGCCCCCAGCGCCGTTGCCAGAGGCCATGGCCTCCCCCGAGCCGCCGGTGGCGGGCAGCCCCGAGGCGCTGGACCAAATCGCCGGCTTCCTCGAGCGCAACTGCTCCGAGTGTCACTCTGACGTCGAGCCAGAGGGTTTCGGGGGCGCGATCGAGCTCAGCAACCTGATCAACTCAGGCCAGATCATCTCCGGAGCGGGCGACATCTCCGGGCTCGTGTCGCGCCTGCGTTACGGTGACTCGTTGCCCGGGCACGCCCAGCTCGCCGTGAGCGGGGAGGAGACCACGCAGCTCGCTCGCCTGATCGACGAGTACGAGGGGGCCGAGCAACCTTGCGCCCCGCCTCCCTTCGTCGACCGCGACGCGCTGTACGCCGCCATGCTGGACGATATCCGGCAACAGCCACCCGAGGATCGCCCGTTCGTTCGTTACTTGGGTCTCACGTACGCGACCAATGCCGGGGCCTGTGGCTCGCGTTATTTCGGCCTGACCTCGCTCGCCAGCGAGCTGGTCAACGGGTTGTCGCTCGAGCCGACGATCACGGCTCCGCGCTCGCTCCCCAACGCGCTCGGCAGCGAGCTGGTCTACGCCATCGATCTGCGCGACTACGGCTGGAGCCGCCCTCTCGATGCAGACGGGGACGGTGACGCCGAGGTCGCCGACGCCTGGCAGGCGATCGCCGCCGAGATCGGGGCTTATGCGCTGGAGCTGACGGGTGTCGAAGCGGACGAGCTGGCGGCGCACACTCAGAGCGCCACGCCGTATGCGCCGCTGAACGCCGTGGTGAGCGCGGTGGCGACGGGCCCGCTCTACTACGCGCTGACCGGACTCGGCAACGACGCTTTCGAGGCGGCGGTCCGGCTGGGCGTCGACTTGCCCGCGGACGGAACGGACGCGGGGCTCCAGCGCGCGGGCCTCGTCGCCAGCCGTTCGATGCCGGCGCGCGTGGCCACCCGCCTGGAGCAGAGCGCGTTCCCCGGGCGCGCTTACTGGCTGCTGGAGGACGTGCCCACGGAGAGCGCTGGCGCGGCGAGCGCGCCGTTCGCCGACCCGCTGCGCTTCGGCGCGGAGGGCCACCAGATCATTTTCCAGTTGCCGAATGGCCTGCAGGCGTACGCGATTGCGAGCAACGACGGCGCGACCATCAGCGAGATCCCTTCCTGTTTTGGCTGCAGCGATCCGAGGGCTCTCAACGCCGTGACCTGCCAGCTCTGTCACGGTTCGGGGCTTCTGGCCATGCAGGACCAGGTGCGCCCATTCGCGCTCGCCAACCCCGACCTGTACCCGATAGCTGACCGAGCGCGGATCCAGGCCGAGTACCTCCCCGCGGAGGAGCTCGGAGCGCTCCTGGAGCAGGATAGCCAGCGCCACCTGGCGGCACGCGAAGCAGCAGGTGTGTCCGCCGGAACGCCGAACGTGATCCCCGGAGTATTTTATGAATTCTTGCGCCGGGCGCTGGGTCCCGAAGAGGCCGCGGCGGAGCTCGGCGTGTCCGAGGCGCAGCTGAGGCAAGCTCTGCTGCGCCTCGACCCGGAGCAAGGCTCCGATGACGAGCGCGGCATCAAGCGCTCGCTACGGGGCCTGGACACGGACGCTGGCGTGGTGAGCCGCGAGGCTTTTACGAGCGGCTACGCCGCGCTGTCGTGTGCGATCGACGGCGTTCGGAACCGCAGCGCCCGCTGCCCGTAGCGTCATTGGACGAAGTAGCCCACCAGCTTCCAGGAGCCGTCCGGCTCCTGCACGAGCGTCACGCTCTCCGTCGTGCTGGGATTTTTGGCGAAGGCCGTGTCGTAGTAAACGACGACGTATTTGCCCTCCGGTGCTCCGGGCAAGGAGGCCTTGTACTCCGACGCCCGGAACTTGCGCGAGGCGAGTGGGCCGAGCGAGTCTCGAACGCCCTGCACGGCCTGTTGCCATTGCTCTTTGCTGACGGATGACTGAAAAAACGTCGCTGCCTGCTCCCAGCTCTGAGCGTACTCCGCCCGGTCGACCAAGCCGAGCCAGGCCTCGGCACTGACCCGGGCGGCCTGTTTTGCCGCCTCTTCCGCCGAGACCGCCTCGGCAGGGTTTGCTCCCGGCGCGGACGGGTCGGCGCTGGCGGAGCCTTCGGCCGCGCTCGCTTCTTCCGGGGCATTGGCCGCGCTCGGCTTGCAACCGGTAGCGCTGGCGAGCAGCGTGAGCGCGGCCAAAATCGGGGAGGCGAGTTGCACGGACATCTGAGAAGGGTTGCGCATGGGGCAGTCCTTTGGTTGGGGGGAGCCCACGACCTTTCCATGCGAGGGATCACCTGTAAACCCGCATACGCCATCGCCCGCGCGCCCTGCCGGAGCTCGCGCGCAGAAGAACCCCCAAAAATGCGCTCAGGGCAGCATTAACGCGGGGCAGAGCGCTGCGCGTATTACATCGTGGGCCATGCGCATCATGTCTCTCCTCGGAGTCTGTTGGGTCGGCGTGCTGGGTCTCGCGGCAGCCACGGAGCCAGCTTCCACGGCACCCACCCCTGCCAAAACGACGTATCTCGTCACCTATCGACCCGGCTCGGCGTGGTTAGCAGGCAAGCCCATCTCCGAGCAGCCTCTGAAGCCGCATTTCCTGTATCTGTCGAGCCTGTATGCCAAGGGCCTCATGACCTCGGGTGGGCCATTCACGGATGACAGCGGCGGAGCGGTGGTGCTCTCCGTGGGGGATGCTACCCGAGCCAGGGACCTGATCCAGAACGACCCGGCGGTGAAGACGGGCGTGTTTACCTACGAGCTTCATCCGTGGCGCCTGGTCCCATGGGAGCAGCACCAGCAAAAGATGTAGCCCGAGCGCACGTGTGGCGCGGTTCAGCGCACGCGCAGGATGCTGCCGGGGATCAGGAAACGGCGCTGCCGCCTCGCTTCCAGTTATATCGAGCATCGATAGAAACCATACGGAAACGCTGACTCGTTATCTTCGGTCGCCTAACCACCGAGGGAACGACTCATGTCCTATTTGGCGCCCGTTGAATTTGTCACGAAGATGGTCGATGCCGGTGAATCGAAAGTGTTCATGTCGACCAGGGACACTTTGATCCGAGCCTTTATGGCGGGAGCCTTGCTGGCGTTGGGGGCTGTGTTTGCGGTGATGGTCACGCAGCAGACGGGCTATCCCATCATCGGCGCGATGCTGTTCCCGGTCGGGTTCTGCATGCTGTATCTGCTGGGTTTCGATCTGTTGACGGGGGTCTTCGTCCTGTCGCCGCTGGCGCTGATCGATCGGCGCCCGGGGGTGACGTTGCGTGGCGTGCTCCGGAACTGGGGCCTGGTCTTCCTCGGCAACCTGGCGGGTGCGGTGACCG
>WUUC01134137.1_pt1 | contig 13718 bp, 22 predicted proteins | sample 6278441 | NCBI WGS metagenome assembly WUUC01 (sample SAMN13675441, study PRJNA597444) | soil metagenome | isolation source: soil | place: USA: Washington | collected 2017-10
AACTCATGCGTATCCATTTCGTCTTGGCCGTGACTAATTTTGTCGATCAAGACGATAACATTTTGGCCTATATCTTTACCCTTTACATAAGCCTTACGCCCATCACGAATGAATTTTAAGCATTGACTCACGAGCGGACTTGTCACGCGACAGAGTACGAAATCATGCTCTTGAACTGTCCGCTGAAACAGATCGGGCTTCATGTTATCGACGATTCCATCCGATGATTGATCCCAAAACTCTATCTCTGATACGATTTTTTGCGCTTCCTTAACAATGTTCTTTGCGCAACGATAACAGATACTCAACGGCAAAGATTTAGCATTAGTCTCGGCGATTAAATTTTGCATGGCCTGTGGATCAGCGCCGCGAAAGCCATAGATACTTTGACGCGGATCGCCAACACAAATCATGCGTTTCGCCGATCGTGTTGCTAGTAATCTATTGCTAATGTTCCAGTCTTGGACTTCATCACCGAGACAAACATCGACCTTCGAAACATGCCAGTGCATATACACAGGCATGAATACTTGGTCGTCGAAATCCATATAATGCACGTTGCGACAGCTACGCTGATAGGTTTCTACAACGTAACTGAAAAATTGATTACTGTCAGGAACTTCGACGCCGCGCTCTTCGGCAACAGCTTGAATTAAAGATTCTCGACATTCTTCCGGCTGTGCTACTTGAGCCTTAAGTAAAGAAACAAGCCGTTGAACCGGATTTCTGAACTGATAGTATTTGGACTTTTCTTCCTTATTGTTCATGTCGAACTGGCTCATTAAGATTTTGTTTGTCTTTTGAGTATCTAATTCGACGCCCTTAATATTCCGACGACAGACGCCCCACCCAAACGCGTTTAGCGTAGATGCTTGCGTGTTAGGCGGAACGCGATTTTTGAGTTCGTTGGCGATGTCCCTATTGAAAGCAAGAAAGATTGTTTGCTTTTCCATTGGGATAAACTGTAATCCCCTAACGATAGTCGTTGTCTTACCGCTGCCTGCAACAGCGTTCACGGCAAGATTATCGTTGGTCTGCCCAATGGCATCGTAAATAGCCGATTGAAATTTTGACGGTTCCATATTGACCTTTAGTAAAATAACTATTCGTAAGCTTCGATACTTTTAAGCGAATTATCAGCATTAAACTCGAACCATGTTTGAAAACCGACATAGCCAGCCTCTACAACTAGAGCGCCAGTGTTCGTTTCTTCAAACTTGATTCCCTGCCGATTAAACATTTCAATTAATTTTTCTTTATCGTTCATTCAAACACTCGTTGGGTTAAAGTTCCGCTTACTACAATGTATTTGCTGCTGCCCCATTCATTTTTAGCCTGCAACGCTCTTTTAATAGCATTGCTTCTATTCTTGTTAATGAAGCAGGCGTAATCTCCATTGGGTCTACTTGAAACCAATTTGTCTTTCACCATAACGACAGCGACATAAAGTTTTTTCACAATTTACCTTCTTGAATTAATTTGAGTTCGTCTATAGTCAAATCGCGGCCCAGATTGGTTTCTTCGGCTTCAACCTTGCAGTTGAAATCGATACAGACTTTCGCAAGGCGCTTAGCATCCAGACGATCGCTTGCAATTGTATTGCTAAGCGTCCACTTCTTTTCAAGCGAAGATTTCCATGCCGCACGGAAGCCGCCACTATGATGCGGTGTGCAACCAATTTGAAAACCGCGATACGGTTTCTTGAAAATCTTAATGTTGAGTTCCATACTTGATGTCCATTTGCGCCATGACGATTTCGAAATCATCTTGGTCAAGGAACTCAACAATCTCGACAACAAGCGCTTTGCCGGAGTCTGACTTACGCACGACTCGCAGTTTCTTAATCGGTAGTTTGTTGTAACTTGGAATCTTGTATCGACGCAATAACTCTTGACGCGAACGATGGGTCAATATCGCCTTCCATCCATGCTTAGAATCATTCTCGATACTTCGAGCGTACCATTCAGGGTCTTTGCCGTATGTGTCTGGCACATATGCCCGCCCGAATGCGAATGGAGATTGTCCGTCCGTGAACTCGATATTGATGCAAATCGGTTGTCCATCCTCAGTGAGTAGAAAATCGTGTTCTTCTGGCGGATTCGCTAAAACATTTTCGTAATCCGCAAGCCACTGATTCGGATCGATTTTGTTATTGTCTTGAGTCATTGGAATTTATCCTTTAAACGATCGGTAACTTTGTTTCGTATCTGACAAATACGCGCTTTCGTTAGTAGCATCTGATGACCTATTTCAAGGTCAGTGCAGCCATGCCCTTTAAGTTCAAGCACCTGCCTTTCTTGATCGGTAAGTTTTGTAGCAATGAAATCCTTCAAATCACTATAATCTAAATTAACTCGAACTGAACCCTTTACTATTGGAACGTATGTGACTCCGTTGACAAACTTTCGTCTAAAGTGTTCAAGGCCCCAATTGACGCATCCCACGATAAAGCCTACTGGATTTGGATTCTTGTCGATGTGTCCTTTCTCTATGCGTTCAACGGCAATAACGAGTTGCTGCATAGCTTCTGCAACGAGTTCCTCTTGGCCGTTCGGATTACGGAAAGTATAAAATGACCCTAAGCGTAATTTCTGAGCGACAATGCTCATGACCAATCTCGAACAGCCAAGGATAAGTTCTTGCTTAGCGGTTTCGTTACCGGCCCTTACGGGTGTAAATAATGCATAGCCGCGTTCCTTTGTTAATGGCTCCGGCAGATTCTTAGACAATTGATGCTGAAAGCTTTGCCTTAGAGCCATTTTAAGATTCCGGTCCAAAGACCATTAACATTATTCGGCTGCTCATCGATTAACTTAATCTTATCGCCGCGTGCAAATCTCCAAGCAGCTTCAAAATGACTGTGACAAGCTCGCCATTGTCCTAAAAGAGTAGAAAAATATAACCATCGAACTGGCAGTAAATCCTTAACTGGAGTACGCCATTCCTTAGACACTTCATCCGGTGGCGGCATTAATCTATAAACGTTTGTCATTTAATCCTCTTGCGTCACGGGCTTGTCGTGAAAATAGGCAAAAGACCACTCAGAGGTTGTTACACTGAACCATTGATTCGGCGCAACTTCAACTGAAATACTCCCATGGGTCGGAATTGCATGTCCAAGATTCTGGCCGAAGTGCAATTCACCTTCGGCCGGAAAATCTTTATCTTCTGACTTTAATTTACCGTTCATGTCAAAAAGTTTGTATTTCATTACTTAATCTCAAAAAGATGCCAAACAAATTGATACTGCTGAAATGTTCCAATGTAATTTTCAACTTCTACATGAGCCGCTGGATTTCCGGTTCCGACAATACTAAAAGTTCTTGTTTCATGTGTTGCGTCCGGATCAACTAAGACCCACATGTACGGACTACCATTTTGCATTGCAACATACAGAATTTTGGAATCTTTAGGCATTCCTATGTCAAACTCGCCAGTAATCTTAACCGGATACTTATAAATAGTTTTCATGATTTCCTCTTGTTGCGATCTTTTTTCGGACGGTGGCCGCCAGCGTGCTTAGATGGACCTACACGCCCGTGCTGCTTTTGACGACCGCCGCTAATTACAACATTCTTTTTCATGAATCAAAAGCACCTATAGTTTTAAGGGAGCCATCCTCATTAAAATAAAAAGTGGCACAATAACCAGCAAAATTTGCTTCAACGTCTAAGCTTCCATCGCCGTTAAGCTTAAAATTTACATTCGCTCTTCGGAACATTTCGATTAGTTTTTCTCGATCATTATTCATGCTGATAGCCTATTGATAGCTCCACGCAGGTCCATTTGATCTGGTCCGTTGATTACCATATTACGAACCTTGTGCATGAGTGCAATTGTAGCTGGATGACTACGCACCCAATTATCTTGCTCTACCGGGTTTCCTTCCGGAGCAAGTTCATACAATGCTGTAATCAATTCGTTACTTTTCTCCCATGCGCGTTGAAATGACTTGCAACGCATTAGTCCCAAAACGGCCGCTTTGATTTGATTCTCGCTCATGGCATCCTTTCAGTAAAAGCCACTAAGCGGGAGTGTATCATAGCTAAAAAGAAAAGTCAAGTAAAAAATTCAAAAAATTTCTTAGTCCATTGATTTGATTACGATCCACAGTCCCCAAACTGTAATCGGGCATTCTTCGACAGGAAAACTTTTACCGTCTCCCGGATTCCATAACATTTGATCTTTCCATACGAGCACATGGCCCGTGTCCGTAGCGGTTACACCGTACAATAATCCATCATACTGATTAAGATAATTATTGAATCTTTGTTGACCAAATTCTTCACTAAAGACTGGTGTTGTTCCGTCGTCAAAAACTGGATTAGCAAGGATATCAACCAGAGCAACGCCAAAAGACAAAGCCAAATCAATACACTCTTGAATACCGTGACCGCGTCGATTCTTAGGCTCTGGACGATTTGACCACAGGATTTCTGAACCATCATGACCCAACGTTTGTAGTATCTCGTCCAGTGGGCGATCCAAAATCATCGCTATCGCCATCACCATGCAGCTCCACTGGTTCGGCTGCTTCGAGTAGCCAAGATTCGGGAATTTCTCGGCAATGGTTGGCCGCTGCTCTAAGCTCTCGACTAACGTTTGACGCAATTGCTCTTGCTTCTTTTCCTTTGGATTTGACATAATTCACGCACGGTTCAAGATCAGCGTCCGAAGTAGCAAAGACAACAATATCGACACTATCAAGCATTTGCACGACATCCATAGCCATGTCAACGTCACAACTCATTGGACGTCTTGGATCATCGTTCTTGTATCTAGTTTCAAAGCCTACGGCACGAAGCATTCCAATGAACTTATCGAGATTATCGCTAGTCAAAATACCGTAAGCGATTGCTCTGTACAATTCTTCATTCTTGTTGCACGCTCCTTCAAGAAGTTTTCGGTAATCAAGTCGACGATCATTGAACTTCTTACGAACGCAAAAGTAAAGATTATTGACATCAGTGACGAGTAGAACCTTCTTCATTGTTTTCCTTTTTAGAATAAGCCATTCCCATTTGAAAAGCCGTATTCAGTAATTCAGCTACATCTTTTAATGATTCTCCTGATTGTCCAAATCTGATTATCGGCTTAGAGATTCCGGGACCGATTAACTTATAGCCCATTAATTCATGCTTACCGTCGCTCGCTAATTCTTTATGTTCTTTGACTTCATAAACGTTCATAGGTTTCCTTATCCAGCTTTTAAAATCAATATTTAATTTTTCTTTACTCTCCTCAATAAAGATCATGGGCAGCCTCTTGAGTTCATTAGCTGAACGTAAAGATGCCAATTACACGGTTTCGTTAAAACAAATCTGTATTGACTTTCCGAAGCCTCTGTCATAATCCATACTCCACTTCCATTCGCACACATCTTAGGGAAATTGTCCATTTGCGCCGGAGTAAAGCAATAGCCTTTTGGCTTCTTTACTTCAATCCATCGGATTCCGTACATACTGTGACTACAGTATAAGTCCGGAAATCCGGATTGATACATATTACCGTGCGTTTCCTTGACGTACCATTCCCGTTGCCGAAGAAATCGAATGATATCGGCTTGGATTCTGGCTTCTTCTGAGTCACGAGTGTTTTTAATTTTAGGAATCAGCATTTGATCGTCTAAATACCGCACAGCGCCGTCCCATACCTTCTGAAACTTTAATTATTTTATTTGCTTTAACTAATTTTGCCATGATGCTTGAAAGTTGTTTATGCTGCTTTTGATTAATTTTTGGTCCTAAAATCGAAATAATGGCATTAGTTGTAAAATCTTCTAAAACAAGATTATTGATTGCTTCTATTACTATTTTGGTTAAACTCTCACTCGATTGTTGAGAATCTTCATTCAACAAGCTTACTGCTACTAGCAGAATCGCCAACTGATGCATTTTCAGTTCTTTGTCCGATAGTAACTCCCTCGCACGCATCCGAAAGTATTCTGGATTGTTTATCTCCAGAATCATCTTTGCCATCGGCGTTTCCAGAAGCTTGGAGCTTTCGTTCAATATTTTTCTGATTTTCCGCAACGAGTAAGTTTTTGATTTCGCCATTTGTTATTCCTAATTTCTGGCAAACAAGATTCATTGTTGCCGATAAAATAATCAATACATTATTTTGCTGGCTTACTGTTTGCTTTAACTTTTCGTTTTCCCTTCTTATGTTCTCCACTTGCCCTGCTAATGTGTTTGAATTGCTCATTGGGTTTTCCTTTAATCAAAATTGCTGGCCGCATTTTCCATTGAAGTGCCGCTCGGTCTTTTGCAGATTTCAAAAGCTTTTGTTCTTGAAGGCCAGTGATTTCAAGAAGCTTATATCGTTCCCAAATCTCCGGCTTGACCATCTTTAAGACACTTTCGATTTCAGTACAAAACGTTCCCAAGAAAGCATCAAGCCAAAGTTCAGCTTCTTCAAGTTGTTTTGGATTAGCAGCCTCAAGTTTCTTTTTACTATAAGTAGTTGCTGTGCTCGCAATTCCGACCTTATGGAGAATTGTTCGCGCCTTGTCGAATTTCTCGCTGATTTGCATCTTTATCCTTGATTTTCGCTAAAAGTTCAATTTTCGACATTCGACTATAATTAGGAATCTGTAACTGCGCTGCCCTTGTTCTTAAATCTCGAATGTTGTGATCGCTTTTAATCAAAAGTCGAATAGTGGCTGCTAGCTCCCCGGCATTGTTCGTCTCCACAGCTTTGAGTAAAGATTTCCGTTCTTCTTCGTTAGCATTTCTAAAGGCATAAGCAAAGGCCGTAGAATCCATATAACGAATTATTGATCTTGCATTTCGCCAATTTCGTTTTGCTTCATCTACAATTTTTTCAAACTCCATTTTTAACCTTTCTTGCCTGCCCAATTAGGGATGTTTGTCAGCCAATCAATAGCTAACAAAGGAACATAAGCACGATACTCCATTACCTTATTTTGAGCGGCTTCTTCGACTTGTTTTTCATAGCCGATTCGCGTTGGGCACATGATTTCGTCGTGGACGTTAAACGGTTTCACAATCCACTGATGAACGCCGGACGGCTGTAGATTCCAGATTGCTCTCTGGACACCTTTAGCCATTTGCCCACCGGGGCTTTGAATCTTATGATTTTTAGCTGCTCTAACGATACTTCCTTGAACAGCAAAGGCCGCACCATAAAGCGCAGATTGTGTTGCGCCACTTGCCGTCTGTACACGATCCGTTCTTCTGACCTTAATGGCAACTTGCTTAAAGGCATGAGGCGGATTCTGTGCCAAATCGAATAAGGCTTTAACTATTTGATTTTCAAGTGTAAAATATCTCTTAAAGCCGAAAAAAGATTCTACGTAATCCTTAGGAACTTTGTATTCAACTTTCGTGCCAATTCCTTTTGGCTGCGTTAGTGCTTGATGATCGTTCCTAATGGTAATATCCATCTTACGGATTCCATTATACCTTGTACAAAGAGCATTATAGCCATTGTCCGCATTCTCTTGTGTAACGCCTAATCGCGTTTGCAAGGTGTATGATTCTCCGCCATAGAAGATTGCGAATACGCCCTTTTTACCCTTGTCATAAATATCCGGGTCTTTGCCTTCACTTGCGCGGACTTCTTCATAAGTGTATTCCGGGAAAAGCATTTGTCCGAATACGGCGTGGATTTTGACTCCGTCCAATAGGTCTTGATGGAGCTTAGGATCATCGAAAACAACGTCGGCAATGGATACTTCATAGGATTTAAAGTCTCCACCACAAAGTACTAATCCAGCACCAGCAAGAGTAAATGCTTTTCTAACGAATGTTTGATGCTTAATTCCTTGAGCATTTAATCCACTTGCTCCGGCCATTCGAGTGCTCAAGGCTCCGATGACTTTAAAGTCTGCGTGAAATCTATTAGCAAGAAGAATCTTATCGTAAAGTTCTTTTTCCTTTTTTGACCCACGAGCGTCTAACACTTCACGCGCACGAATTGAAGCCGGATGCGGCGATCCGTCGTCTTGTTTCCATCGTTCCGCAATTTCTTCAAGTAAAACTTTTTTCGTGCTTTCGAGAACTAATGCTTCGACGTCGCTCATTACTTCTCGAAGATATTGTTTTACTTTTTTCGGAGCTGAATGAAACGGTATCGCTTCAATTTTTTCAACTGTTCGCTCACGTAACTCTTTTAAGAGATTAGCGTTAACGGTATAGCCAGACCAGCGAACACAAGCAACCATCGCCGTTAATTCAGAATCATCATCGCCGGGTGCTACATTGTCAAAAACTTCTTTATGTAGTCGCCGCGTGTAAACGATATCGTCGGCCGCATACTTACGCGGTAGCTCTTTAAAGCCCCAATGAAGAATATGTTCTCGAATCTTTTGCGGCCATGTTCCTGACCAGTCTCCATTTATGTGGAAATATTTCGCTATTGCTAATGCGAATGGCGCGTAGCCAAGTTCTGCGGGTCTAGCTTTCTTCGGTAATTCAACTTGACTATGAAAAAGTATTTCTTCTCTTGGAATCTTGAGTGCATGGATTGCCAAATTTTTCAAAGCGCCAGAAGCTTTGAATTTCAGTTTGATATCTTTGAAATCTGTTCCGTCATTTCGATCATAAATTTTCCACCGTGTGAAATCTTTAGACTTTGCGAAATAAATATCATCAAATTTGATTCTACGTTCAAGTTCCTCAGCTAATAGCCAAGCCATAGCCGTCGGTATTTTCCTAATGCGAATATCGTCACGATCCATGAGCGTTTGGTATTTACCTTTACGCGCATGAAGCATGATATCGCAGCAAGATTTCGGCTTCAAACAAATATCCGAAAATCTTGCTTGTTCTTCAATTATGCCAAGCTCATCGATGATATCTTCTGGATAAACATCTTGATCCTGAATCATAATCAACATAGTGTACAGTTTATAAATATGAAACCAATCGAAAGCCAAATTAAAACCGCAAACGTCTTGAGACGCTATCCATTCAAAAAGTTCAATAGTTTCTCGAATAGGATTACGCCAAATATCATAAAGCTGAATAGGCCCGTCGTCTACAGCATATTGTAAAAGAACCGGAACACCATGAAATCCAACGGTTTCAGTGTCAACATAGATCATGATTCTTTAAAAATTTCCGAAATAATTTCATATTCTTTCTGAACTTTATCAAACTCATCAATAATTTGATTTCTTAATCCTGCATTTGTTTCCATTGTTTCTTTAAAGCTTAAAGTTTTAAAATGTTCTCTTAATTGCTTAAGTAGTTCTAAATATTTTTCCATAATTACACCGTTATAGGTTCTTTCAATCGAGCACGATATTGATCGGGAATATTGTAATGTTTACCTTGTGATCGCGCAAATTCGTATAGATATTTGTGAAACATGAAATCGTCAATCTCACCGGAAGCCCAAGCAAGACATTTAGTTCCAATATTATGGGCGTTATTCGTAATCAAAAGAATAGCGTCAATCATCCCGAACATTTCTTCACGAGTACGTGGTCGCTTTTGATTACCGAAACTCTTTTTAATACTTTCAGCGGTCGGATTCTTAACTCTACCTAAGAGCTTAGCATCCTTAACCTTTTTCAAGAACGCTACTTGTAGCTCGTAGCTTGGCAGAGTAGACATATCCCGAATCTGATGCTGACTCAATGTTCCTTTGAGAGCCTCTTGTTGAAATTCGTCAGGCAATAGTAGAAGGGCGTAACGAATCTGAACCCAACCGCGCGATTTACCGATTCTACGCGCTACTTCATATTCATTAAGTCCAGCCATTCGAAATTTATCAATGGCTTTTGCTTCTTGAAGAATATTCAAATCGCGGCGATTAAGATTCTCGCCAAGATTAAGGAATCGCGCATCAATGTCACTTAGACCTCTACGCTCAATTGCAGGAATCTTGTCGAACTTGGTTGACTGTTCGGTATTCTTTGTATACTCTTTATTGACTTGGAACGCTTTGAAACGACGATAACCGGCAAGGATTCTGTATTTTTTGCCGGGAGTCTTAGTCCAAGGTTCAATGATAATAGGCTGAATTAATCCTTTTTCACGAATATCTTTTGAAAGTTCATAAACATCTGTGGCGTCAAAAGGCCCACGAGAATTAAAATCATCGTCTGCAAAAAGTTCTTCAAGAGGAATTTCTAAAATCTGTTCCGGCATCTTGTCTCCGTTTACTTTGTTAAATTATTAACAATTAATTCGAGCCGGACGGCTTCCGCCGCCCGGCGCGAGGATTACCGACCCTTGAACCGTTTGGCCGAAGAAAACGGTGTCCGTACAGGCCGGCTCTGCTGACCGCTCAATTGCGACAGCGGCTTCCGCAATGTCAACTTGGACTTACTCGTCTGTAGTTTCGTCGTCTTTGCCATCTTCATCATCCTCTGGTTCGGGGTCGGGCTTAGGTTGCGCGAACAGCATTGGGAGTCTCCTTAAACGAAATCACCCATTGACATAGACTGTAAATCGCGTTTCTTTTTCAGATTTGCGAGTACCTTCTCGTCGCTAGGCAAATGAATGATATCAACAATTGTTGCTCCACGATTTAAATCCATACCGGGACGATGGATGCGATCTTCTGATTGCATCCGATCGTCACCCATAAATGTGTTTGAGAAATAAACAATCGTCGGTGACGCCGTCAAAGTAAGAGCCATGCCGCCAGAGCCGGGGTTAGCCACGAAAGCAACTCGTGGAAACTTTGATTGACCGCTTTGAAAGATTTCATAGAGTTCATCGGTTTTAAGATTTAATGGCGAGCCATCATTGGTATAGCCATGCCACGATCCTTGATCCACGCGAATGACGCACCAACCGACCTTTTGACAAACTTTGATTACGCGATCAATTGATCCAGTAAAGCCAGCATAGATTACGATTCTACCGATGTCGTCATGCTCATCAAGAATCTCTTGAAGAACTTTATCTTTAGGACAAGTTACTTGCTGCGTCGTTCTTTCGAGCTTCGCAATTTGACCGGAACCTTTACAGTGACTACAAGTCCCTTCAATTGATTTACGTTCGGGAAAATGTCTTGGACAAGACGTTTCATGCTTACCGTATTCGTCGTGGTAGAAACGTTCTTCCTCAGACCAGTCTTTACAATTCGGGCAAGTGTTTGGGATTTCTTCGTATTCGGTCGCGATTTTAGAGCCTTTACATCGCGGACACTCGATCCGGCCGGTATGTTTATTGACATATTGAAATCCATCCGAAAGTTCACGCAAACGGGTTAAGCCTTCAATGGTCGATTTTGAAGTTTTGGCAATCGTTTCAGCGACTCGTAAAATTGTCTGATCGGGCTTGACTTTGATAGGCTTGTAATGCTTATCCGGTAAATCAAGACAATCTTTCTTGAAATAAACACTAACCAAACCCTTTAGCCTTTTATACAGTCGCTCAACTTCATTGACTCCGGGTTCAAAACTATGGCATTTCTCTCCGCCGCCCGAACACAATGCCATAGTCGGATCATGATTCTCGTGACCTTTGAGTTCGCCGCAAACATTGCACTTGTCTGTGCTGTCACGCCAAGTCACAAGCTGTGGATAAACGCCGCCACCAAACGTTTCCTTTTCAATGATTACGCCAAGACGATGTTTGAATTTGTGAACATCGCCCTCTTTCAAGAATCCGGGTTCCGTAATCTCGGCTTGATGATACCAATCAACTGGACTCTTGGGCGCAGGCGTCCCGGTCGTTAAAACAACGTAACCATCTTCGCCGTATTTATCACGAACGGCGTCAGCCAGAATCTTGGCCGCTTGTCCGCGCTGACTATTGCCGTTCTTCACTTTTGAAGATTCATCGAACCAAACGAATCTTGGCGGATCGAAATCCTTACCTTCAAGATTCTTAATGAAAGTAACAAGTCCTTCATACGTAAACATCATCGGTTTGATTTTAGCTTGCCAAACCTTGAGTTCACGCTCAACGGCTACGCGACCAGCGCGTGGACCAATATACCAAATGCTAGTAAGATCATTCTGTAAAGCGTATTCGGCAGCAATAATCGTAGCAAGACTCTTGCCGGTTCCCATGTCACCGGCAATGATTTTGAAATGCCGGGTCAAGATTTCCGAAGCCATATCAATTTGATGCTTAAAGATATGCTCGTCTTGACCAGTTGATTTGTTATAGCGCGTAACCACAGGCACGGGCGTCTGCGGCAAGTCATAACGCGCGTAAACATTTTCACCTTGAAGATAACGAAGCTGGAAATGATTACGTTGAGTATCCTGCACAGACCAGAGCGGTCGTGGATTAGGATTATCGGCAGATGCATAGCCGTGCCAGCGTGCGCCTTGCATGGCTTTGATTTCTTCTTTGAGTAGCTTTTTGAAAGGAAACTTGAAAAAGATTCGGTTTCCTTCTTTCCATATGTGCACGTCTGTCGTATATCGAAACTTTCCGTCCGTAGTGCTAAGTTTTACGACCTGCGGTGCTTCCGAAATAGTCATATCTCGACTCCAGAATAAAGATTCCTTCGTCTACCGTTTTCTTCCTGTAATCTTTCCAGAGTCCATCAAGCTTTACCTGTTCAAGATAAAGCTGGCATCTATTAAAGACGCGAAGGATTTCTGGTTCGATTTCCAACTCAGAAACTCTTATTACAGATTGTTTCCAAGCTTCCAAATGTCCCGTTAAAACTCCATAGTTATGACCGATTACGACGTGCAATCGGGTCAAGTGTGCAATCTTCTCTAACCAAGATTCACGAATTTCGACTACCAAAAAAGAAAATGTCAAATGACGATTATTGTGATTAGGCAATATCTTTAGCAAAGCCGGATAGTTATCCGGTGTTTCGTTATTGTTGTCTAAGATTTTAGTAGGGCTTTGGCCCGACGCATACGTAATCATATCGATCAGCACACGCCAATCGATTTGCGGAACGATTATCGGATACACTTCTGGCATAAACGGGTGGAAGGATTCGAACCTTCATTCCTTGGGACTTGCATAATCCGGGTCTTGCCAGTTAGATGACACCCGTTCCGTACTCCCTCAAGGCCAAAATCAACGCTCACGACCGCCCTGTGCCGGCTCGACACGCTCGACTTGCGTATCAACGGGACTATTGAACTTCTCAATAACCTTGAGCAATTCTTCCTGTTCAGGCGGATTCGTCATTGGTCCCGTATACGGAAGAATCCGCGGAGCGTGCCACTTGTACTTCTTAGTCTCGATAAAACGAGTAGCAAAAGTGGCCTTAGCCGGACGGATTACGTCGTCGTCTCCCTTCATCAACGCGAAAAGCTGAGGAGCCTCACGACGTGAACTAATGCTCCCGAAAAGCATCGTGCAGAACATTTCTTCATTCGGAAGCCAAATCAAAAATTCAGGCCCATATACTGATCCAGAATCTTTGATTGCCGATTCTTCCCGAACTTTTTCAAATTCAGGAGATTTCGGATCATAGAAACTTTGAGGCGGTTCAACGGTCGTGCGCATGGCTCGCGGACGAAAAGCAATAGCTAAGCCTTCGACTTCTGGCCCCAAATCCTTGAACGTGTCTTTGTTAATGATTAGGGCATACCGACCAACATTCATCTTCCCTTCTTGTACTAGCGTCGAGTTACCCGTCATTACGTTAAGGCGCGGAAGCCAGTCCCCACCTTTTGAGACATCGAGAAAATCAGAAACGCCATACTTACCAGCAGGAACGTTCAACGCAAGTTCGTTTGTTTCAGTCATAATCCTTTTCCTTTTAGTGGTTTTCCTTAGCTACGGGAAAACCGGCGCTGGCCCCTTTCGGAGCCA
>WUUC01053425.1_pt1 | contig 13715 bp, 15 predicted proteins | sample 6278441 | NCBI WGS metagenome assembly WUUC01 (sample SAMN13675441, study PRJNA597444) | soil metagenome | isolation source: soil | place: USA: Washington | collected 2017-10
GTTCAGGGGCTCAAGGATTTCCCGGCCAGCGAACGTCCACCGGTCGCGGTCGTGTTCTGGGCGTTTCGCGTCATGCTTGCGATCGGATTTCTGATGTTATTCATCGCCTTCTGTGGCCTCATCTTGTACAAGCGCGGAAAGCTCTATGAGACGCGCTGGTTTCTCCGGCTTTGCACGCTTGCCACCCCAGCGGGTTTTATCGCGGTAATCTGCGGGTGGGTCACCGCTGAAGTAGGCCGCCAGCCATACGTCGTCTACGGCTTGATGCGAACCGCGGACGCGGTGTCGCCAATCTCTGGCGGCGAAGTGGCGGCCTCGTTCGCAGGGTTCATCGTGGTGTACGCGATCGTGTTCGGCGCGGGTATTTACTACATCTTGAAGCTCGTGCAGCGCGGTCCGACCGGACAGAGACCCAAGCCAGACACCGTGTTCGAAACTCCCGCGCGGCCCCTTTCAGCCTCATAAACTATCTCATGAGTTGCGACCTGATGCGCGCGGTGAGACGAGTCGAATGCAGGGCAATAAGGCGCAGCCAATATTGGGATATTGGCAACGCGAGCAACGCAGCGGCCAAAGGTCACGCTGCGCTGTCTTTGCATTGCGTGTGTTTATGAGATAGGTCCGAGATGTCCGAAGCGCTCACTTTCATCTGGTATTGGATCATCGGCTTCGGCATTTTCATGTATGTGCTGCTCGATGGATTCGTCCTCGGCATCGGCATCCTTTTTCCGTTCTTCAAGGACGAAGGCCATCGCGATGTCGCGATGAATACGGTGGCTCCGATCTGGGATGGCAACGAGACATGGCTGGTCCTTGGAGGCGCGGCCCTCTTCGCCGCTTTCCCCATGGCGTACGCCGTCATCCTGCCGGCGCTTTATCTTCCGCTCATCGGCATGCTGCTCGCGCTCGTCTTCCGCGGGGTCGCTTTCGAATTCCGCTTCAAGTCCGAGTCGAGGCGTTATCTTTGGAACATCGCGTTTTTCGGCGGATCGCTGGTCGCGACTTTCTGGCAAGGTATTTCGCTCGGTGCTTTCGTGCAGGGCTTTGAAGTCGCGGACAGGCAGTATGCCGGGGACGTCTTTGACTGGATGTCGCTTTTCGCTGTCTTTACCGGCGCCGCGCTGATCGCGGGGTACGCGCTGCTGGGCTCAACGTGGCTTATCATGAAAGCGGAAGGCGATCTCCAAGATCGAGCCTATGGCTTCGCCAAAATGCTGCTCGTCGCTGTCCTCGCCGCGATTGCGGTCATCAGCGTGTGGGTTCCATTCCTGAGCCCGCAGATCGCAGAACGATGGCTGAGCTGGCCCAATATCGTTCTTCTCTCGCCAGCGCCGGTTTTCACCGCCGTCACCGGGATTTGGCTCTGGTGGTCGCTCAAGAGGCGGCACACGTTCATTCCGTTTATTCTCGCGATGACGCTTTTCCTCCTGGGGTATGCCGGGCTCGGGATCAGTACGTATCCTCATATCATCCCGCCCGATATCGACATCTGGGAAGCGGCCGCCCCCGCGCAGTCGCAGCTTTTTCTGCTCGTCGGCGTACTCTTTCTGCTTCCAATCATTTTGGGGTATACCGCATACTCGTACTGGGTGTTTCGCGGGAAAGTCACTCGCGACGCCGGCTATCACCACTAGGAACCCTAGGACAAGCATGCCGAATAAAATCGTTTTCACCGCCGGAGAAGCGACAGTGTTCGCAGTCGAAGGTCAATACACCGACGCGATGCCGGAAGTACTCATCGGAGACGTGTCGGGGCCAGTCGGGCAGGCATTCGCGAACATGATGGGGCAGACCGCGGGGCATACGCGAATGTTCGCGATACGCGCGTGCAACCAGCTCGTGCGGCCGCCCACGATCATGGTGCCGAAGGTCACGATCAAGAGTACTGCGTACGTCGAGCTGTTTGGCGGAGTCGTGCAATCCGCGACGGCGGATGCCGTGCTCGACTGCGTTATCGAGAATATTTTGCCGCGCGAGCTCGTCGACAGTCTTTGCATCATCAGCCTGATCTGGATAGATCCGCGCTGTGCTAGCGACAACAATCTCGACAAGCGCGACCTGTACCGGACCAATTACGAAGCGACCAAGCTTGCAATCGCTCGCGCAATTCGCGGTGAGCCGACGATCAGCGAACTCATCGAGAACCGCCACAAGATCAAACATGACATGTACGACCCGGAGAGCGGCGAATGAAGTTGCAATGCCTCGTGTTCGACGCGTACGGAACGCTCTTCGATGTTCATTCGCTCGTGGGATTGGCGAACGAGATTTTTCCCGCGCACGGCGCCGCCTTGAGTCGGCTCTGGCGCAGCAAGCAGCTCGAATACACATGGCAGCGCACGCTCATGGGGCGCTACGAAGATTTCGCGGTCGTCACTCGCGACGCGCTTGACTATGCGTGCAAGTCGCTCGATCTGGAATTGCAGCCGCAAGACGCCAAGCGGCTCATGGACGCGTATCGCCTCCTCGAGGCTTATCCCGAGGCCCGAACCGCTCTCGAATCCCTGCTGCCAAGAAGGCTCGCGATTCTATCCAACGGCTCGCCGGCGATGCTTAACTCCATGGTGGAAAACGCCGGTCTTGCGAGCTTTTTCGATCATGTCCTTTCCGTCGACGAGCTCAAGCTCTACAAACCGCATCCGAGGGTCTATCAGTTTGCGTGCGACAAATTCGCGCTCGACCCGGCCGAAATAGGATTTGTCTCATCTAACTTCTGGGACGTTTCCGGCGCGGCTCACTTCGGATTTCCATCGTTCTGGATCAACCGCAGCAATGCGATTCCGGACCCGCTAGGCGCAAATCCCCGCGCGACGCTCTCGCAGCTCACCGAGCTCGTGCAGCATGTCTGAGCTCGAAGCAGAGATTGAGCGCGACGTCGCCGCAGCACTCGCTGAAGACATCGGAAGCGGAGACCTCACGGCAGCGCTGATTTCACCTGAACGTATCGCACGCGCGACACTCGTCTCCCGCAATAGCGGCGTGCTTTGCGGCTCCCCGTGGTTCGCTCACTGCTTCCGCAAACTGCATCCGGATGTCGCGATCTCATGGAAAGTCAACGAAGGCGAAGCGCTATCTGCGGAAAGCGCGATCTGCGAAGTCATCGGCGACGCGCGTGCGATCCTGACCGCCGAGCGTACCGCGCTCAATTTCCTGCAAACGCTTTCGGCGACCGCGACGGCGACCCGCGCTTTTGTCGACGCAATCCGCGGCACCCACGCGGTGATCGTCGACACGCGTAAGACGATTCCTGGGCTTCGCGCCGCGCAGAAGTACGCCGTGAGGATAGGCGGAGGAAAGAACCACCGCATGGGACTTTACGATGCGATTCTTATCAAAGAGAACCATATCGCGGCAAGCCGCGGAATCGCTGACGTGCTTGCGCGCGCCAATGCGTCTCGCGTGCCCGTTCAGATCGAAGTCGAAACGCTCGCGCAGCTGGTGGAGGCGCTCAATGCCGGAGCGAAGCTCGTGCTCCTCGATAATTTCGACATTCCGAGCCTGTGGGATGCGGTGCGAATCAACTCAAACCGGGCCGAGCTCGAAGCGTCCGGCGGGATCACCCTCGCAAACGTTCGCGAGATCGCTGAGACCGGAGTCGACCGCATTTCGGTCGGCAGCTTGACCAAAAATATCGCCGCAGTCGACTTATCACTGCGTATCCGGCTGAAACGGCAAGGCTGATTCAGCCTCCCATCATTTGTCCCCTGTCTTCTGCGCAGGGCAGCCTTTGCAGTTGCTCATCTTCGCGCCTTCAAAGTTCGCGTCTTGAAGTTTAGCGCCTTCCAGGTTGGCGTCTTCGAGATTGGCTTTCCTTAGGTTGGCTCCGGTCAAGTTTGCGCCTGCCAGATTCGCCCCCTTCAGATTCGAGCGCTGCAAATTCGCGCCGGCCAGGTCGGCATTCTCGAGGTTCGAGGCAACGAGGTTCGCCTGGAACAGGTTGGCCTTGCTCAGTTTGGCGCCATCCAGCTCGCTCGTATAGAGATGCGCGTTCTGCAGGTTGGCGCCGGTCAAAATCGCGTTCTGCAGGTTGGCGTTGTAGAGGTGAGCAAACTGGAGGTTGGCGTTTTCGAGCTCGGCCTTGGGGCAGTACGTTTGCGGACGAATTTCGCAGCCGTTGACGTATTGCTGTGCGAACAAGAGTGGTGTGAAAAGAATGGAAAAAGTAAGAACAAGAAGTTTCACGGCTCTAGCCCTTTCGTCATTGGTATCGAGTTTGGGCCATTTTTTTCTCGATGAGTTTCGCGATCGCGCTTTTTGCGGCGTCGACGACGATTGGCTGGTCGCTTTGCGCGATCGCCGTGTCCGGGTCTTTCAGGCCGTGACCCGTCAATGTGCAAACGATAGTCGTACCCTCGCCAATTCGCCCCTCTTCGAGATTTTTGAGGACGCCGGCGAGAGAGACCGCTGAAGCCGGCTCGCAAAAAATTCCCTCGCTTTGCGCGAGCAGCTTTTGCACGTGCAGAATCTGCGCATCGCTCAGTTCGTCGAACCAGCCTCCCGATTCGTTCTTCGCACACCAAGCATGTTTCCAAGACACCGGATGCCCAATGCGGATCGCGCTAGCGATCGTTTCGGGCTTATCGACCATCGTCCCGCGCAGAAACGGCGCTGCGCCGGACGACTGGTAACCCAGCATGATCGGTCGTTGGCTTGCGAGCCTTTCCCTGCGATGCAGGCAGCGGCCCTGACAATGCGTACACGCATCCGTGTCGACTTCCGCGGCTTCGGAGTAGCCGATCCAATGAGCGGTGATGTTGCCGGCGTTCCCTACCGGCAGCGCGTGATAGTCGGGCGCGTCGCCCAAAGCGTCGATGATTTCGAAGCTCGCGGTTTTTTGCCCCTGCAAGCGGAATGGATTGATCGAATTGACGAGCGATACTTCCATTTCCTTCGAGAGCTCCTGTACGAGCTTCATTCCGTCGTCAAAGTTGCCGCGAATCTGCAGCGTGAGCGCGCCGTGCATCATTGCCTGCGACAGTTTGCCCAGCGCGACTTTGCCTTCCGGAATGAGAACGAAGCACGCGATTCCCGCGCGGGCCGCGTATGCGGCAGCCGAGGCGGAAGTGTTTCCCGTGGAAGCGCAGATGAGCGCGCGCGATCCTTGCTCTACTGCTTTCGACACCGCCATCGTCATCCCTCGATCCTTGAATGATCCGGTGGGATTCAAGCCTTCGAACTTGCAGAAAATGCGCACCTCCTTACGCACCAGCCCCGGTAAGTTGCGCAACTCAATGAGCGGTGTGTTGCCCTCGTTGAGCGAGATGACGGGAGTTTCTTCGGAAACAGGCAGACGATCCCGGTAGCGATTGATCAGGCCGGTGTAGTGCATACTCGCCGCTGGTCGCTAGCCTCTAGTCGCCGACAGTTTTGCATACGATTTCACTAGCTACTCTATCTTCTAGCGACCAGCACTAATTCCGATTCAGCTCCTCGAGCCTCAACTTGATCACTTTGCCGGCGATGGTCGGCAGCGCTTCGATTTTTTCGATCGCCGCCGTGACGTTCTTCTCTACGCATAAGTGCGTGAGCATGATGATATCGACCTTTTCTTCGCCCTCTTCGGGTTCTTTCTGCAGCATGGCATCGATCGAAATCGAAAGATCTGCAAGGATTCGCGTGACATCGGCGAGCACGCCGGGTCTATCGTATGCGCGTAGACGAAGGTAAAACGCGGTTCGCACCTCCGAGATAGGCAGGATCGCGGCATCCGAAAGCTGGTCGGGCTGAAACGCGAGATGCGGCACGCGATGCTCGCGATCGGCGGTGTGCATACGAGTCACGTCGACGAGATCTGCAACGACCGCGGACGCAGTCGGTTCGGCGCCCGCGCCAGCGCCATAGTAGAGTGTAGGACCGACCGCATCTCCTTTCACCAGGATCGCGTTCATCACGCCTTCGACGTTCGCGATCAACCTTTTTCCCGGGATCAGCGTCGGATGGACACGAAGCTCTATCCCTTCCGCCGTACGTTTGGTGATTCCGAGGAGCTTGATGCGGTAACCCAGCTCTTCGGCATAGCGGATATCTTCCCGCGTCAGCCTGGATATTCCTTCGGTATAGCAGCGAGCGAACTGCATCGGGATGCCGAAAGCAATCGCCGCCATGATCGTCAGCTTGTGCCCGGCGTCGATGCCTTCGATGTCGAATGTGGGATCGGCTTCCGCATACCCTTGCTTCTGCGCATCGGCCAACGCTTGCTTGAAAGTGACCCCCTTGCTGCGCATCTCCGAAAGGATGTAATTGCTCGTGCCGTTGATGATTCCGGCGATCCATTCAATGCGGTTCGCGGTCAGACCTTCGCGAAGCGCCTTGATGATAGGTACGCCGCCCGCAACGGCGGCTTCGAAGCCGATCATGACTCCCTGCTTGTGCGCCGCCGAAAAGATTTCAGTTCCATGCTGCGCGAGCATTGCCTTGTTCGCGGTCACGACATGCTTGCCGTTATTGATCGCTGCAAGCACGAGCTCTTTCGCTACGGTGATGCCGCCGATCAGCTCGACGACGATATCGACCTCCGGATGCCTCACGACTTCGAACGCGTCGGCAACGATTTTTGCTTTGTTGCCGGCAATGCGGCGAGCTTTCTCCACGTCATTGTCGGCGACGATGCTGATGACGATCTCGCGCCCGGCGCGGCGAATGATTTCCCCTTGATTGCGCGAAAGCACCGCAAAAGTGCCGCCGCCGACGGTGCCGATTCCCAAAAGACCGACGTTGATCGGTTTCATCGCGCTTGCGCCTTCGCGGTTTCGAGGCGCACGACGCGCTTGTCCGATATGCCGTCTTTCCTGAACATCTCCTTGATGCCGCGAATCGCTTGACGGGTGCGTGCCTCGTTCTCGATCAGCGCAAAGCGGACATGATCGTCGCCGTATTCGCCGAAACCGACGCCCGGAGCGACTGCGACTTTAGCTTCAGTGAGAAGCCGCTTCGAAAACTCGATCGATCCAAGGTGCCGGTACGCTTGCGGAATGCGAGCCCATACGAACATCGTCGCCTTCGGCGGCTCGACCAGCCACCCGGCCTGGTTCAGTCCCTTGCATAACGCGTCGCGGCGACTCCGATACGTGGCGCAGATTCTTGCCACGCAATCTTGCGAACCCTCCAGCGCGACGATGGCGGCGACCTGGATCGGAGTGAACGAACCATAGTCGTGATAGCTTTTCATGCGAGCGAGCGCGGCGACGAGCTCACGGTTGCCCGCCATGAAGCCCACCCGCCATCCCGGCATGTTATAGCTCTTGGATAGCGTGAAAAATTCGACGGCGATGTCCCGCGCTCCCGGCACCTGCAGAATCGACGGAGCGACAAAACCGTCGAAGACGATGTCGGCGTATGCGATATCGTGCACGACCCAGACTCGGTGCTCGCGCGCAAGCGCGATGATTCGCTCGAAGAAAGCAAGATCGACGCACTGAGTCGTTGGATTGCTCGGAAAATTGAGGATCAGCATCTTCGGCTTCGGATACGAATCCTTCATCGCTTTCTCTAGCTCGCCGAAGAAATCGACGCCGGGGACAATGGGAATGCGGCGAATATCAGCGCCGGCGATCACCGGGCCGTAGATGTGAATCGGATAGCTCGGGTCGGGAACAAGCACGGTATCCCCCTGGTCGAGCGTAGCGAGCGTCAGATGAGCGATGCCTTCCTTGGAACCAATGGTGACGATGGTTTCGCTCTCCGAATCGAGCTCAACGGCGAATCGCGTCTTGTACCAGTTCGCGATTGCGCGGCGAAGCCGCGGAATTCCCTTGCTCGTCGAATAGCGATGCGTATCGCTCCTCTGCGCCGACTCGATCAGCTTGTCGACGATGTGCTTTGGCGTGGGCCCGTCGGGGTTACCCATACCGAAATCGATAATGTCCTCACCGCGTTTTCTCGCCGCTGCCTTGAGCTCGGTGGTGATGTTAAAAACGTACGGCGGGAGGCGACGAATGCGCGAAAATGGTTCCATGTGCTTGAGGCTTAAGAATTGAATGCTCGATGAGGAGGCTATCTTCCGCAGGCCGTTCAGTAGAGGCTAACATCTGCGAAGTCGATGTTATGCCGAAGCTAAAACGCCCGGGAAGACGTCGAATGCGACAGAATGATTCCATTTGGCGCGAGGCAATGAAGCTTGCAATTTTAGCGGAATTTCCGTGGTCACACGCCTTCGCGAAGCGACATCTCACCGCAAACGCACGTAGCGGCCGTTGACATTGCTTCCCTGCGAGCGCTTAATCAATTGCCAAGACTGCGCAGCCTGCCTCTGCCTCGAAAATGAACAGAGCGCTTGCAGACGCTGCACGGCTTCACATTGAAGATCGGGAGCCGGAATCGCTTTTCACCAATCTCATGCTCGCCGCGGCGAATATCTGCAGCGCGCCAATAGCATTGGTCAGCCGGCAGTGGTTCAAGTCGCGCATCGGGATTGAAGCGAAGGAGACGCCGCGCCAAATTGTGCTCTGCGCGCATGCTCTTTCCCAAAAGGACATCGCAGGAATGCCGAACGCGCTCGCTGATGAACGTTTGGTCGGTGATCGGTCTGTGACCGATGCTCCCCATGCGCCGAAAAGAAAGAGGAGAAACGCTTTCCGGTTCTACTCCGCGCCGTCTTCTTGAAGCTCAACGTCGACCCACTACCTGCCGGCGAGTATCGCATCACCGGATACGGCGAAACCTACGTCGCCATCAATAATCGCCGCTTCGAAAGAAGCGTCATCGTCACCTCTGAGCGCATGATCGAGGAATGGGATGCGCCAAGTTTCGATTCGCTCGCGCGGCAGCACTTCGAAATGCTCCGTGAGCTGGCTCCCGAAATTGTGCTGCTCGGCACCGGCAACGCACAGCGCTTTCCCAATCCTGCGCTGGCGCGGCCGCTCATCGAAGCGCATATCGGCTTCGAAGTGATGGACACGCGCGCGGCATGCCGGACCTTCAACTTGCTGACGTCGGAAGGTCGCCGAGTCGCAGCGGCGTTGCTGATCGACGCGTAGCATGGCGCTTTCAGTCAGCGAAGCCCAGCTTCGCGTGCTGCTCGAAGAAACGAGCTTCATTCGCGCTTATGGTTTCGAGCTGCACAGCATTGCTGAAAGTGAAGCGACTTTGAGCATCCCCTTTCAGACTTCCTTCCTGCGGCCGGGGAACATCATCGCGGGCCCGTTTTTATGGCGGCCGCCGACGTCGCGATGTGGTTCGCGATAATGACAAAGTGTGGACCGCACGACAAATCGGTGACGCTCGACTTGAACACGACTTTTCTGACGAGCGCCCGGGATGACTTTTTGTGCCGGGCGCGTGTGCTGAAGCTCGGCCGCCGAATCGCGTATGGGGTGGCGGAATGCATGACGCCAGACGGGCGCCCGCTTACTCATCACACGATCACTTACATACAGCCGGCACGGAGCGTAGCCCACGCGGCGCCCCGCGGGTGATGGATACTTCTATTTGGCGGGAGTGTTGGGCGGAGCGTTGTCCGGCGCGCGACCTGCGGCTCCCTTTTGCCACTGTACGTCGTAAGTATTCGGCCAGCGTTCTTCATCGAACCCGGCGGCCTTGTCGAGCGTAGCGTCGTCGACTTCGAGAACGATTGCGTCGCCTTGAGACGTTTGCGCGAGCTCGCGCCACGGAATGGCGATCCATTTTTCCCCCAGCCCCAGAAAACCGCCGTGTGCAAGCGCGACGTACGCGACGACTCCGCTGGACGCGTCGATCGCGATGTCTTCGATTGTTCCGAGCTTGTCTCCATTCTTGTTTCTGACCGGCAGTCCGATAACTCGGCTTGCACGGACGATCCCGGTCTGCGCCGGCAAAGGAGTAGCGGTCCGGACTTCCTGCAACTGCTCGGTGCGCTCGCGCGCCATCATGTTTGCTTCTCTCTGTTTCTCCAGAGTCTTTTCCATCGAGTCGACGACATCCTGGCACAGGTTATCCTGATCGGAGTTCATGAGGAGAAGCGCTGCCTCGCGCTGCTGCTTGAGTTGCGCGCGCTGAGCATCAGGGGACTGCACCTCCGCGCTCAGCTTGTCGACTTCAGCAAGATCGTCCTTGCAATCGCCGTAAACAAGCTGGGAAAACGCTAGCGCGAGGACCGCAACAATAAGTTTCATTTGAGCATCTCCCATCGTGGCACCAGCTATGCGATCCGCATGCTGACGTGAGCTCCTGTTGTTCGCATGGGAAAACAGTGACTTGATTCGTACGTGCGCCAGCGAAGCGAGGTAAAAGCTGAGCGCGCTTGAAAACTTACATGCCGCCATGCGTGCCCGCGTCGGCTAGAGCAACACATCTTTCGATGCGCCGTTCTTCTCGAGAATCGCTCGCAGGTGCTCGATCGCTTCTACCTGGATTTGGCGCACCCGTTCGCGAGTGAGCTCGAGCGACTCCGCGAGCTGTTCGAGCGTCCATATTTCGCCGCCGTCCAGCCCGTATCGCCGCTCGATCACGCAGCGCTGCTTGCTCGATAGCTGCGACAGCCACGCACGGACGCACGCTTCACGTTCCTTGCTTTCAAAGCGCTGGTCGGGCCGCGGGTTGATTTCGTCCGCGATAGCGTCTCCGATCGAAAGCATCGGATCGATCTCAAGCGGGGCATCGAGCGAAGCGATACGCTCGTTCAAAGCGAGCAGTCTGCGCACTTCTTCCACTCGCCGGCCGAGAAGGTGCGCAACGTCCTCGGCCGTAGCTTCGCGAGTAAGCTGCGTTTCCAGATACCGAAGTGCGCGCAACACGATGTTGAGATCCTTGATGATATGCACCGGAAGGCGGATCGTGCGCGACTGGTTCATGATCGCGCGTTCGATGTATTGTCTGATCCACCACGTCGCGTAAGTAGACAGACGAAAACCCCGAGTCGGGTCGTACTTTTCCAGCGCGTGGATCAAGCCGAGGTTGCCTTCCTCGATCAGATCGAGAAGCGAGAGCCCGCGTCCCGCGTAGTGCTTGGCGATGTTGACGACAAGGCGCAGGTTGTGCTCGATCATCTTTTGCCGCGCGGCGAGGTTCCCTTGCTTGACCTCCAGCGCAAGTGCGCGCTCCTCCTCCGCCGAGAGTAGTGCGTTTTTGCCGATGTCGTTGAGATAGATCTGCGTGACATCGTGCATCAGCCCTTCTGCGTCGAACGCTTCGGTCTTGTCTTCAGCGCCGCCGACTGGATCGAACTCATCAAATCTCATGACGCGTTCTCGCTCGGCAGATAGCGCATCGGATCGACGGGTTTCCCCTGCTTTCGGATTTCGAAATGCAGCTTGACCTGATCAGCGTCGGAGTCTCCCATCTCGGCGATCTTCTGCCCTTTCCTCACGGTGTCCCCCTCCTTTACGAAGACATCCTTGTTGTGAGCATACGCACTCAAAAAAGTCTTGTTGTGTTTGATGATGACCAGCTTGCCATAGCCACGAAGCCCGGTGCCGCTATACACCACCTTGCCAGCGGCGGTCGCGACGACCGGTTGCCCCTGCTTGCCCGCGATGTCGAGACCCTTCGCGCTGTCGCTGAAAAGTGAAATGATTTTCCCCCGCGTCGGCCAACCCCAGTCCACTGCGTCTTCGCCATCCTCGGCGGTCGCGGGAGGCTCAGGCTTCGGATCAACTTTGGCGATTACGGGTGCCGGAGCATCCGCCTGTGGCCGGGGTTCGATCGCGTGCAATTCGGCAAGCACCTGCTCCGAGTAAGGCATCTTGACCGCCTTCGGTTGGGTCTTGATGCTTCCTTTGCCAGATTCATCAGCCGGCCGAGTTGCCGCCGGCGCCGGCGTAGATTGCGCTTCCGCAAGACCGACTATCGTCGGTACCGAAGACAGAGGCGACGTCGTCGCTTCAGGTTCGGGCTGCACCTCCGCGGTTTCCGTGACGATCGGCTGTTTCTTGATCTTTAGCTGCTGTCCGACGCGCAGCATCGCGGTCGGCGTCATGTTGTTCATTGCAGCAAGCTCGCGGTAATCCATCGCGTTATCGACCGCGATGCTGTACAGCGTGTCGCCTCTCTTGACGGTGTAAAGATCGCCGCGGGCTTCCAAAGCCGGAGCCTTGACGAGCGGCTTCGGCCGCTGGGGCGTCCTCTCGGTTACAGGTGCACGAGGCGGACTGGTGCTGCAGGCGGCGAGCACGGCTGCCATCACGAGCGCAAGCGCAAAAGCCGTTCCTCTACGTGCGCGTATTCGCATCGCTCATTCCACTCCAGGAAGTATCGGAACAAATTTCACATGCTCAAGCGCCTTCTCGTCCCATCCGCCGCGCTTCTTTTGTGTGACGCACAACACCTGTTCGCTGCTTCCTTTGGGTAGAACGATCCTGCCTCCTTCCTTGAGCTGCGACAAGAGCGTTCCGGAAACACGATTCATCGCCCCGGTCACAATAATGCCGTCGAAAGGTGCCTCATCAGGCAATCCGAGCAAACCGTCTCCATGTTTGAAACGCACGTTTTGCAATCTGAGTTCCCGCAGGGTGACACGGGCTCTTTCGAGCAACGCGCGGATGCGCTCGATAGAATACACTTCGCCGCACAAGCGCGCTAAGACCGCCGTCTGGTATCCACAGCCGGTGCCGATCTCAAGGACCCTGCCGAGCTTCTCGCCAGCGCGCAAGAGCTCACTCATGCGGGCGACGATGTAGGGACTGGAAATCGTTTGCCCGAAGCCGATCGGCAGCGGAATATCGTCGTACGCGCGGCTCGACAAGGCTTCCTCGACGAATATGTGGCGCGGAATCGCGCTCATCGCCGACAGCACTTCTTCATCGGTGATCCCCTGCTCGCGCAGCTCCCCGATAAGCTTGAGACGCGTTCTGCGAGAGGTCATTCCGGCGCCGAACAACCGCGGATTCATGACAGCCACTTTTGCACAGCATCGAGCTGCGAATGACGAGTGAGGTCCATCTGCAGTGGAGTAATCGAAACCTCGTTTTGCGTCAGCGCATAGAAATCGGTCCCCGGCCCGGCGTCCTGCGCATCGCCTGCCGCGCCGACCCAATATACGATCTCGCCTCGCGGGTTTGTCGATTTCACCACGGGCTTCGCTTTATGCCGCTTGCCGAGGCGCGTCACTCGCGTGCCGCTCAATTGCTCGTAGCGGATATCGGGAACATTGATATTGAGCAGCACGGGAGGATCAAGCGGTCGTCCACGGAAACGCTCGACGAGATCACACACGACGCGGGCAGCTGTGACATCGTTTCCGGCCGACTGCGGAACCAGCGATACCGCGAGCGAAGGTATCCCCAGGAGAAATCCTTCGGTTGCCGCAGCGACGGTTCCCGAGTAGATCGTGTCGTCTCCCATGTTTGCACCGTGGTTGATTCCCGATATCACCATGTCGGGAAGCTCATCGAGCAAGCCCGTCACCGCAAGGTGCACGCAATCGGTCGGCGTGCCGTTCACAAAATAAAAACCATTGTGCGACTGGCGGACGATCAAAGGCCGGTCGAGAGTGAGCGAGTTGCTGGCGCCGCTGTAATCGCGCTCCGGAGCAACAACGGTCACTTCGGCGAAGGGACGAAGCATTTCCGCAAGGCAGATGAGCCCGGGCGCAAAATACCCGTCGTCGTTGCTCAAAAGAATGCGCATTCGGCAGCCAGGAATGAGGATTCAGGAGTCGGTTGGTATCGACAGGATCCAGGCAGCTTAGACAAGTTACTTGCTGAATGCTGAATCCTAGTCCTGAAGTCCGGAGGCTTGGTCGGGGCGAGAGGATTTGAACCTCCGACCACCTGCACCCCATGCAGGTACGCTACCAGGCTGCG
>WUUC01160146.1_pt1 | contig 13714 bp, 11 predicted proteins | sample 6278441 | NCBI WGS metagenome assembly WUUC01 (sample SAMN13675441, study PRJNA597444) | soil metagenome | isolation source: soil | place: USA: Washington | collected 2017-10
GGTAGAGCTTCGACTGCAGGCCAAGCTTGATGCGGGCGGCGGCGCGGGTGATCTTGCGCGTGACGAACGTCTCGCCGCGGCGGGGAGACTCATGGTTAAACAGGATGCCGTTCACGGCGAACATGCCGTACGACTCGCGGTAGTTCTGCGTGATGTAGAAGGCGTAAGCCTTCGCGGCGGCGTAGGGACTACGGGGATGGAACGGCGTCGTTTCGGACTGGGGCGTTTCGACCACCTTGCCGTACAACTCGGACGACGACGCCTGGTAGAACTTGGCGTTGAGCCCCAGATCGCGAATCGCTTCCAAAATGCGCGTGACGCCGAGCCCCGTGACGTCGCCGGTGTACTCGGGGATGTCGAACGAGACCTTCACGTGCGACTGGGCGCCGAGATTGTAGATTTCGTCGGGACGGACCTGCTTGAGGATCTGATTGATGCTCGACGCGTCGCCGAGGTCGCCGTACTGGAGGCGCAGCCGAACGTTCGACTCGTGGGGGTCTTGGTAGAGATGGTCGATGCGGCCCGTATTGAACGAGGAACTGCGGCGGATGATCCCCCAGACTTCGTAGCCCTTTTCCAGCAGCAGTTCCGCGAGGTAGGAACCGTCTTGGCCGGTGATGCCGGTGATGAGAGCCGTTTTACGTTGTTTGGCCGACGTGGTCATGAGGAATCGCTTCGCGTCTTCAGAGTTTGATTGGAACTGGGTGGTCGATCGCTTGCTTACGAAGCGATCGGCGCAGCCTGTGATTCAAGGAATGATTGGTAAGCTCTGGCGACGCCGTCGCGCAGTTCGATCGAATGGCGCCAGCCGAGGGCGCGGAGCCGGCTCACGTCGAGCAACTTCCGCGGGGTGCCGTCCGGCATGCTGGAATCGAACACGATGCTGGCAGTGGGGCAGACGACGTCGCGGATCATGCTGGAGAGCTCTCCGATCGTCAAGTCTTCGCCCGTGCCGACGTTGATCGTCATGTCGTCGTCGTAATGGTCCATCAAAAAGAGGCACGCGTCGGCCAAGTCGTCGACGTGAAGGAACTCCCGCCGCGGCTTGCCGCTGCCCCAGACCGTTACTTCGGCGCCCCCCGCCTCGCGACAATCGTGGAACTTGCGCAGGAGGGCCGGGAGGACGTGCGAGCTCTTCAGGTCGTAGTTGTCGTTCGGACCGTAGAGGTTCGTCGGCATTGCCGAGATGAAACGGCAGCCATGCTGCTTGCGGTAGGCCTCGCACGACTTGAGGCCGGCGATTTTGGCGATGGCGTACGCCTCGTTGGTTTTTTCGAGCGGCCCGGTCAGTAGGTACTCTTCCTTGATCGGCTGCGGGCAATCGCGCGGGTAGATGCAGGAACTGCCGAGGTAGAGGAGCTTCTCCACGCCGGTCCGACAGGCTGAGTGCAGAACGGTGGCGTGGATCATCAAGTTGTCGTACAGGAAATCGGCCGGCCGCGTGGCGTTGGCGTGAATCCCACCGACGGTGCCCGCCGCGTGGATGACGTAGGCCGGCTGATGGGCGTCGAACCAAGCGTCGACGGCGGCCTGATCGCGGAGATCGAGCTCGCGACGCGACGCCGTCAGGATGCGGTCAAAACCCGCGCTGGTGAGTCGGCGGACGAGCGCCGAGCCGACCATGCCTCGGTAACCGGTGACGAAGATCGCCTTGGATCGATCGATCGCGTTCATGAACTGCCGCTTGTCGAAAATTGGTTGGCTGCTTTTGCCGAGACGCCGCCGGGGGGCAATAAGCGCGCGAACTCGCGCTCCACCGTCTCGATTATAGGAATTCGAGCGTATGACTGCGAACGGTCGAGCGCTCGCAGCTGGTAGCCGCTGAAATTCTCGGGGGAATTGATGATTTCCTCCAGGCGCGGCCAAAGCAAGTCAATTTCTGACCAGTCGACAGTTGCTCCGAGGCCATGGGCGTTGATTTCTTGCCCTAACGGCCCGTCGGCGTCGCAGACGGCGAGGACAGGCGTGCCGGTGGCGATGCACGGAATCAGTTTGCTTGGAATGAACGACGCGCCGACGCCCGGCTTTTCACTGATGACGAATAAATCCGTTTCGAACAACGCCGCGACGAAGCCAGGTTCGTCGAGAAACTCGCCGAACTCGAAGCGGGAGTCGCCCGACGACTCGACCCACGCGCGGATTGCTTCGGCTTCGCCGCCGTTGCCGTGAATGCGAAAGCAAAACTTAGCCGACGACTTTCGCAACTCTTCGCAGAATTCCAGCAAGCCTTGCTTCTTGCCGATGTTGCCGGCGTAAAGGAACTTTGTCGGTTCCGCAGCGGGGCGACCAACTTTGCTTGGGTGTCGCGCGATCGCTTCCTCCATCGATCGATTGAGAAAGTTCGGCAGAAAAATCACCGGCTGATTGCGCTGACGGAGATCGCTGATTCGCTCCACCATCTTGTGGGCGATGGTGCTCCAGACGTCGGCGCGATTGAATAAGAACCCTTGGACCCACTGTCCGGCCCATTTGACGAAACGACCGCGGCTGATGCCGCTCGCCGCGGCGGCGTCGGCGGGAATGTCTTGCACGTTGAGCCATACCGGCTCGCGATAGAACAGCTTGCGCAGCGCGCCGTAGGCGACAGCGCTCAAGAGCGGGCAATAAATCATCACCGCGTCGAACCGGCGGAAGTAGAACAAGCTCCGCATCAGACTGAGCAGGAACGAGAGCTCGTACAAGACGCGCGGAATGAGCTTTGACGGCGTGCTGGGAATGAACATGCCGAACCGACGGACGGAAACGCCCTGGATCGATTCATCGGTAGTACGCCAGAGATTGGCGTTCGACTTGTTCTTCCATTCGGGGTAATAAGGATAGGCTGCATAGACTGTCACGTCGTGTCCGCGCTCCGCCAGGCCGTAGCACATATCGGAGAACACCGACGCGCCGCCGCCGCGGTCAGGATGGAACATATTCGTGACGACTAAAAGCTTCATGCGGCTGAGCCAATAAAAATAATCGTTAGGAAAACGTTGCTTCTCGTCGCTGGCGAGCGACTTGGCCGAGCGATATCACCAAGCTTCATCAGTTTCATAGCCGAGGGAGATTAATTGACGGCTTGCGACTTGTTTGAAGGCTTCTCGATGCTCATCGGTGAAGGCGCTGCGCCAGCCGCCTGACTTTCCGCTGCGATAGGTATGCGACTTTGCCGGCGCGATTGCAGCGACGGCGCGATTGCAAAGATCATCGATTGCCGCGGATGCATGCGTCGACGCGGCGTAAAACGTCATCAGGTCGCGAATTCTCTCTACCCGTTCAGCGGAGATTAGGTCTTCGAAGCGAATGGCATGGACGGCGGGCTGATTGATCCACGGCGAATAATGATCAAGGCGCGCGCCGATATCTGGAAAATAGAACGACTGATCGGCGAGGCCTTTGATTGCCATCAGGATCGCTTCGCCGTCAGAAGCTGCGTCGCGAAACAGGGTATGGAGTCGATGCCAGCGATTGATGCGGCGGTAATAAAGCGCTTCCGAGACGACCACGTCGCGAGGGTCGCGGTAAATGAAATAGTGGACGAAACGCAGTCGCTGCAGAGTTGCGGCGACGTCGTCGGAATAGAATAAGTGCGCACGAACGAGTTCACTCGGCACGGCGCCCTGCAGGCGGCGGCAGGCGTGCTCGGGAGCTTGGCGTTGAAAGCGAAACGAGCTCGTCATCGACGAGATGAATTCGCCGTAGTTGCGGGTCGACGGAATGGCGCCGACGATCTGATCGAGAAGGTGCGTGCCGCTCTTGGGAATGGAATTGACCAGCACCGGCGGCGACGACGCATAGTCGGCGGGCTGTGCGCGTCGTCGCGCGAGCCGTTTAGGGGCTCGCAGCAGAAACGCAGAACCTTTCCGCACCAGACCGCTTTGGCTATGAAGTCCCAGCATTAAAAAGTTCTGCATGATGACGCCGGCAGCGCGAGCGATTTGCGATAAACGCATTTCGTCGCTAACTTGCGAACGACTTGGCCAATTTCCCAAAACCCAATGGCAGGAAGTTCTCTTACGAGGGGAGCAAAACGTTCAGATACTTCTTCGCGATCGTCGCCGGCGCGAAGCTGTGTCGGAACAACGAAATTGTCTCCGCGCTCGGCTTGGCGGCGGCGCCATCCCCAATTATAGCCACGATTTGCTCCGCCATCTCGGCCGCATTCATTGGGTCGCGGAGATAGTGGGCTTTGCCCATGGTGATTTCGCGGAGAGGCGGAATATCCGTCACGAGCGTTGGAACTCCCAGCGCCATCGCCTCGATCGGGGGCATGCCAAACCCCTCGAACAACGAAGGCAGTACGAAGGCCGAGGCGCCCCGATAGAGTCCGCCCAGTTCTTCGTCGGAGACGAAGCCCGTAATCTTGACGTGATCGGTTAGCCCCAAGTCGCGAACCAGGTCGACCGTCGACGGCATCTTCTCTTGGACCTGGGCGCTGTGCCGCTCGTGAGCAGGTCGACTTGAGCGCAGTTCGCCGGCGAGCACCAAGCAAAAATCGGGCAATCGATCCCGCATCAGCTTGAAGGCGCGGATCAGGGTGAATAGATTCTTTGACGGTCGATCGACGGCGACTCCCAAGAGATACGGTCGACCGCCGGAAACTTGTTGCGTCGCGTTTCCGTCGAGCCGATTGAAGGCGATCGGATTCCAAATCGCCGTGACTCGATCGGACCAACGGTCTCCGTATCGGCGCAACACGTCGTCTTTGACCGCCTGAGTGATGGTGACGACGGCGTCGGCGCGGCGCAAGGTCCATTGATGGCACGCCGTTAGCCACAGTCTTTTTCGCGGCGTGACGACGTCGGGAAAGTGAACGTGCAGCAAGTCATGAATCACCGTCGCCGTTCGGCGGGAACGGACGAGCGGCGGCGTGAAGTAGTTGGGGAACAACGTCGCGTCAAATCCCTTGACGCGGCCGGCTGCGATTCGAGTCTCGGCGGCGAACCTTCCGCCGACGCCGGAAGTTTGCTGATACTCAAACTGCGGCGAACGATACGGCACGCCGGCCGGGCCGTGAAAGACCGCGACGCGCAAGTCGCGAAATTCATCGTCACGGAGAATAAGCTCCTCGATTCCGCGCGACAGATTCTGAAACACCGACGCCACGCCGCCCACCATTTGGTGTTTTTGAAAGTGACCGGCGATGGCGAGCGAGCGGGGCATGCTTTGCGAATTCTTCGTTGCCGGCAAGTGCGGCCAAAATGAGGATCGTCGTTCAGAACTTCCGCGAGCAGAAGAGGCGACAACAGGGCGAGGCTCGTCGGCGAGAGGTCAGGCGTTGACGTTGGGGAAGGCGAGCCGACTAACTCTGACGCTGCTCAGCTCCTCATAAAGCCGCTCCGCCTCGCGGAGGGTTGGCGTCAGCGCCGGCGAATTGAACTCATCCGCAAATGTTTGTTTTTGTTTCTGCCGGCCTTCCGAGGGACGGGCCACGTGAGTCGCACGGACCGCCGTCCCGCCCGCTTCGTTCCTCTCGATCACGTCAATCTGTTCGTAACACTTGGCGACGTTCGCGTCGGTATGTTCGAACACGGAAAAATTGGTCGCAAACCGCTCGTTGAATCGCCGAATGACCTCGCCAAAGTCGGCCGTCACCTCCTTGAAATCGACCAGTAACATGTGATCGGCCAATTCGAGCGCTCCCGAATGAAAGTCAACGTACTCTTCCAGCGACCAGCGCACGCTGCGATGTCGCTTTCTGATCGCCAACGACGTGGCCGCGTCGCGCGGGTTTCGCAGCAAGACCATCGTGGGCAAGGAATGTTCCACGCCCCGCCGCAGTTGAGAGACGGAGTGCAAATGGTGAGCGACCTTGATCGGCGCGGGTTGACTCATCTCGAACGCGACGACGGCGAAGGTGTTGGCGCAGCGAGGATAGCCTTCAATGACGACTTCCGTCTCGTTGTTGACGCCCAGTTGGCGATATCGCGGGCTCAGCCAGGTGAGGGCGCGGTGGCCAAGTACGCTGCGCCGCAGGGCGCGACGGGCCGACTGAAGCGGATTGAAGGTCATGTGGCGCAACTCGCTCGACAAGAATTTAGGTGCCCCAGTCCCCAGGCCGGGTAATTGAGAGCATTTACGCCTGGACGCGATGAAAAACTCCGTCAAGCCACAAAAGCTCGCCCGATTCGGGATGCCAGCTGATCCCTTCGAACGAGCCGAGGCTGAAGCCCCGTTGGCGAACCCACTCGTAAACATCGCCAAACAGGGCCTGTCCTTCATACATCGGGACAAACGCCAGTTCCAATTGCAGCATCAAGACCTGAGACAGCGAATTGACGGCCCCTTCCAGAACGTGCATCTCGTAGCCTTGAGTGTCGACCTTCAGCCAAATCTTGGCGTCGTCGACGCTCAATTCTGGCAAGACCGAATCAAGTCGGCGAACGACGATCGACTCCTCTCTGACCGAGCGGCTGCCGGGATAGGCGGAGGTCGACGCCCCGGTAACTTCGAGCAGCGAACTGCACCACGATTTCTCCGAGACGTGGATCGTTTGATTGCCCTCTTCGCTACCGAGCGCGCAATTCATCGTGGTCCACAGCGAATCGCGACTCGCCTTCGCCTTTAACTCCGCGTAGATAGCGTGGAGAGGCTCGAACGAGACAATTCGTCCCTGGTAGCCTGCTTCGCGCAGTTGGCTGGCAAACTGTCCGGAATTGGCGCCGACGTCGAGCACCAAGTCGATGCCCAATCGACGAAAGAGCTCGACTTTTTTGGCGACAGGATGAGTACGGGGCTGATATCGCGTGACGTCGAAGCCAGCGCGGCGAATCAATTGCTTTAGTGCGTGATTCAGTTGTTTCATGATAGCGCCAATGTGGAGCGTCCTAGGTAATCCGTCGGCGCCTGATAGTGGTGCGCACTCGCCAGCGGGGCAAGAAGCCAGGGGCCTTAATATGATTGTTGATTCGTTCTTCTTGCCGCCAAGCCGTCTTCAATGGCTCCTCTCAGTGTACTTGGTATTCGTGAAGTGTTAAGATAGGCGACGTTCTTTCACGCGGCGCCATCGCTACGATCCGCACAAGCGGTCATCCGGGGAACGACAAGCGTCGCTAGAGAGAGAGCGGCGGCGTAACGCGCGGAGTAGGCTTTTCCAAACTCCAACTCGACGGCCCCGCGCCAGATTAACCAGGGCGCCTGATACTTGCCAGTGGCATAGAGTCGACGCCTTTCGGTTGCCTCAACAGGTTCCTTTGGAGACGCTGTTCCGTGAAGTCGCTGCTGAAACTTCTGATTCCACCGCATTGGCGCCCAATGGGAATCGTACGCGAGTTAGTCCGTTCACGCACCAATTATCAGGTCGCCGACGGTCCTTTCGCCGGGATGCGCTACGTTGATGACTCGGCTGGCAGCGCCTACGTTCCCAAACTGTTGGGAATCTACGAGCAGGAGCTTTATCCAACGATCGAGCAGATCATCGCCGAGAAATTTCCGCACATTATCGACATCGGCGCCGCCGAGGGATATTACGCGGTTGGGCTAGCAAGGCGACTGAAAGGGACCAGCGTCGACGCCTTTGAATTAGAGGAGCGAGGTAGGGCGCTTCTCAGCGAGATGGCCCGAGTCAATGGAGTGGCCGATCGAGTTCACGTCTTGGGCGCGTGCGACGTCGAGGCGCTCAATTCGGCCTTAAGCAACCCCGGCCCCAGCCTTGTGATCTGCGACGTTGAAGGCTTTGAGCAGACGCTGCTGCAGCCCGAGATCGTGCCCGGACTACGAACAGTCGCCCTCCTGGTCGAGTTGCACGACTTCGCCGTGCGCGGGATTGGCGCTCAACTTCGAGCAAGATTCGAGGCGACGCACGAAATCGAAGAAATCTGGTCTGAGGAGCGAAGTCTCTCCGAGTTCCCATATCGCTCCCTGATGACGCGACTGCTGCCCGAGAAGTACATCCAGAACTCGATCAGCGAGCATCGTCCGGAACGCATGTCATGGCTTTGGCTGCGTCCCCGTTTGTAGTAGCCGTCGTCAGTCACGCAGACGATCAGACGGTCGACAGAAAATTTTCCAGCAACATGCGATAACGGTTGGCGACAAGGCGGGGAGACGACATTGCCGTAGCCTTTTCTCGCGCGACTTTCGAAAGTCGTCGCTCGCTGCCATGGTGGTCGAGCGACCACTCGATGCCTGCCGTGAGATCTTCGATCGAGAGGGGCTCGCTGAGATAGCCGTTGATTTGGTGGCTGATTGTATCGATTAACCCTCCTATTCGAAACGCCACACAGGGCGTTCCGCAGGCAAGCGATTCAAGCGCTGTTTGGCCGAACGCCTCCATTCGCGACGGGACTACGAGCACGTCGGCGGCGTTGTACAAGGCAGCTAGGCTGTAATCATCCTTGAGGACGCCGACGTAGTGAGCCGGTAATCCCAGGTCGGGCGGCGCTGCTGGCTCGTCGGCGCCGAAGACGACCAACTCGCAGTCGTTGCGAATCGCGGCCAAACGCTTGATCGCCGGAACTAGAAGGTCGAAGCCCTTCCGAGGATCATCGACGGCGGCTACGGCGCCGAACAGGATGAGTCGCTTCTCCAGCGGCAGTCCGAAAAGTCGCCGCGCGTGTCGCTGGTCGAGCGGCTGGTAAACGTCCAAATCGAGAGGATAATGGATTGTCTGGTGAGCTTGCCCGCGAAACAGCGCGCTTCGCGACGACATCAAAGTCGTCCACTCGCTATTGCCCACCAACGCAATCTTGCAATCGCGGTAGGCCTTTCGCTTTCGATTCCAAACCCAACGATCCAAGTCGAATCGCATGGGCGTCGCCGGGGCATTCTCGCGCGTATACCCTTCAGTGATTCGCCGATCGTCTTCAGTGTACTGCTCTGCGCCGCAAAAGGGCCACATGTCGTGCAGGATCATGACAATTGGCTTCCGGAGTCCGACGACATCGGCAGGCGTGACGAATCCCCCAGAGGTGTAATGGACGAACACCGCGTCGACCTGTCGGCGCTGCGCTATTCGCCGAACGCCAAATGCCGGTAGCGGATTGTAAGAGCGAGGAGGCCTATTACCAACTCCATGAAGTCGCCGACAGACTCGATCAATCGCAGGGAGCAGTCGCCAGTAGGGACCCGAAATCGCTCCCGTCGTCGTCGTGACGCGAGAATCCTTCGATTGCCGATTTCTGACGATCATCTGCGAATCGATGTTAGCTAACGGCAGCGACTCGTGAATCCGATAAGCCGCGCGCGAGGCTCCGCCGGCGATATCGTGCGTCGAGAGATGGAGAACATTGAGCGGTTTGTCGGTCATCGGCATTCACGCCAAAAAGTTGTTTGCGATCCGCGCGTGCCCCATTCGCACCGCGCTCGCGAGTGAAATGCCAAAGAGAAGTCTCCGTCACATGGGGTCGGGTAGATAAGCGTCATCGACGGAACAGCCGCTGATAGGCGGTGGTGTAATAATTTGGTTTAAACGACGCTGTAGTCCAAATTCCCATCTGGCTTTTTACCATCACCGTAACCACGACGTTGTATCCGCCGAAGATAATGGTCGTCGCCGCCGCTGCGCCGGTGATTCCCCAATGAATGATCATCACGGGCGACGTCAAAATGTAAAAGACGCTGGCAATTGCCGAAACCGTTAGTAATTGTCGCTGCCGTCCCGCCATGATCATTACCAGAGAATTGACGCCGGTAAGACCCGCGATCGCGCAGCCAATCACGCCCACCTGAAGAGCCGGTGCTCCATCGACGAAGTCCGGTCCGTAAATAAATGTCAAGGCCATCGCCGGAACGGCCAGCAACACGGCGCCGATGATAATGATCGGAATCGCCACCAACGACGCAACGCCGCGCAGCAGTTGTTCGAGTTTCTCCAACTGCTGCGTCGCATAGAGTTCCGAAATGAAAGGCGCCGCAACTCCAACGGCGAGTACTTGGCCGGTTGCTAGAAGCTCGCAAATCTTCGCCACAGCCCCATAGTTGGCAATCTGCCGGTCGTCCGTCAGCCAACTGACTAACAGGACGTCGATCTGCGCAATGCCCAATGACGTGAGTTGGATGATCAGAATCGGCCAGCACTCATGCAGAAACCATCGACCGGTCACCGCCACGAGGGGTGCATCGCCCCTCCCAATCGCGTTGATTTTGGGAACGCGACGCCGAACCGCGGTACGCAACGCATACCACGCGTAAGCCACGGAAATCAATTGCAGGAGCGCCTGGGCCGCCAGGGCAAAACGCAAGTCAAGGCGGTCATAGTAACCCGCCGCAGCAGAAGCCGCGAAGAAGCATACGTTTGCCAAGATGCCGCCGCTCTTAGCGCCTACCATGGCGGAGGCGCGGAAATCATCAAACCCTTGCAGCGCGTGGGCAAGGGTCACTGAAATGGCTGAAAGACTGAACCACGCGGCAACCAACAGACTGTAGTCTCGAATCGCCCGCCACCTATCCTGATCGTCAAGAAAATGCGTTCCCGCGATAAAGAGAAGTGCGAGTACCGTCGAACTAATCGAAACCAGGCGCATGCATTCCCGCAGGCTATCAATCGCCAAGCTCGGTCGATGCGTCGCAACCCCTTCACGAATCAATCGAAGAATTATTCGCGGCGATCCGAACGCCGCAGGCATTGCCAAGAGCCCGACGACGCCCACGGCAACTGTATAGGCGGAAAACGCAGCCAGTGGCAACTCGCGGGCAAGAACGACATTCGCCGCGAAGGCTGATCCCATCGAAACGGCGCGACCGCCGACTGTCCAAACAGCGTTTGAATAGAGGCGCCCGCGAAGCGTGCGAGGTTTTGCGGGCGGCATGCCGCTCACGGGGACGGCATCGTTGTCGGCGAGTGCTGGCACAGGCGACGTCACAATTCCTGGAACAGGCGCGAAACAAATCGGTCGAGGACTTTACTGCGGTAAGGTCGAGCCAATCGAGACGATCCGACCAGCAATCGACCAAAAGGCGTTAGAGAAAAACCGCCTTCGAAACGTCGGCGGTGCGTCAGGGCGGGCGGGCTTCGATGCTTCACGGAGATTGGCTTCGGCTTGCACTTCGCGTTCTATAGGTAGGCGTGGCGATGAGACTCTGGCTCGAACCTGCTAGGAGAGCAAATCAGGGAGCGAAGATCAACTAGCGGGAACGGCGGGAAATCGTTGTGCGGTAAAGCCTCTGAAGGCCGCATGTTGCATGGCGAGAAATTCGCTGCGGCGTTGAGCGACGTAGCAAATGAAAGCGCAGGCCGCCGGTATGTAAACTCGCTGCGAGCCGCTAAAAGGGCTGAAGATCAAATGCAACCCGCAGTGAACTTGAATGTAGATGATGAGCGACGCCATCGGCACCATTGGACCGACAAATGTTAGCCAAAGGGCCTGTCGAGCGAGATACCACCCCAGCGTGACGAAAAAAGCAAGACCGAGCACTCCACCTTCCAGCCACCCCTGGGTGATCTGCGAGTGGGCGATGATCAGGTCATCTTGGTTCGCCGATCGGAAAGCCGGGACGCCTTTCGCTTTGGCGACCAAACGGTCGCGCTCGCGAGCCAATTCAGCGTCGCGCGGCCACGACCCGTATCCAATGATCGGCGACTCCCTAATGGCGGACCACGCCACGACGGCGCTCGCCATGCGCGTGGCGTTCGATCTTTGGAACCGCTCCGCGTATCCGTAGCGCTCGCCAAGACGTTGAATGAGGAAAATCGCGGCGAACATCGCCAATACGGCGAAAGCGGATGAGATAATCATCGAACTTTTGCTCATCGCTATCTGCGGTCCCCGTCCCCTTTTATTTCGACGAGCGGCAAACCAAGTCGCCACGGCGGTCGCCAGGCACAATAAAGCGACGGACCGACTGTCCAGCATGATGCTGAGGCTTGCCAAAGCCAAGAGTGTAATAATCGTCGCCGAAGATCGAAGGGAACTTGTGACAATGAGCGCCAAGATGCAAATGGGAATGCCGGCGTGAAACTTCCAGTAATACTTGATTCCAAAGAACCCGCCCGTGATGAACGGCGTCAAGCAACCGCCAATGGACAACCCGATGATGAACGAAATCAGCAAATTAATGTTTTTTGATCCCAGCCAGGCTAGCGTGGCGAACGACGCTCCCATCGCGATCCATTTCGACCAGCCGCGCAAGTAGTCGCTAGGGGAGGTGTGGCGGACAACGTCGCTAAGGAGGTATCCAAGCCAACTGACAATGAGCGCCACGAGTAGGATGCGGGCGGTTCGACCGTATTCATTGGTCAGGCCGAACAGCAGCAGGATGACGATCGGCGCACAGGCGATCAGGATCAATTCGCCCAAGAAGATTCTGCCCATCATTTGCATGGGAATGCCCGAGGCGATTCCCAGGCACATGGCGGCCAAGCCGGCTTGAGTGAAATAGGCGGAAAGTTTCGTCTTTCCAGCGAGACTTGCCGTTGACAGTCCTTGATCTCTGAAGGCGGCGATATCCATGGGATCCATCGGCGTCCACTAGCGGTTGGAACTCGAAGAGCGGCCGAGCGAATTACGGGCGCGCTGTAGGCCAGCTCCGGCAGCATGCGGACGTGCGTCGCGGCTCCCGAGGCTGTCCTATTAGTATACAGCCGGCGCCCTGGAGCGAAGCGATTCCAGGCTAAGTTTTGCGATGCTTTGAGCCGATCAAAGGAAATAAAGGGATTCTTCGGGCACGCAGAGCGAGTGGCTTTCCTCGTTTCATCCCGATCAATGGGCGGCCCGCGCCGGCCAATTGCGTCTCCCGCTCGGCATCGCGAAGTGACAAGTGGATCGAAACGCTTGACGCATTTGTTCGATGTTCTCGGCGTTTGCATGGGGCGCGAGGAATGCCATTTTTCTCTTTTTCGGCAAAGCTCCTTTCTTGGATGACGATCGGCTTCGTCGCCAAAGCGCATCGACGCGCCTCGCACCGGAAACTACGCGCATGAGCGCCGGTGATTCATCTCAATTCGTCAGCGGCGGTTCGCGGTTCATGTAGCTTGTTGTGAAATTGTTATGAAGGAACGAAGCTTTATCTCGCGGCAATCGTTGACCGTAATAGTTTTCTCGGCGGAATTGCCTCTATCCGAACCACCCAAACGGGGGGCGATTCGGAAAAATTCAGTTGGACCGGCAAGCCATATCTGGTAAGAATTCGCACTTCAACGAATTCACGTCGTCGCAATCGGTTGCAAGGTCGGGGCTTGCCGCTCAGCAACTCGTCGACGAATCGCCGGCATTCTCGTCTTCGCAACGCCCTTGGTTGGTTCTGCAGAGATCGGGCTGGCGCGCAAGCGTGAAATCCCTCGTTGTTGCTAGGGGGCGGGCAATCCAACGCATGGCGCTCAATCGCGGCGTTGGCGGAACAGAATCTAATCACGCAGTAAAAATTCATAGGCGTCTCTTTTGGCGGCGGTCCGATAAGGGGCGGTTTGCGATCGTCGCGCTGCGTAGATGTCGCAATTGATAATTTGAGAGGTAGAAGTCATGAGTCGTCATCGGAGCCAAAAAGCCAAGCATCTGCAACGTGCGAATCTGCGGATTGAACAACTAGAGTGTCGAAACGTCATGTCGGCGACGGCTTTGGCTACTTTTTTGCCCGCAGACGATGCGACCGAGATTCCGGTCCTGGCTGCGACGCCGCCGGCGGAAGCGGCGCCAATCGCGGAATTGCTTTCCACGGAAGAGTGGGTTCAATCGCTGACGGAAAGCCAACTCCACTTGGTTTTGCCCCAGGACGTGAAATACATCGCGACGGCGCAACTCGCGTCGTTGACGGACGCCGGTTTGTTCTATCTTTGGCCGGATGCGTCACGCGCGGC
>WUUC01039359.1_pt1 | contig 13707 bp, 9 predicted proteins | sample 6278441 | NCBI WGS metagenome assembly WUUC01 (sample SAMN13675441, study PRJNA597444) | soil metagenome | isolation source: soil | place: USA: Washington | collected 2017-10
CAGCGTAGCCACCTCGGCAGTCTTGAAACGTACGCCGAACGCGGCCTCCACCGAGACCAAGAGCTCGACGTGTTTGAGCGAGTCCCAACCTCTCACGTCCGCCGCGGTCAGCTCCTCGCGCAGCTCGAGATCGGGCGCATTGAAGACCTGGCGAAAGACTTGCTGCAGCTTGGCGAAGGTAGCATCGGTCATGGTGGCGTCGCCTCTTTCCCTTCGATGAAGTGCGCGAGCGAAGGGAGCTCGCCGGCGAGCGACAACTCGTAGAGACTACGCGTGTCGCTTTCCGCGATCTGCTTGAAACCGAGGCGCGGGTAGAGATCCCGCACCATGCCGTTTTTGGCGCTCGGACGATACTCGCCCAGAACACGACCTGCCCCACGGGCCTTCGCTTCGCGCAAGATGCGGGCCAGCACCAGCCGTTCGACGCCCTTGTTCAGGACGCGACAGCTCATCAGCCACGTATCGATGAACAAGGCGTCAGACTCCCGGGTGAGCAGCACCAGCGCGATGATTCCGTAGCTGCCGAACCGGTCCGCGAGCGAGACCTGAAAACCGGCGTTGTCGGAGCTCGAGAGCAGCCGCCTCAGCTCTGCTTCACTGTGACGCACCGTTCGCAGATTGAACTGATTGGTTCGTTTGATCAGCTCGCACGCTCTCGCCAGATTGCCGCCATCGATGGGGCCGAGAGTCGCGCAGAGCTGCAAGCTTCGCAAATAGGCGTCGTAGTCGAGGAACGTACTCTGTGTTTCCATGCGTTGCCGCTCTTCGGCGAACGACAGGGCGCGTGCGGCGGCCTCGCTGGTGAGTTCGGCGAGCTCGAAGTAGGCTCCGGCGTCCAGCGACCGCGCATAGTCCGCCGGATCCTCGGGCAGCTCGAGCACATGTACGGCAGGCAGCGCGCCGCGCACGCGGTGCCGCTCTTCCGCGCTATTGTCGACGAATACCATGGCGTCGAGGCCTATGTTGAGCGTCTGCGCGATGCTGAGGACGTTGGCCGCCTTGTCTTCCCAGTTGGCAACGAAGCAGGCGATGTCCTCCAGCTTGAGCAGCATGTGCGGATGGCGCTCGAAGGCGGCGCGCGCATCTCGTGGGTCGTTTTTGCTGCACACGGCAAGCAGTACACCGCGTTGCTTGAGCTGCAGCAGGTAGCGTTGAAAGTCGCAAAAGGCTTCACCCTCGGCGCTGTCGGGACCGAGTACCAGACGCTCGGCGCCGTCGTCTGCCAGCGTGCCGCCCCACACGGTACCATCGAGGTCGAGCACCACGCATTTGCGTGCCAGCCCGGCGTGCACTCCCACCTGACGCGCCAGCGCTAGACACAAGCTCGGCAAGAACTCGAACGAGAAGTGCTGCTTGCTAACGTAGTAATTCCGCAGATCGACCGCCCGCTCGAGTCCGAACGTGCTCGTCAGGTAGTCGAGATCGAGCAGATGAACGGACGGCACCCGCTGCCGCACGAGCTCCGCGTTCAGGGCGCGGACGAACGCCACGGGTCCGAACGGCACACTTGCCTCCAGATTGCCCAGACCGCGCACGCGAGGCAGATGAAAGTTGGCCTGAATGATCTGGGTATTGGTTCGGCCGAGTAAGGTCTGCCAGAGCTCCACCCAGCTGCGTGCAGCCTGCTCGACGAGCCTCGTGACCTGGCTAGCCGAGGCCAGCATCTCGGGAAGAGGACCGACATCACGCGTGTGCGGCAGCAGGATGGTGATATCGGGGGCAAAGCGATACAGGTCGGAATCCGGGTTGAGCACATTCTCGACGAGGCTCCCGTACGGGGCTTCGTAAATGGTCGCGTCGATGCCGCTTTCGAACAGAAACAGATCGAGAAGTCGGCTCAGGAAGTGCGTCGTGGAGCCGGACAGCAGAGCCACTTTGCGCGAGAGTGCGCGGCGTGGAAGCGTGGCTCGGGCGCGTGCTTCGCGGACTTGCTGGGCACGTGCGCTCAGCTCCGAGTAGGAAAGGCTCAGCAGCGATGCGGGATCGCATGGCTCAATCATCGTCGGCTTCACCTCTCGAGCTCGACAACTGCGCCGCCCGCACGTTGGTGCGCGACTCGTAGAGCACGTAGCCGCCCGAGTGCCAGCGTCTGAGCGTTGCGCGCGCGGCTGAGGGAAGCTGATTCAGATAGGTCGAAAGGCCGGGCTCGAACTCGAGCGTGGTCGCCACCATCATCTCGGGTGCCGCCAGCCGAGCCAGGAGCGCATCTGGCTCGAGCAGCGCAATTCCTGGACCGTCTCGCATGGCAGGATGGGCGACATACAGGTCGTAGGCCCGCCTAGATTCCGTGACCAGCAGGGTCGGGCCGTTGAGGTAGAAATCGAAGGCGGCGCTGTAGTCTCGGAAGAACAGCACGCGTCCTCGCGGACCTCGCTCGCGCGCCATCTGGGCCACCTCTCGAGCGCCTGGCGACAGATCCGGATGGACGAACAGCGCCAGATTTTTCGCCGCAAACACACCCAGCAACGCGCAAACTGCCAGCGGCACCAGCACGGGACGCTTTTCCAGCAACGTGGCGAGCAACCAGCCCACGCCCAGCGAGAGCAGCGGAAATAGCGACAGCGCGTAGTGGGGCAGCGCCGTCCGCGTCGCCAGCAGGATCAGAAGCCCGCTGAACAGCGCCAGCGCGCAGAAGCGCGCGTGGGCCGCGCCGCGCGATCGGACGAGCAGCAGGAGAAGGCCGGCGCCCCACAGCGCCATGACCGCACCCTCGATTTGGATCACCCGCTCGATCATCGAGGCAAATGAAAAGTCGCCCGCGATCCCTCGCAAAATGCGCTCGCCGTATGCGGGCACGACCGGCTGGTCATGTACCCACAGGCTGAGGTGCCACGACGACGCGATGCAGAGAAATAGCAAGGCACCGCCATAGAGCGAGCGTACGCGGAGGAGTTCGCGACGAAATAACACCACGTCGAGCAAGACGGGCAGGATCACGAACGCGACGAGCAACGACTTGGTCAGGTATCCCAGTCCGCAAAACAGACCCAGCAACCAAAATTGGCTCGGCCGGTGCTGAGCCCGCAGGTACGAGTCGTACGCCGCCAGGGCAAGCGCCAGGAAGGTCATGTCGAGACGCACGGAGCGCGCCGCCAAGTAGAACGTCGTACTGCCAAGCAGCGCCAAACCTGCCAGCAGCCCTGCCGTTCGGGAATGGGTTACCCGAAAGGTGAGGCCGGCAGTGAGGAGCACGCTGGCAAGTGCCGCCAGCGCCGAGGGCAGTCGATAGGCGAGCTCGCTCTCGCCGAACACGGTCAAGCTCACACGCAGCAGAACGAAGTGCAGCGGAGGGTACACGCCGAAGAGCGCCGCGTCGTGCCAGCGGTAGGTCAGCCAGGTGTCATCCTCCAGCATCCGCCGCGCCGCCCAGGCATAAACTGCGTCGTCACCATTCGCGAGCGATCCAGAGCCGAGCCAGGGCAGCAGCAGGCAAACGGCCACCGCACACAGCACCGCGGCCTGCGCGGAGCGCCAGAAACTCGTCCGGTCCCCAACCCCCACAGACGCTGAGAATAGCATCACGATTGGTGCTGATACGGACTTTCTTCGGCACAGACGCCGTGCATCGCACACCGTGCGCGCGTGGACGCAAAGAGCCCACTTCTTCTGCTCGTAGTCGGATCCAGTCCACGGACCTGTTGGCTCGGCAAACGAAGCGCATGTTAGTGTTCGGTCTTCACCAAGTCGGGGGACGGAAGATGAAGAACCTGGGCGCCGCGGCCGCAAGAGCGCCGTCGTACTCTCGGCCGCCTGCTGCGATCGCGGTCGGCGCGCCCATCCCCTTCAACCGTCCGTTCATCGTCGGCAAAGAGCTCTTCTACATGTCTCAGGCGGTGCTGGGGGGGCAGCTCGCTGGCGAGGGCAAGTTCACGCGTTTGTGCTCGGAATGGATGGAGAGGGAGTTCGGGGCGAAGCGCGTGCTGCTTACGCACTCGTGCACCGCAGCGCTCGAGATGAGCGCCGTGCTGTGCGGCATCGAACCTGGCGACGAGGTCATCATGCCCTCGTATACGTTCGTCTCGACCGCCAACGCGTTCGCGTTGCTGGGGGCGCGCATTCGTTTCGTCGACATTCGCCCGGACACACTCAACATCGACGAAACCTTGATCGAGCGGGCGATCACGCCGCGCACCAAGGTGATTTGTCCCATCCACTACGCTGGCGTGGGCGCGGAGATGGACGCGATCATGAGCATCGCCGAGCGGCACAAGTTGCTGGTCGTCGAAGATGCCGCCCAGGCTGTGAATGCGACCTACAAGCAGCGCCACCTCGGAACGATAGGTCACCTAGGCTGCTACAGCTTTCACGAGACCAAAAACTTCATCTCAGGGGAAGGCGGAGCACTCGTGGTCAACGCCCCGCATCTCGTGGAGCGCGCGGAGATCATCCGCGAGAAGGGCACCAACCGAACCGCGTTCCGACGCGGGGAAGTAGACAAGTACACGTGGGTCGATGTTGGATCCTCCTATCTACCTTCGGAGCTGATCGCGGCGTTTCTCTATGCTCAACTCGAGGCCGCCGCGGACATTACGCGCAAGCGTCGTGCAATTTTCAGCTACTACTCTCAGGCCTTCCGTCCGCTAGCCGAGCGCGGCCTGCTGGGTCTGCAGCAGACGCCCAGCCACTGCCAGCACAACGCGCACCTGTTCTGCGTCATGTTGCCCACGCGCGAGGCGCGAGATGGGTTGATACGCCACCTCGCCGCTCGCAAGATCCACGCAGTCTTCCACTACATTCCGCTGCACAGCTCCCCGCTCAGCCAGCGTCGTGGCTTCGATGACGTGAATCTGCCGGTCACCGACGACATCGCTGGACGGCTGGTGCGGCTACCATGCTTCTTCGATCTCGAAACCGAAGATCAGGATCGTGTGATCGAAGGCGTGGAATCTTTCTTCTGAGCCGGAGCGGAAGCTTCAGTCGCGGGGCTGTTCGAACCAGCGATGAAACCACAGCTGGGTCCGACACACGGCGAAACCGCACTTCTGATACAGCCTCTGCGCAGCCGCGTTGCGTGCCTGGGTGACCACGGTCGCGCCCGCGCAGCCCGCCTGGCTGAACCACGCCAGGGCTGAAAGGACCAGACGCGTTCCGTGGCCCAGCCCCTGCGCGCGTCGATCCACGCCCAACAGCCCGATCTGGCCCACACCGTCGGGCTGGCGACTGCACGTGATGTAGCCCGCCACCTGCCCCTCCCAGTCCGAGACGAACACGACATCCGCCCAGCCATGCAGACTGTTCTCGATCCAGGCTTCGTAGAGAGCGTCACACCTGTCGGGCGAAAACCCCGTGTCGTGATAGAAGCGCGAATCTCTGTGGCTGACTCTGGCAATCGCTCGCAGTGCGCACGCGTCTTCGGCGGTTGCGCGACGCACGACCGGATCATGAGCCGGAGTCGTTGGAGCAGGGAGCACCCGCACATCGAGCGTGATCCTGGTGTCGACGAGCCGAAAGCCGCTCGCCTGCGCGAGGTCAAGGCTCTGGCGCTGGTCTGGCTCCGCAAGAAAGTACACGCAGTCCAAGCGCTCCCGCGCGACGTGTCGCTCCATCGCGCTCAGGAGCTCGCATGTCAGCACGCCCTGAGACAGACGCGCAATGCGTCTGCCGAAGAACTCGGAGTCCCAATCGAGCAGCTTGCAGCAGTCGGCGTCAGGCATCGGTCTGCTGTACCGGACGCGACGACTGTACCGGATGAGGTGACGCCTCGAGAATCGAGCGTACGGCGTAGGTGGGCCGCTCCATCATTCGGAAATGCATCCGTGCGAGGTACTCGCCGATGATGCCCAGCGCAAAGAGCTGGGTTCCCGAGAAAATCGCGATGATACACGCCAGAAAGGGAAACCCGGGGACGCTGCCTCCCTGCAAGAAGTAGCGCCCGACCACATAGACGAGAACGAGAATCCCGAACAGCGTGCAACCAAAGCCAACCATGCTCGCCACTTGGAGCGGCAAGGTACTGAAGCCCGTCATCATGTTGAGCGCATGAACGACGAGCTGCTTGATCGTGTAGTTCGAGGTGCCGAGCACGCGGCTATCGTGCCGCACTCGGACGGCGCCGAAGCGCGAAGTTGCCCAGGTAAGCAGTACGTCGATGTTCGCGTAAGGACCTCGAAACTCGCTGAAGGCGTCGCGGAGCTGCACGCGAAATATGCGGAACGCGCTCACGTCCCGCGCCGTTTCCGCGCCGATTGCGGCTTGCAGCGTGAGTTTGGTGATGAGCGAAGCCAGATCGCGCAGCAGTCCGTGGCGCTGCCGCTCCGGTGTTCCATAAACGACGTCGTACCCCTCACTCAGCTTTGCGAGCAGCTTGGGAATTTCCTCAGGAGGGTTCTGCAGGTCGTCGTCGCTCGTAACCACCAGATCGCCCCGCGCTGCCCTGATGCCGCACAGCAACGTGTTGTGCTGTCCGTAGTTGCGCATCAGATTCACGCCGCGAACCCACGCGTGCGCGGCAGCCAATCTTTCGACGGCCTTCCAACTCCCATCGCGGCTTCCGTCGTTGACGAGCAAGAGCTCGAATCGCTCGGCGCAAGACCGCAGGACCGGCTCCAGCCGCGCGACGAGCAGAGGCAATGACGCCTCGCTGTTGTAGACCGGAACCACGACCGAGATGAACTGAGCAATCGTGGGACAGGTCGAGGTCTCGACGGTGGCCATGGCTGGGCCTCGGATCATCTCACGCGACCCCACGCCATGTCATCGAAAGTGCAAAGCCGGCGCGACGACACCCGCCTCACCGCGCATCGAGTGATGCGTGGCCGTTCGCACTCGCGCCGCCAAGCGCCCTAACGTGGGCGGTGCTCAGCCCAGGACTGGAACCATCGGGCAGATCTCGTCGATCTCTCCGTTGCAGTCATTGTCCAGGCCGTCGCAGATCTCGGTCAGTGGGCGGCAGACCGGCTCGCAGCCCTCGTCTACCAGCATGTCGCAGTCGTTGTCGCGGCCGTCGCAGATCTCGGCCTGGCGCATGCACATCGGCGGGCAGCCCTCGTCGATCTGCATGTCGCAGTCGTTGTCGGCGCCGTCGCAGACTTCGTCAGCGGCAGCGCGGCAGGGACCCGGGCAGCCCTCATCGACCTCGCCATCGCCGTCATTGTCGATGCCGTCGCACTTCTCGGGCGTGCCAGGTGGCGTGGTGGGCGGGCAGTCTGCTGCCGGTGCATTGACGCCGCATACGTTGGTGGGAACGCAGCCCTCGTTGACCAGCCCGTCGCAGTCGTTGTCCTTCGTGTCGCTGCAGATCTCCGTGGCCGGCACGCAGGCACAACCGATCTTGACCTCGACGCGCGCCGTGGAGTCCGCGACCACCGCGCTCTGCAGGTTGCTGCAGGCCGAGCCGCTGAGCGTCAGCATGCTCCCGCTCAACGTGTAGCCGTTGGCACCGGCGGGGATCACAGTGCGCGAGGCGGGGTTGTTGCGCACCAGCTCCACCGTGAGCACCGACGGGTCCTGCATGCCTACGCCGGTGGCCGTTAGCCCCAGCGTGCAGCTGGTCGTGCGCGTGGCGATGGCGTTGAACGCATCGACGATGCTCTGCGTGTTGTTGACGTTGTAGTAGGGGTTGCTACCGGGGGCTGGGTCACCGGCATCGGCGATCCGCTGCACGAGAGCAGCATCGACGCCCGTAAACGCAAGCACGTACACGGGCACGTTGGCAGCAGCCAGCGCCGCGGCGGCAGCCTCTGTCTGGTCAATACGGTTGGGGTCGGCAGTGGTGCAGTCGTTGGGAACGCCATCGGTGACCAGCACCACGGCCTTGGGACCGTTCGGGTGCGGATCGCCAGCAAAGTTGTACAGCTGCTGGGTCCGGATGCGCGTCAACGCCACGTCCGTAGGCGTGTAGCCGTTGGTCGAGGTGGGCCCGTAGGAGCCGGTAAACTCGGCTGTTGTGTGCACGCCCATGGGCAACAGCTGCTCAGGCAAGTTGCCGGAAGAGCACGAGCCGTTGGCAGCCGGGAACGCGCCCACTGCCAGGTTGAAGTTGCTGGCCAGCGCGCCGCTGTTCTGGCTGGCGAGCATATCGAGACCAGCCTTCAGGGCTGCGAAGCGCGTGACGCCGGGCGACGCGTTGTTTTGCGTCATGGAGAGCGAGCGATCGAGCAGGAAGTAGAGATCCGGCTTGATGGGATTGGCCGACGTGTTGCCCTGCGCGCACACGGCACCCGTCCCCAGGCTGGGATCGCATTTGTCGCCAACGCCGTCGCCGTCGCCATCCTTCTGGTTGGCATTGGCGGTGGTGCGGCAGTTGTCGCAAGGGTCTCCCACGCCGTCCATGTCGGCATCGACCTGCGTGGCGTTCGACACGCCGATGCAGTTGTCGGCGCCGTTGGGGCGGCCGTCACCGTCGGTGTCTGGAACCGCGCACGCCGCCGGGTTTTGCGTGTAGTTCGCCACGGCCGGGCAGTTGTCGCAGCCGTCGCCGACGCCGTCGCTGTCCGCGTCGGCGCGCTGCTGCGCCGGCGTGTACGTGTCGGTCGGCTTCGTGCCGAGGCACTTGTCCTCGCTATTGATGACTCCGTCGCCATCGTCATCAGCGTTGGGATCCGGAGGCGCAGAACCATTGCACAGGATGAGCTCGGGCGGGGTCAGCTGTACGTCCTGGTTGGAGTTCGCGACCCGCACGCAGTTGTCGCAAGGGTCTCCCCAGCCGTCGCCGTCGCTGTCCGTGTTGTCCGCGTCATCCACGCCGGGACACTTGTCCTCCTGATTCGGGATGCCGTCGCCATCGTCGTCGCCGTCAGGCAGGTTCAGCTCGGGCTCGCAGATGTCGCCCTCCCCGTCCGAGTCGGCGTCGGCCTGCGTATAGTTGGAGCGCGTCGGACAGTTGTCGCAAGCGTCGCCCCAGCCGTCCTTGTCGCCGTCCACGTTGTCGGTGCTAGCCAGCTCGGGACACTTGTCGTCCTTGTCGGCGATGCCATCGCCGTCGGTGTCGCTGGTGGGCGCATCCGTGTCGCACGCGTCGCCTACACCGTCGCCATCCTCGTCGACCTGGGCGGAGTTTGCGGCGCTGGGGCAGTTGTCGCAGACATCGCCCACCTCGTCGTTGTCACTGTCGGCGTTGTCGGGATCGACAGCTTCCGTGCAGAGATCGTCCCCGTTCGGAACCCCGTCCCCGTCCAGGTCGCCGCCGGGCAGAGCCTTGCCCTGGCACTCGTCGCCCTCGCCATCGCCATCTTCGTCGGCCTGGTCGTAGTTGGGCAGCGGTGGGCAGTTGTCACAGGCGTCGCCTACCCCGTCACGATCGACGTCGGCCTGACGCGGGTTAGCCTGGTCCCGGCAGTTGTCCGGGCCGTTGGGCACCCCATCGTCATCGTCGTCCGGAAGGCTCGCGTCGAATGAACCATCGTCCTCCATCCCACCGTCATCAGGCGATTTTTTGTCATCGCCGGAGCAGCCCGCGAGCGCGAGCATGACGAGTATTAAGGAGATCCCGGACCAGCGCCGGGCGGGCGACGGGGAATGGTTTGAGAGGGGCACGTTCATTCTCACTGCAAGAGTTTGGGCGCCATTCTGGCCAGAAATACCGTGTGTCGGCAAGTCAACACTGCGCGATCGCGGCTAGAGATGATCAGGACGGCGTAAGCCTAAGGGATCTGCCCACTCCAAATTGGCTCGGTAGGTCAGCGGATCGACCTTCGAAAAAGCCCGAATCTGTTGCTTCGTGAACAACGTGATGCGGGGGGCGCGGTCCAGCGCGTCCGCGATCGCCTCCAGGGCCTCGTCGCGCACGGACCAGCGCAACGCGTCGAAGCGGCGCAGATCGATCGGGCGCGTATAGCCGCGCAGGGTGCGATTTTTCGCGAGATTGAAGAACGGCTCGAAGTAGCTCATCAGCAGCTCGCGATAGCTGTGATACACGGGCTCGCGATAGCGTAAACCGCTGAAGTTCGACTTCGCCACGGCGCCAAAGCGGGGCCCGCGCTTGAAGACTGCGATCACGTGGTCATCGTCGTCCCACGGCAGCATGTCGATCAAGCGTGGCGGATGGCCGAGCTGCGCCAGCGCCAGCGCCGCGAAGCACGCCCCGTCGAAGCAGTGCGCGCGCCGATCGCGCATGACGCGCAGCGGGGCACGGTAGCAATCCTCCGTACTGTAGGGCGTATCGTCCAGGTAGCCCTGAACATGCATGGGCGTCTTGAGCGAGCGCAGCACCCTCTTCTCGTCCGCCCGCAGATGTGCCCTCAGCTCGTCGATGGCCGGCAACTTCATGCCGCTGATTGTTCAATGCAGCTCACGACTTGCAATCCCTGACGCAGCGCGTGGTGACCGGCCGAGACCGGCCATAGACCGCGCGGCCCGACCACGGCGCGCGCATGTCTTCTCGGCCCCCAAAGCCAGCGAACTTCGTTGACCCTTTCGCGCGCGAAGTGGTATTTCGGCTGCTGCTTCGCCTGTTGTGTCCTCACGCCGTCCACAGAAGACCCCCCGACGGCGCGTATTAGCTTGGGCTTGGGAGAGCTCGTCTATGCGATCGATGATTCGCGGTTGCGCGGCTCTTGTATTGGCGCTGGGCAGCGGCCCCTTGGCATTCGGCGCCTGCGGGCCAGGCGATGACACGACCCCTGGGCCTGGGTTGGGCATCGATATGACCGATGCGGCCGTTGTTGGCATGGGCGTCGGCATGGGCGGCCCCGGTGCGAGCATGCCCGGAGCGGGCGGCATCGTGGGCGGGGCAACGACGGGTGGAGGTGCCACCGGGGCCGCGCCGGGCGGAGGCACTACGGGTGCGGCGCTGGATGGGGGCCCAAGCGCACCAGGCGGGGGCGGACTGCCCGCGCAAGACGCCGGCGCAGCCAAGGACGGCGGCGGCCCGCCCGTGCTTCAGCTTCCGGGTAGCGTAGTCGATTGCGGCGGCAGCTCCTGCAATAGCTTGAGTAACGTTTGCTGCGAGGCGTGGTCCGCCGGGACTGGTTTTTCCGGTCAGCCGATGTGCGCGACGCGAGATGCCTGCCGGCAGGCCTACCCGTTTGATATTTTCAGCCCCGACCTCAACCGCGTCGTCACCCACACGTGCGACGGCAAAGAGGACTGTTCGGGCGGGCAAGTCTGCTGCTTTTACGCGGAGGGGCGCCCCATCTGTGACGCATTGGACCCTGCCGCTTGCCTCGCAAACCTGACGGGGCCGGGCGGCAGCCGCATCTGCGCCGAAGAGGCCAAGTGCAAGCAAGGGTCTCTCGAGTTCATCGGCGAAGGCCTGCCGCTCGGCGTTCTGTCGTGCAACGACGACGGCGACTGTCAAGCGCGCGCCGGCACCAGCTGTCAGCCGGAGCAGGACAATACCTTGACCAGCGGCAAGGGCGTCAGGGGTCGTAGCTACGTCAGGGTCTGTCGGTAATGGGCGTGAATGGTCGGCCATCTCCGCGTCCGCGCACTTTCGAGGAGAAAACGGTGCCAAAGCAGCGACTCATCGGCGGTGAGAGGTTTGAACACGGACCCCCACGAGGGCCGTCGACGGGGTTGCGCATGCTTAGTGTCAAAACGTATTTGCAGACCGTGGCAGCGCTGGGAGCGTGCTGCGTCGTCCTGACGGGTTGCGCGGCCAAGGAGCCGGGCGTCTCGGCGCAACCGGGCCCGGTCGGCAGCGGCGGTCCCAGCGACGCAGGCGCCGACGCGCCGGCCTTCGTGCCCACGTGCATGGCAGACAACGAGTTCTGCAAGGACCCGCCTGTCGCCACCGGCGACGCGGGCACGATCTGCGGCAGTCAGAGCGTCGCCATCGAACCCGTGGGCGTGAACGTGATGCTCGCGGTCGAAGGCTCGTACGCCATGAGGAACCACTGGCCCGTCGTGCAGAGCGCCGTCAAGCGCATGCTCGAAACCAACAGTCAGCTGAACTACGGCGCGCACCTGTTTTGGGCCGATGTCGCCGACTTGGGCGAGCTGGTGGAAAACGTGAACTTCTGCGGCGCGACCGAGAACCGCGTGCTCGACGTCGCGCCCAACCAGCTGCAGGCCACCTTGGATCACCTCGGTCCGCAGCCGCCCGGACCCGGTGGCCGCTTCTTCAGCCTGCGGCCCGTGATCGATCCGCTGCGCTACTACCTGGAGAGGGAGACCGCGCTGTCCAACCCGAACAGCACCAACTACCTGGTGTTCATCTCCAACGGCGACGACAACTGCTTCGGGACGTTCGTCGCCTCGGACGCAGACAAGAAGCTCACCTACGAGAAGTTGGGCATCGAGCTGCTGAAGAAGAACATCCGTGTGCTGCCCATCGGCTTCGACGGAGCCACCGACCAGCGCACGGCAGGCGGCATGCTGACCACCGACTTCAGCGCCCTGGACATCCTAGCGGAGCACGGGGGAACGGGCTTGAAGAAGGCGCTGGCTGCGGACAGTCCAGAGCAGCTCGAGCAGGCCATCGGCCAGGTCGCCCAGGCAGTGCGCTCGTGCCGCTTCAAGATTCCCGACGCGCTCGATCCCAGCAAGAACTTGAACCCGTTCGCCCTGACTTTCCTCGTCAACGCGCTGCCCGTGCCGCGCGATCGCACGCGCGCCAATGGCTGGGACTTCGTCCAGGGCAACACCAGCGAGGTCGAGCTGTTTGGAGATGCCTGCGTCGCGGTCAAAGCTGGACGGCCCTTGGAAGCCCGGCTCAACTGCGGCCTCGAGGAGGTATGCGGTACTGCAGCCACGCGCGTGACCGCCAAGGCGCGCGCGGTCCAGTTCTTGATGGACCGCTCGCTGTCCATGCTGGCGTGCTCGCGCTTCGAGGAGGACTTCGACACGGCGCTCAAGTGCCTCGCGGGTGAATATCCCGACCTGTGGGACGTGGCCATTCGTTCGATCGCCAAATCGGTGGTCTCGACCATCAATGACGACGCCGAGTTTGGGCTGCAGTACTTCCCCAACGCCACGAGTGAGAGTGGCTGCGACGTCGCCGCCATGCCCGAAGTCGCGCCCACGCAGAGCTCCGAAATCTCGATCCTAGCGTCGATGCTCGCCAACCTTCCGCTGGGCAGAACGCCTCTGGTGAAGGGGCTCGAGCAGGTCGCCATGACCCCAGGCCGGCTGGCGGAGCCCAACGTCACGGGCGCCGTCATCTTGCTCAGCGACGGCGGCAACGCCTGCGATGAACTTACCCAGGAGCAGGCCGTGCAGCGCCTCGGACAGGCTGCGGCGAGCCTGCGCCAGCGCGGAATCAAGACCTACGCAATCCGCTTTGGCCCCAAACTCGAGGACTTTGTGGAGCAAGACGCGCAGCTCAGGGCAATCGTCACCAATGGCGGCACCGCCACGGGAGATCCGAACGATCCGAACAACGTCCCGTACCTGGAGGCGCCGGACGAATCCAAGTTGAACGCGGTGCTCTCCAGCGTATCGGAACAGCTCGCCAGCTGCGAGTTCGTGGTCTCCACGACGCACCCAGATGCCGACAAGAGCAAGGTCAACTTGTACATCAACGGAGAGGTCGTTCCGTACGACATGACCAACGCCAAGAAAGACGGTTGGGGCTGGAACGACGCGGAGCGCACCACGATCGCGATGTACGGCGAGGCTTGCACGCGCTTCAAGAACAGCCGTTCCACGAGCATCGTCGTCGAGTTCGGCTGCGTCCCGGTTCCGGTCCCCGTGTTGCTGTAGGGAGTCGCGAAGAGCGCGGGCTACGCGACGCGCTCCATGTTTTGCTCGCGCGCGTCGACATTTTGCTCGCGCGCGGAACCACGCGCCTCGACATTTTGCTCGCGCGCGGAACCGCGCGCGTCGACA
>WUUC01226219.1_pt1 | contig 13704 bp, 12 predicted proteins | sample 6278441 | NCBI WGS metagenome assembly WUUC01 (sample SAMN13675441, study PRJNA597444) | soil metagenome | isolation source: soil | place: USA: Washington | collected 2017-10
TGAGACCGGCCGCGCCGAAGAAACGCACCGCGGTGAGGTCGACGATCAGCCGCCGGTCAGGCCCATGCAGCTGCGCGAGCAGAGCATCGAGCAGCAGCGGGCCGGTGAGCAGGTCCACCTCGCCACGCACCATGATCACCACCGCGCCGGGGTGGACCGAGTCGGCGGTGACGGTCAGGAGTCCGGTGTCCGGGTGGGGGTCGGGCGCGGCGGGGGCTGGGCGTGGAGGCGGCACAACCTGAAGGGCGGCGGTCACGGCGTTCTCCTCGGTCAGGCAGTTCGTTGCCCGCGACGGTCATGGCCGGGGGTGATGCGGGCCAGTCGTTCGGGGTTGGTCCACCGCACGTCGGACACCCAGGTGAGTTTCTCGAAGATCCAGATCACCCTGGCCGAGATGTCGATCTGTCCTTTGAGGACACCGTGGCGGGCGCAGGTGGGGTCGGCGTGGTGGGAGTTGTGCCAGGATTCGCCCATCGACAAGATGGCCAGCGGCCAGAAGTTGGCGGCCTTGTCGCGGGAGGCGAAGGGCCGGGCGCCGATCAGGTGGCAGATCGAGTTGATCGACCACGTCACATGGTGCAGGAAAGCCACCCGGACCAACCCGGCCCAGAAGAAGGCCGTCAGCACGCCCCACCAGGACCAGGTGATCAACCCGCCCAAGACGGTGGGCACACCGATGCTCAACACCATCCACAATGGAAACAGCCGGTCGATGACGCGCAGGTCGCGGTCCGCCAGCAGGTCCGGGGCGAACCGCTCGGCGTTGGTGTTGACCCGCTCGAACAGCCAACCCATGTGGGCATGCCAGAAACCCCTCGCGAGTGCGACCGGCCCGGTGCCGTAGGCCCATGGTGAGTGCGGGTCGCCCTCCCGGTCGGAGAACGCGTGGTGCCGCCGGTGATCGGCCACCCACGCAGTCACCGGCCCCTGCGCGGCCATCGCGCCGGCCACCGCCAGCGCGATCCGCAGCCCGCGCTTGGCCTTGAACGCCCGATGCGTGAAATACCGGTGATAGCCAACCGAAATCCCCAGGCAGGCCACCACATACGACCCGACGGCCAACCCCAGATCCGTCCAGCCAAGCCCCCACCCCCACGCGATCGGCACCGCCGCGACCAACGCGACGAACGGGATCAGCACAAAAATCTTCACCACCACCTGCTCGCCAACCGTACGGTCAGGAAGAACCAGCGGCTTCGGATCACGATCACGTTGGGGTGGCGAGAGAACCGCGGTCATTGAACTGTCCCGTCAGGGCTTACTGGGAAGGGGCTCTCCGGGTGACCGCCGACTCCGGACCGGCGACTGTACTGGGTAGGCGATGGCGGCGTGGTCGGGTGGGCGCGGAGCCGGTCGATCAGCAACCCGGCTTCAGCAGCGCTGAGCAGGCCCCACCCCGGCGGCGCGCACAACGGCAGCGATCGTGATCCGATCGAGTTCCGTGATCCCTGAATCGTCAACATGTGCCATAGAGGGCCCCTCGGTCGGCTGGTGTCACGCCGGGGGCTGGGGCACTTACGCCCGCATCTTACCCGCCCGAGGAGCAGATGTCCTAACTTCCCCGGGGCCATCGACACCGGCCAGTGATCATCAGCAGTCTGTACTCCTGGTCTCACCGATGGACACCGTCGACCACAGCGCACCACAAGGTCCACAGGAGACATATGGATCGCGGCTGTGGTCGGACCAGTTCCGAATAAGCAAACTCAGAAAAACAAAACTATTGTATTCGAATGGACAAATCGATCGATTTTGGAATTCGCGATAATAGTATTGCGTCAACGTTGGTGGAATGCGGGCGATATGACGTGGTCAACCGCTCGCAGTTCTGCGTCAACTGATGCGCTTAGGGGTACGCCCATTGGGGGACTATGGTATCGATCATCACGGCGAAGGAGTAGGCTCCGAGTTGTTACCCTGGACCTCGGTGGTGTGACGTACCCGCGATGATCACGGATGCTGATCACGAGTCGAGGTCCTTTTGCGTGGATGCAACACTCCGCCCCGCATTGGCGGTGGCGTGCGCACCGTCCGCGTGATTTTTCTCCCGCTGGCGTGCTGCGCCAGCCGGGTCATCCTTAATTGTGTTCCAGGAATTGGCATTGTCATGCGAACCATGCGCGTAATTGTCCGGGCCCTGATCGGGGCCACCGTCGTGACCGGGGGCCTGGCTGCCCTCACCCCTACGGCGCAGGCCATCACCATTCCGGTGGCGTGCAGCGAGACCGCTCTGGTCGCGGCGGTGACCCTGGGCAACTCCACCCCAACCTCTGACACTCTCGTGTTGGCGGGCGGCTGTACCTATGGCATGACCACCAGCCACGGTGGCGCCGCGAACGCGTTGCCGGTGATCACCACTCCGATCGAGATGATCGGCCCCGCCACCGTCACCAACGCCTCACTCCTGGGCCTCGGGATGTTCCGGATCGCTGAGGTCGGCCCGACCGGCAACCTCACACTCACCACCGGGGTAGCGTTCACCCGAGGCAACGTGCTCGGTGACGGCGGCGGCATCCTCAACCGCGGCGCGGTCACCCTCACCGGAAGCACCCTGACCGGCAACACCGCCTCGGGCAACGGCGGCGGCTTGGCCAACGCCGACACCCCCCCACCGGTACCGCGCCCGCCGCGACATTCACCAACAGCCCGCTAACTGGCAACACCACCCTTCTCGGCGACGGCGGCGGCATCTACAACGGTCTGCGCGGCACGCTGACGGTCACCGGCGTCACCGGCAGCCCACTGTTCATCACCAGCAACAGCGCAGGCCGGGGCGGCGGGATCTCCGCAGTCAACTCCACCGCAACCACGCTCACCCAGACCGCCGTAACCAACAACCACGCCCTGCTGCTCCTGGGCAACTCCGGTGGCGTCTACCGCCAGGGCGGCGTCATGACCACCACCAACGCACCGATCACCGCCAACACCCCAAACAACTGCGTCGGCGGCGTCCCCGCAGTCCCGAACTGCACCGGCTGACCGCTTCACGTAGCCCTGGTCGGGTAACGGGTCCAGGTGGTGACGTGACGCCCGACGTTCATGGTTCAACCCACAACTCATCCGAGCGGGTTGGCCGGGCAACCTGGAGATCGGTTCGGGGGCTGGGATCTGTGGGTCCTTGTGGTGGGTGGTAGCGCGGCGCATACTGACCCCACTTCAGATGGGTGGGCGCTGTCCCGGACCCCGGCAGTCGAACGCAGAGTTCCGACGACCGGAGAAACCCATGTACTCACCGTGGCCCTTCCCTCCTGACATGCCGGGGGACGGCGCGGACCCGGCGCAGGATCTGGTAGCGATCTTCACCGTTGTCGACGTGACCGCTCGGCTGATCGACGGGCACGTGCACGATGCCGTCCGTGATCCCCGCCGGACTGTCTGTCGACACGGCCAGCCGGACGCGATGCGCACCGACGAGGTGACCCATGGTCTGCGGGTCATCAGCGACCGGGTGGGCAACACGGTCGTGGTGCGCGCCATCGGTGAGGTGGACCTGCGCAATGTGGACGGTCTGGCTGCGGCGCTGCGGGCGGGCTGGTTGGCCGCTTGCCCGCCGGGTCGTCTGGTGGTTGATCTGAGCGGGGTCGTGTTTTTCTCCGTGGCTGGGCTGGCGTTGCTGGTCGCCACCGAGCAGCAGTGCCGCGAGCGGGAGCTCGAGCTTCGGGTGGTGGCCACTATCCGAAGCGTGCTGCGCGCACTGCAGGTCACCGGCCTGAATGTGCTGTTCGACATGATCCCCACCCTGGTCGCGGCGACCCGACCACGCATGAGTCCGGAATGGACTATCCGGACGCGACCCTGACCTGATCACGCGGAACACCCGCGACTGAGAGTTTTGAGGAGCTACAAGTGAATATGAGCATCATTGGCTGGATCGTGCTCGGCTTGATCGCCGGCATTATCGCCAATCGTTGTTGGGTGGCAGAGCGCAACACGGGATCATCGTCACCATCGTGATCGGCATCGCCGGGGCCCTAATCGGCGGCTGGGCGGCGTCAAAGTTCTTCGGTATCGCCACCACCGGAGGGTTCTTCGACCTGTCCACCTGGCTCATCGCCATCATCGGATCCATCGTTCTGCTGCTGATATACCACGCCATCACCAGCGGCAGCTTCAGAACCAGCCGCCGCCGGCGCGCCCGCCGATGACGAACTCACCAAACGGGCGAGGACGGCACCGAACCGCAGCCTGGATCACCCGCGACAAGGGACACCAGAATCATGACCAATTCCGAGCCAGACCGAGATCCCATTCCTGTTCCCGTTGCCTATTCGAATCCCAATCCTGGTTTGGTTGAACTGACCCCAGCTGGTCTATCGCCACTCGCCGCGGCCGAAGACCGCGAACAGCGGCGGTGGAACCGAACCCGCACGGTCCGGATGGTCTGCACGATTATCAACGTTATCTGCGGTCTGTTCGCTGCAGTGCTTGCTGCGCACATCGTCATGGTTCTGGGCGAGGCGAACCCGGCCAGCGGAGTCGCCACGTTCGTGCGGAGCTGGGCTGGCGGCGTATCGCTGGGACTGGACGGTCTGTTCACTCCGGCCAGCGCCAAGACCCAGGTCCTGCTCAATAGCGGCCTGGCGGCGCTTGCCTGGCTGGCCATCGGCGCGGTGGTGACCATGCTAATTCGCCGCTTCGCCCTACCAGGCCCGCGCCGGCCACTGCGGTATGTGGCGCTCCGGCGCAGGGTCACCGATCCCACCACGCCGCAGTAACCGGGCAGGCCAGCGATGCAGCACACCCTGCGCTTTCTGGCCTGTGACGACGGCGGGAGCGTCCTCCTCGAAGAGCGCACCCTCGCCTACGGCCTGGCTTGCGGGTACGAGCGCGGGGCAGCGGAGTTGGGCGTCCCCGCCGGCAGACGGGTGCGGATGGAACTGCTCGACGACTCTGGCCGCCTGCTGGACTGGCGAACCTATCTGGTGTCCATAACCGGCGGGCAGTTCCCAAACCTGGTGCCCCAACCAGCGGTGCTGTCCCCGTAACACCCGTGACGTGGCAGCGATGAACCAGCGACATCGTTGAGCGCTCGCATGAGTGAACCGACAAGGCTGCGTGGTAGCCAGGCTTTCCATGCTGGGCTTCAGTCTCGGAGCTCGCTACGGCACGTTGAGCTCGGGCCGGCACTTAAAGGCCCGGGCCTGATCATCGGCACGACAACGTGCTTGCCCTCGGCGCTGCACTGCGTACCAGCGGGGATCTAGCGCTTCGGGTAGGCCGATGAGGGCCTCGGCGGTACGTGCAGCTGTTGCTGGGCGGCATGTAGCCGCCGTAGAGGACCATGATCAAGCAACGCACCCGGGTCAACCTGCGTCGCACGCTGGTGACCGCCCGGCGCAGCCGGTCCAGGTCCGGTGCTGTGCAGTAGACCAGCATGCTGTAGCGGAAGTAGCCGGCGCACTCGGCGATCTCATCGTCAAGGCGTTGCGCGGCCTCCAACTCCTTGGTGGTGCATCCACAACCAGGCCGTGTTTCTGTTTCATGTAGATCGACCCGGCGGCGGCCAGGCGCTGGTTGTTGATCGACCGCTCCGCCCGCGACGGCGGCAGCGGCTCGGCCACCAGCGAGATCGACCGCCGGACGTCGGTCTGCTGCAACAACGGCGACAGCCAATTCGCTTTCACCGGACGGCGCGGCAACTCGTGCACCCACCGTGCTGGAGACTGCGGAGTCGTGCAGGTACGCCTCCAGTGCCGCTCGGTGGCGCTCGGCCCGGCGGCGCGCGGGTCCAACTCCTGCTGCTCAGCCGATTGCAGGTCATACAACGGCAAGCTGTCGGGGTCGAACTGGGTGTGGATCACCGCCGCGTAGCGCGCTGGCGACAACCAGCCGCGCACCGGGATGCGGGCTTCCATGATCTGGCGCTGGAGTTCGGCCAGCCGCTCCACCACGACCACGCCGATCGCCTCGTCGTCCCCGCCGGTGGCCTTGACGTCGGCGGCCAGCCGGTTGAGGTCGAAGGCGACCGCGAGGATCACTTCGTGGCGTTGCGCGGCGGGCGCGGCCGGCGCAACCACTTCCCGCAACGCCTGCGCCGGCACCGTGTCGCGGTCGCGGACGCGGACGCGGTCCAGGTAGTACTGCTGGGCCATGTTCGTCGCGTCCGGCATCGACCGGAACAACAGTTGCCAGCGGGCGATCGCGGTGTCCTCGTCGCATGTGGACTTCATGACCGCTTCCCAGTCGGCCAACCGGGAGGACTGTTCGCTGGACTCCTCCAGGATGATCGGCGTGCCCTCGGTCAACAACGCCGCGGTGACGATGTGCGACTGCTCATCGAGCACCAGCCCGACCCGGGTCCGCCCGTCCGGGTTCGGGGCGGAGAGCATCCTGTGGGTGCCGAGATCTCTGTCATGGGTGCTGAGCTGGCCCTTCTGGTGGGTGGTCGGCGGGCTGAGTGAATGCTGCATGATCGTCGCTCGTGATTGTCAAGCTGTTGTACCTGGTGGTGGTGCGGGTGTTTGGCTGGCTCGTGCTGCAGGCCCGATCCGACACCGCGAAGGACGTAGAGATCCTGGTGCTGCGGCATCAGATCGCGGTGTTGCGTCGCCAGGTTGACAGACCGGTGCTGACGTGGGCCGATCGCGCGGTGTTGGCCGGGCTGGTGTGGCTGATCCCGAGCTGGCAGCGGTTGCGGCTGATCGTGTCGCCGCGCACGATCTTGCGCTGGCATGCGGTGCTGGTGCGACGCCGCTGGACCTGCCGCTGCCGTCGCCCTGGGCGGCCACCGACAGCAGCAGCGATCCGCCGGTTGGTGCTGCAGATGGCCCGGGACAACCCGTCATGGGGCTATCGGCGCATCCACGGTGAACTCCTCGGCGTGGGACACACGATCGCGCCATCCACCGTGTGGAAGATCCTCAAAGGCGCCGGTGTGGACCTGGCGCCGCGGAGATCGGGACCAACGTGGAAGCAGTTCCTCACCGCACAGGCCAAGGGCATCATGGCAGTGGACCTCTTCCACGTCGACACCGTGCTGCTGCACCGGTTGTATGTGCTGTTCTTCGTCGAGCACAGCCGCCGCCGCGTTCACTTGGCGGGCGTGACCGCCCATCCCACCGCGGACTGGGTAAGCCAACAGGCCCGTAACCTGCTGATGGACCTGGATAACGGCCTCGACACGTTCCGATTTCTGATCTGTGACCGGGACACCAAGTTCACCGCCGCGTTTGACACGGTGTTCGCCGCTGCGGGTATCGACATATTGCGTAGTCCGGTGCGTGCACCCCGGGCGAACGCGATCGCAGAACGCTGGGTCGGTAGCGTGCGCCGCGAATGCCTAGACCGGATCCTCATCACGAACCGGCGCCACCTGCAACAGGTGCTGACCGAATATATCGACCATTTCAATCGACATCGGCCCCACCGATCACTAAACCAACGACCACCCGACGGCGGGCCCGCCAGTGACGGTCGGTCAGCCACCATTCGCATCCAGCGACACGATCGACTTGGCGGATTGATTCGGGAATATCGGCAGGTCGCATGAGGTGACACGGTTTTCGGCACCTACAGGCTGCCATCCACCTTGGAAGTACTGCGCGCACCGGCCGCACTCGAACAAGGGCGGGATCAACTTGTCACAAGATGGCGGCGGGCCGCACCGGACGCCGTTCTGGAACGTTGATCATGACTGGGACCAGGGTCGGAGGTTGTCCAGCGCCAGCAAGGCCAGCCTGGTCCAGCATTGTGCGTGTTTGCTCCGGCGTTGGCGTCTTTGCCTCGGGTTCTGGTGGCTGTGCACCTGTGTCCAGGTTCTGTTGAGTTGACTTCCACGCGTACCAGATCAAGAGGGCAGCCGCTAGGAATCCGGCGACGATGATTGTCCAATCGGCCAAGAAGTCCGTACTCAGCAACGAGAACACGACCACAGCTAGTTGCCCGCCGGTGGAGCGAGGGGTAATGACTCCGGCTATCAGCAGCCCTAGTGGTGTCACGTACAAGCCCGCCTGGATCGTCTTGTCGCCATCCAGGTCTTCCTTGGCGAACTGATGACGAAGAGCCTGTAAGATCATCGGGCTCAGGCCGGCCAGTCCGATGGAGATGGCCGCCGACACAAGAGCACTCGCCAGAACGTTCGTTGCGTCGTCGCCGAGTAGTGAGGTGGTCACTTCCTTGGTGCCGAACAGGCCGGTAAATGCGGCAGTGATCACGGTTGCGTTGGCGGCCCAACTGTCTTTGAAGGTCCATGTCGGGGCCAGCCCCGGCAACGACATGGACTTGGTCTTGGCACGGTTGGCAGGCGAGGTCCACGTCTTGTATCTGCGCCACAGAACGAGGCCTGCTACGGCGGCGGCGCCGAGGAACGACAGGAGAAAGAGCCAGTTGGGATCCGCAGACTTTGGGGCATCGGCGGTCAGACGAAACGTCTGCCCGCCGACCGCTACGGCGATGTGGATATCCTGATCTTTCGGGCACCCGGAAAAACTGAGTTTGAACGTCGCTTGCCGGTGCTCCGTGAGCTGTTCACCGGGCTTCTCGACGTTGCAACCGGACGGTGTGCCATCGGTTAGGCTAGGGTCCAGTGAAACTGGCGTCGCACCGTTGTTTATCAACGTGACATCCGCCGTTAACTGTCCGTCATCGCTGACCTCCATTTGGATGTGGTCATCCGTAGCGACCAGGACGACCTGGTTGTCCGCGAAGGCTGCTTCGACGCTGATAAGCTGGAATGCCGCGACCAGAGCGGCTGCCAATGTCACCCGCTGCAGCATGACATTGTTGGCCATGGTGTCTTCTCTCCGTCGGTTTCCATACGAGTCGCTCATGCCTCAATGAATGTTACGACCTCCATCGGAGATCATCCTGACAACTCGACCGGTAGTGCAGATCGGCGGCGAGCGTCACGGCCTCCTCAGCGAGAGCAAGACCGCCAGTCGCGGTCATACACGCCGACAGGAAAGCGAAATCCCCGCGGGTAGTGGCCCGGGACGAGCTCGGGGACTGTGAGAGTGCCGTCGGCGAGGAGCAAGTCACCCCCGAGGGATTGAGGATGTCCTGCCGTCCATGACAGCTGAAGTAGGACCAGCGGTGGTTGGGGAGCGCACCGAGTACAGCCGCCTTGGTCGCGGCGGACCCCGCGATGACCGTCAGCCGGTCGGTAGGGAATTGTACGCGCAGCAACTCCAACTCATTTGCTGCATTGAGCAGCGGCAGCTGCCCAGGTAAGTCGTCAACGGCGACCACGAGCAACCTGCCCGGCTCCGCGCCGGCCAAAGGTCGGTCGGCGTGGGCGAGCGAGCGCAATGTCGGCGTATAGGACGAGAAGATCCGGTCGAACACGCTCTCGCTCGATCCGTTGTGGCGACCCGCCGCATGCAACGGCAAGAACGTAAGCGGCCCGGTCGGGCACCACCAGACAGGGCAGTTGTCCAGAGCGGCGAGCACCGGCGCGGCCGTGGTATCCCACAGCCATTCCAAGTCAGCGAGGAGCGTGGCGTTGAGCTCGTCGCGCAGGTGTCCGGGCTACAGGGGCAAGCTCAGTTCACCACACCAGCGGGCTGTAACGCCGAATGATCTCATTCCACGCGAATTCGTCGCCTCGCGCGGCGGACTCTACTAGGGTCACCACCGGCGCGTCATGACGCAACGTTACCACCTTCCCGACGCGGGGTGAACAAGTCTCCACCGATCTACTCTCGGTAGCGGTATAGCCAGGAATTTCTGCCCCTCCATGACGTGGATGTGAATACGGGTGTTCCATTCCTATTTCCTTCAGAGAGTGATGTCGGTGAGCCGCCGATTGCGATCTTGATTGCGGCTGAGCTGTCGACGAGCGTCGGTCCTCTTTCCGGAAGCAGCACACTTCACGATGACGTCTCGCCCTGCTCGCGCACCTTGCGGCGGCCTTACGAAAGGGGCCAGCATTGACCACATGGATGCCGTCAGCGACGAATTGATCACCGATGGTGGACGGCTGGAATTCCGGCTGTTTGGTGAGGTGGAACTACGGGCGGCGGGCCGGATGCTGGATGTGGGGACGCCACGGCAGCAGGTGGTGTTGGCGGCGCTGATTGTGGATGCGGGACGGCCGGTTGCCCTCGAGACACTTGTCGATCGGGTCTGGGATGACGGCCCGCCGGTCGAGGCGCGCAATGTGCTGTACTCGCACGTGAGCCGGCTCCGGCAGTTGCTCAGGCACGCGGGCGCCCTTGCCGGTGGGGTGTCGGCGCGGATCGAGCGCCGGCGCGCCGGCTACGTCCTCGACGTCGACCCGGATCTGGTGGATCTGTACCGGTTCCAGCGCCTAGTCGACCAGGGCGGCAACCCGCGGGCCACCGATGTCGCGCGGGCCGAAGTGCTCACCGAGGCGCTGGGCCTGTGGCGCGGACCACCCCTGGTCGCCATCCCGGGACGTTGGGTCGCGCAGGTTCGCAGTAGTTGGCAGCAGCAGCGGATGGACGCGGCGGTGCATTGGGCACAGATCGAGCTTCGGCTCGGCCGCCCGACCGTGGTGATCACCACCCTGCTTGATCTTGTCGCCGAGTACCCGCTCGTGGAACCACTCGAGGGCTTGCTCATGCGGGCGCTGCACGCGGCGGGCCGCGGCGCGGAAGCCCTCGACCGCTACACCGCCATCCGACAGCGGCTGGCCGACGAACTCGGCGCCGACCCCAGCCCCGAGTTGAGCGCCGTGCATCAGGCCATCTTGCGCGGCGAACTACCACCATCCCCACCGGCCAACCAGGTGGTCGCGGGGGCGAGGACCGTGGTGTCGCCGGCGCAACTACCGCCAGATACGCCCGGTTTCACCGGCCGCGACCACGAGCTACACCACCTGGGTGAGCTGATTACGGCTGCCAGTGACGGATCAACAGCAGTGGTGATCTCCGCGGTGTCAGGCACCGCGGGAATCGGCAAGACCGCGCTGGCCGTGCATTGGGCCCACCGCGTCCGGGACAAGTTCCCCGACGGGCAGCTGTATGTGAACCTGCGAGGGTTCGACCCGACCGGATCGCCAGTCAGACCGGCCGAGGCGATCCAGGGCTTCCTGGACGCGTTTGAGGTATCGCCGGAGCGGATCCCGACTAGTCTCGAAGCGCAGGTGGGCCTGTACCGAAGTCTCATAGCCGACCGGCGAGTCCTAGTGGTGCTAGACAACGCGCGCGACACGGAGCAGGTCCGCCCATTGCTCCCCGGCGCACCCGGCTGCCTGGTCGTGGTAACTAGCCGCAATCAGCTCTCCGGCCTGGTCGCCGCAGGTGCCCATCCGCTGACGCTCGACCTGCTCTCCGCCACCGAGGCGCGCGACCTGCTGGCCCACCGCCTTGGCGACCGCCGGATCACGGCCGAACCGGACGTGGTGAACGAGATCATCACCTTATGCGCACGGCTACCGCTCGCACTGGCTATCGTGGCCGCCCGCGCTGCTCTCCACCCCACCTTCCCCCTCGCCGACCTCGCCAGGGAGTTGCGCCAAGCCCGCGGCAGCCTCGACACCTTCGCCGGACCCGAGCCGACCACCGATGCACGAGCGGTGTTCTCATGGTCCTACCTGCAACTGAGCCCTGAAGCGGCACAATTGTTCCGGCTGCTGGGCCTGCACCCTGGCCCAGACGTCACCATCCCAGCGGCCGCAAGCCTCGCCGGTGCCCCAGCCACCCACGTACGACCACTGCTCGCCGAGCTGACCCGGACCCACTTGTTAACGGAGCACATCCCCGGCAGATACACATTCCACGACTTACTCCGCGCCTACGCCACCGAACTCGCCCACACTCATGACGCCGACACCACCCGGCATGGCGCAATGCAACGACTGCTCGGTCACTACGTCCACAGCGCCGACCACGCAGACCGGCTCATCGACCCGTACGGGGATCGCCTTAAACCGCACTCACCGCCACCAGGGGTTGGTCCCGAGCGCATGGCCGACCACAGGCAGGCGCTAGCGTGGTTCGACGCCGAGCGCGGCGTCCTGCTCGCGGCCATCCGCCAGTTAACCGGTTTCGACGCCGAAATCTGTGAGTTGGCCTGGTCGATCCGACGCTTCCTCAGCCACCGCGGACACTGGCCTGACTTGATCGACGCGCTCAGCACCGCGGCGAACGCAGCGCAACGCCTGGAAGACCCACCCAGACAGGCCTTCGCCCACCGCTACATCGGTTGCGCCCACGTCCTATTTGGCCGCTATGACGACGCCCGCACCCACCTGCAGCACTCCCTCGACCTCTACCGAGAGGCCGGTGACAACATCGGTGAAGCCTGGACCTTTCACTTTCTTTCCTGGATGCTCCAGCGGCAAGATCGCCATCAAGAGGCACTATCACGCTACCAGCAGGCGCTCCGCCTATTCCAATCGGCTGGCCACTTGATCGGGCAAGCCAGAACCCTCAATGGCATGGGCTGGTCCCATGCTCTGCTCGGCAATTACGATGACGCCCTCAATTATTGTCAGCAGGCTCTCGACTTTCAAAAGGAGCTCGACGATCAACTCTTTGCGGCACAGACATGGCACAGCCTTGGCTACGCATACAACCAGTTGGGCCACCACACGCAAGCCATCAGCTGCTATCAAGATGCCATCGAATTGTACCACGAGTTCGGCGACCGCTATTACGAGGCACGCGTATTAGTGTTCCTCGGCGACATTCACCATGCGATGCGCGACACCAAGGCCGCTGCCGCCGCCTGGCAGCGCGCCGTCGATATCCTCGACCAACTCGGCCACCCAGACGCCGACCAGATCCGCACCAAACTGAACACACTGAACGACCGCGACGACCCTTCACCGGCAACCCCAGCCACCGCAAAAGTTCCCTGGCCAGTCACTGAGTCAGCTCTCGACACCATGCGGTCAGAATCTCACCCGACCCAATGAAGTGATCTCATCAATTTTGACGGAAGTCGGTCGTGTTCGAAATGGGTGAGGACGAGTGCGGCTTGGACGATGGTGCCGATCTTGCGCGGGCTGGTGGTGATGTGGCGCAGTGCGCGCCAGCGGCCGAGCAGCAGTGCGAAGGCACGCTCGCCCAGGCAACGCAAACCGCGCAACAGGGCGTTGTAGGTGCGGGTGTCCACATCGAGCACCTGGCCGTCGGCGGGTTGTTTGGTCGGCGTGAACACGCCGATCCCGGATCCGTTGTGGCCACCGTCGGCCAGGGTGGGCAGATCCAGTTGGGAGGCAGCCCAGCACAGGGCACCGAGGACGTGCTCGCGGACCGCAGTCAGGTCGTGCACCGAGCCCGGTTCGACCTCGGAGACCCACAGCGGGAACCCGTCCGGCGCTGACAGTGCCTGGACGTTGCCGCCCGGCTCGTGGGCTTTGCCGGAGTACCACAGATCAATCTGGTTACCTTTCCTGTTGATGGTCTTCTCGCCCAACCGGTCACTGGAGAACAGCTTGCCGTCCAGGATGACGTGACTGGCGCCGTCGTCCTTGGCGCGCTGCAGGGCATCGTGCAGGTCCGGCGCCTGCGCGGCCAGCACACTGATGACCTCGTCGAGATAGCGGTAACCGGTGGCCCGTGAGATGCCGTGGTCACGGGCCAGCGCGGGAACATCACGATTCTCCCGGAACCACCGCAACCCGAACACCGCCTGCTGAAAGCAGGTCAGCGCCCTGCTGCGACGGCGGGTACCACGCTCGCGGCGCTCGGCCTTCAGAACTCGACCAACGTACTGGACCAGCGAGAGGGCACGTCGAGCATGGCACGATAAGCGATCACGTGGAGTCCTTCGGGCGAAGATCGTCTTTGGCGAGCG
>WUUC01172830.1_pt1 | contig 13702 bp, 8 predicted proteins | sample 6278441 | NCBI WGS metagenome assembly WUUC01 (sample SAMN13675441, study PRJNA597444) | soil metagenome | isolation source: soil | place: USA: Washington | collected 2017-10
GGTCGAGTGAGAGCTGGCCGAACACGACGCCGCGCACACTCCGCAGCAGGCCGGCGGCGCGAAGGTGCACGAGCCGCTCATCGGCGACCGACATCGGATCGCGGGTCTCCTCGAGGAAGAGAATCGCGTCGCGGGTGTCCACCTCGTACGGGGTGCCGATCGTCTGCTGCACCAGCGACAGGTTGCCGCCGATGAGCCGCCCGATCGCGCGACCGGGGCGGACGACGCGGGCGATGTCGCGCCCGATCCGCGTCGTCGGACGGGGCGTCGTGAGTGCGGTGAGCAGCGACGACATCGTCGGGTCGCGCGTGCTCGGGATGAGATCGTCGACCGTCGGTCCGTGAAAGACTCGCAGTCCGGCGCGGCGCATGAGCCAGAGGTGCAGCGCCGTGATGTCCGAGTAGCCGACGAACGCCTTCGGGTTACGGCGGAATACCTCGGGCTCGAGGTGCGGCAGCATGCGGACCGCGCCGTAGCCGCCAGTGCCGCCGATCACCGCTTTCACCCGGGGATCGAGCCACATCCCCATGAAGTTCTCGGCTCGACGTTCGTCCTCGGCGCGCTGAAAACGGCGAAGCTGATCGATCTCACTGTCGAGGATGACGCCGTACCCGGCGCGCTCGAGCGCCTTGACGCCGCGCTGCAGCCATCCAGGGCGCGGAGCATACGACGGCGCGACGACGCCGATCGTGTCGCCCCTGGAAAGTGCCGGGGGTTTGAGCAGCGCGGGTAGTGTAGACGACGGCTCTTCTGGACTCATTACACAGGGGAGGGCGACAGGCACTCCCGCCGTCGGTCCGCAGTTGACCCGCCGGGGGTGGGCAGAATGTAGCTGAGGGCCTACCGCGTGGGGAGCCGGTTCGCGGGCGGACGAATGGCATACCGGCCCTTCCATTCTGCACCTACCCCGAACGACCCACTAGATTGCCCTGCATGCCCACCGATAACACCTATATCCGCAAGGGCTTCGGTCTCAAGGCCGAGGTCGAGGGGGTCCTCGCCGGCGACTATAGCGGGCACCTCGTCGAGCGTTTGCGGGCAGGTGACCACACGCTGGCCGCCGGCGGCGTGACGGTACGACTGGCGAAGGAGTTCGGGTTCTGTTACGGGGTCGAGCGGGCGGTGGACTACGCCTATCAGACCAGGCACAAGTTCCCGCACCGCCGGATCTTCCTGGTGGGCGAGATCATCCACAATCCGCACGTCAACGCCAAGCTCCGCGAGATGGGGATCGAGATTCTCGCCCATGGCGCAGACGGATTCGACTACTCGGGGATCACCGCCGAGGATGTCGTGATCCTCCCGGCGTTCGGCGTCACGATCGCCGACTTCCAGACGCTGAGAGATCTCGGCTGCGTCGTCGTCGACACCACCTGCGGCTCCGTACTGAACGTCTGGAAGCGGGTCGAGAGCTATGCGCGGGACGGGCTCACGTCATTGATCCATGGGAAGTACCACCACGAGGAGACCCGGGCGACGGCGTCGCAGGTGCAGCGATACGCCGGCGGACGGTACCTCGTCGTGCGCAACATGGACGAAGCGCGCGTCGTCTGCGACTACATCGAGGGGCGGGGAGACCGCGAGAGCTTCGTCGAGCGCTTCGCGCCGAGCAGCTCCGGCGACTTCGACCCCGACCGCGATCTCCGCCGGATCGGCGTCGCCAATCAGACGACGATGCTCGCCCGGGAGTCGCTCGCCATCGGCGACGAGATCGGGAAGGCGATCGAGCGCGCGAACGGCGCCGAGTATCGCGCGGCGAACTTCCGTACCTTCGACACGATCTGCAGCGCGACCCAGGACCGACAGGATGCGGTGCTGGCACTGCTCGATGAGCCGCTCGACGCGATGGTCGTCGTCGGTGGCTACAACTCGAGCAATACCATTTCACTCGCCGCGCTGTGCGCCGAGCGCATTCCGACGTACCACATCGCCGACGCCACCTGCATCGATACCGAGGCCAATACGATCCGTCACATGCCTGCCGGAGCGCACGAGGAGATCGTCACCCGCAGCTGGCTGCCGGATCGGTCGCCGCTCGTCGTCGGGCTCACGGCTGGCGCGAGCACCCCTAACAACAAGATCGGCGAGACGGTCGCCCGCATCTTCGCCGCGCGCGGCATCGACCCCGCCACGATCGGCTGAGCCGCGACGAGCACGTGTCGTTTCTCAGCAGACGCGCCCCTCCGCCGCGCACCGAAGCGCAGGGATTCGGTCACGCCGAGCTGAGCGCCGGAGGATCGCGGGTCGTCATCATCCCGGAGCTGGGCGGGAAGATCGCGTCGCTCGAGCTCGGGGGGCGCCAGTGGCTCTGGACGAACCCATCGATTCCCTACGGCGCGCCAAAGCGTGGCGCCTCGTACGTCGAGACTGCGGAGAGCGGTGGCTATGACGAATGTCTGCCCTCCATCGCGCCGTGCACGCTCCCGAAAACCGCCGAGTCGTTCGCCGGAACCATCGTCCCCGATCACGGCGATCTCTGGTCGCAGCGGCCGACGATCGAGCTGGCGACCGCTCCCGACGCGCACGAAGCGACGATGACCTGGCGCGGTGCGACGATGCCGTTCCGTTTCAGACGGATCGTCCGTGTCGAGTCGACTGGCGAGGTCGTGATGCGATACGCGCTCAAGAACGAGGGAAGCGTGCGAATGCCGTTCATCTGGGCCGCGCACGTCCTGCTCCCGCTCACGTCGAGCACTCGTCTCGCCCTGCCGATCGGCGAGCCGGTGCGGCTGTACCGGGCGGCGAAAATCGAGCTCGGCGGAACCGGCAGCGAGCACCGCTGGCCGATCTTCCGGACCGCAAAGGAGGCGATCGACCTCTCGCGTCCCGCGGCGGTCAAGCGAAAGTTCGCGTGCAAGCTCTTCTTCGAGACCGTTCCCGGCGTCGCCGCCGTCGAGGAGGCCGGCGACCGTCTGGAGGTCCACTTCAATCCGACGGACGTCCCCGACTTCGGCGTCGCGATCAACGCCCGCGGGTGGAGCCCGAAGCGGAAGGTACCGGCGTACGAGACGATCGGCCTCGGTCCCTGCATCGGCGCCCCGGATTCGCTCGACGAGGCGCTGGGCACCTGGCGCCGGGCGCACTGGCTCGACGCTGGCAAGACACGGAAGTGGACGCTGCGCTGGAGAGCGGGCAGGGCCGCCGAGAGAGGTTAGCGCGAACCTCTGCAAAGGATCGCCGATCGGCCGGCGGCGATGCAGCCACCGGCGCCGCCGGCTGTCTGCGCGCGAGCCGCGCGGACGGGAGCCTTGCGCGCCACAGCGGTCGCCCAGCGGGCGCGATAGCCGCGCACGTCAATGTGGGCGAATGGGCCGCGGGGACCCGTGCCGTGATAGCGCCCGACACCGCCGACGAGATCGGGGTAGAGCCGCTCGACGCGTTCGACCGCCTTCAGCACCTCGTCGATGTCGCGCGTGTCGACGCGGCCATCGAAGTTGAGATCGTCCATCCGGCCGTTGCCGTCGGTGTCGACGACGATGTCCGCCGCGTCCCCGAACTGATGCCGGCTGTCGCGCGCGCCCCCCTCCCCCCCAATGCCGTACTCGTTGTGGAACGGCGTGCGGAAGCCCGACATGACGATCACGTTGGTCGCCGGGATGCCGCGCACGGTGAGATCGGCGATCACCAGCTCGAGCTTGTCGAGGAGCTCCTCGCGCAGCACCAGGTACTTCGGCCAGACCTGCTCCTGATCGTGCGTCAGGAAGTCACGAAGCCGGAAGTGCTGCGAGACGCGGAGGTCCTGGTGCGCCTGGGTGACCTCGATGAAGCCATCCGGGTTTTCGTAGGCGGAGGAACTCACCCACCGGAGCTCGGCCGGCCAGAATCCCATGCGGTAGCGACCGATCTTCTCGCCGCGCTTTAGCGTGAACGGCGTGAGGCGGACGAACGCGAACGAGGGGTGGGCGGAGTCTGCCGCGATCGGGTAGACCCCAGGCCCCCGATCGACGGTCGACGGGAGTAGCGGGAAGGCGGTGCTCAGCGGCCGGTCGACGAACCGTGCGCGGAGTTTACCGCTCAGCCCGAAAAGCGAGTCGTCGACGACGTCGGCGAGCCGTGGCCCGTCCGGTGGCACGGCATAGACCACCGCCGGTGACAGGTCCGCGACCCCACCCAGCGTCGGGACGGGGTCGGTCGAATACCGCCACCCCACCGCGGCGACGACGGCGAGACCCAGCAGCGCGTACGGCCAGCGGCGCGGTTGGCGCCGTCGGCGAGTGGATCGACGACGACTCAGAAGGACCTCCCATGGGGGCGACCGGGCGTGGCCGGCCGTACCTTATAGACGATGCTGGGGAGGGTGACGTAAGCTGGTGGAACGGTCAGGAACCACCAGGGATCGATTACGCCGGACGATGCGTGATGCGCGTCACGGCGGCGTCATTCACACCTGTAAGTCCTTACGCGGCAATGACCATGCGGGCCACTCCACCCCTGACCGAGCGGTCAGAATTGCCGACCCACAGCGGATGTCCTACGGCGTCGCGTATTGCGCGGCCAGCGCGCTCAGCCCCTTCTGAATCTCGCTCTCGGGGAGCCATCGACCGTGCACCATCACGCCGGTCCGCCGCTGCACGTTGGCCACCGAGTCGAGCGGATTGGCGTCGAGGAGGATGAGGTCGGCGCGTTTTCCGACGTCGATCGTGCCGGCCTCTGCCAGCGTCCCGAAATGCTCGGCGATGTTGCGCGTCCCGCTCGAGAGCACCGCGAAGGGATCCATTCCCGCCTCGACCATCGTCTCCATCTCCCGGTGAATGGAGAATCCGGGGACGCTGAATACCTGCGGGGCGTCGGTACCGAGGAGAATCGGCACCCTCGCCTCGTGCAGCGCTCTGAGAATGTTCATCCGTGTCGTGCGCCACTCGCGGCGCGCCGCCTCCCCCTGCACGCGGCCGCCGCCGGCCACGGTGCGGAACCATCCGGCGACCATGTTGCGCGGCACGTACCGGAGCTCCGCGCGGCCGGCGAGCGTCGCCGAATCCGGCGGTATGTAGAGCATCTCCCAGAGAGGCATGGTCGGGACGACGGCCGTGCCGGACCGCTTCGCGGCGGCGGCGGCGCCGGCGATCCGGCGGTCGATCTCGCGGGTCGATCCACCCACGCCGCGTGCCGCGAGATGCTGCGCGGGGAAGTCGGCCGCGGTCACTGCCTCCATGAAGTTGTCGAGGTGGTCGATCGTTCCCTGCCGCGACTCGAGTGCGTGCCAGAGCCCGACCGCATCGGGAACGTGGCCGCCGAAGGGGATACCAACGGTGCGTGCGGCGGCAACGACCGCATCGTAGGAGTCGCGGGACAATCCTTCCTGGATCTTGAGGAGATCGTATCCGGCTGCCTTCTGCGCGCGGACCACGGAGTCCGCGATCGTCGGCGTCGGAGCGCTGTTGCCGCTGAGCTGTGGTCCGGCGGCGTAGAAGCGCGGGCCGAGCACCTCGCCGCGATCGATCTGGCCGCGAAGCGCGATGTGCGCCGCGCTGCCCTGCATTCCGCGGACGGTCGTCACGCCATTGGCGACGAAGAGGAACATCGTGGCGTGTGCGAGAGCCGCTTGGCCCGGGACGTGGCCGTGCATCTCGGCGAGGCCGGGCATCAGAAACTTCCCCGTGCCGTTGATTCGCAATGCGTCATCCGGCACGGCCGTCGATGCTGCCGGTCCGATGGCGGCGATGCGGCCGTCGCGCACGATCACGGTCTGTCCGGGGATCGCGAGCCGCCGGATGGCCAGACCCGCGACTCCCTGCGGTGGCTCGCCACCGAGTGGGATGATGGTGACGTCCACGAACGCCGCGGTGCGCTGCGGAGGGACGGCGGGGAGCTGGGCGACGACGACTGACCACGCGCCGGTGAGCAGCGTACCGGCGACGGCGAGGGATCGAATTGGTGCGACCATGGGCGGGCTCGGCGGAGGTGACGGAGGAATCGAGCGGCCGCGGACGGGAAGGCGGGCGCTCAGCCGGAGTCCCGGGCGACGCGAAGGGCGCCGGGATCGTCGGTAACGATCCCCGTGATCCCGCTCCGCCACAAGGCCCGCGCGACGATGGGATCGTTTTCGACCCACGTATGCACCGGAAGCCCGAGCGCTCGGCCGGCCCGCACGAACGGGGCAGGCGGAACGTCGAGGCCCCAATAGCGCCGGGGGACAAAGACGGCGTCGTAGGGAACCCGCGACGGAAGCTGGCGCAGGATGGACCGGGCGAGCAGGGCCATCATCTCGAACCGCCCGGCACCGGTGACGGTCGTGCCGCGAAGGGCGCGAAAGGCACGCTCATCGAACGCGACCACGAGCGCGCGGGCGAGCGCGCCGGTCCGCCAGAGCACGCGGCGGACGGCGTCCTCCGCGCCGCGGGCCTTGATCTCGATCAGCAGCGGCATCGTCGGGAGGGCGGTCGCGACCTCCTCGAGCGACGGGATGCGCACTCCCCGACCGCGATACGGATAGCTGCGACCTGCGTCGGGGGTGAAGCGGGCGCCGGCATCGGCCTCGCGCAGCCGCTCGAACGGCTCGTCGGCGACGACGAGCGGTCGCCCGGTCGTGCGATAGAGGGTCGGGTCGTGGATGACGACCGGGATGTCGTCAGCCGTGACGCGGACGTCGAGCTCGATGACGTCCGCGCCGGCGCGCTCGGCGAGCCGAAAGGACGGGATCGTGTTCTCGGGCGCGTGCGCGGCGGCGCCGCGGTGGCCGATGATCAGCCGCCGGGTCGCGTCGACGAGAACGTGTCGTGGGGGGTCTGCCGGCGGAGACACCGAGCGCGGTACTGCGTCACGCCTGCTCGGGCGGGCGACCGACATCGGTCGCCCGACCCTGAGCGAGACGTAGAGGATGTCCAATCAGAACGTGTACTGGAGCCTGGTCATGATCAAGCGGCCGAGTGTGGCCGCTCCGACGAACTGCTGGTGCTCGTTGTCGAGCAGATTGCTCGCGTTGATCGAGAACATTGCATTCGGGAGGAGCGCCGGCTTGTATGAGAAGTTCGCATCCCAGAGCGTGTAGCCGCGAACGTAGCCCACGTACACGCCCGAGTTGGCGGGGAAGCCGTGCGTGAATCGGGCGCGGACCTCGGCGCTGAAGCCCCTCCCCTCATCACGGTAACGGAGGCCGCCCATCCCCTTCTGCGTCGGAGCGTTCAGCGTGACGTCCTGGCCGGCAGCCTGGGGGATGATGTCCTTGCTCGCGTACGACCAGGACCCGATGGCGGTGATGCGATCGGTCAACAGGATCTCGGCGCCGAAGTCGCTGCCCCACAGGTCGACGTCGCCGAAGTTGCGGTAGGCGAGGATGATGTCGCTGTGATTGGCGAACGGATGGTCGGGGTTCACGACGCCGAGCGGCACCCCGGTCGCGGCGCTGCTACCGGGAACGCCGCCGAGGATCGCGGCAATGAGCGGCGCGAGGGCCGCCGCCTGGGCGGGTGGAAGGGCGCCCGGTCCGGTGGCCAGCGTGTTGGCGATGTAGGGGCCGATCGACGCCGCGTCGAGGAACACGTTCGGTGTCTGCACGAGGAGCGGCGTGACGAAGTTCTCGCGCTGCTGATACCACAGATCGACGTTCAGGGTGAGGCGATCGCCGATGAATCCCTTGTAGCCGCCCTCGAACGTCTCGTTGATCGTCGGCTCGATGGGGAGGATGTCCTGGACGAACTCGGGGGCGACGTTCGTGAACGCCCGCGTCGTCGGGTTGAGCACGCGCAGCACGCTGCCGACGGTGGTCGGTGGTGCCGACGTCTGGAGCTTCTGGACGATGCCATCCGCCTGAGCGGTGCTGAGCCCCGCCTGGGCGACGAGCGCGTTGCGTAGCGCATTGCCCGCCGATGCCGCCGCGAGTGCAGCCGGGTAGAAGCCGGTCGCCGATGCCGGAATGAAGCCGGCGGTCGGCGCGAACGGTGAGCGCATGCACAGCTGGCCGATTCCGCCAGTGCAGTTCCGCCGGAAGGTCAGACCTTCTGAGGGTGTCCCGAGCGTTCGAACGGGGAACAGCGCCGGTGCCGGAGCGGGAGGAAGCTGACCGGCGACCAGATCGAGAAACTGGTTGTTCGAGCTCGGCGAGGTGAAGGCGCGATTGTAGGTGACGCGCACGGCCTGCCCGTCGAACGGCTTGAAGACGACCGCGGCACGGGGCGACCAGACGGCGTCGTCGAGCCGGCTGTGCTTGTCGAGACGCAGCGCGGCGACGATGTCAAACATGTCGGAGAGCTTCGTCGTCGAGTGCACGTAGCCGCCGATCTCGGTGAAGTCGTCGTCGTCCTCGTACCGGCCGTTGATCGTTCCTTCCGTCTTCGGCTCGGTGGACTGGTAGTCGAGGCCGTAGATGAAGTCCTGACGGCTGCCGAACGCCCAGCCGTGCTGCGCCTGGAAGACCAACTGCCTCGACTTGTCGACCACGCCACCGGCGGTCGACGAGGCAGTCGGCCGGTTGCGCAGCAGGAACGTCTCACCGGCGTCGCTCGTGTTCATGAACACCTGCGCGTAGAGCCGGCCGTAGAGACCCTGGAGCTGGTACGTATTGAACGTCCAGTCCTTTACCTGGGCGGCGCCGAGTCCCGTCGGCTCGATCGCGCTGCCGGCACGGGCGAAGCCGTACGTACCGATGATCTCCGCGCCGGGGATCGGTCGGAAATCGACGCGCGCCTCGCCGCCGAACTTCTCGATGTCGAAGTCGCGCAATCGACGGCCAGCGTCGATCGGCTCGTTGGTGTCGATGCTCTCGAAATCCTCGCCCCGGAACATCTCGAACGAGAGCTTGTAGCCGAATTGATCGTTCGGCGCGCCGGCGTGCCGGATCGCCGTCCGCAGTACGGACTGGTTACCGACGTCGAGCGTAGCCGTCGTGCCCCGCGAGTCGAACGGCGAGCGAGTGAATACCTGCATCACCCCGTTGGCGGCGTTCGGGCCGTAGAGCGCCGCGCCGGGGCCGAGGACGACCTCGATCCGCTCGATGTCCTCATTGTTCGTCGGCATCAGGTACGGAACGTTCACTCGCAGCGAGGGAACGAACGCGAACCGGTTGTCGGTCAGCATGAGCACCGACCCGGAGAAGATGTTGTTGAAGCCTCGAACGGTGAAGTTCGATTGGATGAGACCACCCTTCAGGATGTCGACTCCGGCAAGCCCGGCGAGGTGGTCGATGACGGTCGCCGCCGGACGCTCGTTGACCAGCGTCTGCTCGACGACGTGGCTCGATGTGGGCGCATCGGTCTCCTTCTGGGCAACACGGGAGCCCGAGACGAGTACCGCCTCGAGCCGGAGCGCCGTCTCCTGGAGTTGAACGTCCAACGTCGCGGAAGCCCCAGCGCTGACGGCGACTCCGTCCCGCTCGACCGGCCGGTAGCCGATCCGGTTGATCCGCACGGTGTACGTGCCGACCGGTACGGCATTCAGACGATATCGGCCGTCATTGTCGCTCACCGACGTCGCGACAGCGACGCCGGACGCACCAAGCGCGGCCACCTGCGCCCCGGCGATCGGCAACTGCGTGCCGGCGTCGGTAATGGTTCCGGCGATGGCGCTTTGGGCGCTGGCAGCGGCACCGGTCGCGGCGACCAGAGCGGCTGCCGAGAGGAGGAACCTGCAGGCACGCAGCATACACACCTCGATTGGGGGAGATCAGGCGGACAGTGGAGCGAGATTGAAGGGGACCCGACGGAGCGACTCGCGATCCGGTCGCGGAGCCAAAGCTCGCTTCGACCGGCGGCCCGCGAACTCCGTATTCTGACGTAGCCGGCGGCAGGGTCTGACGTAGGCGACTACATCGGCGGCGCAAAGAATAGCGGGCAGGCTGAAGGTTGCGCAATACGGTCGAGGATCAGAAGAAGAGTCGCCCGCCGAGGAACACCGCCGACCGATACTCGTCGTTCGGCAAACGCTCCATCTCCGCTGACCCGAGGAGCTCGGCGCCGGGTCGGAATCGCCACGCCCATGCGACCGCGCCGCCTGAGCCGAATCCGGCCAGATCCGGCGCGAAGAGGTTGTACTGCTGGCGCTCGCGATAGTAGACCCGCCCATCGATCCGGAGACGAGCCTCGTCGAGGTCGGCGTGGCCGTAGCCGAGCCATTCGACGCCGTTCCCCCCAAGGGGGTGACCGAGCGGCGTTTGATCCTCCGTCCACCCGGCCTTGTAGATGTAGTGACGATACCAGTTGCTGCCGAACCCCTTGTTGCCGCAGTCGATACAGGGAGGCTCGAACTCCGTCCGCTCGATACCTAGCGACAGCGTCGGGATTCCGGGAACGGCAGCGATTCGGGCGCCGAACTGCGTGGCCGGGACCTCGTACCAGGCGCCCTGGTTGTCCTCCGTACCCCAGGCGACGTGAAGCTCGAGCGGCACTTCCCCGAGAGGGACCCGATAGCGGATCTCCCCGCCGACGAGCTGGTTCTCGAACTCGGCGTCGGCGGACCCCTTCGTCGCGCGTCCTAGGGTCACCATCGCGAGAAAATTGCGCGGCGTGAACGGCGGTCGCCCCGAGCCGGCGAAGATAGCGCCGTGGGTGATCCCGATCAGGATCCGTGGGTGCGGTGACGCGGAGGCGTGATTCACCATGACCCACGGATCCTTCACCGCGAAGCTGCTGTCGACCTCGGAGAGAAACGCCTCGAAGCGGACCGGCCCGACGTGACGGAAGATCCACGGCAGCCGCGTCGCGCCGATGGTGATCCCACCACCGGTGAACGCCGCGCCGCGATTGAGGATCAAGCCGCCGCTCTCACCGGGACCGTAGTCGAGCGAGCGCCGTCCGAGCCAGAGGCCCGCATCGAGCACGCGCAGGACGGCATATCCCTCGCTCCGATTCCAGTCGCCGCCGGCGCGCTGGGGGGATAGCTCGACGCCGAGAAGGGAGCCGACCGATCCCGCCCACCTGAGCCCGCCGGCGATGTCGGATCGCGCGTCGAGCGGGATCGGCCCGGTCCCCCCCTGCTGGATCCATTCCGCGAACCCCGGAACGTATTCGTGGTTCGTCCCATCGTAGCCGGCAACGACGGCGCCCTCCCCCCGCATCGAAGAGCGGGTACCGAGGATCATTGCGATCGTCGCCGGGAACTCCTCGGCGAACCGCTGCGCGAGCGCTCGGAAAACCTCGCCTGGTTCGCGTTCCCGCGCCGCGACGAGCATGAGTCCCGCCTCGCGACGGGTGAGCGAACCATCCGTCCACCCGAGCTCGCGTGGGGCGATGCCGAGAGCCACGGCACGCCGCGCCGCGGCCACTGCCCAATGATCCGCCGGCAGGAAGGTGGACGCGAAGCGGGGAAGGGAATCCTGGGCGCACGCGCCGCCGGGGATGGGGAGCGACAATGCCACCAGTACCGATATGAGCGTCCATCGCATGGCCCCGAATCTAGCGCGCACAATCACCGCGACGGTATCGTGTGGCCCATGCAACGTCCCTTCCATCATCTTTCGCTCGTCATTGTCGTTCCCCTCTGCGTCGGGCTCGCGCCAGCGGCCGGCTCGACCCAGCCGCCGTTCGATGCACCCGTCGTGCTCGAGCTCGCGGGCAGCACGCGCGGACTCGCGATGGGCGATGCCTACGTCGCGCTCACCGGTGATCCCGATCTCATCTTCTACAATCCGGCGCAGCTCACGGCAGCGCGCGGATTGGGAATCGCCGCGCATCGTTTCGGCAACGCGACTACTCTCACCACCCTCTCGGCGGCGAACGCCCTCGCACCGGGAGGCATTGGAATCGGCGTGCAGCTGCTCGATTACGCGGCTCCGGTATCGACCTTCGTTCCGGGCTCTCCGGAGCGCGATCTGCTCGTGCGCGGCGGATCGATCGCCACCGGCGCCGTGGTGACCGTCGGCTACGCGCGCGCGGTGAAGGGTGTCCGCCTTGGCGTCGCGGCGAAGGGGATCCACCAGCAATACGGAAACGAGCGCGATGGCACCGTGGCAGCCGATGTCGGCATCGCTTACGGGTCGGCGTGGCAGGTCGCGTTGACGGGACAGCACCTCGGACACGGCCTGCGTCTCGACGGCGCGCGCATGCCGTTGCCGCACCGGATCACCGCCGGAGCCGGCGTCCCGCGCCGCGAAATCGGCCCGCTCGATCTCGCCGCCGGGATCTCGGCGTCGCACATTCGCGACGGAACGTTCGAGGGCTCGGCGGGAACCGAGTGGAGCTACATGCCGCTCGACGGTTTCACCTTCGTCGGACGACTCGGCGTGCGGACCAACGACGCCGACGGAACGCGGGCGACGTTCGGCGCCGGATTCGTCGGCGAGCGATTCTCGATCGACTACGCATTTCAGCCGATCACCGGGGATGGGTCGGGCCACCGGGTCGGCCTCAGGTGGCGGTAGGGAGCGAGGATCGATCGACCGAACAGAGGACGGCAGCGGCCTGGACGTCCCCTGCGTCGGCCCGGCGACGTTTGCCTCTCGCCGTTGCGGTCGACTAGCGCGGCTGGCGCCCCGACTCAGTCGTAACGATCCGTCCGGAGGGCGTGATGCCGATGTCATCGACGACGACCGTTCCGGCTGGTGTGCGATCGAAGACGAATCGGATCGCGGCCAATCGTTCGGGCGCAAAGGATGGATTGGCGGCGGCGAAGTCGGCGAATGGGAGCACGTAGCTCTGGAGGACGATCTCGTGGAGCGTCGAGAACTGTGCCTTGTCGCGCTTCTCCCGGCGCATGATTCGGGTCTCGAGCGGACGGCGGACGGGGCCGAAGGTGCTGAGTGGGAGGCGGGTGGCGACGCCCGCGGCGTCGACCAGCTCGATCGTGAGATCGAACGGCGTAGTGTCGGGAGCGGCGGGTTTGGCCGCCGGTCTCGGTCGCGGTGCCGCGGGCTTGGGGGCGGAGTCGGTTTTCGCGGTGGAATCGCGCTGGGTCGAGCGCGGGCCGGGCTTGGCGTCGGTTGGCGCGAGGAGGAAAGCGAGCGACGCATCGCGCGACACCGCCCAGCCCTGGGCGAGCGCCTGCGGTAGCGAGATCGTGTAGACCGCCGGTGGACCCGCGCGCGTGGTGTCGTCACCGGCGATGCGGTTGTTCCAGCCGAGCCAGACGGCGCTGTTGTTCTGCTGGCTGTTCTGGGTGCGGAAGGGGAGAATCCCCTCGCGCCAGACGGAGAGCGAGTCCCCGCGAAGCGTGACGCCATCGACGCTGCCGGTAGTGACGTCGATGTCGCTCTCGTGGGTGCTCAGCGATCGGAACCCGGCCTCCTCGAACCGCGTGATGTACATCGTCCGCGGGAGCCACTGGCCGGCGACCCGATGGTCGCGGAACATCGATCGATACTCGGCCTTCCCGCGCAACGTCGCATCGAGGAAGGCGGAGATGTAGAGCTTGGCGAAGGAGCGCTGCGCCTCCGGGTCGAGGAGCACGTCGAGATCGAGGGTCCGACCGCTGCGCGTACCGCGATCCTTGTTGCCCCACACCGTATTCCACTGGCCGTGGTTCGCGCGGTAGACATAGACCGCCGACTTGAACCATGGATTGCCGTCGGTGAAACGGACCCGCTGGTACTGGCGAAGGCCGTTGAAGGTGGTGACATCGCCGTCGTGCGACCCATGGAAGACGAGGTAGTTCACGTTCTCGACGGGAACGAACTGGTCGGAGGGCTTGTACTGGCCGTCGACCGGCGCTATCGCGATCAGCGACTTGATGCCGAAGCGGAAGTCGAAGCGGACCTTCGCGTCATCGGACCAGTGATCGAGCCGGTTGAACGCCGCGGCGTGTCCCACAGCCTCGCCGCCGCGGGAGTGTCCGATCA
>WUUC01019741.1_pt1 | contig 13701 bp, 5 predicted proteins | sample 6278441 | NCBI WGS metagenome assembly WUUC01 (sample SAMN13675441, study PRJNA597444) | soil metagenome | isolation source: soil | place: USA: Washington | collected 2017-10
AACAGCGGGTGCGCGAACGGGGCCATAACCAGCCGCATCACCACGGTGGCGACTCCTGTCTCGGTGCCCTGGCTGAAACTCTGGGCGATGTAGCCGATGTCCTCGACGAACGCGAAGCCGACCGCGACGAACCCGGCGTAGACCAGCCCGTCCACCACCCCGTCGAACTCGCGGCGCCGCACGCCGGTGAGCATCACCAGCAGGAACGCTCCCTTGGCCGCCTCTTCGATGGCCGGCCCGACCAGCGTCAGCACCAGGCCGCGGCCGAGCACCTCGCTGCTGGCCAGCTCGAGCACCAGGCTGATCACGATCGCCACGCTGGCGCCCCACAAGAAGGCCAGCAGCAGCAGCCGGCTGGGCTCGGGTTCCCACCGGTCCAGCCAGAAGTAGCAGGCCAGCACCAAGCCCATCGCCAGCGCTGTCAACGGCACCGCCACGATCAGCCCGACCGGGTCCTGGACTCCCTCGAGAAACAGCACGCCCGATGCCAACACGGCCAGCAGGATCAGGACGGCGATCGGCGCGCCGGTCGAGCGGCGCTGCCTGCTCAGCGACGACTGGAACTGCGGCGGTCCCGGCGCGAGCGGCGCCGGACTGGGGTCAACGCTCATACGCCGACTCTATTGCCCGCCCGCCAGCGCGCGAGCGCCACCAGCTCTGCGCCGCGACGTTCTCAGCCGGCAGCGCAAGCCACCACAGCGCCGGCTCGGACCAGAAGGTGCGCTTGCCGCGGGGGCGCTCGCGGCCTACCCCGTCGGCCACGATGAGCGCCGGATCGCAGGCCAGCTGCAGTGACCGGCCCCGGCACGCCCGGCGGCGCAGCCGGCCCAGCCGCACGGTGGCCTCCAGCTCGGTGGGGCCCAGCCGGCGCACCCGCAGCTCGCGGGCGGCTCCGTCGGCCAGCCGCTGGTCGTCCACCACCGCCCGCAGCCACCAGGGTGAGCGGGCCGTCCCGCCGGGTTCACCCGGCCACGGGCCCAGGCTCGCGGCGTCGACGCAGACGCCGCCGGAGTCGTCCTTGACCACGCCGACCAGCCGGGCCGGCGCGGAGCCCGCGACCTGCAACTGGCCGACCAGATCGGCGGGCAGCCCCAGCCGGGACAGGTAAGGCACCGGTTGACGTGCCAGCACGGCCGTCTCCAGCGTCTCCAGCAGGCCCCGGCGCATCAGCCGGTGCAGCACCAGGTTCAGCCCGGCGAGGTCGGCGTCGATCACCAGCCGGGTGTCGGCGCCCAGCCGGCCGGATCCGGCCTCCAGAGCCGCCAGCGCCGCGTCAACGCCGGCGGCGTCAGCGGCGGTGTGCCGGCTGGCGAACGAGCCCGGCACCTCAGCGTGCGGCGCGGGTCCGGAGTCGACACTGAGCAGCGCCAATCGCACCTTCGTTACCCTTCTCTGCGGGGCGGAGCGCGCTGTGCCCTACGAACTCGCTCACCGAGATCCGGGAGCCTCCGGGATCTTACGATCCGCCACAGTCAGGAGTCTGCTACATGCCCGCGATCGTTCTGGTGGGAGCTCAGTGGGGCGACGAGGGCAAGGGCAAGGCCACCGACCTGCTCGGCAGCCGGGTCGACTACGTGGTGAAGTTCAACGGCGGCAACAACGCAGGGCACACCATCGTGATCGACGGTGAGAAGTTCGCCCTGCACCTGCTGCCCTCGGGCATCCTGAGCCAGAACTGCATTCCGGTGATCGGCAACGGCGTGGTGATCGACCTCGAGGTGCTGTTCAGCGAGATCGACGCGCTGCAGGCCCGCGGCCGCTCGGCCGAGAAGTTGGTGGTCAGCGCCGACGCCCACGTCATCCCGCCGTACAACACCGTCATCGACAAGGTGACCGAGCGGTTCGCCGGCAGCCGCCGAATCGGCACCACCGGCCGCGGCATCGGCCCCACCTACGCCGACAAGATGAACCGGATCGGCATCCGGGTGCAGGACCTGTTCGACGAGGTGACGCTGCGCGAGAAGGTCACTGACGCGCTGAACCTGAAGAACCAGGTGCTCGCCAAGATCTACAATCGCCGCGCGCTGGACCTGGACTCGGTGGTCGAGGACCTGCTGTCCTACGCCGACCGGCTGCGGCCGATGGTGGCCAACACCGCGCTGCTGCTGCACGAGGCCCTCGACGCTGACAAGACCGTGCTGCTGGAGGCCGGCCAGGCCACCATGCTCGACGTCGACCACGGCAACTACCCGTTCGTCACGTCCTCCAGCGCGACCGCCGGAGGCGCCTGCACCGGCAGCGGCATCCCGCCGACCCGGATCGACCGGGTGATCGCCGTGGTCAAGGCCTACGCCACCCGGGTCGGCGAGGGCCCATTCCCCACCGAGCTGCTGGATGAAAAGGGCGATGAGCTGCGCAACGCCGGCTCAGAGTTCGGCACTACCACCGGACGGCCGCGACGCACCGGCTGGTACGACGCGCCGGTCGCCCGGTACGCGGCCCGGATCAACGGCGTGACCGACTTCGTCCTCACCAAGCTCGACATCCTCACCGGCCTGGCTGAGATCCCGGTCTGTGTGGCGTACGAGATCGACGGGATCCGGCACGCCGACATGCCGATGACCCAGGCCGAGTTCAGCAAGGCGGTGCCGGTCTTCCAGACGTTCCCTGGCTGGGATGAGGACATCTCCAAGGCCCGGACGATGGCTGAGCTGCCGGCCAACTGCCAGGCCTACGTCCAGGCGCTGGAGCAGATGTCGGGCGCCCGGATCTCGGTGATCGGCGTCGGGCCCGGCCGCGACCAGTCGATCGTGCTGAACGACCTGCTGGCTTAGGCCACGCTGTCACGTTAGTCCGAAATTAAAAGATTTATCTTTAGGTCTGGCGCTTGGCGTTTACATCCTTATATGGTTTCTCCACCTTCGGATAGGCATCTGCGGAGTATGGCAAGTGTGTCTTCGCCCTGAGGCGTAGGCCGGTCAATAGAGGACCGTTAGTACTTGCGCAGAAAGAAATCCCCCATGGCGCGCACGTCGCTTCTGTCTGCCCGTTTAGTCACCGTCATCACCAGCACGGCATTGATCGCAGGCCTGCTGTCGGTCGCGGGCCCACCGCCGCTGGTTCCCAAGGCAGCCGCGGCCCCCGCCAGCGACGCCCGTCCAGGCGAGTTGGTAGGCGAGCGAACCCGCACCTCGGTGACGACCCGGCAGGGCGACGGGATGCTGAGGACCACCGTCGCGGCCGGAGCGGTGCACTACCGCGACGGCGCCGGCGCGTGGAAGCGGATCGACAATGCCGTCGTCGAGACCAACGAAGCTGGATATGCCTTTCGCAACAAGGCGAACAGCTTCCGCGCGCTCTTCAAGTCAGCGCTGGACGGCGAGCATCTGCGGTTCGCTGCGGGCGGCCGGGACTTCGGCCTGCGACTGGAAGGGGCTAACCGTCGTCCGGCGAACGTCAAGGGGAACGGCCTGACCTACGCCGACGCGGTCGGCGGGGTGGACCTGCGGTACGACGTGCTCTCCGACGGCGTCAAGGAAACCCTTGTCCTGCCGGACGCGTCCTCGCCGACGACCTACCGCTTCCTGCTAAGCGCCAGCGATGACGCCGCGATGCGGGCGGAGCGCCGGCCCGGCGGCTCGTGGGCCTTTTTCAGCGGCACCGCGCTGGCGCCGGCCTTCGTGTTCGACGCGCCGGTAGCCGTGGACGCCGACCTCAACGGCCAGCCGTCGACCCCGACCGGGCCGAACGCCACGCTGGACGTCCGCAAGGTGGGCCGAGGTTTCTCCTTGGTGCTCGACCTCGATCGCGACTGGCTCAAGGCGCCCGAGCGCCGCTTTCCGGTGCTGCTGGATCCGACGATCACCCTCGATCCACCGGTGGAAGACGCCTCCTTCGCCGCCACCTGCCCGAACTGCACGCCCTACGTCAACGACCGGATCTATGTCGGCACCGACAGCAACAACGCCTGGCGGGGCGCGCTGCAGTTCGACCTGGGCGACCTGCCCGCCGGGGCCGACGTCACCACGGCGACGCTCGAGGCTTACTGGCAGCCGCTGTGCCTGACAGGTGGCACCGGCTTCTGCAACGGCACCCCGCACCAGATCGACGCGCATGCGATGACCACGTCGTGGAGCACGACAACGACCAGCGGCGCACTGGGATTCACCCCGACGCCGCTCGGAAGCGCCACGGTCACCCCGAGCGCCGTCGGCACCCCGGCCAGCTGGGTCAGCTGGCCGGTCACCAGCGCGGTGCGTGACTGGCAGTCCGCAGCCCAACCGAACTTCGGCGTGCTGCTCAAGCGCAACGCCGAGCCGCTCAGCGCCAGCGGCCCGGTGTTCTACGGACGCCGGCACAGCGAGCCGACGCTGCAGCCGCGGCTCGTGGTCACCTACCCGGGCGATGGCGTCAACCTGTTCCCGCCGGGCACCTTGCACAGCAATGGCGCGGACCTGCGGTGGAGCGGCTACCCGAGCGCCTCGAGCACGCCGTTCACCGGCTACGAGGTTCACCGCTCGACGTCGGCTTCCTTCACGCCCGGTCCGAGCACCCGGCTGACCACGGTCACCGACCGAGGCGTGACGAGCTTCCGGGACACCACCGCCGCAGCGGGAAAGACCTTCACGTACAAGGTGGTGACCGGCACGGTGGCCACCACCGGCCGCACCGTCACACTGCCTGCACTCGGACAGGCCACTAAGATTCTGCAGCCCTCAGCTGATGAGGGCAGCGCCACCACCATCTCTTACTTCCCCGGGATCGTGAACTGCGCGGGCTACGGCGCGGAGGACCGGATCTGGGTCGGTCCGCAGAGTGATGCCACCAACCGCGCGCTGCTGCGCTTCGACCTGCGCGACATCCCAGCCGGAGCGACGATCTCAAAGGCGGTCGTCTCCGCCTGGCACTCGTATCGGATTGACACGGCGCAGACCGTGCGGGCTTTTCCGGCGACCGCCGAGTGGCGCGAGGGCGCGGCGCTGAGCACCTGCAGCCGAGAAAGCGCCACCTGGTATGAGGCCTACGGCGGCGTGCCGTGGGCGGCGAACGGCGGCGACCCGGGGCCGGCGGCCGCCGCGACCGTCACCCACACGGCAGGTCAGCCGGCGGGCTTCGACGACTTCGACATCACCGGTGTGGCGGCGCAGTGGGTTAGTGGCGCCATGCCGAACCACGGCTTGGTGCTGCGGCAGGAACAGGAGGCCCCAGGAACCGGATCGATGCTGAGTTATCACTCCGACGACTTCTCCGTCGCCCCAAGCCTGCGTCCGAAGCTGGTGGTCAGCTACGCCGATGGCAGCCGCCCGGTCGGGCCGACCGTCTCGGTGTCCGAGCCGCTGGCCGGAGCAGCCGTCAGTGGCACTGCCGTGCCAATCGCTGCGGCCGCCACCGACGACCGCCGGGTGGACCAGGTCGACTTCCTCATCGACGGCGCCGTGATCGGCAGCGACTCCACCGCGCCCTTCACCGTCACCTGGAACAGCACTGCCGTGGGCAACGGCTCTCACACCGTGACTGCCCGAGCCACCGACGACGCGGGCAACCAGACCACCTCGAGCCCGGCCGCAATCGCCGTCGACAACTCGGCCGCGCCCAGCACCAGCCTCACCTCGCCGACCGGCAGTGGTGTGTCCAGCTACCGGGATGCGGTGACAGCAGACAACCCCATCGGCTGGTGGCGCCTCGGTGAGGCTTCCGGGCCCACTGTGGCCGATGCCTCTGGCGGCAAGCGCGACGGCGACATCGTCGGCACGCCGGTCTTCGGTGCCCGCGGGGCGCTGGGACGCGATCCCGGCACGGCCATGCAAGCCACCGCCGATGGCGCTGGCGGCTACGCCTCCGTGCCGGCCAGCTCGCAGTGGGCACTTGAGGACTCGTTCACCCTGGAGTGGTGGGGCCAGCCCGTCACCGAGGACAGCGGTTTCCCCGGCTACATGTGCGTCGACGGCACCGCAAGCACGGCTGACGGCTGGCCCGGCTTCCTGTGCAACGGCAATTCCGCAGCCGCAGGCGCCGGCTGGAGCGTTTCCTGGCTGGTGAAGGGCCGGGTGATCGGCAACGTCACCTACAAACGCGACGGTCGGCAGTTCGACAGCAGCGTCAGGCCAGGGACCGCATACCGACACTATGGACTCGTCTACGACAAGGCCGCCCAGACCCTGCAGTGGTACGTCGATGGCCAGCCCGACCGGCTGCACACCGGTGTCGTGTTCAACGCCTGGAACGGCGTCACCCACCCGCTGGGCCTGGGCCTGGGTGATCAGCCGTCCGCCGTGCGGGTGGACGAGCCCGCGATCTACGCCAGCGCGCTGCCGGCCGCCCGGATCGCGGCCCACCGCGCCGCCGGTGCTGCTGCTGCCGTCGAGGTGACCGGCGCCGTCTCGGTGACAGCCGACGCCGCCGACGACCGCGCGGTCACCCGGGTGGAGTTCCTCGCCGACGGGGTCCGCTTCGCCGAAGACATCATCGCGCCCTACTCGGCCTCGTGGAACACCCTCGATCCGGCCGGACCGGCTCCCGACGGCGTGCACGTGCTGACCAGCAAGGCCTATGACGCCGGCGGCCAGGTCACGACGTCGGCCGCCGTGCCGGTCACCGTCGCCAACGCCAAGGGCACCCAGTACATCGCGACGACCGGCACCACTAGGGTGCCTGAGTTGATGCCAGCTGACCCGGCCGTCACCCAGCCTGTCGAAGTAAGCGTCACCAACGACAGCACGGTCACCTGGCCGAGCACCACCGCCGTGGAGTACAGCTGGATCAGCCACGACGCCACGCCGATCACGACGCCCGGCACGGCGGTCCCGCTCGGCGTCAACTTGGCGCCGGGCCAGACCCAGAAGGTTCGCCTCGATGTGACAGCACCGGTGCTGCCCGAGGGCGCCCAGCAGGCTGCCTACACCCTCAAGACCGATCTCAAAGACACCACGACCGGCACGACGTACTCCGCCAAGGGCAACAAGCCGGTCGAGAACGACGTGCAGGTCACCAAGTCCCTTGAGGACACCCTCGGTCTGGAGCGCTGGCACGAGTACCGGGGCAGCGACCTCGGCGCCGGCGTGCAGAACCTGGTCGATGTCGCCAACGGCAACAACCTGTGGCGCTGGACGCCCAGCGAGTCACCCGGCCGCGGCCTGTCCACCGTCGTCGACCTGACCTACAACAGCCTGGAGAAGAGCAGCCCCTCGCCTGTCGGCCCGGGTGTCAACCTGTCGATCAGCTCACTGACCCGCTTCGGCCTGCCGATCGACATCCACCCGAACAAGGCCGACAGCATCGGCGGCAAGGCCAACCGCTACGTCGTGTTCACCGACGGCGACGGCACCACTCACCGCTTCGACGGAGTGGCCAACGCTGACGGCACCTATCGGTACGAGGCGCCGGCCGGTGTTCACCTCTACCTGCGGCCCACCGGCTCGACCGATCCCGCGCGGGCGTGGGCCTTCAGCCGCCCTGACCGGGTCACCTACTTCTACGACGCCGACGGCTACCCGACCCTGGTCGAGGACGCCAACGGCAACCGCATCACCTACACCCTGGAGCGAACGCCGCCCGGTGAGGACGGCGGTCCGGTGAAGAAGCGCATCACGACCGTCACCGACGCCGGCGGCCGCAGCTACCGGCTGGACTACTGGAGCAAGGACGAGGTGAAGAAGGCGCAGATCCGCGGCAAGCTGCAGCGCCTGACCGACCACAGCGGCAGTGCCTGGGACTTCGACTACTACGACGACGGAAACCTGCGGGTGGTGACCCAGCGCGGTGGCACGAAGGCCGACGGCTCAGCGCTCGCCGACCGGCGGGTGGTGTTCACCTACACGACTTCCAACGGCGACGCGCCGGCGATCAGCGACCCCGCGCTGCGCGCCGACCCGGACCCCAAGACGCCGAACCAGTCGGCGCTGGTCTACAGCATCCGCGACCCTCGCGGCGCCGAGACCCGCTTCACCTACTACGGGCCGGGCACCGCCCAGCTGCGCGGCCGGCTGAACACCGTCACCGACCGGGCCGGCGCGGTGACGACCTACACCTACGACCTGACGGCACGGACCACCACCGAGGCCGCGCCGCTGTCGCGAACCGAGACCTACACCTGGGACGCGCTCGGGCGCGCGACCACCCTGCGCAACGCCCTCGGCCAGAACACGACCTTGACCTGGAACAGCGACAACAAGGTCACCACCCTCACCGAGCCGACCGGCCGGACGCTCAATTACACCTATAACGCCAATGGATATCTGACCAGCACCACCGACCAGCTCGGCCAGACCACCGCCCTGGAGATGCAGGACGTCGCCGTCGACGCCAACGACGTCAGCGGCAAGTGGAAGAGCGGGCGCACCATTGCGCACTACAGCCAGCTGAAATACAAGACCAACCCGCGAGGCACCGCGACTGCCACAGTCGGGGACTACCGCTGGAGCTTCGACTACGACACCCGCGGCAACCTGATAGCGACCACTGATCCGAGCGGCGCGAAGAAGACGCTGGTCATCGCTGCCGACGGAACCGTCAGCAGCGAGACCGACGCTCGTGGCGGCACCACGACCTACACCGGTTATGACGCCAACGGATTCCCGACCGCGGTGACTGACCCGCTGGCTCGCAAGACCCAGTTCGGTTATGACAGCGACGGCCAGCTCTTGTGGACCCAGGACGCCAAGCACGCGGCCTTCACCGGCGGTGCTCCCCGTGACTACCGGACGTACTTCGACTACGACGCCTTCCACCGGATGGGACGGCAGAGCGCGCCGAAGTCCACCGCCACCGAGCGCGGCCTGCTGATCTGGAGCGGCGCCGACTTCGACGCCAACGACAACACCGTCCTCGACATCGACCAGCACTACGGCCAGCAGTATTCACCCGGCATCGCGTTCCAGGTCAAGCACGCCTTCGACGTCATGGACCGCGAGACCCTGGCCACGGCGATGGACACCTCGGCTGACGCGGCCGGTGAGCGCACCTCGACGACGTATGACGCCGCAGGGCGCAAAACGCGTCAGACCCGGCCGCTGGGCGTCCAGAGCACGACCATCGCCAACGACCACACCGTCGATTTCAGCTACGACCTGCTGGACCGGACCGTCCGGGTGGCGGCCTACGAAGTCGACACGGCCGGCGTGCAGAAGAGCGTCAAGTACACCCACACCTGCTTCGACCTGGCCGGTGACGCCGTCCGGGCCATCGCGCCCCGGGCCAACCGGGCGACGGTCTCGTGCACCGACGACACCGTGCCGTTCCTCACGAAGATGACCTACGACGCGGCGCACCGCCCGCTCACCAAGACCGACCCGGCCGGCCGGGTGCGACGCACCGCCTATGACGCCAACGGCAATGTCGTCTCGCGCACCGACCAGGGCGGCAAGGTCGAGACCACCGACTACGACCAGCGCGACCTGCCGGTCAAGAGCACGCAGCCCTTCATCGGCGGCACCACGCCGCGGGTCCTGACGACTCGGTTGGAGTACGACGCCAACGGTAACCGCAGCCGCGTCATCACCCCGCGGGCCTACGACGCCTCCAGCGACAAGGTCACGTTCACCAACTACGTCACGCGCCATGTCTATGACGCGGCGAACCAGCTGACCCGCACCGACCTGCCCAGCACCGGCACCGCTGACCAGCACTACAAGCACATGGCCTATGACGCGGTGGGCAACCTGGTGACCAGCACGCAGGACGTCGCCCAGGCGGCGCTGGCCGACGTCCCGCAGAACAAGCGCGAGGACCGCAGCTACTTCGACCCCGCGGGCCTGGTGCGCACCAGCGACGACCACGTCAACCCGGTGCTGCACTACGACTACGACGCTTCCGGGCGCCAGACCTCGCGCACGCCGGAGAAGAAGGGCAGCTCAGAGCTCAACCTGGCCGAGCGCCAGGAGTACCGCTACGAGATCGACGGCAAGCTGCGGGAGCGCTCGGACAGCGGCGGGCAGAAGGTCACCTACACCTACGACGCCAACAACATCATCCGCACGATGAAGGACGCCAGCGGCGTCGGCGCCAGTCGACAGCGCACGATGGAAATCCAGGTCACCCTGGACGGGCTGAACCGGCCCGTGAAGAACCGGCAGCGCAAGGAGGGGGAGACGCGCTGGAAGGCCACCCTGAGCAGCTTCGACCTCAGCGACAACGTCGTGCGGCGCATCGATGACCGCGAGGAGGACGACGGCGGCGCCCAGCTCAAGGCCGGCCGGCAGAACGACTACACCTTCGACGGCACCGACCGGCTGACCCAGCAGGTCGACCAGGGCAAGGACACCCAAATCTCGACGTCGGACGACACCCGGATTCGCACCAGCTACCTGCCCCAAGGCTGGGAGTTGCAGCGCACCACCGAAAAGTACGTCCCGGGAGCCACCACGCTCTGGCAGCCGAAGAAGGTTCAGGACTGGACCTACTACGACAACGGCCAGCTCAGGACGATGTCGACGAAGAACGGCGCCGGCACGGTGCTGGAATCCCACGACCTGACCTACACCGACACTGCGGGCCGCTACGTCAACGGCAATCAGACAGCGGACACCTTCAAGCGCAGTAGCCCGGCCACCGGCACCCCGTGCTCCAGCGCGACCTGCACCGCCCGGTACCACTACGACGCGCGTGACCGGCTGGTGCGCCAAGAGAGCGGCGGCGGGAGCAGCACCGACTACACCCTCGACCCGGCCGGCAACATCGAGAGGGAGGTCCAGTCCCTTTCAGGCGTCAGCGCGACGACGGACTACACCTACCGGGGAACCCAGCTCGACACCACCACGGCGGGCGGGGTGACGACCAAGTCGCACTACGACAGCCGCGGCAACCTCGATTGCACCACTGGCGGGGCCGGCACGCCGGCGGATTGCGCGTCGGGCAGCGGGGTGCAGAGCGACTACAGCTATGACTACCTCGACCGGATGACCGGTTTCAAAAACACCGCGACCAGCACTGAGTCCAGTTACGAGTACGACGCGCTGGACCGCCAGACCCGGCAGAAGGAGAAGCACGGCGCCGCTGCCGCCCGCACCACGAACTTCAGCCACCTCGGCCTTACTGACAAGGTGACCAAGGAGGAGCAGGCCGGCGACGACGGCGTGGTCAACCGAACCAAGGATTACAGCTACGACGCGCGCGGCAAGGCCAACGGCATGACCGACACGACCACTGGTCAGGCCCCCAAGCCGTACTCGTTCGGCAAGGACCCGCTAGGCAGCGTCAGCCAGCTCATCGACGACGCGGGCAAGGCCGCCGCTGCCTACGGTTACCAGCCCTACGGCGACGCCGACAGCTCCTTGTCGGCCGGTGACACCGACAAGAACAACCCCATCAACCCGGTGCGCTTCACCGAGAAGCGTTATGACTCCGGCTCGGGCACCATCGACATGGGCGCCCGGCGGTTCGGCCCGTCCAACCGGTTCCTGCAAGAAGACCGCTACGCAGGAGCTTTGTCCGACCTCGGCCTCGCGACCGACCCGCTCACGTCCAACCGGTACAGCCTGGCCGGCGGGAACCCGGCGAACTTCGTCGAGGTTGACGGTCACTTCGGTCTCCCGGGGGTCCTGGGCGACGCCGCGGACGCGGTAGGCGACGCCGCAGGAGACGTCGCCGAGGGCGCTGAAGACCTCGCGGGCGACGCCGCGGACTTCGTCGGTGAGCACAAGGTCACGATCGCGGCGACCGCCGCGGGAATCGGCTGCGGCATCGTCACCGCTGGGGTGGCCGCGGCCGCGTGCGCAGTAGGTGTCGGGGCTGCCGCAGGCGCCTATGAAGCCGCGACCGAATGCAAGGGGGAGGGGGCAGGCTGCGCGGCGAAGAAGATTGGTCTCGGCGCGGCCACCAGCGCCGCAGGCGGGGTTGTCGGCAAGCTAGCGAAGCTAGGCGCCGGGCGGCTTGCCAGTCGATTCGCGCAAGGTCAGAGCGGCGCTTCCGCAGGAGCGTCCTCCAGCGCGGGAAACGTCAGAACCCTGATGTCTAATGTACGAGCTTCTGGTGTAGCCGGTGAGCGGGCGGCGGGGATCGTCAAGAACACCCGTCGGATCCCCTCGCAGAGTGGTAAAGCGAATTATCGGATTCCGGATGAGCTGAATTCATCGGTGATTGGCGAGGTCAAGAACGTGAAGCGCCTGAGCTACTCCAGTCAGCTGCGGGACTCCGCCGCATACGCGAAGCAGAAGGGGCTGACGTTCAATCTCTATGTGCGCGGCTCGACCAAGCTTTCGGGTCCGCTGCAGCGCGCTGTCAACAATCGCGCAATCAACCTGGTGCGGAACCTGCCCTGATGAGACCTGCACAAGCCGCGCCTGGCGAGGAACCGATCTTGGCCGAGCTGGCCTCGGTCGGATACCCGGTCGGTGCGCTTGCTGACCTTCGAGAGTCCAACTTGCGCTACCGCGCCGCGGTCCCCGTGCTGCTGAATTGGCTGCCGCGGGTCACCGACAGCAAGGTCAAGGAAGAGATCGTGCGGGCGCTGTCGGTGCCGTGGGCCAAGCCGGCCGCGACAGGGCCGATGATCGAAGAGTTCCGCCAGATCGATGCCTCCATCGATCCCACCGGCCTGGGCTTGCGCTGGACTATCGGTAACGCACTCGAGGTGCTGTTCGACGATTCGAGCTTCGACGAGATCGCCGAGCTGGCTCGGGATCGCCGTTACGGCAAGTCTCGGCAGATGGTCGTGTTGGGTCTGGGCAGGTCCAAACGGCCCGAGGCGGTCGACGTGCTGCTCGGCCTGGTCGAGGACTCCGATGTCGACGGCCACGCGGTACAGGCGCTGGGCAAGCTGAAGGCGCCAGCCGCGCGCCAGGCCCTGGAGCGCAAGCTCGACGACGGCCGGGCGTGGGTCCGCGCAGCGGCCCGCAAGGCGCTGGCGAAGCTGCCGGCATGAGATTCAGGCGAGCCAGATGTGCCGGGCGCTGGCGCCGGCGCTGAGTTGCCCGTAGTCGATGGCCTTGCCGAATCGCTTCCGGGCATAGGGAAGCAGCACGGTGAGAGCTACTCCTTCAGCGTGCTCGAGTTCGACCCGGATGGCGTCGCCGCCGCCTTCGGGCATGCGGATGTCGGCGACCACCGCGGCTGCCCGCAGCTGGTCTCGCCGCTCGGTGAGGGTGGCTCGGCAAGCAGTGATCAGGTCTGCCGAGGCTGGCTGGTCGTTTGCCGGGTCCGGCCGCGCGGCGACCATCTCGGTCTGCCCGTCGACACCGACGATGACTGCGTAGGGAAAGAACTCGCCGTGCTCGGCGAGTTGCTCTTGGGCGAAGCCGAGTGCTGGATCGAGCAATCCATCGAGGTCGTTTTGCGCGAGCAGTGAGGCGTGATCTCTCCAGGAGGTCATGATCGCGCTCAGCTGACGGCGAGTCGGCGAACGGGGAGACCCAGCCGGAGGCTGGGCGTCTTCCGCGGGGCCGTGGTGTGGCTGCTGACCATACGAGGCCTCCCTGTGCGTAGACGCGGACTATCCGGGTGACCTTACCCGGTGTATGAGCACAGTAAAGGGCTTTGTGGGCCAAGTTGCTGGGTTTCGTCCGATACGCAACGGTGGGCTAGAAAATACCCTTCCCCCCCGTTCCCGACTGATTGGCTTTTCCATGAGAAATCGCTTTCTCGTCCTGTTAGCCGGCCTGGTGATGGCGCTGACCGGCCTGGTCGTGACCAGCTCGCCGGCCATGGCCGTCACCAAGCTCACCCATTCCCAGGCAACCTCGCAGCTGTCCAGCGCGGGAATCACCTGGAGCTCGAGCGGCAACTGCTCCAACCGCTACAACTCGACGTGCACGTCGTTCGAGCAGATCA
>WUUC01181629.1_pt1 | contig 13700 bp, 13 predicted proteins | sample 6278441 | NCBI WGS metagenome assembly WUUC01 (sample SAMN13675441, study PRJNA597444) | soil metagenome | isolation source: soil | place: USA: Washington | collected 2017-10
CCTGATCCCTGAGGCCTACCCCATATGGACATCACAGGCACATACACATTCAGCGCCCCGCCTGACCGCGTCTGGACGCTGCTGATGGATCCGCAGGTCATCTCGTCCTGCATTCCCGGCTGCGAAGGCTTCGAACCTCTCGGCGACGATCGATACAAGGCGAAACTGAAGGTCGCGCTCGCCGCAATCACCGGCAGCTACGACGGCACGATCATTTTGTCGGACAAGATCCCGACGACGTCGTATCGACTCACCGCAGACGGGCAAGGCCGGCCAGGGTCCGTGAAGGGAAGTGCCGCGGTCTCGCTGCGGCCGGAGGGAAATGACACCATCGTCGACGTGCGAGGCAGCGTGCAGGCCGCGGGCCCGGTGGCGCGTGTTGGTCAGCGCCTGATCAGCAGCGTCTCGAAGATGATGATGGATCGCTTCTTCGCCTGCCTCCAGGGCAAGCTCACCGCCTGACGTGGTGTCCGGCTTCAGCCGGATTCACTTCAGTGCCACACCCGACCGACGCTGTTCAAGCATCCGCCGCACCGTTCGTGCGATTTCAGCCGCGGCCGTATCGGGCGGCTTGCCCAGACGATGAATCCCGCAGACAGCGGTTGTGCAGGAATGATCCAGCTGCGGATCCCACCGGGGACGACCGGTCGCATCGCGCCCATAAGTGAGATACACACTCGCGGTGTTGAGACCTGTACCTGGGCGCTCGCCGATGATGTGGATCAGTACTTCTGGATCGAGTAGCTGGGCGACATGATACCCGGCGCGAACGCGGCCGTTGCGCACGACGACGGTGGTGTCCGTGACCTCGTGACCGTCCCCGGCGAGCGAACGGCGTAACGGAGGCAACAGAACACGCAGCTGCTCGTTGATCGCATCGGCATTCAGTCCGTCCGACACCACGATCTGAATCCGGCCACGACGCAGCGTGGCCGTTCTCAGCGCGGATATATCCTCGTCGCGCAGCTGCTCGCCGGCCGGTGGGTGCGCGATGAAGTCGTCGCGATCGATGGCCCGGCTGCGGACCCGCACGGAGGCGCTGCAGGCATCGCGGATCACGGCCTGCTGGATCTCGGCGTACAACGCCCGGCGGGCGTGCTCGTAAATCCGGTCGACACGGGCATGACTGGAGATCGCGTCTCCGGCAATATCGAACCCGCGCTCGCGAAGCGCGCCGACCTTCGCACGCCCTTCTTGCTCGAGCGCGGATGTCGTTCGTGAGTCGCCCGCGGCGCTGGCGTAGCGCGCGTAGAGGTCGGCGACGCGACCCTGGCCGGCATCGGTCTGAAGGTCAATCGCCGACAACCGCCGTTCCATGGCGTCGGTTACAGTAGCGCCGTTGTCGCGGCGCAGCCTGGGGTGCTCGCTGAACGACGTGGTCAGGTAGCCCAGCATCGGATCGGCGTTGCCCGCAACTGCCATCAGGTATGTGGGCAGCCCGTGACGGACGACTCGTGCCGTCAGCTCGCGCAGTTCGGACGGCGGGATGCCCATGTGGAAGGTGGCGCAGACGTCAAGTCCCATCGTCAACCCGTGGAGTCTGGCCATGAACAGATCCTCCAGGCACGCGCGTTCGAGCTGCGACGGCGTTCGAAAGACCTCCGGGCCGATGAACCCGGCGACATCGTTGACGATCATCCAGCGCCCGGTCTGCTGCTGAATGTGACGCGCGAGGCCGTAGGCCCGCGCCTCGAGGGTCACCATGTCCACACCCTCGGCCGTCCCATTCGTTACCGCTGAACCCTGGCCGGTCTCGAAATAGAGCGCGTTGAAATGGCGCGCGAGGTCCAGGATGCCGTCGACGTCGAGCCCGACCATGCCCGCAAGAGCCTTGCTGGTGCCAGCCAGACTCTGAAATCCCACGTCCACACGTGTGCGCATCTGCGCTGCACGCTGCTTGACGATGTCCGAGAGTACGCAGAAGCGGGTCGGGAGGCCGAGTCGCCGCACGACCTGTTCGAGCAGCTGCTCGAGCCGCACGATCGTATCGACCTCGTCTGCGGCGGGATTCAGTCCGATCACGACGTCGCCGCAGCCATGCGCCAGGCCGTCGAGGATCGACAGGAGAATTTCCTCTTCGTCGTCCCCGGGGCTATTCGGTTGAATCCGCGACCCGAAATGACCGGGCATACCGATGCCGTCAGAAAGCGGATTGAACAGTCGACGCGAGACCGAGGCGAGCTCATCGTCCGTCATCACCTTGGCGACTGCGGCAATGACCTCGCTGGTGAGCGCGCGGCGATGCCTGCTGGCCCAGGCTGGGCCAGCGGCGCCGAGCAGAGTGCTCTTGATCGTGGCTACCGTGAGCCCGTCGAGATCCGGATCATCGGCTCGATCGCGAGCGGCGGCGAGCGCCTCGGTGATGCCATCATCCACGAAGAGCGCGCACCGGATATCGCGGACGGTGGTGTGAAGCAGTTGCCGGCGCGCATCCGCGCGCACGGCGTCGTCTCGAGTTCCTCCGAGCGGAAGATCGCCTTCCTTGAATGCGTTGGCCAGGACGAACGCGCGGCGCAGATCATCCAAGGGTCATGGCTTGGGGATGTCCACCGCAATCCAGACCGCCGGCACTTTCCCGGTGTTCTCGCCCCAGTGCGTCGTCGCGCGGCCTTCGGCGAAACCATCACCAGGGCGGACGACGATGTCAGGCTTTCCCTGCTGGTGATAGGTCATCTCACCCTGCAGCATGTAGGTCACGGCGGGGCGGTCGACGTGGTTGTGAAGAGCGAGCGCGCCGCCTGGCCGCACCGTAATGCGGCGCATGCGCAGCGGACGTCCCTTTCCGGATTCGAGTTCGCCCGTCAGATCCAGCGACCGCAACGCTTCCTCGGTCTGGCCGACAGTCTCCTTGGGCGGCTGCCCTTGGGCGGCGGCCGCAACGGTTCCGCCCGCTTCAGGCACGATCGGCAGGTCGTAGTACGCGGCCAGCATCATCGTGATCAACACGATGACGGCGGCCAGCAGCGATTGCGCGACGAAGAGAAGAACCTTTCTGCCCATGACGCTCCTCCGCGCCCCGCGCCGCTGGTTAGCTGCGAGCCGCTGCGGCCAGCACGGCGCGTTTCACAAACACTCCGACCATCGCGCGCCGATACTCTTCGCTGGCGTGGATGTCCGCGTTGACGTCTGCGATCTCGGCGCCAGCTCCGGCCGCTGCCTTTTCGATCGCGTCCGCCGTGGTGCCCTGTCCGGCGAGCGCCTTCTCGAGGTTCGAGAGGCGCACCGCATGCGTTGTTGCTCCCGTCAAGCCGATTCGTGCTGACTCGATCTTCCCGCCCTTGACGGCAAGCGCCGCTGCAATCCCGACGATCGCATAATGCGACGCCTTTTGGTACAGCTTCGTGTAGGCGGCCGACTTCACTGGAGCGAAACGAACTGCCGTGATGATCTCGCTGGGTTGCAGATCGACGGTGAACAGCCCCTGGAAGAAGTCTGTCGCCGTGACCGTCCGGCTGCCCTTGGCGCTTTGCAGATCGATCTCCGCGTCGAGCGCAACCATCACCGCCGGCAGATCCGCGGATGGATCGGCGTGTGCGAGGCTGCCGCCGATCGTGCCGCGATTGCGCACCTGTGCGTCGCCGATTGTCGCCGCCGCGTCAGACACGATGGGGCAGCGGTCCTGCAGCAGCTTCGACGAGGCTACCGCGTGATGGACCGTTGCCGCGCCGATCTCGATCTGCGCGCCTTTCTCACGAATGCCGGCGAGCTCGGGAATCCGCGCGATGTCGATCAGGGTGCCCGGCTCGCTGAGCCGCAGCTTCATCAGCGGCACCAGGCTGTGACCGCCGGCGACGAATTTTCCGTTGCCGCCCGCGGCGGCTATCGCCCTGAGCGCGTCATCCACCGACTTGGCGCGGTGGTACTCGAATAGGGTCGGAATCACGCCGCGCCTCCTTTGCCGTGGATGATTCGCCACAGCTTTTCGGGTCTCAGCATCATGTCGATGTGCTTCACACCGAACTCGCTCAACGCGTCCACTGCCGCGCAAACCACCGCGGGCGTCGAACCGAGCGTGCCGGCTTCGCCCACGCCTTTGGCCCCGAGCGGGTTGACCGGAGTCGGCGTACAGGTCGAGTGCATCTCGAACATCGGGAAGTCGGTCGCGCGCGGCAGCGCGTAATCCATGAACGACCCGGTCAGCAGCTGACCGTCCTCGCTGTACACGGCCTCCTCGATCATCGCCTGGCCGATCCCCTGCGCGAGCCCGCCATGGATCTGGCCTTCGACGATGAGCGGGTTAATCAGATTGCCCGCATCGTCGGCCGCGACAACGCGGAGCAGTTTCGGTTCGCCGGTGTCGCGATCGACCTCCAGCAGCACGATGTGGCAACCAAACGGATAGGTGTTGTTGCTCGGCTCGAAGTAGGCGTCGCCGCTGAGGCCAGGCTCCATGCCTTCGGGCAGAGGAACCGGGATGTAGGCGAAGGAGGCGACTTCGGCGAACGACTTGGCCTTCGCCGGCGCGCCTTTGACCATGATCTTTCCGCCTTCGAACACGATGTCTTCGGGCGCGGCCTCGAGGAGTGCACCGGCAAATTGCGCCATCTTGGTCCGCACCTTGTTGCCCGCCATGTGCAGGGCTGCGCCGCCGACAGCCTGCGACCGGCTGCCAAAGGTGCCGATGCCCTGTTTCACGACCGCGGTATCGCCGTGATGAATCGTGACGTGCTCGATCGGCACGCCGAACTGATCGGCAAGCATCTGGCCGAACGTCGTTTCGTTGCCTTGGCCGTGCGGAGATGCGCCCGTCGCCGCGCTGATACGTCCGTCCCGCTCGACTGTCACCTGGGCGTGTTCCCAGCCCCCGGTCGGTAGAGTGGCGGACGGGCCGATGCCGCAGACCTCGACGTACATCGCCAGGCCGACGCCCGCCAATCGTCCCTGTTTGCGGAGATCGTCACGCTCCTTGAGCAGATTCTTCCAGTCGGACGCTTTGAGCGCAGCATCGAGCGACGCTTCGTAGTCGCCCGAGTCGTAGACGGCACCCATCTGCGTCTGGTAGGGGAACTTGTTTTTCGGGATGAAGTTCTTCCGACGCAGGTCCGCCGGGTCCATCTTCAGCTCGCGCGCGAGCATGTCAAACGCCCGCTCGACGAAGAACGTCGCCTCGGGACGACCCGCGCCGCGATAGGCGTCCGTCGGAGTCTTGTTAGTGAAGACCTCGGTCAGCGTGGCCCGAATCGCCGGGATGTCGTAGGTGGCGTTCGCCATCAACATCGTCAGCGTCGGGATGGCGGCGGTCAGGAGCATGTTGTAGGCGCCGATGTCGGCGATAAGGCGCATCTTGATGCCGAGCACCTTGCCGTCACGCTTGGCGGCGACGTCGATGTAGCACAGGATGTCGCGGCCGTGCGTTGTTGCGACGAAGGCTTCCGATCGATCCTCGATCCATTTGACCGGGATTCCCAGCCGCTTGCTGACGGCCGCGCAGACGTATTCCTCCGCATAGATGTTGATCTTGGCGCCGAAACCGCCGCCGACCTCGGGAGCAATCGCTCGAACCTGATCCTCGCCGAGGCCGAGCATGCCCGACACCATCGATTTCAGGATGTGAGGGTTCTGCGTCGACGACCAGATCGTCAGCTGGCTTCGGCCCGGCTCGTAATGTGCGACGACACCGCGCGGCTCCATGGCATTTGGAACCAGCCGGTGGTTGTACATCCGTTGCGAGATGACGACTTCGGCGTTCTTGAACGCCGCTTCGACGGCGGAGTCGTCGACGTTTTTCCCATCGGGGCTCACACCGGTGCCGCTGGGAATCGGGCCGAGCGCAATGTTGTTGGCGAACGCAGCGTGCACCAGTGTCGGCTGGCCTTGCATCGCCCGCTCGGGATCGACCACCGCCGGCAGGGGATCGTAGTTCACGACAACGGCGTCGGCCGCGTCGCGGGCAAGGTATCGATCGGCGGCGACGACAACGGCAACAGCCTCGCCGGCGAAACGCACCATGTCTACCGCGACCGCATGGTGATCCGGCGAGGGGAACGGCGTGCCGATCGGCATCGGCTTGAGGAGCTCGGCGATCTGCTTGCCGGTAAAGACCGCTTCGACGCCTTCCATTTTTTCAGCGGCGCTGGTGTCGATCGACACGATGCGGCCGTGCGCGATGTCGCTGCGCTTGAACGCGATGTGCTGCAGCCCCGGAATCTTGACATCGTCAACGTAGGTCGCCCGGCCCTGAATCAGCCGCGGGTCTTCACGCCGCTTGACGCGCGATCCGACAAGCTTCGGAAGGGTAGGAGAGGAGGTCGCCATGGCTACCGTCCTCCTTTGCTGTCGGGGGGTCCGGCTTTAGCCGGACTCTTGTTCGCCGCGTACTGAATCGCGTTGACGATGTGCTGGTAACCCGTGCAGCGGCAGAAGTTGCCCGAGATGCCCTCACGGATCTGCAGTTCGGACGGCTTCGGGTTGTCGTTGAGCAGGTTGACCGCGGACATGATCATTCCGGGAGTGCAGTAGCCGCACTGCAGACCGTGCTCCTCCCAGAAACCTTCCTGCAGCGGATGCAGCTGATCACCCTGGGCCAGTCCTTCGATGGTGACGACCTCCGAGCCGTCCGCTTGCACCGCGAACATGGTGCAGGATTTGGCGCTTCGCCCGTCGATGAGCACCGTGCAGGCGCCGCACTGGCTCGTATCGCAGCCGACGTGGGCACCCGTGAGGTTGAGGTGTTCGCGCAGGAAGTGGACGAGGAGCATACGCGGCTCGACGTGTCCTTTGCGCACCTTGCCGTTTACTGTGATTGAAATTGGGACCATGCGTGTTGTCCGTCTTCGTAGAGTCCAGCTTCAGCCGGGTCGCGGCCGTAGAGTCCGGCTTAGCCAGATAAAGGGAGTCCGGCGGCAGCCAGACCAGACCGACGACAATATTTGTCTCCCACCCCGCAAGTCAATCTCTCCGGATAACCGCACTTGCAGGCCGGCGACCTGCAGGTCGACGGAATGACCTCCCCTGTCACGCCCTGACAGGAAGATGCGTCGAGGAGGTGGCTATGTCGCCAGAGTCGAGCCAGGTTGTGTGTTTTGAGACGTTTCGGCAGGCACGAGAACGGCGAACGGCGCGCGTACTTCCGTATTTGGCCCCAATGCCGCCCGGCGCCGGTACGCCGAGCGGCGGGGAAAAAGCCCGACTAAGCGCAAACTTCCGAGTAAACACCCCAATAGACAGGGTGCCAGAATCCCCGTTCCGCGGCGTTGAGCTGACGGATCGCGAAGTCGAGCACCGGCAGCGCATGCTACGCCATTTGACGAGCGGGGGCGGCGCTCAGTAGGACACGATCACGCGGTACGAACCCGTATTGTCCTCCAGCCTGTCGTCGTTGACGCCGAGGTAGAGCCGGCCGTTCCCGCGCACGCGGAATGGACCCATGTCGGTGCCGATGAAGAAGATGTCGCGTTCACCGATCCGCCCGATCAGCGCGCCGCTGTTTCGTTCCGGCAGCGGGCGGTTCGTATCCGGTTTCGAGTTGCGCGTACCGTCAGCGTCCACGCGCCTGTTGGGCGACCATGTGACCTGGCCGGTGGTCTGGAAATAAATCTCCTGGCCGTTGCGCAGTTCCACGCCCGTGTCGGTCCATGACTCCGTCGGGATGACCTGGACGTTCCGTTCGCGCATGCGGCGTGGCACGACCCTGTCGTCGTCCCGTGAATTTCGGTCGTCCGTGAACTCGATTCGATCGATTTCGTTTCGCGGCACGCGGACAATTCGGCGGCCGAAGCCGCTCCGTTCCTCGAATTCAATTTCACGCCCGAACACACCCAGCAGCTCGCCCGGGATCCTGCGTCCGTTGGTGAGGACAAGCGTGTCTGCCGTTGCCCCGATGCCGGCGGCCATGACCAAGAGGGAAATCGCCGCGATATGACGCTTCATATGAACCCTCCGTCCTCTGCGTGTGACGCGCGTCTCGCGCCGTCAAGGGGCTGGGCAAGCCTCATGCCGGTCGAGTTCGGGACTGTGCGGCTGTGAGAAACTACTCACCATCTCACGCATCGTCCTTATCTGGTGTATCGGAGTCACGCTGCTTCTCGGCAGCGCGTTCCGCCACGTCCCGTGGTCCTTCGTTGACACCGCGATCAATATGTCGGCGGCCAGCGACACACGGTCGTGGCGCGAGGTCGTCAGCGACGCTCTTACAAAAAGCGTTGAATATCGACCGTTTCTCGACGTCTTCACCAGGCTCGGGTACGAAGTCGCCGGCCTCAATCTCGGAACCTATCAGGCCCTCATCATCTGTGAGTTCGCGCTGATTCTTCTAGCGCTGGCGTTCATGTTCCGGCCGGTTGGGTGGCCCCGCGTGACCGCCGCGATTTTGGCGTTGAGCGTTGCCGTCGGTTTGCACACCTCCAGGATTCTTTTTCTATTCGTGCCGTTGAACGCGTACGCGACGTCGATGCTGGTCGTCCTCGCCAGTGCGCTGCTATTCATGACGCCGCGCCTGCGGGGGTACGAATGGGTATTGTTGCCGCTGACGCTTGCGGGACTGCTGTGGCTCGAGCTCGCGATTCTGATCGTTCCGCTGGCACTCGTCGCGGGGCTGATGAAGGCACCCGGCGCAACGTGGCGAAGCGCCGCCGCATCGGTTGGCGGCCTCGCGATTTACGTGATCGCCCGCTTGGGATTCGCTCCGAGCCTCGGGACAGGTTCGCCGGAAACCGGTTTCGGGTTTTCCAGTATCAGTCCGGCTGAGAGCGCCGCGCGGTTCGGGGACGCCCCGTGGCTGCTGTGGCTGTACAACGTCGGCTCAACGGTGCTCACAGTTCTCGCGTCGGAGCCGCGCGCCGGCAGGTTTCAATTCATCCGCGCTCTGATGCTCGACGACGTTCCAGTATGGATGTGGCTGCACGTCGTGTCGTCCGTCGTCACCACGGTTGTGGTCGCCGCGGGGCTGTTTATCATCCGCAGCCGCCCGCATCGTGATCACGTCATCGCCGCCTTCGGGTGCGTCCTGCTCGTGTGCGGCAGTGCGCTCGCCTTCCTCTATACTCGTGACCGCATCGGGCTGCCGGCGGGCATCGGGTATGCCATGCTCGTGTACGTGGCGGTGGGCGCCCTGCTCGAGCGCGTTCGGCGCGGCCGCTGGCAGCTCACCGTTGGAATGGTCGCGGTCCTCGGCATGTGCTGGTCTATCCGGAGCGCTGAAATGTTTGTCGCGCTCAGAGACACGGCCTGGGACTATCGCCAGGAATGGGACCGGCGCGAGGCGATAAGAGCGGCGGTCCAGAATCGGGTGGTTGGCCGGATGCGGCAATCTGCCGTCAGCCGGTCGCCTGCCGACGCCGAACGTGATCCACCATGGACTTATATCCTCTTCGAACGGCGGTTTTCACCGGCGGCCGAGGAGCCAGGACATTAAGCATATGACGCGACGATTTAGCATTGCAGTGACGTCGGTATTGTTTCTGGCGCTCGGCATCACCTCGAGCGCTCAGCGGGGAGGAGGCGCCCCCGCGGCACCTCCGCTGGTGCGCGAGAACGTTACCGAGAAGATTTCGGAACACGTGTACGTCATTCCGGACAACAGCGTCTCGATGGTTCCCAACATCGGGATCATCGTCGGCTCACGCGGAACCTTCGTCGTGGATACCGGCCTGGGTAGCCGCAACGGGCAGATCGTGACCAGAGAGATGCAGAAGGTCAGCAAGACGCCCGAGCTGTATCTCGGCACGACCCACTTCCACCCCGAACACGATCTGGGTGCCAACGGATTTCCGCCGAACACAAAAATGATCCGCTCTGAGGATCAGCAGAAGGAGATCGTAGAGCAGGGCATGGCGACCGCGGAACGGTTCCGCGGGTTCAGCCCGGCGAACGCAGAACTGCTCCAGGGCGCCGAGTTCCGGAAGGCCGACATCGCCTTCGACCGTGAGCACGTCGTCGACCTGGGCGGCGTTCGGGTGCGCGTTCTGGCGATGGGCTACAACCATACTCGCGGCGATACCGCGTTCTATGTCGAGCCCGACGGCGTCCTCTTTTCCGGTGACGTCGTGATGACCGCGCTTCCCAACGTGGGCAACGCGACGGTTCGCCAGTGGCTCGCCAGTATGAACGTTTTTGAAAAGCTGCAGCCAAAACGGATCGTGCCGAGCCACGGCCCCATGGGCGACGCCGGGCTGATCGCGACCTACAAAACGCTCTTGACGACCGTGTCGAGCCGCGCCACCGAACTGAAAAAGCAGGGACGAACACTGGAGGAGGCGACCGCGACTATCACCGGGGAATTGCAGGCCAAATATCCCAACGGCGGCGCGCGTCTGACGAATACGATTCGCGCGGCTTACAACGAGGCTCCATAGACGGTGTGGGTCAGCGCTCGCGCCTGACAGCCTCGGTCGGCCTCGTCCGTATGCCAGCTGATCGGTTCACCGCACAGCGGCATTAATCCTGAAGGCAATAAGCCACAGGAGGGTTTTCCCCATGTGGCGTGTAGTTACAAGCACATTTGCAGCTCTCACGCTCTTCTCGACGGTAGCCGCGGCTCAACAGCCGTGCACCAGCGACGCCAATCGTGTCGTCGCTGAGGTGTACCGGCACACACTCGAGCGAGGCGCTGACCAAGGCGCCCAGACTTGGGTGCGGCAGCTGGCGAACGGCCAGCTCAACGTCAAGGAGATCGTTCGCAGAGTTGCCAAGTCCCAGGAATACATGCAACGGTTCGGTCAGACCGAGCCCGGTGAAGGACAGCCGTACGAACGTGCCGTCTCCAGACTGTACCGTCATATCCTCGGCCGGCAGCCTGACGCGAACGGACTACGGAACTGGGCTCGTAGCGCCCAGCAGCGCGGTCTCCCGGCCGTAGTGGACGGGCTGATCGATTCGGCCGAGTACAACAATAACTTCGGCGAGTTCGAAGTCCCCGGGTCCGGTGGGGTGACGTATTGCGCAAACAACAACGGCGCAGGTCAGTCGTCGTCGGTCGAACCGCGGTTCCGCGGATTGGACGACAACGGTGATGGTGTCATCAGCCGTGCCGAGTGGAACGGAAATAACGTTTCGTTCAACAACCAGGACTCGAATGGCGACGGCGTGATCTCCGGTCAGGAGATGCGGGCAGAAGGGCGCCGTGCCGGACGTCGTGCAAACGGCTATGACTTCGACGCGCTGGACGTGAATAACAACAACCGCGTTGAGCGCCGCGAGTGGCAGGCACGTCTCGAGGAATTCAACCGGCTCAACACGAACGGTGACAACTTCCTGACCCGCGATGAGCTTGAGGGGGTCGAGACCGCTGGAACGTCGGGTCGTGCCATTGCCGTCGGCGGCGACCGGCAGTGGGTTGACACCGGCATTGACGTTCAGGCCGGCGACAACGTGGCAATCAACGCCAGTGGCCAGATTCGCGTGGCGCGGGATGGCGGTCTGATGACTGCGGCCGGCATTGACTCGGGCCGCACCGAGGGGGCTACGATTCCGAACGCAAGGGTCGGCGGTCTTGTTGCCCGCTTCGGCAACAGCCCGCCGGTATTCATCGGCGAGAGCCGGACGTTCCGGGCTCCTCGAGCGGGCCGTCTGTATCTCGGCGTGAACGATAACTTCTTCGACGACAACACCGGTCAGTTCAACGTGACGGTCGACGTCAACTAGCATCAACAACGACCAATGTCGAGGCGGGCACGGTGCCCGCCTCGATTTATGTACCGACTATAATTGGCTCCCTCCTGAATGAAGATTGCGCGACGGTTCGTCATCAGCGGGCGCGTCCAGGGTGTGGGCTTCCGCTGGTTCACGCAGGACACCGCCCGTCGTGCAGGTGCGATGGGCTGGGTGCGGAATCTTCCCGACGGCCGCGTCGAGGCCATCGTCGAAGGAGAATCTGATGTCGTGGCGAAAGTGGAGCAGGCGCTCCGCTCCGGCCCGCGCGGCGCGCGGGTCGAGAAGGTCGACGTCGACGACGAGGAAGTCGGTGGCTATCGCAACTTCACTATCGAGCGCTGAACCACGAAGGGCACGACGGAATCGAAGCGCACGAAGAGAGAGAAGACGACGCTCACGCATGGATCTCAAACAACATATTCGCCACGTGCCGGACTTTCCGAAGGCCGGTATTCTCTTCTACGACATCACGACGCTGCTTCGCGACCCGATCGGCTTCAAGACGACGGTCGATCTGCTGTCCGCGCCGTACCGAGGAGAGGGCATTCATGCCGTGGTTGGAATCGAGAGCCGCGGCTTCATCCTCGGCGCCGCGGTCGCGCAGCGGATCGGAGCTGGGTTCATCCCTATTCGTAAACCCGGCAAGCTGCCCGCCAAGGCGATCAAGGAAACTTACGATCTCGAATACGGCAAGGACGCGCTGGAAATCCATGAGGACGCCATCGGAACAGGGCAGCGTATCCTCATCGTTGACGACGTGCTCGCTACCGGAGGAACGGCCGCCGCGGCGGTACAGCTCGTTCGCAAGTTGGGTGGCGACTTGCACGGCCTGGCCTTCCTGATCGAGCTGCTGTTCCTGAACGGAAAGCAAAAGATCGGGATGGAAAAGGTCTATTCGGTCCTGCAGTACTGACCCATGCGCGCAGTTCCTGTGCAACCGTCATGATGCTAAGCCGGGCGCAGTCATAGCCCGCGGTTCCGTGCTGCGGAATGGGGGGCCGGCGCCGCAATTGTGGTCCCTTCGACCCGCCTTTCTTGGCCTTCGCCGACGCGTCGATATCGTCGTGAGCATCCGCCGCGACCGAGGCCCGATTACCCAAGATGGTGTGCCTTGTCGATCAGATCAATGACGAGGGATTCAGGCGTCTCCGTGAACGGACAGAGCGTTTGCAGGACTCGGACGGTGGGTTTGGTCCTGTCTCGCCGAGGTTTGCGGTTACATCAAACTCATTCGCTGGCCACGCCCGAGAAGTCCTGCATCGAGGTTTCCCAAATGGTGCCGTTGGACGTCCGACCCGACCGCCACGAGCGTGAGGGACTGGAGGCGACGTGCCCTCCGACTGATGTGTCGGTGGCGGCGACCGCTGCTTGGGCTGTGTCCGGGTTAGGGAATTGCCCGTGGGACTGGCGCGGCGAGCTTGACGCCGGGATCTCGCACGGTTGGTTGATACTCAGCATGAATAACCACACGTTGACGGCCGCCAGCGCGCCGACAACGAGGGCGGAACGGATGACCCATGGCTCGAAAAGATCCATCGGGAGTCTCCCCCTTGTTTCGTCGTTGTTCCTCGATCTTTCGGTCATTGCGGCCAGACGCAATAGAGGGGATGTTTCTGAGGCCCGGACCATGAGTCCGGTATTCGGGAGGAACGCGGGGCGGCGCCGGGAGTGACCAACTTGCTACAAACGGTGCAGGCGCGTGCGGAAGACAAAAAAACTGACTATCGCGAGACTTGCTGGTACAAGCAGAAGAACATTCGTGCGATCGCTGGATACGTATTCCACGGTTGCAGATACGAAGAATATCGCGGCGATCACAATCGAAAGATGAGCCATTTCTCGGTTAGTGAGCATATAGCAACCTACGTTTCACGTGTTGTGCCACTTAAGCGAACGCGCGCTTACCCAGACGTGCCGACGAAGGAGGATAAAGTCGCAGGATTTCGATGCGGTGACTGGCGAGTCCCGCGGTTGCAGCTCGTTACAACCGACCGTCCTCTTCGCAACGCGCAACCATTGGTAAACTAAGACGTTTCGGTTAGAACGTCCCCGTAGCTCAGATGGATAGAGCGCGCGCCTCCTAAGCGCGAGGCCGGCAGTTCAATTCTGCC
>WUUC01224502.1_pt1 | contig 13700 bp, 10 predicted proteins | sample 6278441 | NCBI WGS metagenome assembly WUUC01 (sample SAMN13675441, study PRJNA597444) | soil metagenome | isolation source: soil | place: USA: Washington | collected 2017-10
CGCTGGTCAAGTTCGGCTTTCGGTTCGCCGAGCGGGAGGACTGGGGACGGTTCCACCGGCTGCTCCGGACAGCCCTTGCGCTCAAGGGCGGCAGCGCGATCGCGGCCGGCCTCCTGATCGCCGCGCTGGCACCGCTCGCCGACCGGGTCTTCGGGACCGAGCTGACCGTGCCGCTGCTCGTGGCGGCGGTGCTGCCGTTTCTGTTCACCTTCGAGAGCACCGCCGCCGCGATGCTGATCCTCCGCGGCCGCTATGACGTCCGCGCCTGGCTCCTCGCGCTGTCGATGGCGGTCCGGCTCGTCGCGATCGTCGTCGCCGCTCCACACGGGGTCACGGCCACGGTCGTCGCGCTCGCGCTCGGACAGCTCGGGGCGACGATCGTCGTCGGCTCGGTCGGTCTCGCCGCGGTGCGGCGGTTCCCGCGGGCCGAGACGACTCCGCTCGCCGACGCGCGCGGCGAGATCGTCCGCTTCGTGCTCCAGTCGAGCGCGGGTACGGGGCTGGTCTCGCTGCGCGGCTGGCTTGCGCCGATCCTGCTCGGCGTCGTCAGCGACGTGCGCCAGGTCGGCTTGTTCCGCGCCGCCCAAGCGCCGCAGACGGGCTTCGCCGCGTTGAGCTCACCGGTGCGCCTGATCCTGCTGACCGAGCAGACGCGCGACTGGGAGCGCGGCCGCGAGGGCACGGTGCTCACCGGCGTCCGTCGCTACACGGTCGCAGCCGCGCTGCTGATGGTCGTTGCGGTGCCGGTGTTCTGGTGGTTGATGCCGGACCTCGTCCGGCTCGCGCTCGGCGAGGACTTCGTCCAGGCGGTCGACGCGGCTCGCCTGATCCTCGTGGCCGCGGCGATCCAGCTCGTCTTCGGCTGGACGAAGTCACTGCCCGTGACGATCGGGCGGCCGAACCTGCGGATCGTCGCCCACGCGATCGAGACCGCGGCGCTGGTCCCGCTCCTGATTCCGTTCGGCGCCGAGTGGGGGGCGACCGGCGCTGCCGCGGCGGTCGTCGTCTCGACCGCGGTCTTCGCTGCTGTGTGGACCGTGCTGATCCTGCGCGTGAGAGCCGCGCCGCTGCCGCCGCGCCCCGAGGCGCAGGCCGCGTGAACGTCCTGATCGTCTCGGGGATCTGGCCACCCGACGTGGGTGGGCCGGCGAGCCACGCTCCGGAGGCCGCGGAGCAGCTTCGGGCACGTGGACACACCGTCGAAGTCGTGACGACTGCCGACATGGCGCCCAGGCACGAGGCGTATCCCGTGCACTGGACGTCGCGGCGCTTACCGCGCGGCGTGCGCCACCTCCGCAGCGCGCTCGCGATCGTGCGCGCGGCGCGGCGCGCGGACGTCGCCTACGCCACCGGACTGCTCGTCCGCAGCTCGTTCGCGGGCGCACTGTCGCGCACGCCCTTCGTGCTGAAGCTCACCTCCGACCCGGCCTTCGAGCGCGCGCTCCGTTACGGCCTCACGAGCGCTGACCTCGACGAGTTCCAGAGCACCGCGGGCCTCCGTGTCCGGACCTTGCGCCGCACGAGCGACTTCGCCTTGCGGCGCGCAGCGCACCTCGTCGTCCCCAGCGAGTCCTTGCGGCAGCTCGCACTGACCTGGGGAGTGCGGCCCGAGCGGATCACGCTGCTTCCCAACCCCGTGTCGGCGCCCGAGCTCGGAACGCGAGACGAGCTGCGGCGGCGCCACGGCCTCGACGGCCCGACACTCGTTTTCGCGGGCCGGCTGGCGCCGCAGAAGCGGCTCGACGTCGCCCTCGATGCGCTAGCGCGCGCCGACGGGGTCACGCTGTTGATCGCGGGCGATGGACCGGACGAGGCCGAGCTGCGGAGGCACGCGGATGCGCTCGGGCTCGACGGCCGCGCTCGGTTCCTCGGTGCGCAGCCGCGCAGCGCCGTGTTCGAGCTGCTGCGGGCGGCCGACGCCGCGCTGCTCTCCTCGAGTTGGGAAAACTTCCCGCACATGGCCGTCGAGGCGCTCGCCGTCGGCACGCCCGTCGTCGCGACGGCGGTCGGGGGCGTGACCGAGATCGTGCGCGACGGGGAGAACGGCCTGCTCGTGCCGACGGGCGACGCCGAGGCGCTCGCGGCCGCGATCCGCCGTTACTTCGACGACGAGGCGCTTCGCTCGCGCCTGTGCGCGGCGGCTTCCTCGTCCGTCGACCGCTACGCGCCCGCCGCGATCTACGACCAGCTCGAGGGGATCCTCGAACGCGCGGCGTCGTGAAGGACCGGCTGCTGCTCGTGGGCAGGACCCGCTACCGGCTTCCGCTCGACGAGACGCTCCGGCTCAAGTTCGACGCGCTCGCGAGCGTGCTCGACGTGCGGGTGCTCGGCAGCGCCGCGAACGGAACTCCTCGGACCGGCGGGGTGTTCCGGCTCGTTCGGCCCTTTCCGGTGCGGGTGCTCGACGGCGCCGCCTTCCATGCGCTCCTGCCGATCCGGGTCGCGCGCGAGATCCGCCGCTTCCGACCAACGGTCGTGCTCGTCCAGGGCGCGCACGAAGCCGCGCTCGCATTGGCGGGCCGCCGGATCGCACGCAGTCGAGTGCCTGTCGTGCTCGACGTCCACGGCGACTGGCGGACGGCGACGCGCCTGTACGGCTCGACGGCGCGCCGTCTGCTGAACCCGGTGGCCGACCGCGCCGCCCGCTGGGCCGTCCGCCGCGTCGACGCCGTCCGCACCGTCTCGGACTTCACGACCCGCCTGGTCCGCGAGCTCGGCGTAGAGCCAGCTGCGACCTTCCCGGCTTTTATGGACCTCCAGCCGTTCCTCGTGACGCCACAACCGTTCCCCGAGCAGCCGCGGGCGCTGTTCGTCGGTGTGCTCGAGCTCTACAAGGGCCTCGACCTGCTCGCCGAGGCCTGGCCGTTGGTCGCACGCGAGGTCCCGGGTGCCGCGCTCCGTCTGATCGGCCGCGGGACGCGCGTCGACCTCGCGCGGCGGCTCGTCGATCGCGGTCCGAACGTCTCCTGGGACAGCGACCTCGCGCCCGAGGAGATCGCCGGCGAGCTCGACCGCTCCACCTGCCTCGTGCTCCCGTCGCGGCGTGAGGGGATGGGGCGCGTCGTCGTCGAGGCGTTTTGCCGTGGGCGCCCCGTCGTGGGCACGCGCGGCGGAGGGATCGAAGACCTCGTCGAGGACGGGCGGACCGGGCTGTTGATCCCGTCCGACGACGTGCCGGCGCTCGTCACCGCCCTCGTGCAGGTCCTCAGCGATCGCCCTCTCGCCGAGAAACTCGGGCTGGCAGGGCGTGCGGGGTCGGAACGGTGGTATGCGACGCCGGAACAGTTCGCCGAACGCGTCCGCGATCTCGTCGCGTCCCTAGACTGACCACGGTGGGAGCCGAGCGGACGAAACGCCTGCTCAAACACGGCGTCTACCGAACGCTCGGCGAGACGGTCGCGACCGTCGCTGCGCAGAACGGCGCGAACGGCGCGAACGACGCGCTGCTGCGTGTGCTCCTCTACCACAAGGTCAACGACGGGCCGACCGCACCGCTGACCGTGTCCGTCTCGTTGTTCGACGAGCAGCTGAGCAGGCTTCGCGAGCTTCAGTACAACGTCGTCGATCTCGACACGGTCCTTGCGCACTACCGAGACGGTCGCCCGCTGCCGAGCTGCCCGGTACTGATCACGTTCGACGACGGCTACAGGGACAACCTCGACAACGCGGCGCCGGTACTCGAGCGCCACGGCTTTCCGTCCGTGAGCTTCGTCCCGATCGCGTACCTCGACGGACCGCAGCCGCTGCCGCACGAGCGGCGGTTCGCGCTTCACGGCCGTCAGAACGAGACCCTCGACTGGGGTGCGCTCGCCGAGCTCGAGGCAGCCGGGATGCGTGTCGAGTCGCACGGGATCAGTCACAGCCCGTTCCCGAGGCTCACCAACGACGAGGCGGCGCGTGAGCTTGCCGTCTCGAAGCAGCTGCTCGAGGAGCGTCTGGGGCGGCCGGTGCGCGCGTTCGCGTACGTGAAGGGCGCGGTTGGCCGCCGTCATCTTCCGTTGGTCGCGCAGGCGGGGTACGAGCTCGCCTTCACGTCCACGCCGGGCCTCAACCCACCCGACGCCGATCGGCTTCGCCTGCATCGCTACAACGTCGAGCCGTACGCTATGCGCACGTTCGAGCTCGTCCTGACGGGCGCGTGCGACCTGATGGCGCTCAAGGACACGGTTGCCGGTACGTACGCGCGGCGCGCGCTGAACGCCGCGCTCGGCACGTCGTCGAAGTGACGGAGCCGCGGACTGCGGCTTACGAGCCCGAGCGGCTCGACGCGATCCTCGCGCTGATGAAGAAGGTCTACGGCGAGGCGCCGCCGCGCGAGGAGTTCACGTGGTGGTTCGACGGCAACCCGACGGGACCTCGCACGGTCGTGCTCGCGGAGGCGGACGACCGGCTGGCCGGCGTGCTCGGCGCGAGCTTCTACCGCACGGTCGTCGAGGGTGAAGAGACACTCGTGACACTGCCGCTGTGGGCGGCGACCGACCCGGACTTCCGCGGGCGCGGGATCTTCCAGCGGTTGAACGCCGAGATCGAGCGAGCGGCCCGTGCCGCCGGGGCCGCGCTCGAGCTCGGCTTCACGAACCGGATGGCCGGCCCGATCTACGTCTCGAAGCTCGGCTGGCTCGACGTGCACCGCCTCCGCGTCTGGGCGCGTCCCCTCGCGCCGCTTCCGGGGTCAGACCCTGGAACAGAACCGCAACGATTCACCAACAGAGACGAAGAGGCATATCGACGCATCGCGCCCACCCTCGGGGGTCACTTCGTCCGCGACGTTCCCTACCTGAACTGGCGCTACGCCGACGCCCCACGTGGGTACCGGATCGTCCGGTCCGCGAACGGCTACGCCGTCGTCGGGCGGAAGCGCCTGCGCGGCACGCTCGTCGCGTACGTCGCCGACCTGGTCGCGCCCACGGTTCGCGAGACGCTGTCCCTGCTGCGGCGCTGCGCCCGGGTCTCGCGCGGATCGCGCCTGCTGCTCGCGCTCCCGAACGTGCACCGAGCCGCGTTCGCTGCGTTCGGCTTCGTGCCGACGCCGATGACGATCCGGCTGATCGGCCACGGGCTCGATCGCGAAGTGCCGCTCGGTCGGAACGCGTGGCGCTTCACGCTCGGCGACACGGACTTCTTCTAAGGTGCCGCTCCCGGCACCGCCCTCCGCGTCCCTGGCGCGCTGGCAGACGGCGCGATGCGGCGTCCTCAGTCGCGCCCATACCTTTTCGGTATGAGCGCTCCCTGCGTCCTTGCCTCGCTTGCTGCCAGCACCCCAGGAACGCAGCAACGGCACCGGAAGCGGCACTAGTGCAGTCGCTTGTCTTCGTCACGCAGACGGTCGACCCGGCGCACCCCGCGCTCGCGGCCACGATCCCGAAGATCGCTGCGCTCGCCGAGCGCGTCGACCGCGTGACGGTCCTCTCCGCGGGCGCGGTTCCCGGGACGCTGCCAGCGAACTGTCGCGTGCGGGTCTTCGGTGCGACCACGAAAGCCGGGCGCGGCCTGCGCTTCGGACGAGCGCTCGCGGCCGAGCTCGTGCGCTCGCGCCCCCTCGGCGTGCTCGCACACATGTGCCCGATCTACGCCGTCCTCGCCGCTCCGCTCGCGCGTCCGCTCGGCGTGCCGGTGCTGCTTTGGTACACGCACTGGCACGCCAGCCCGACGCTCAAGGTCGCCGCGCGCGTGTCCAACACGATCCTCAGCGTCGATCGCCGTTCCGTTCCGCTTGCCGACGCGAGCGTGCGAGCGATCGGCCACGGGATCGACCTCCGCGAGTTCCAGTGTCGCCGCGCCGGCGACGGCGGCGTGGAGCTGCGGCTGTTGGCCCTCGGACGCTACTCGCCTGCGAAAGGACTCGACGTCGTGCTGCGCGCGCTCCGCCGAGCGCTCGACACGGGCCTCGACGTGCGATTCGTCGCGCACGGGCCGACGCTGTCCGAGCTCGAACGCGCTCATCGCGACGAGCTCGAACGGCTCGTACACGAGCTCCGTCTCGACGACCGCGTTCGGCTCGAGGGTCCCGTCCCGCGTGCGGACGTGCCCGAGCTGCTCGCCGCCAGCGACGCGCTCGTCAACAACATGCGCGCCGGAGCGCCCGACAAGGTCGTCTACGAGGCGGCGGCCTCTTGCGTGCCGGTGCTCGCCTCCAATCCGGTCTTCGACCGGTTGCTCCCGGATGAGCTCCGGTTCGACCGCGAGCAGCCGGCGTCGTTGGCCGAGCGCCTCTCCTCATTCGCGACGCTCGCACCCACGGAGCGCGCCGACCTCGGCAGCACGTTGCGCGAACGGGTCGTCCGCGAGCACTCCGTCGAGCACTGGGCCGAGGGCGTGTTAGCCGCGCTTTAGTGCCAACGCGCGTTCGTACACCTCGAGCGTCGCCGAGGTCATCCGCTCGACCGAGAACTCGCTGCGGGCTCGCTCCCGGCCGGCCTCACCGAGTCGCGCCGCGAGCGCGGCATCTTCGAGCAACCGCCCGAGAGCGCGCGCGAGCGCGGAGACATCGTCGGGTGGCACGAGCACGCCCGTCTCGCCGTCGGCGACGATCTCGGGGATCGAGCTCACCGAGCTCGCCACGACCGGCTTCCGGGCCAGCATCGCCTCGAGCAGGGCCAGCCCGAACCCCTCCCAGCGCGCGGGATGGACGACGACCTCGGCCCGCCGTAGCCAGGCGCCGACGTCGCCCACGCGGCCGGGGAGGAGCAGCCGGTCGGAGACTCCCAGGTCGCGCGCGAGCGCCTCGAGCGGGGCGCGGTCGGGCCCCTCGCCGAGGACGGCCAGGCGAACGTCGGCGGGAAGATCGGGCAGTGCCCGCACCGCGACGTCGAGCCCCTTCTGCTCGACGAGCCGGGCGACGGCGACGAGCAGGCGGCCCTCCGCCGGGGGGTCGAGGCCCGCGCCCCACGCCTCGGGCGGCGCGTCGAGCCCGTAGTGCACGACCTCGACCTTGCTCGAAGGCAAGCCAACCCGCTCGACGACGAACCGCGCGAGCGAATGCGTGATCGCGATCAAGCGCTGAGCTCGGCGTGTGACCGCGCGCTCGACGAAGCGGAAGACGCCGGTGCGGAAAGGGTCGTCGTTGTGCTTCGTCGACACCAACGCCCACTGGGCTCCGAGCGACGCGAGCGCCCCGTAGCCGTCCGCGTGCACGAGGTGGGTGTGCACGAGGTCCGGTCGCAGCCGCGCGAGGGTGCGCCTGAGCCGGCGCGCGAGCGCCGGGTCGAGGTCACGCGGACACGCGACGTGCTCCGTCGGAACCGTGAGGCGCGCGTAGAAGGGCTCGGGATCCCACGCCGGGTCGTCGAGGCCGACGAAGGTCACGTCGACGCCATGCGCCGCGAGCGCGGGTAGCAGCGCGAGCAGGTGCCGTTCCGAGCCGCCGATTCCGCGCATGCGGTGAACATGCACGACCCTCACCTCGAGAACCGCCGAGCCAGCGCGAGGAGCGCGGCTGCCGCCGGCACCGCGAGCAGGAAGTCCCATGGAACGCGGTACCGGGTCTGACCGACGAAGAGCATCGCGATCAGCGTCTGGTACGCGAGCAGCGCGAGCGCGAGCACGGCGAAATGGCGCGGCACGCGCGTCAACCCGTAGAGCGCGAGCGCGAGGAGAGGGACCATGAAGAGCGGCTCGGCCACGTCGCGTCCAAGGTCGAGCAGCGTCCCACGACCGGGACGCCCTTCCGTGCGGGGCACGTTCGGCTGCCAGAGCAGGCGCGCACCGTAGACGGCCAACTGCGCCTTCTCGCCCGGCTGCTCGCGCATGAACTCGAGTGCGAGCCGACGATAGAAGCGCATCTGAGCGCACTCGTCGACGCGGACGATTCGCCCGGTCTGCCGGTAGAGCACGCCGGCCTCGTACGCGCCGAGCTGCGCGCCCGGGATGCCGGGCACGTCGTCGATCCAGCCGCCCCCTCGCAGCGTCTCCAGCGTGTTCACGTTGTTCGCCTTCCAGAGAGCGCGCGCATCGGTCGTGATCGCGGCGCAGCCGACATTTGCCTCGTTTCGCGCCACCCATGGCACGACGACGAGCGCAGCGACGCCCAGCGCGATCGCCGGCTCCCACGTCCAGGCGCGCCTGCGCCAGAGGACGTATGCGCCGAGCAGGAACGGGAGGAGCAGCGTGCGGACATTGCCGAGGATCATCAGGCCGAGCACCCCGCCGAGAAGCACCCCCCACCACACGCCGCCGCGTTCGGCGATCACCAGCGTGAGCAGGACGGCGGCGACGGCGAGCGCGTGGTCGAGGATCTCGCGGTTCATGTGCACGTCGTGCCAGACGAGGTACGGGTGCAGCGTCGTCAGGAGCGCGGCCACGAGCCCGACCCGCCCATCGAGCAGCCGGCGGCCCAGCTCGTAGACGAGCAGCGCCGTTCCGACGGCCACGGCGACATGCGCGAGCCCCACCACGAGCCAGTGCCGGTCGAAGACCCAGTAGAGCGGGACCAGGAAGAACCCGTACAGCGGTTGGGTGTACGCCGACGGGATCTCCGGGATGAACCCGTACGTCCCGCTCTCGAGGAACGTCAGCGCGAGATCGTCGCCTTTGTCGACGAAGGCGGAGGTGATGTCGTCGCGTTCGACGAGCAGGGCCGCGAGCCGGGGGAGCGCGGCCGCTGCGGCGAGCAACGTGTAGGCGCGGCGCCGCGTCACACGTCCACGTGCGCGCGCAGCCAGAGCTCGAGCATGAGCAGACCCCACAGGCGGTGCGCGTGATCGACGCCGCCGCGGTGCTCCGCGAGCAGCCGCTCGACCGAGTCGATACGGAAGAGGCCGCGCTCGCGGGCGGTGCGGTCGAGCAGCGCGTCGGCTGCGAGCTCGCGCAGCTCGCCGCGGAACCAACGTCCGAGCGGGACCCCGAAACCGGTCTTGTCGCGCCTCGTGACCTCAGGCGGGAGCACGACGTCGAACGCTCGCCGCAGGGCCAGCTTGCCGCGCCGCCCACGCTGCTTGAGCCGGTCGGGCAGGGCAAGACCGAGCTCGAGCACTTCGCGGTCGAGCAGCGGCGACCGTAACTCGAGCGAGTGCGCCATCGAGGCGAGGTCGGCCTTCACGAGCAGGTCGTCGGCGAGGTACGTCTCGGCGTCGAGCAGTTGGAGACCCGCCAACCCGGGGACGCGCGGCTGGCCGAGGAGCGCGGCGGCCGAAGCCGGGGCGATGTCCGCGCTCGCGAGCGCCCGCCGCGTCGCGGCCGGGAAGAGCTCCATCAGCCCGCCGTAGCGTTCGGCTGCGGGGGCCGCGGCCGTCTCGAGGAAGCGCGCCGCGCGGAACGCGCTCGAACGCGGCTCGCGCCGCGCGGCCGGCAGCCTCCGCAGGGCGCGGGCGCCGACCCGTGCGAGTGGCGGCACGAGGCCCGCCGCTCGCGCGAGCCGGTGTGCCGCGTAGCGCTCGTACCCGGCGAACGACTCGTCCCCTCCGTCGCCCGTCAGCGCGACCGTCACGTGACGACGCGCTTGCTCGCAGACGAGGAACGTCGGGAGCGCGGCCTCGTCGCCGAGCGGCTCGCCCAACGCGCGCGCCAGCCGCTCTACGGCGTCGGCAGGCTCCGCGTCGACGAGGAGCTCCTCGTGCTCGGTGCCGTAGCGCGTCGCGACGATGCGGGCGTACTCGCGCTCGTCGTAGAGCCGGTCGGGAAAGCCGACGGTGTACGTGCGCACCGGCCTTGCGGACGCTTCGGCCATCAGTGCGGTGACGACACTCGAGTCGATTCCGCCTGAGAGGAGCACCCCGAGCGGAACGTCCGCGGCCAGGCGCCGCCGGACCGCGGCACCGACCGTCGCGCGTACTCGCTCGAGCCACTCCTCGTCGGAGACGCCCTGCTCGGGACGCGCCTCGGCACGCCAGTAGCGAAGCGCCCGCTCGCTCCCCTGCTCGACCACGAGCGCGTGCGCCGGTGGCACCTTGCGGACCGCGCGCAGGATCGTCCGCGGCCCGGGGACATAGCCGAGCGCGAGGTAGGCGTCGAGCGCCTCGAGATCGAGCCCGCGCGGGAGGTCGTCGAGCCGGAGCAGCGCCTGGAGCTCGGACGCGAACGCGAGCGTCCCGTCCGGCAGCCGCGTCCAGAGCAGCGGTTTCTTGCCCACGCGGTCGCGCGCGAGGACGAGCAGTTCGCGCCGGCGATCCCAGAGCGCGATCGCGAACATCCCGTCGAGGCGGCGCACGAAGTCGATCCCGTGCTCCTCGTAGAGGTGCGGCAGGACGGGCGTGTCGCCTGTGCCGCGGACGGCATGCCCGCGCGCCGCGAGCCGCTCGCGCAGCTCGGGGAAGTTGTACAGCTCGCCGTTGAAGACGGCGACGACCTCGCCGTCCTCGCTCTCGACGGGCTGCCAGCCTGTCTCCAGATCGAGGACGCGCAGGCGTTGGTGACCGAGGATGCAAGTGCCGTAGGCGTCGGTGGAGCCGTCGTCCGGGCCGCGGTGGACGAGCGCCGCGCGCATCGCGTCCACATCGCCGCGCCGATCGCGTCCCGTTTGCGTTACGACTCCGCAGATGCCGCACATGGCCCGGTCAGCGTAGTGATGCCGGTCTCGTGGCAGCGCGCTCTGGCGGCGCTGGTCGCCGTGCGGATCGCGATCCCGCTTGCCGCGCTCGCGGCGTCGGGTCATCAGCTTCCCGGGCAGCCGCGTTACGACTTCGTGCCGCTGACCGGCGACGCGACAGGCTTCTACGCCGCCGCCCGGGAGTTCCTCGCGGCGTGGGAACGATTGCCCGTTGCCCTTGTCGCGGCGCTCGCCCTTCTCACGGTCGCGGGCTCCGCCGCCGTCGTAGTCGTCTGGCGCAGGCGCGTCGACCTACGTCCGTGGCTCGTGGCGGGCTTCGTCGCCGGCTTCGGGCTCGTCGTCACGGTGGCCGTCACGCAGATGAACGAGAGCGGCGCGGCCGTCTTCGGCTGGCCCCTCGTCTGGAGCCTGCCGATGCTGCCGTATCGTGCGCTCGGGTTTCCGCTCGACCCGGAGATCGCGTTCGGCTTCGGGCTGCCACTCTCGCTGGCCGCGAACGCCGTCACCGTCGTTGCGACCGCGTACGTCGGCCTCTACGCGACCGGGCGGCGCGCGGTCGGCCTCGCGGCCGCGGCTCTCTATGCGCTGTGGCCGCTGCTGACGGGAACGCTGGTGGGCGAGCGGGCGTGGGAGAACGGGACGTGGACGGTCGACGTCGGCCTCGCGCTCTACACGGAGCCACTCTCGACCGCGCTGACGACGGTGGCGCTCGCTCTGGCGCTGTCGCCACGCGTGACGGACCTGCGCCTCGCGGTCGCGGGAGCCGCGCTCAGCCTCGGGACCCTCGTCAAGCTCTCGAACGGACTTCTCGTCGCCGCGGTGCTCGTGCTGTTGGTCGTGTGGCGCCGGCGCCCATGGGCGTTCGCGGCCGGCGCCGTCAGCCTCGCGCCTGTCGCGTTGACGTACTGGCCGCTCGGGTACCGGGCGGGGGAGGAGGACACGCTCTTGCCGCCCGACCCGTTCGCCGCGTCGTACGTCGACGACAGTTGGCGCGATTCGCTGTTGTTCGGACCGCGGCTCCTCGTCCTGCTCGTCCCGTTGGCGGTGCTCGGCGCGGCCACGATCGCGAAGCGCCCGCGGCTCGCACTCGCCACGTGGATCCTGCTGCCGGCCGCCGTCTACAGCTTCTACCGCGTCACGGTCGAGCACCCGCGTTTCCTGTTCGGAGCGCTCCCCGCGGCCTTCGTCCTCTGGGCCGCCGGCGCCTCAGCGCTCAGTCGGGCGCTCGCGCGCTGAAGACGATCAGATTCGCGAGCAGCCGCGGATGCATCCTCACGAAGCGTCCGGCCACGAAGCGCAACTCGACGTCGCTGAAGGCGCGCAGGAGCTCCCGCAGGTCCGAGGGCGAGAAGATTTGTAGATGCGTCGGGTCCTGCTCGGGCGGCCTGCCGAGCAGGAACGCGATCCGGTTCTTGAGCCGGTAGCCGTTCGGCACCGAGCCGGCGAGTGTCCCGCCCGGCTTCAGCACGCGCCGGGCCTCGGCGACGACCGCCTCGGGGTCGCGGAGGTGCTCGAAGAGCTCGCCGGCGACGACGACGTCGAAGCTGTCGTCCGCGAACTCGAGCGGCTGCTCGACGTCGGCCCAGTGCGTCTCGATGCCGAGCTTCGCCGCCTCGGCGAGCGCCTCGCGGTCGACGTCCACGCCGACGACCTCGTTGCCTTCCAGGTACGCCCGCGCGAGCGCACCGTACCGGCAGCCGAGGTCGAGCACGCGCCGTCCGGGCCCGCCGACGAGCTTCGCGAAGATCGCGGGACGCAGGTCCGCCGCGAACACGAAGTCGCGGGAGCGGTACGCGCGGTGGTGCTCTCGGTAACGCTGCTCGAGGCGGTCGATGGAGGCGAGTCTATGCGGGGCTAGAATCGTCCTTCGTGACCACCACGGCGGACCCTGAGGTGCCGCCGGAGCAGGAGAGCACTCCCGTCGCGGCCGACGTCCGCGCGACGCGAACCACGATCCTCGCCCGCCCACCGCTCCGCGCGCTGCTGCGACGACTCGCCTCGATCGCGGCCCTGTTGACGATCGACGTCTGCGGGCTCGCCCTCGGGCTTTACCTCGCGCTCGTCCTCCGCTGGCTCTACTACGAGCACGCGCTCCCGCTCTGGGGAATTCCCTGGGAGGCCGAGGAGCAGTGGCTGCCGTTCCTGTCGCTGATCACGATCCTCGTCTTCTGGCAGGCCGGCCTGTACGCCGAGCGCGAGCAGCGGGCCGGGGTCGGCCGCGTCGTCTCGTCGCTCGTGCTGGTCGCCGTCCTGACGATCGTCTTCGCGTGGGGCGTCGACCACCAGTTCGGCACGTACGGCCTGGCGCCGACCGCAGTCGTCGCATGCGCCGCGATCATCAGCGTGCTGCGCGCCAGCTACGAGCGCGTCACGCGCGACGTCATGCACCTGCTCGGGGTTCGCCGACGCGCCGTCCTGGTCGCGGACGGCGAGCACATCGGCCACCTGCTGAGGACGCTCGGCCCCGCGCGCGGCGGGATCGACTACACGTTCGTCGGCGCGATCGCGCCGGCGCGCGACGGGATCCCGCTGCCGCGGCTCGGGTCGCTCGGCGACCTCCCGCGTGTGCTCGCCGCGGAGCCGATCGACGAGCTGATCGTCAACGGCGGCGACGTCACGGACGAGCAGCTCGTCGAGCTCGTCGAGCACGCGCACCAGCGAGGGGTGCAGGTGCGCGTCGCGCCGACGACGGCCGAGATCCTCACGCAGCGTGCCGAGTACATCCCCGGCCAGGCAGTGCCGCTGTTCGAGCTCCGCCCGCCGGTCTTCGCCGGCGTCGACTGGGCGACCAAGCGCGTGTTCGACCTCGTCGTCTCGACGCTCGTCGTGCTGGTCGGGCTGCCGCTCTGGCTCCTGATCGCCGCCGCGATCAAGCTCGACTCGCGTGGGCCGGTCTTCTATCGCGACCGCCGCATCGGCCTCAGCGAGCGCGAGTTCGGGATGATCAAGTTCCGGACGATGCTCGCCGGTGCGGAGCAGCTCCAGGCGGAGCTGGAGCCGCGCAACGAGGCGTCGGGAGCGCTCTTCAAGATGCGCGCCGACCCGCGCGTCACGCGTGTCGGCGCGTTGCTGCGCCGACTCTCGCTCGACGAGGTGCCGCAGGTCCTGAACGTGATCCGCGGCGAGATGAGCCTCGTCGGGCCGCGTCCGCTGCCCGTTCGTGACTACGACAAGCTCGAGCCGTGGCACCGCAAGCGCTACCTCGTCCTGCCGGGGA
>WUUC01233176.1_pt1 | contig 13695 bp, 13 predicted proteins | sample 6278441 | NCBI WGS metagenome assembly WUUC01 (sample SAMN13675441, study PRJNA597444) | soil metagenome | isolation source: soil | place: USA: Washington | collected 2017-10
ACGGATGGTGCGATGGGCCACCTCGGACGGATCACCTCGGTGGCGGACCTGCCACCCGAGAGGACGCTGGCCTCGTATATCAGGAAGGCCGCCAGGTTGAATGACGAGGGGGTAAAGGTCGCACGCAGCGCGCGGCCACCGAAGCCGGAGCTGCCCGTGCCGGACGATCTCACAAGGGCCCTGAAGAAGAACAAGAGGGCGCTCACGACGTTCGAGGCGTTTCCACCCAGTCACAAGCGCGCGTACGTCGAGTGGATTGTGGAAGCCAGGAGCGACCAGACACGCAAGCGCCGGCTCGACACGGCCATCGAATGGATCGCGGAAGGCAAGCCGCGGAACTGGAAATACGCACGGTAGGTCAGCGCAACGGCGGCGTGCTTGCGGGCGGCCGCCGATGCCGCGTCGCCTGCTCGTACCCGTAGGCGAGCGCAATGAGCTTCGCCTCGCTCCACGCGCGACCGTAAAACGTGATACCTGCCGGCAGTTGTCCGTCACGCGTGTACCCCATGGGCACCTGAATCGCCGGCCAGCCCGTCGTCGGCGAGAAGAACTGGCTGTTGTCGCCGTGCGGGGTGTTGAGATCTCCAATGAGTCGCGGCGGGTTGCTCCAGGTCGGGTAGACGAACGCATCCAGCTTCAGCGTATCCATCGTCTTCAGCACCGCGGCGCGGACACGGTCGCGGTACTCCGTTTCGCTTCGACACGATGGCGACTCCGGACCGTTCTCGGGGCCTTCCTGTGCTCGCTCCAGCCGCAGCTGTACGGAGGGATGGAACCTGCGTGACTTGATTACCTGCTCGAGGCTGTGCATCGGGATGTCCGGCTCATGGCTCGCGAACCACCGGTTGATGTCGTACTTGAAGCCGCCGCAGGCTGGCATGTTCTCGGGGCGGCGGATCTGCTCGAGGCTCTCGACGGTTGCGGGATCCACGATGTGGGCGCCGGCCCGGCGAAGGTCGGCAACCGCGATTTTGAATACCTCCAGGATTTCCCTGTCCGTCGTGTCGCGCTCATACGCCTGGCGCAGGACGCCAATCCGCGCGTCCCGCAAGCCGTCCCGTCTCAGTGCGGCCGCGTAATCCTCTCGCGGGCGGCCACGACTTGCCGACGTAGCCGGATCGGCAGGGTCGTCCCCCACGATCACCTGGAACACCGCCACCGCATCTTCGAGCGTGCGAGCCATCGGGCCGGCAATGTCCGCCAGCAGGTTCAGCGGCACGACGCCCGCGCGACTGGTGAGGCCCATGGTGGAACGAATGCCGGCAAGCGCCTGGTGCGACGAAGGTCCCCGGATCGAGTTGCCCGTGTCCGATCCAAGACCCACGAGGCCAAAGCTGGCCGACACCGCGGCCGCGGTGCCGCCGCTCGACCCGGCGGTCACGCGGTTCAACGCGTATGGATTGCGCGTGTAGCCAGGCAGGATGGACCCGACGGTCTCGTACGGGCTGAATGCCCACTCGGCCATGTTCGACTTCGCGAGCACGATGGCGCCCGCCTCCTTGATTCGCTTGACCTGGAAGGCATCTCTGTCCGGCTCGAACCCCTCGAGCGCGAGCGATCCGGCCGCGGTCTGCAGCCCGATCGTTTCGAAGTTGTCCTTCACGACTGTCGGAACGCAGTGCAGCGGCCCGACGAGCCCGCCTCGCGCGAAGCGGCGATCGAGATCGTCGGCGGCCGCGCGCGCCTCGTCGTTGACCAGGACGATCGCGTTGAGGGCTGGACCGGCCTTGTCGTACGCCTCGATGCGCCGCAGGTAGGTGTCCACCAGCCGGCGGCACGTCACCTGACCGGACGTCATCGCCGCGTGCACCTGCGCGATGGTGGTCTCTTCAACCCGAAACGGATCCTGGGCGCGCGGCAGCGCGGGGGCAAGCAGCAGCGTCAGGGCGGCGCAGAGCAGCAGACGGGTCATGGCGGTGAATGTTACGATGCGAACGCTGAATGTCGTACCACTCGGTCCATCTGATCCAGGACCCGGCCCGTGACGTGGTCTGGCAGGTGATCGCCGCTCACCTCGCGCATTGGATCCCGCCGCAGGCACACGTGCTCGAAGTTGGCGCTGGATATTGTGCGTGGATCAACGCCGTACGGGCCGCCCGGCGCGTGGCGACGGACATCTGGCCCGACGTGGTGCAACATGCCGCGCCGGGCGTCGACGCGCAGGTGCTCGACGTGACGACATGCCTTCCGTCGCTCGGCGCCGGCGCCTTCGACGTGGTGCTCGCGTCCAACGTGCTGGAGCATTTTGCCCCCGACACCGCGGCGAAGGTCGTGCGCGACCTGTTCGATGTGTTGCGCCCGGGAGGCCGGTTGCTGGTGATCCAGCCGAACTTTCGGTACGCGGCGGCCACTTACTTCGACGACTACACCCATCGCGCCATTTTTACCGACGTGTCGTTGCCTGCGCTGCTCCGCGCGCACGGGTTCGCCATCGACGAGGTGCGCGGGCGCTTCCTGCCGTACTCGCTGCGGGACTCGCGCCTGCCGATTCGCCCGTGGCTCGTGCGCGCCTACCTGCGGTCGCCAATCAAGCCGATGGCCGGGCAAATGCTGGTCGTGGCTCGCAAGGGTTGATCGTGTACGGCTCGAAGACCGTCACCATCGTCCTTCCCGCGTACAACGAAGAGAAGTACATCCGCTCCGCGGTGGATGACTTCTTCAGCACGGGCATGGTGGACGAGGTGATTGTCGTCGACAACAACTCGCGCGACCGCACGGCGGAAGAGGCGCGGCAGACCCGCGCGCGGCTCGTCACCGAGACCGCGCAAGGGTACGGTCATGCGCTGCGGCGGGGACTCCGCGAGGCGACGGGCGACCTGGTCATCATGGCGGAACCCGATGGCACGTTCATCGGACGGGATGTGGTGAAGCTGCTCGCCTACGCCGAAGATTTCGACATGGTGTGCGGCACGCGGACGACACGTGAGCTGATCTGGGAACAGGCGAACATGGGATGGTTCCTGCGGGTGGGGAACTGGACTGTCGCCAAGATGATCCAGGTCCTCTATGACGGGCCGTCGCTGAGCGACTGCGGCTGCACGCTGCGGCTGACGAGCCGCGAGGCGCTGGCCCGGATCGAGGAGGACTTGACCGTTGGCGGGTCGCACTTCCTGCCCCAAATGGTGATCGCCGGCCTCAAGCGCGGCCTCAGCATCATCGAAGTGCCGGTGAATTACCGCGGGCGGGTCGGGGACTCGAAGATTACGGGCACCCTGAAGGGCACGTTGCGCACGGGCTTCCGGATGATTGCATTGATCGTCGGGTCGCGCTTCCGATGACCCGCTCTGCACTGATTGTCCTTCTCGCCGCGATCCTCCCTTACGCGCGTTCCATCGACAACTACTTCGTGCAGGATGACTTCGGGGTGGTCTGGCTGCTGGCGCAGAAGCCGTGGTCCTACTTTCCACGCTGGTTCGTTTCCACGTGGATGGACGACATCTGGGGCTACACGCCGGACGAGATCCGGCCGTTTCCCGCGGTGACTTATCAGATCGCCGCGGCGTTGAGCCCCGGATCGCCCGTCGCGGATCACGTGATGAACATCGGCCTCCACGCCGCAAACGGCGTCCTGGTCCTGCTGCTGGCACACCACGTCGCGCGCCTGCCGTGGGCGGCCGCCACGTTCGCGGCCGTGGTATTCGCGGTAATGCCGATGCACGCCGAGACCGTGGCGTGGGTCACCGGGCGCGTCGATTCGCTGCCCGCTCTCTTTTATCTCTCCTCGTTCATCGCCTACGCCCGGTGGCGGGCCGGGCCCGGCGACCGGCGTCTGTACTGGGTGCCGGTGGCGATCTTCTTCCTCGCGCTCTTTTCGAAGCAGAACGCGATCACGCTGGCGCCCGCCCTCATGTTGTTCGACCTGCTCGTCGAGCGGCGGCCGGTCAGTCTGTCATGGACGTGGGTCCGTCCATACGTGCCGTTTGTCTTGCTGACGCTCGGCTACTTCGCGCTGCGATACGAGCTCTTCGGAGAAGTCGCGCGCGAGAGTCAGCTGACCCGAGCGAACATGTCGTATTTCTCGGAGCTCGTGGCTCGCCACGCACGACGGACCGTCTTCGGTCACGTCGATATCGGTTCGGTATGGCAGTGGGCGCTCGCGGCGTCCGTGCTCACGGTTGTGGTCGTGCGGGCGCCGCGCGTGGCAACCTACTTTGTGTGCTGGTGGGTGATTGGCGTCGCACCAGTCCTTGTGGCGGCGTACGAATCTCCACGTCACGTATATCTCGCCTCCGTTGGGTGGGCGGTGCTCCTGGGGCTGGCGTTCAACCTCGTTGCCCAGGGGCGGCGCGGGAGGCACATGGCGGCGATCGGCGCGGCTGCGCTCGTCCTTGGCGCGTATTCCTTTCAGCTCGTTCTCGTCGTCCAGGATTGGGAACGACGGTCGTTCGTCTCCGCGCGGGCCGTCGCTGACCTCGAACGGGAAGCGCTCGCTGCGGCGCCAGGCACGCTCGTGATCGCCGGCGCGCCCGTGAGCAGCTGGGAATGGGCGGCGCCGTTCGTTCTCAAGCCGCCGTTCGTTGGCGAGGATCTCGGGTCGCGCATCACGCTGATCACCCCGTGGCTGATTGACTGCTGCCGGGCGCAGTGGGAGGGAGACACACGGGCGCGGCTGCGTGAATGGATCGCACGCGGCGCCTTGAAGCCGGTTGTCGCGCTGCGCTGGAACGAGGCCGGGCAGCGCTTTCGAATGTCGTCGAACGAGGAACCGTACCTGCGCGCGCTGCTGTCGGTGCTCCTCGAGACCGACTCCGCCGTCTCGCTCGATCGGGGGATCCAGGCGGTCCTCGAGCGGGTCCCCGCTGTGCGCTAATCACAGTCGTGCAAGATCGGTTACCGAATTGTGACCGCACACTGCGCAGCGCCGTGCACTCCCGGGAAATCCGAGCGGCAGAGTGCTTGCACTTTCAGGCAACGTCATGTCCCGGACCAAGGTCGCCGTCGCCTGCCGCTCGCGCGCCGAGCGGGCCGCGATTACGGAGTGGCTCGAGGAAGGTGGGTACCACGTGGTGCCGATCTTCGACGCCGCCACCCCGGCCCGCGAGCTCGAGGCGCTTGGCTTCGAGGTGCTCCTCCTGGACGCGGAGTTGATGAATATCGGTGCGCTGATGCATGTGGCGCGCTATCGCGCAACACCGCGGCCGGTGCTGGTCGTCGGTGACGCCGATCCCGACGCGGAGATCGAGGCCGAGCGCAAGGGCGCAAGCTATGTGGTGCGGCCGCTCGAGCGTTCCGCATTGCTGTTTGCCGTGACGCTTGCCCTGGCGGAAGGCCGCCCGACCCGTCGCTCGCTGCGCAAACCACTGCCCGGTGTGCCCGCTGCCGTCGACGGCGTCGCGGCGCGGATCGTGGACGTCAGCTACGAAGGCGTGCGCCTGGAACTGCCCGCGACCGAACGGGCGGCGCTGCCGCCATCGTTCACGTTGAAGGTGCCGCTGCTCAACACGGCGGTGCTCGTGCAGCGCGTCTGGGTGGGCAGCGATTCGAGCGACGGGGATTCCGGGGTCCTCTGGTGCGGTGGTGCGCTGGCGCGCAACCCCCAGCGCACCGAGATCGCGTGGCGCACGCTGGTGGACGTCGGTCCTTCCGCCGCCGCGTAAAGTAACTACATCTGCCGCCACTCACCGCGACAGCGAATTCTCCGGACGCATAACGACTGAGATGCCTGGCCCCCTCGTTACGATTGCCCTGCTCGTCGCTTCAAACGTGTTCATGACCTTCGCGTGGTACGCCCACCTGCGCGAGCTGTCCGCACGTCCCTGGTTCATCGCCGCGTTCGCGAGCTGGGGTATCGCGCTCTTCGAGTACCTGCTGCAGGTGCCGGCGAACCGCGTCGGCTACCAGCATTTCTCCCTGGCTCAGCTGAAGATCATCCAGGAAGTGATCACGCTGTCGGTCTTCGTGCCGTTTGCGGTGTTCTACATGCGCCAGCCGTTCGACTGGAACTTCCTGCTGGCCGGCTTGTGCCTGCTGGGCGCGGTGTTCTTCATGTTCCGGTGACGCTCTAGAGTTCAGGCTTCCGCTTTCCCGAGTACTCGAGCATCTGCGCCGTCAGATCGCGCGGGTACGAAATTTTCACGTCCGTGATTCTCCCGGTCGCGTCGGTCACCGGCGTGAGCGTCGGCATCACAAAGCCCGTGTACGAACTGAGATTGAGCTTGTCCACGCGTGCGACCACCTCGTCCCGCTGTTTGGGATTGAAGTGGATGCCGTGCGCTTCGAACAAGGCCCTCGCGGCCTCGTAGTCTCCCTCCGACTTGATGCGCTGCACTTCGGCGAGGAGGCGGCCGACACCCTCGCGGAACGCCTTCGGATCGACCGTCACGAGGTAGGTCTTGCCGTCGCGATGCCGCTCCTCGATCGCTTTCGTATTCGCCATGAGCCACTTGACGATCATCTGGCGGTTACGCATGTGGTCCTCTTCGATCTCGTTGCGATCGCGCACGCGTCGCAGCTGCACGAGCGCCTGTCGCGCGTAGGCCTCGTATTGGGTCCGGACGATCTCCTCCTGGCTGTTCGCCGGAACGACCTTCAGCTCGGCGAGTTTGGGATCGGCGAGGAAATACAACGCAACCAGGTCGGCACGACCCTCCTCCAGGGCGGAGTAATGCTCCTTGACCGCTTCCTGCGGCGAGCCCTTGAGAGTGGGCGAAGTGCGGCCCGAAGCATGACCGATAACCTCGTGGAGATCGGTGTGCAGCTCCCCGACGAAGGCGCCCCATTTCGCCGCGCGCGCCGCCTCCTCGCCGCTCCACGTGAATTCGCTCCGCATCGCTTCGGGCGTCGCGCGATCGTTGGCCTCGATCACGTTCGAGAGCGACACCGACTTGCTGCCGTGCGCCTCCCGGATCTGCTGATCGTTCGGCAGGTTGATGCCGATCGCCGAGACCGGGCCGGCGTCGCCGGTTTCGAACACCACGTCGATCGCGTTGGCGACGATCGCCTTGACGTCAGGCTTCCGATACCTGGGATCCCAGGGCATCTGGTTCTCGAACCACTGCGCCTCCGCGGCGATGCGGCGGATTCGCTGCGTCTTCTCGGTATTGACGTAGAAGACGACTCCTTCCCATGAGCCCTTGATGCCGCGGGGGTCCAGGTACACCTCGATGAATCCGTTGATCGTGTCCACGGGCGAGTTCCGGTCCTGCACCCAGGCGATGTCGTACTTCACCCGGTCGGCATCTTCCCCGGTCTGGTAGAACCGAATGAGCGCGCGGAGCGCGTTCGCCATCGGATCGGTCGCGAACGGAAGTGCAGCGGTCAGGTGCTTGATGATGCTGGCGATCTCCCGCCCGTAGCGTCCGTCCACGCGATACACTTCCTCGACCAACCGACCATCCCGCCGCACGAGACGCGAGTTGAGGCCGTACTTCTCGGTAAAGCCCTTCAGGTCGGCCATGCTCACGCCGGCGTACAGGTTGTTCGCGCTTCCGGTCAGGATGTCCTTGCCCGGGGGCGGGGTCTTGTTCGTCACGATCGGATCCACGTCCGGGTCGAGGAACATCGGGCCGAGCCGTTTGAGCAGCGCGACCTCCGACTCGCCAGGCTGCGACGAAAGCGACGCTCCATTGCGAACGGCGAGACGCATCGCCTCCTTCAAGGCCTCGGGCTTCACGTTCAACACGGACTTGCGCGCGGTCAGGTTGTTGTACGGACCGTTGTTAATCCAGAACAGCTTCGTGTAGCGCCGGATCTCCTCCAGGGTGGCGGCGTCGATTCCTTGCGGATGGATGAGGATCTCTTCGAGCACCTCACGCATCTCGAGCGCGTACCGATGCTTCTGGTCGAAAAAGATGTCGCGCCCGGCGAGCGCCGCCTGCGAGAGGTGCCAGATGAGCGTCTTCTCCTTCAGCGGCAGCGCGTCGAACCCGTCGGCATACAACTGAACGACGGCCGCATCGTCTACACGTTCGAGGAGGTAAGGCCGATTCTGCCGGTCGGGCTGTCGCGCCGAGACTGGCGGGGCGAGTGTGCAGGCAAGCGCGAGCGCGGTTACAAGCAACAGGCGGGCTCTCGACATTGACAGGAACCTTTCAGAATTTCTAGCTTACCGCGATGCTCGCCGACGGGCTGATCATCCGCAGGGCCGACCCGGGGGACGCGGCGCCACTGGCCGCCCTCGGCGCACGGACGTTCGCCGACGCATTCGGGGCGTTCAACACGCCAGAGGATCTCAACGTCTATCTTGCGGCGACTTACGGACCGGAGCAGCAGCGTGCGGAACTCGCAAACCCGGACGTCACGACCCTGATCGTGGAGCATGAGGCCACGCCAATCGCGTTCAGCCAGGTTCGCCGCGGCGCGGCGCCCGCGTCTGTCACCCTGCCGGCGCCACGGGAAGTCTGGCGGTTCTATGTCGATCGTCGGTGGCACGGCAGGGGCGTGGCAGGCGCGCTGATGAGCCACGCGCTCGACGCAGCACGCCAGCTGGGCGGTCGGTCTGCATGGTTGAGCGTGTGGGAAAGAAATCCTCGCGCGATCGCGTTCTATACGAAATGCGGCTTCCACGATTTCGGGACCAAAATCTTCATCGTCGGGGCAGATCACCAGACGGACCGCGTGATGGCACGCGAAATCGGGGATGGCTCAGCCGTGTAATTTCATCCGTCAAAATTGGTACGCGTGATGCTCAGCACAACGGGAGCGACACGCAACCGTGTCGCGGGAGGGAAAGATGCTGCAGAGATTGGCGATGGTGTGCGGCGCGGCTCTCGTCGCCGTCGCGTGCGGGCAGACGGATGCGGGCATTACGACCGCCGTGAAATCGAAGTTCGCGGCGGACGACACGGTCAAGGCTTACCAGATCGACGTGACGACTGAGAACAAGGTCGTGACGCTCGAGGGACGCGTCGAGAACTCCGCTGCGCGGGAGCAGGCGATCACGCTGGCGCGCAACACCGACGGTGTGAGCGATGTCGTGGACAAGCTCGCGGTCACCGAAGCGGCCGGGACATCCGGTGTCCCCGACGCTGACGTGGACGTAGATACCACAGTGGACGATCAAGCGGCGGCCAAAACGCGCGAAGGCGCGGCCAAGGCCGGCGACGTCGCGCAGTCGGCCGGAGCGGTTGCCACTGACGCGGCCATTACGACCGCGGTCAAGTCGAAGCTGCTTGCCGATCCCGCCGTCGGCGGGTTGAAGATCGACGTGGACACAAGCGGTGGCGTCGTGACGCTGATCGGCACGGTGGCCTCTCGCGCCGAAGCGGATCAGGCGCTCAAGCTGGCGCGCGGAACCGAGGGCGTCGATCGGGTCATCAACAAGCTGAAGGTCGGTCAATAATCGGTACAATGTGCACGCCTCGGGAGGGGCGGCCCATGATCCGTGGCGTGCACACGATGTTCTACAGCTCGGAACCCGAGAAGCTGCGGGCGTTCCTCCGCGACGTCCTTGGATTCCGCTCTACTGATGTCGGCGGCGGCTGGCTGATCTTCGAGGTCCCAGAAGCCGACATGGGGTGCCATCCTGCCGACCAACCGGACGCGAAACCGTCCGGGACCGCCGACCTCTCGTTTTACTGCGACGACATCACGCGCACGGTCGCCGAGCTGAAGGCCAAGGGCGTCGAGTTCGTCGACGACGTGCAGGATCACGGGTACGGCCTGGTCACGCACTTCAAGGTGCCGGGCGGTTTCGCGGTGCAGCTCTATCAACCTCGTTACGAGAAGAAGTTCGACTAACTGTGGTACAGATCAAGCGTGGCGAACACACCGGGCACAAAGATCTGTAACAACATCCTCGAAGCCATCGGTCACACGCCGATGGTGCGCATCAACAGGATCACGAAGGGCATCATTCCCGCGACCGTCCTCGTGAAGGTGGAAACGTTCAACCCGGGCAACTCCATCAAGGACCGCATGGCCGTGCGGATGATCGAGGATGCCGAGCGCGCAGGAAAGCTGAAGCCTGGCGGCACGATCATCGAGGGCACGTCCGGGAACACCGGCATGGGGCTCGCGATTGCCGCCGTCGTCAAGGGTTACCGCTGTATCTTCACGACCACCGACAAGCAGTCGAAGGAGAAGATCGACGCCCTGAAGGCGTTCGGTGCCGATGTCATTGTCTGCCCGACGAACGTCGATCCCGAAGACCCGCGCTCGTACTATTCGGTCTCGTCGAGACTCGAGCAGGAAGTGCCCAACTCCTGGAAAGCGAACCAGTACGACAACCTGTCCAATTCAGCCGCTCACTACGAGCAGACCGGCCCCGAGATCTGGGCGCAGACCGACGGGCAGGTCACGCATCTTGTCGTCGGCGTGGGCACCGGCGGGACCATCAGCGGTGTCGGCCGCTACCTGAAGGAACGCAATCCGAAGATCAAGGTCTGGGGGATCGACACGTACGGGTCGATCTTCAAGAAGTACAAGGAGACCGGTATCTTCGACAAGAACGAGATCTACCCGTACATCACCGAAGGGATCGGTGAGGACTTCCTGCCGCAGAACGTCGACTTCAGCGTGATCGACCACTTCGAGAAGGTCACCGACAAGGACGCGGCGATGATGACGCGCCGCATCGCCCGCGAAGAGGGGATTTTCGCAGGGAACTCCGCCGGGTCGGCAATGGCGGGCCTGCTCCAGCTGAAGGATCACTTCACCAAGGACGACGTTGTGGTCGTCATCTTTCATGACCATGGCTCGCGGTATCTGGGAAAGATGTTCAACGACGAGTGGATGGCTGAAAAGGGATTCCTCGAAAAGAGCGGCATGACGGCACGGGACCTGGTGGCGCTGCGCGTCTCGGGCGAGCTCTACGCGATCGAAGCGACGCGGCCCGTCGAAGAGGCCGTCAAGGTCATGTCGGACCACGACTTCTCGCAGATCTCGATCACGCGCGACGGCCGCGTGGTCGGCTCGCTCAACGAATCGCACCTCTACTCGGAGTTCGTGCGGGACCCCGACGTGAAGCGCAAGCCGGTCGAGACCATCATGCAGCCGGCGTTCCCGTTCGCGGACGCCTCGACTCCGGTCGATCTGCTGGCCACTATGATCACGCCGCAGAACCCGGCGGTGCTCGTGCGTGACTTCAAGACGACAAAGACGTTCATCATCACGCGCTCCGACATCATTCGTGTGCTGAGTACCTAGTGTTCATCGGGCACTTCGCCGCCGGCTTTGCGCTGAAGCGCGCGGCTCCACGCGTCAACCTCGCCACCCTCTTTGCCGCGGCGCAGTTTCCTGACCTGCTCTGGCCAGTCCTGGTGAGGGCGGGGGTCGAGCGGGTCGAGATCGCGCCTGGCATCACGGCGTTCACGCCCCTCGACTTCGTGAGCTATCCCTGGTCGCACTCCCTGCTGCTCGTCGTGATCTGGGGGCTGCTGTTCGGCGGGGTCCACTACCTGCGCGCGCGCAACCGGGTTGCCGCGTTTGCCCTGACAGCGCTCGTCGTGAGTCACTGGGTCCTCGACTACATCTCGCACCGCCCCGATATGCCGCTCGTGCCGGGAGGCACGCGGTATGGCCTCGGATTGTGGAACTCGGTTCCAGCCACCCTCGTGGTCGAGACGCTCCTCTTCGCAGCCGGCGCCTGGCTCTACGCACAGGCGACGCGGCCGCAAGACGGCCGCGGTCAGTTCGCGTTCACCTCCCTCCTGGGTGTGCTGGTGCTCGCCTATGTCGGAAACGTCCTGGCGGCGCCCCCCTCGGTTGACGCCATCTGGTCTGGCTCGCTCGTCGGCGCGCTGCTGCTCCTGGCCTGGGCGGCGTGGGCGGATCGCAATCGCGTGCCCGTCCTATGACGCCAGCGCTCCACGAGGTCCTCACCCGCTACTGGGGGTACTCCGATTTCCGCCCGCTCCAGCCCGAGGCGATCGACGCGGTGCTTGCGGGACGGGATTCCGTGGTCGTCCTTCCCACGGGCGGCGGCAAGTCACTGTGCTTCCAGGCGCCTGCGCTTCTGCGCGACGGGCTGGCGGTCGTCGTGTCGCCACTCATCTCCTTGATGAAGGACCAGGTAGATACGCTCGTGGGCAACGGCGTGCCTGCCGCGTGCTACAACAGCGCGCTCGCTACCGACGAGAAGGCCTCCGTGTTGAACGGCATCCGCGAGGGGCGCTTCCGTCTGCTGTACGTGTCCCCTGAGCGGCTGGTCGGCGAAGGCAACGAATGGTTCGTGTCCATGCTCGCGAGCTCACGCGTGAGCTTCATCGCGATCGACGAGGCGCACTGCATCAGCCAGTGGGGGCACGACTTCCGGCCCGAGTACCGTCAGCTCGCGCGGCTGCGGTCGATGCTGCCGGGGGTGAGCCTGCACGCGTTCACCGCCACCGCGACGGCACGAGTGCGCCGCGATATTGCGGAGCAGCTGGGCCTCCGCGACGCCTTGGAACTGGTCGGCTCGTTCGACCGGCCCAACCTCACGTATCGCGTGCTCGCGCGCTCCGGTCTCAAGGCGCAGCTCACCGACATCCTCGCGCGGCATCGAGGAGAGGCAGGCATCGTCTACTGTACGTCCCGCCGCGAGGTGGACAGCCTTGCCGAGTGGCTGACGGGCGAAGGGGTTCGTGCGCGCCCGTATCACGCGGGGCTCGACGATGCGCAGCGGCATCGGAACCAGGATGCGTTCCTGAACGAGGACGTGGACGTCATCGTCGCGACCGTGGCGTTCGGGATGGGCATCGATCGCTCGGACGTCCGGTTCGTGGTGCATGCGGGCGCGCCGCGCTCGCTCGAGCATTACCAGCAGGAGTCCGGCCGCGCCGGGCGTGACGGTCTCGACGCCGAGTGCGTGCTGATCTACTCCGGCGGAGACTTCCTGAAGTGGCGGATGATGCTCGAGAACGCCGGTGAGCTGACCGACGCCGCGCGCGCGACACTACGCGACATGGAGCGCTACGCCGCCGGCGTACGTTGCCGGCACCGGCACCTGGTCGAGTACTTCGGCGAGCGATACCCTCAGGATCGCTGCTCGGCGTGTGACGTCTGCCTCGGCGAGCTCGAGGCGGTGGCGGACGCGGTAGTCACGGCGCGAAAGATTCTGTCGTGTGTCGCGCGCGTCGAGCAGCGCTTCGGGGCCGGGCACGTGATCAGCGTCCTGCGAGGTCAGGCTGTGGAGGCGGTCACGTCGCGAAGTCACCAGGCGCTCAGCACGTTCGGGCTCATGCGCGAAGCGTCGGTACCGGAGCTGCGCGGCTACATCGAGCAGCTCACATCCCTCGGTTTCCTGCGGCAAACCGACGATGGCTACCCGGTGCTGCGGTTGACGGCCCAGGGGCTTGCCCTGCTGAAAGATGCCGCGAGTTACCCGCAGTTGTCCCTGGCGCGTCAGAAACGGCCCGAAAAGTTGCGCGCCACGGGGCGGAGCCGCGAGGAGGGCACATCGTGGGAGGGTGTGGACCGGGAGCTCTTCGACCGGCTGCGAACCGTCCGTCTGGAAATCGCGCGCGAGCGCGGCGTGCCACCGTACGTGATTTTCCACGACACGACGTTACGCGACATGGCGCGCGCCAAGCCGCGGTCGCTCGATGAATTGCGGCACGTGTACGGCGTCGGCGAGCGGAAGGCCGCCGACCCGGGGCCACGATTCCTGGCAGCAATCGCCGCCCATGGGAACAGAGGTTAGGGAGGCAACGGGAAACGGGGGCAACGGGACAGAGGACGGGGAGTCAACGGGACAGAGGGCAGGGAGCCAACGGATTCACCTCAGAGCCTTGTATGTTGCCCTCATTGCTTGACTGCGTCGCAGGCAGGCAGTCTACT
>WUUC01123165.1_pt1 | contig 13694 bp, 12 predicted proteins | sample 6278441 | NCBI WGS metagenome assembly WUUC01 (sample SAMN13675441, study PRJNA597444) | soil metagenome | isolation source: soil | place: USA: Washington | collected 2017-10
AGGAGGATGGAGTCATGCCAGGACGTCACGGGCAGTACCCGCCGGAGTTGCGGGAGCGGGCGGTGCGGCTCCCCTGCGCGGAGCGTCGTGGGTGGTCAGCACCGTCCCTGATCGGTCGGTGAACCTGGCCCTGGTGCACGGGCTTGAGCAGGCCGACTACACCGGGGCGGTCGCGCTGACCGCGCACAACGAACACGACGCCGCCCGACTGGAGGCCGCCGGCGTGGACGTCGTCCTGCGGCCCTTCCACGCGGCCACCGACAGCGGTGCGGCGATTCTACCGGACGGGCACGACGTCGTCCGAGCCGAGGGCGGAGGACGAGGATCACTGGTGTCCGCCGACGATGACTGAGGAGGCCCTGACATGGGCTGCTCCCCGGAGCAGGTCAGCCGCTCGGTCCCGCACCGCCGCCTGCTCATCGCACCCCCTGCCCCTTACGTGGAAGGGCGGCGCCATGCAGCGCCCCGGTGACGGCCAGGCGGTGCCCGGCGTGGTCGACCACGTGGTGCGAGAGGTCAGCGAGGCCTCGGCTGCCGAGCACCGAATGCCGGTCGATCTACTGGGCGGCTACCTCGCCGCCTTGTGGACGGTCGCACACACCGGCGGGCGATTGGGTCCGGAACAGGTGGCCTCGTGCCGTCGCCTCGGTCAGGAAGGGGCAGCAGCGGGCGTGGGGCTCCCGGCCCTCGTCGATTTGTACATGACCGCGTCGCGACGGCTGTGGCCGAAACTGCCGGACCTGGTGGCCCAGGTCCGGCGTCGGCCGCTGCGCCCCCCGGAGTTGGTGAGCATCGGCGAGGCGGTGTGGCGGGCGGCCGATGCGGCGCTGGCCGGGCTGGCGACCGGCTACGTGGACGCGCAGTGGGAGGTGGTCCGGCGCGAGGAGGCGTTCTGGCGCGAGTTCGTCGACGACCTGCTCGGCGGGCAGGCCGAGGTGGGAAGGCTCGTGGAGCGTGCCGAGCGGTTCGGTCTCACGCTCACCGGTGCGCACCTCGTCACCGTCGCGGCCACCGACCGACCGGTCGATTCAGGCATGCAGGTGACCGGATGGGTCGCGGACGCTGTCCGCGACCGGACGGGGCAGGCCGGGCTGCTGACGATGGTGAAGGATGGGCGGCTCGTCTGCGCGCTGTCGGTGCCGGCCGGGGCCGAACGCGAGCGTTCGCTCGCCGAGGATCTGGCGGAGCTGGCGGGCCGTGCAGCGGAACAGCTGACCAACCGACCGCATTGGCGTGTAGGAGTTGGTCGCGCACACCGGGGACCGGGTGGCATCCGTCGGTCGTATCGAGAGGCGCTGGAGGCGATGGACCTGGCCCATCGCCTGGGACTGCCGCAGCAGATCGCCTATGCCGGTGACCTGCTTGTGTATCGGGTCCTGATCCGGGACGAAGCCGCGATGGCCGACCTCGTTCAGGCGACGCTTGGCCCCCTGGTGTCTGCGCGCGGTCGCCATGAGGTGCTGTTGGGCACGCTGGAGGCCTATTTCCGCAGCGGGTGCAGAACGGCGGAAACGGCTCGCCGAATGCACTTGAGCGATCGAGCGGTCACCTACCGGCTGCAGCGAGTGCAGGAGCTCACTGGACTGGCCCCCGGTGATCCGGAGCACCGGCTCACGCTCCACGTCGCCGTGACCGGTGCTCGGTTGCTGGACTGGCCCCAGCGACCACTGGTCAGCGACTAGGACCACTACCGCTTCCGGATTCCGGAAGAATCTGATGCCGGACACATCCGCACCTGGGGCTGTCGTCGCGGCTACCGGCTTCCTAGCGTCGCAGCATGCGATCCCGGCCTGACGAGATGTCCGTCCGAGCGCCGCCGTCGGCAGGCGTTCCGGCCTGGTCTATGAGCAGGTCGAAGTCTGATCCCGCACAGGCCGACATCGACCTGGGACGGGATTGCGAGGTCACCATCGAGATGGACGTCGACGGGCCGCATCCCGTCGTGTCCGTGGTCGGTTTCCTGGGGCGCTCCGGCGGTGCGCTTCTGTCGGCGGTGTTGGAGTACGTGCGCGAGCGGGACAGTGGACCCGTCGCGCTGGACCTTCGCGGGGTGTCCCACGCCGACCGCCACGGCCTGGCGCCGGTCATCGAGTCCGGTGCTGTCCTCGCCGGTACGTCGCCGGCAGTCGACCAGCTGCTGGCCGGTGCCACGCGAACCCCGGACAGGGAGGGGCGCACCGCGGGCGCCGACACCGGCCGGCTGCCGAGTTCCGGCAGGCCGGCTCCGGACATGAGGCCCCGTCAACCCAACGCAGGGCCTCGGCTCGATCTCGTCCCAGCCCACGATGCTCGATCCACGACCTGACGGAGGCGAAGGTGCTCTCTCTCCTGTGGCTGCTGGTCATCGGTGTGGTCGCCGGGCTGCTGGCCCGCGCGGTCGTGCCGGGCAAGGACTCGATGGGGTGGCTGGCCACGATGGCACTCGGCGTGGTCGGTTCGGTGGCCGGAGGCCTGCTGCTCGGCCTCCTCACGGGCGGCCTGCGGGACCGCGGCTTCGGTCCAGCCGGCTTGATCGGCTCGGTGATCGGGGCGCTGATCGTCCTGCTGGTCTACAACCGGCTGGCCGCGCGCCGGGGCACACCTCGCCGCGCCGGCCACGGACCTGCCTGACAAGGGGGTCGACATGCGGGCGTGGCGCACGGCAGGGGGTCAGGGATGAACCGGTTGGACCGATCCGCGCGGGACCGGTTCCGTCGCGCCTGTCGCCTCGTCCTTCTACTGGGGATGACCGCCTGCGCGCTCGTCGGCGCGCTGACCACGCCGGCCTACGTGGTGCTGGTGGCGGCGCCGGGGTTCGCGCTCATCGTCGGCGGAGCGGCAGCCTCGGTCATCCTCGGCTTTCGGGAACTCGCGCCGGCTCGCCGCATCATCGTGCTGTGCGGAGCGTGGGCTGCCTTGCTCGTTCCTGCCTTCGCCGGCATGGGGGCGCTCGCCGAAGGTGGCGCGGTGATCGCATTCGTCTCCATGGTGGTCGGCTGCGTGGTGGCCGCCAGCTGGATCGCCGACACCTGCGCCTCATCCGGAGAGAATGCCCAAAAGGGGATCGACGAGGAGCAGCTTCGAGAGTTCATCCGCGCGCTCCCGACGTCGATGTTGTTGCGCGAGTGGCGATCGACCTGCGAGCACCTGCCTGCCGCCGCGGATCCCGAGCGTCGAGCCGAGGCCATTCGGGTCCGCACCCTCCTGCTTGAGGAGCTGTCCCGCCGTGACCCCGCGGGAGTCACCCGGTGGCTCAGCGAAGGAGACGAGGACGCTCCCGAGCAGTACCTCCGGGGCGACTCGGGCGCCACCACGTGAGAGCCGCATCAGTCGCGCCCGGCGCAGGCGGGGCGGAACAGCTCAGCGTCGGGGCGACTGGCGGTACTGAGCGCGCCAACCTGGCCATGCCCCCGACCGGACGCGGGCGGAGGTCCGCGTCCGGGAACCAGATTGGAAGCCCACCATTTCCCTTGCCGCCGCGAGCCGGAACGGCACAGCTGGCGCTGGCCAGACGCTGACCTTCGCGCCTGGTGCGCCGGAAGGCTGGTCGGCAGCGGTGGGCCCGACTGCTAGGAGGAGGGCTCCATGCCTACACCGTCATCGTCTACGCCCGCGCTGCGGATGGAAGGGCTGTGCAAGCGGTTCGGTGCCACCGACGCGGTGGTCGACCTGTCGTTGACCGTGCCGCCCGGGGAGGTATTCGGCTTCCTCGGTCCCAACGGCGCCGGTAAGTCCACCACCATCCGGCTGGTGCTCGGGCTGCTTCGGCCGACCGCGGGTGCGGCCTGGGTCTTCGATGTCCCGGCGGGTGACGTGGAGCAGGCGCACGAGCAGCTGGCGTACGTGCCGGCCGACGTCGCGCTGTGGCCGTCGCTGACCGGCCGGGAGTGCCTGGACCTGCTGGCCGGCGTCGGCCCGGGCACCGACGCCGCCTACCGCGACGAACTGCTGGAGCGGTTCGCGCTGGACCCGGACCGGCAAGCCCGCACCTACTCCACCGGCAATCGGCAGAAGGTCGCCCTCGTGGCCGCGTTCGCCACGCGCGCACCGCTGCTCGTGCTCGACGAGCCGACCAGCGGGCTTGACCCGCTGATGGAGCGGGAGTTCCGCGCCTGCATCGCGCAGGCCGCCGCGCGCGGCCAGACGGTGTTCCTCAGCTCCCACCAGCTCGCCGAGGTGGAGGCGGTCTGCTCACGCGTAGGCATCCTGCGCAGCGGCCGGTTGGTGCAGGTCGCCGGGCTGGCCGACCTGCGGCGCCTGCACCGCGCCGAGATGGTCGTCGATCTGGCGGCACCCGCGCCCGCATTGCAATGTCTTGCCGAGCTGCCCGGCGTCACCGACCTGCGGTGGCCCAGTCCGGTGCGGCTGGAGCTGGCGCTCACCGGTCCACCGGGGGCGGTTCTGCGGGCCCTCGGCGACGCCGAGGTTGCCCACCTGGAGGTCCGGGAACCGTCGTTGGAGGAGATCTTCCTCGACTACTACGGCGCGGTGCCGGCATGACCACCCGCACCGCTCCCGATCCCGCACGAGCGGCCGCACCTCCCCCTGCCCCGCTTCGGTCGGCGGGCCGGACGGCGGCCGCAGCCGCCGTCCGGCAGGCCCGCCGCGGCACCACGCTCGTTGCCACCATCTGCGGCGGTATGACCGCCCTGGTTGCGGCGCAGTACCGGGGGATGGACGGCGTCCTCGGCGCGGACTCGTTGGCGGTGCTGGCCGAGAACCCGGCGATCCGTACGCTGTTCGGCCCGCCGGTCGGGCTGGACACCGCCGGCGGGTTCACCGTCTGGCGGACCGGCACCGTGCTCGCCGTCCTGGTCGGCGTCTGGGCTGCCCTGATCGCCACCCGGCTGACCCGTGGCGACGAAGAAGCAGGGCGTTGGGACCTGCTGCTGGCCGGGCGGCTGCAGTTGCGGTCCCTGGTCACCCGCGTGCTGGTCGTTGTGCTGGCCTCCTCGGCGGTCATCGGTGTCGCCGGCGGTCTCGGTCTGGTCCTGGCCGGGGCGGGGTTGTCCGGTGCGGTGCTGTTCGGCGGCTGTCTGGCCGGGACCGGCATGGTCGGTGCCGCGCTCGGCGTCCTGGCCGCGCAACTGTTCGCTGACCGGCGGTCGGCGTCCGGACTGGCCGTCGCGGTCGTCCTCGGCGGTCTGCTCGCCCGCATGGTCGCCGACGGTGTGTCGGTCCTGGCCTGGCTGGCCTGGCTCACCCCGTTCGGGCTGTTGGGGCGGACGGCGCCGTTCGCCGAGGAGCGCTGGTTGCCGCTGCTGGTGCTCGCCGTCCTCGTCACCGCGGTGACCGGGCTCGCCATCGGCCTCGCGTCCGGGCGTGACGTCGGCCGTGGCCGGATGGCCGGTCACGACCGGCGGGCCAGGCCCAGCCGGCTGCTGACCTCGTTGCCCGGCCTGGCAGTGCACCGCATGCGCCGCCCGCTGGCCGGCTGGGCCACCGGTGTGATGGCCTACTTCCTCCTCATCGGGCTGCTTGCCTCAGCGATGACCGACTTCCTCCGGGACAACCCCTTCTTCGCCGATCTAGCCGCGCAGGCTGGCTTTGCCCAGATCGGGTCGGTCGAGGGCTACGTGTCGGCGCTTTACACCCTGCTCGCCGTCGCCGTGGGGGCCTTCGCCGCCAGCCGGGTGGCCGCGACCGCGGCCGACGAGACCGCCGGGCGCCTGGTGCTGCTGTACTCCCGGCCCGTCGGCCGCATCCGGTGGATGGCAACGGAGGCCGCCGCCATCGCCGTCGCCTGCGTCGTCCTCGCTGCCGCGGCGGGCCTGGCCACGTGGACCGGGGCGGCCGGGGTGGACGCCGGCCTGGGCCTCAGGGACGCCCTGGCCGGCGCGGTCGCCGTCCTCCCTGTCGCCCTGCTGTGCCTGGGGGCGGCGCTGGCCGCGCTGGGCTGGGCGCCCTCGTCGGTGCTCGCCGTCGGGGTGGCACCGGCCGTCGGTGGCTATCTGCTGCTCGTCCTCGCCGACACCTTCGACTGTCCGCACCCGATCCGCTGGTTGTCCCCGTTCGCCCACCTCGACGCCGTCCCGGCCGAGCCGTGGAACGTCTCGGGTGCCGTCGGGATGCTCGCCGTCGCGGCGACGCTCGCCGCCGCCGGGTGTCTGCGGTACGCCCGTAGGGATCTGCACCAATGACCCACCGGCGGCGAGGGATCGTCACCCCCAGGGTCGCTGCCCGGTCCCTGCCGTAGGTTGGCCGAGGGTGCGCCGGGAAGTCTGGTCGGCGGTCCGTCGACCGACCCCGCTGCCTGGAGCAGGTGCTCCATGACCACTCCCATCCCCCGCTGGTTCCGCCTCTTCTCCCGCGGCCCCGCCGCAAGCTCGGCGCATCGCCGCGATACCGCGCAAGGAGACCGTTGGCGGCGTCCTGTTGGTCATCGGCGCCGTCGCCGCGCTCGTCTGGGCAAACAGCCCCGTGGTCAGCGGCCTACGAGACGATCCGCGACACCCGGGGCGGCCCCGCCGCTCTGCACCTGGATCTGAGCGTAGGCATCTGAGCGGCGGATGGGCTCCCGGGCGCTCAAGCTCTGCTCGACCCGCTACGGCCTAGCTGGATGGCTGGCGCCCCTCGGGGCCGAGGAAGCGCTCGATCTCACCGACGACTTCGTCGATGGCGTCCCACGCAGGAGCCAGGTGGGTCAGAGGAAGGGATACCACCTGGACCATGTGGTTCGTGGCGCTGAGGGCGGCGAGTTCCCGGTCGAGCACCTCAGGTGCCTCCGAGTGACTGCACCGGATGATCAGCGTCGGGCATCGGACATCGCGGTACATCCGCAGGATGTCGAGGTCGCCGTCGTCGGCGAAGGCGTCGGCGAACAAGTGGCGCGGCGGGCGACGCCGGAACCGTCCGTCGTCGAGTTCGACGAAGTTCCGGAGCGCCATCGCCCGGGCATTCGGCGCGGTGTACCCCATCCGCGGGTAGATCTCCGCCAGCAGGTCGACCTGCTCGTCGCGCCAGGCACGGTCACCGGTGTCCGGCGCGGAGGTCATCTCGAAGAAGGCGGCTCTCATCTGGTCCTGGAAGGCGCGGAACTCGACCCGGTCAGCTGCTGATCCGACGGTGACCATGCCTGGCCCGAACCCGTCGATGCTCACGATGCGGGCATGGGCATTCGCGGTGCCGTAGAGGCCCGCGACGAAGCCACCCATCGAGTGTCCGACCACGTCGACCGGGCCCATCTGGAGTTCCTCGACCACCAGCCGGACGTCGCCGGCAGCGTCCGTCAGGGTGAAGTGCGGTGCGTCGTCCGACTGGCCACAGGAGCGCAGGTCGATCGCCACCGTGCGGCGGGCTGCACCCAGCCGTGTCGCGTACTGGTCCATCGACTCCAGATTGGCGGCACCGCCGTGAAGAAGGACGAGGCCACGACCGATACCGCCGTGATCGCGGTAGGCGATCCGAACGCCATCCGAGGCGGCGAGCCACCCGTCCTTCACCCCCGCCGTCATCGCCGGCCCCTGGCCTCAGACGCCATCGCCGGCGAGAACCCACCGGCGCCTCGGAGCCGATCCTCGTCGGCCGGCTGTTCGTCGGGCGGTGCGGACTGACGGCGCACCCAGATCACCCGCCAGGTCCGCTGCGCAGGGCGAAGGTCCGGTAAGGCGTGAGGATCGCCGGGCTGTCAGTGACGGCGCCAGCCTCCATCAGCGGCAGCATCCGCTGGTAGCGGAAATCACCCCGGGCCCCGGGCGTCCCCCAGACCGTCAGCACGGTCACCTTGCCGTCCGGATCGCCCTCCTCGCCCTCCCACGCGAGGGCCGACAGGAGCCCCTCGAGGGGATCGGGGAACAGTCCTGCCTCACGGTCGACGATGTCGACTTCGGCGCAGGTCGTCCTGATCAGGTCCAGGAACATGGGCGGACGGTAGCGGGCCGCGCGGACGTCCGCACCGGAGTTTCCTCGGAACTCCCTACTCGACCACCGGGCCCGTCGCCCCTTCCTTCGTCCTCCGTGGCCCGGAGTACCCGGGGGTTCCTCGGTGCCCGTCGTTCCTCGGCGGCGAGATGCCGCGCGATCGCCCGCCTGGCGAGCTGGAGAACTGTTGAGCGCTCCATCCCCGCTGCCTCCGCCCCCTGAAGCGCCACGCCGGCGGTCGTTGCCCCAGGGTCCACGGCGCCGCCGGGGTCCCCGTCGGGAGGAGCTTCCGGCGCCGCATCCGCGGCGGCGACAAGGCGCAGAGCGGTTGCCCGGTCCCCGAGGACGCCGAGCAGCCGGGCGAGGTTGCGCAGGGTCGTCCACTGCTGAACCCAGCCGCCGGTGCGCTCCCAGTAGCCGATCAGCTCGCGGTATCCGGCCAGGGCCTCGGCCATCCGCCCGGCGCGCTCCCGCGAGGTCATGAGTCCGACCGATGCGATGCCGGCGACGAAGGTGGCGCCGCTTCCCCGGGCGAGCGCGATCGCGGCCTCGTAATTCTCCTCGGCCCGGTCCGTGGCTCCAGCGACGGCCTCGATCTCCGCGGTCACGTAGTGGGAGAAGGCGACGAGCGTCGGCGCGACGGCGATGGCGGCCAGCCGGTCGCGGAACATCGCGGCCGTCCCGAGGCTGCCGCCGTACGCCGCGGCCAGGGCGGCGATGCCCCAGCTCTGCTCGGGGCGCGGTGCGGCGGCGGCCGCCGCTGCAGCCTCGCTGATCGCCGTCGCGAAGTCCTCGCGGCCGAGCGCGACCAGGGCCAGCACGCCTCGGCAGCGCCAATCGTCGCCCCCGGCGCTGACCAGTCCCTCCACAGCGAGACGGTGGGCGCGCTGCAGCTCACCGCGGGCCCACGCGCTGCCGGCTGCTATGCCGTAGACGACCGGAGCGGCGGGATGCCCGGCCACCGCAGGGTCCTCGGCCAGCTCGAGGCTCCACGCCCAGATCTCGGGCAGGTCTCGCCAGCCGGCTGCGGTCTCCGTCCCGATCACCAGCGCCAACGCGTCCTTGAGCCGGTCGAGACGGCGACTGAGCACCCACGCGGAGCGGAGGTTGAGCGCCTCCCGGCGTAGTCGAACGTCGGCGCGCACCTCCTCCACGGTCTCCACGGTGCCCTCGATCTCCGCCACCACGTGGCGCGCCCAGGCGAGGAAGCAGTCCTCACCCGCGCTCTCCTGCCCCTCCGCTCGGAGCCGATCGCGGGCGAAGGTCCGGATCGGGTTCAGGAGCCTGTACCGGGGCGGCGCTCCCGCGGCCGTCTCGACCAGCTCGACCAGCGAGGCGTCCACCAGGTGCAGTAGAGCTGCGGCAGCGTCGCCGGGCAGCGCGAGCCGGTCGGCGACGAACTCCGCCGCCATCAGGTCGAACCCGTCGGCGAACGTGCCGAGGTACCGGAACAGGCGCCGCGCGGGGTCGGGCAGCAGCTCGTAGGACCACGCCACCGTCCGCCGGAGGGTGGTGCCGTGATCGTCACCCAGCAGGTCGAGTGAACGATCGAGACGCGCATGGACATCAAGGAGGGCCATCGACGACAGCCGCCCGGCCGCCAGCTCGATGGCGAGGGGGATCCCGTCCAGCCGGCGCACGATCTGCTCGATGACATCCATCTCGTCGGAACCGGGAACAATGTCCGGACGGACTCCGCGGGCCCGGTCGAGGAAGACGGCCGCGGCGGGTGAGCACTGCTCGGCTTCGGACGGTCGGGCAGCACCGACCGCCAGCGGGCGGAGCCGGAGGCAGTGCTCGGCGGTGAGGCCCAGCGGTCGCCGGCTGGTGGCGAGCACGGTCAGCTCCGGGCAGCGGGTGAGGAGCGTGGTCACCGCGTCGCGCACGCCGGAAAGCACGTGTTCGCAGTTGTCGATCAGCAGCAGCCGCGGCCCGGCCGCCAGCAGGGCGGCGCACGCGCCGAGGAGGTCGTCGTGGTGGACACGGAGGTCCAGCGCGTCGGTCAGTGCCCGAGGAACGGCGGCCGAATCGGGAATCGGTGCCAGGAGCAGCACGGTGGCCGGCTCGATCCGGGCAGCGGCCTCCATCGCCAGCCGCGTCTTGCCGATGCCCCCCGCACCCAGGATGGTCACCAATCGTCGATGGGTGAGCAGCCACAGGACCTCGGCGAGCTCCGGATCCCGCCCGCGCAACGGCCCGGCGTTGACCACCACCGGCACCGGCGGCTGTCCGGTCGCGGCCCCGGCGACCGCCTGCTCCAGCTGGGCCAGCGCAGGCGTCGGGTCCAGACCGGTCTCCGCGCGCAACCGGCGCCGGTACTCGTAGCCGACGCGGAGTGCCTCGGCTCCCCGGCCCAGGGCGTGCAACGCCCGTATCCGCAGCAGCGCCGCGGATTCCGAGAACGGGTCGGCCACGGCGAGCGCGCCAGACACCGCGGCCGCCTCATCGGAGCTGCCGGCCTCGAGGGCGGCAGCAGCGTAGGCCTCGTCCACCTGCCGGCGCAGCTCCCCGAGCGCCGGGACCCACGCCGTCAGCGGCGACACGTCGGGGAACTCGGCCAGCGGCTCCCCCCGCCAGAGCCCGCGGGCCTGTCGCAGCAGGTCGCGGGCCTCCGCCGGGGGCGCGCCTCCGGCCATCCCGAGAAGCGTGCGGACGCAGGCGACGTCGGTACCGCGGTCGGCGTCGACCACCAGGACGTAGCCACGGTCGCGCCCGTCGAGGATGTCCGCCGCCGCACCCAGATGCCGCCGCAGCCGCGAGACGTGGCTGTACAGCGAGGCACGTGCAGCCGCCGGCTGATCCCCCGGCCACAGCGCGTCAACGAGGTGCTCGGCAGAGACGACCCGTCCACCGGCCATCGCCAGCACGGCCAGCAACGCGCGACGCTTGGGCCCCGGCACGCCGATCTCGACGCCGTCCACGTGTAGCCGCAACGGGCCGAGGACGTCGATCCGGACGTACGGCGACGGCGCCGGAGCACGTGCCATCACACCGTCATCCTGACGCTGTATCCCCTGCGTGCAAGGGCCGTGCAAGGTACCGGCGAGACGATCCTCGCCACCCGAAGGCGGCCGGTCCCGGCCATATCGGGTAGCTGTGCCGGTGAGGAGGACAGACGATGGCCGCGAGGACCCCTCGGGAAGTGTGCCGCGTCGGCGATGCCGCGGTGGTCGTCGGCGCCAGCATGGCGGGGCTGTGCGCCGCCCGCGTCCTGGCCGAACGCTTCGGCCAGGTCCTCGTCCTCGATCGGGATACCCTGCCGGAGGGCCCGCAGCCGCGAGGACGCGTGCCGCAGGGCCGACACCCGCACCTCCTGCTGGTCGCCGGGGCCCGGCTCCTCGAGGGCTGGTTCCCCGATTTGATCGCGGAGCTGGAGGCAGGCGGCGCCGTCGACCTCGACGTCTGCGGCGACTTCCTCTGGCACCAGGGCGGTGGTGTGGCCCGGCGTCCGGCGTCGATGCTGCATGGACCGGCGATGTCCCGGCCGTTCCTCGAACGCACGGTCCGCCGGCGCGTCGAGGCCCTGCCGAACGTCACGGTGCGGGACGAGACCGCCGTCACCGGCATGCGCATCGACCGCCCCACCGCCCGTATCACGGGAGTCCGGCTCGCCGACGGGGCCGAGGTCCCGGCCGACCTCGTGGTCGATGCCACCGGCCGGGCGGCCCGCAGCCTGACCTGGCTGGCAGACCTCGGGTTCAGCCCGCCGCCGGTCTCGGTGGTGGAGGTCGACACCCGATACGTGTCGCGGACGTACACCCGCAACACCCGGGCCGGCCAGGACTGGAAGGCAGCGGCGGTCATCGACGTCCCCGCCGCCAAGCGGCTGGCGATGGCGCTACCGATGGAGGGCGACCGGTGGATCGTGTCCTTCGGAGGACTCAACGGCGTCTCACCGCCGGTTCAGGAGGATGAGCGGCTCGCCTGGGCCCGGTCCCTGCCCTCCCCCGTGATCGCCCGTGTGATGGAGACCTCGGAACCACTCGGACCACCCGTCACACACCGCTTCCCGGCCAATCAGCGCCGTCACGTCGAACGGATGCGGCGGTTCCCCCTGGGCTGGGTGCCCATCGGGGATGCGGTGTGCAGCTTCGATCCCGTCTACGGGCAGGGCATGACCTCGGCGGCCCTGCAGGCGGCGGCTCTGGGCCGCTGCCTCGATCACGCGGGAGCGGTCGACCGGGCCTTCACCCGGAGGTACTTCCGGGCCGCGAGCCGGGCAGTGAGCACCGCCTGGTCCATCGCCGTCGGCGGCGACTTCGTCTACAGCGGCACGACGGGACACAAGCCGCCCGGCACGGACCTGCTCAACCGCTACATGGAGCGAGTCACCATCGCCGCCCAACATGACGACGCCGTCGCGCTGCGCATGAACGAGGTCCTGGTGATGGTGCGTCCTCCTGCTGCCCTCACCTCACCGGCGTTCCTGGTCCGGGTCCTGCGCAAGGCCCGCCTCGGCCCGGCGAGTGCACCAACGCACCCGGGCCCTGCACCTCGCTCCCCTGGCGGGACGGAGGTCCTGCCGAAGGGGCAGGAGCGCCGTCCGCACGCCCGGCGGTCCGATCGAGCGTGCCATCAACCGGTAGCAACGACTCGAAACGTGCCGGGACGGCCCTCCTCACAGAAGTCCATCAGCTTCCCGATCTCCCTCGGCGTGTCGGGATGGCTGCGCATCTCGCGGATGTCATCAAGCGTCCGCCAGGGCCCGAAGGAATAGAACTGTCGCGGCTCATCGAGACTCTGCACCAACGTCCCCTTGCCGGGAGGATGGGGCAGGCCTCGGAAGAAGCGTCCCAGCTCCTTCCACGCCTCCACGAACTCCCCCTGCTTCCCGTCCTTCACTCGCCAGGCACCCAACGTGTAGACCTCGTCGGACCTGGCGTCGCTACCGGACCTCACCTCGTGCTTCGAACTCACTGCCTCCCGGGGCGCGGCCCGCAGGAAGTCCAGGACCTCGGCCCTGAAGAGCTCCGGGGCGGTCAGCATCGCCACGTGGCCCTGACCCTCCAGGGTGACCACGCGGGCCCCGGACAGCGCCGCGGCAACTCTCGCCGTCGACTCCGCCTCGGGAGGTGGGCTGTCCGAGCCGAGCAGCAACAGGGTCGGCACGGTCAGGGCGGTGAACCGCTCCGGCCGGAGGCGGTAGGCGTCGTGAGCGCGAACCTCCCGGACGACCGTGTGCGCTGCGGCCACCCGATTCGGCCACGACGGCAGCGCACGCATACGGGCGAGCTGGTCGGCAGGAACTCCGGCGGCCACGGTGAGCAGCCGGATCACGACCTCCTCGCGCCGCCCGTCGGTCAGCAACGCCGCCAGCTCGTCCGCGAGACCCCGCTCCGTGGGCACACCTGCCCCGGCCTCGTAGAGGACCGCGCGGCGGATGCGGTCCGTCTGCGCCATCGCCTCGAGCACGCAGAGGCCGCCGTATGAGTGGCCGAGTACGTCGACCGAGCCGCCGGTCGCGTCGGCGACCGCCTCGACGACGGCGGCGACGTCGGCGCCCTCCTCCTCGATCCGGTAGTCGGCGGCGTCCGCGCTCTGCCCGCGTCCCCGCCGGTCCATCGCGTAGACGGTGACGTGCGGCTCGAACCGGGGCAGAACGGTCTCCCATCGCGAGTGGTCGGCGGTGGCGCCGTGCACGAGGAGGAGCGCAGGTCCCTGTCCGGTGCGCCAGTAGGCGATGCGGGTTCCGTCCCGCGACGTCGTCGTCAGTCGGGTAGCCGTCTGGACGTCCATCGTGACCCCTCCCACCGGTCGGATCGGTGCACCGAGGGTGGGCCCAGGACTACCGGGACGGCATCGGGTGATCGCCCCATTCGCCGAGGAGGTCGTGCTCCATCGCGAACAGGGCCGCG
>WUUC01236813.1_pt1 | contig 13694 bp, 11 predicted proteins | sample 6278441 | NCBI WGS metagenome assembly WUUC01 (sample SAMN13675441, study PRJNA597444) | soil metagenome | isolation source: soil | place: USA: Washington | collected 2017-10
TGGTGTTATGACGTGGAGCGAACGGACGGCTACGATCGGGGGCGATGGACTGGTTCCCGATCCTGCTCGTCATCCACATCGGCCTGGCGATCGCGCTTCTGCTGCCGAGCGTGATCCTGCCCTTCGTCCTGCGCCGGACGAGCCGCCAGCCCGGCCCGGTCACGCGCGCGCTGATGGCGATGCAGGGCACCGGGACGCTCGTCATCGGCGCCGGCCTGGCGTTGACCGGTGCCGCGATGCTCTGGATCCTCGGGACACAGCTGCTGTCTCAGCCATGGCTGCTCACCGCACTGGCCCTGTACGCCATCAACCTCGTCGTCGCCGCCGTTGTGGCCCGGCCAAACCTGCGGCGGCTCGTCGGCCTGAGCCGCTCGGGGGGCGACGACGCGACGTGGCGCCGCCGCGCCCGCCAGCAGCGCTACGTCGCCTACGGCATGGCGGGCGTGATCGGGATCATCGGCTTCCTGATGAGCACCAAGCCCCGGCTGTGGTGAGCTCCTAGAAGCGCGGAATCGGGAGCTCGCGACCGAGGAGGAAGAAGATGCCCGCCACGATCAGGAACATCGCGATAACGAAGAACAGCATCCAGCGCAGGACTTCCATGGTCGGCTCCGATTTGTGACGTGGGACGGCAGCGACAAGTCACCCCCATCGGCCGACCGATTTTATCGGTCCCGTCCACCCTCGGGCACCGGACCATGGACCGCTTTAGAATTCGCAGCGTGACGCTCCGCCTCACCGATGCCCGCCGGGGCGGGACCCGGCCCTTCGAGCCCATCCCGGGACGGGACCGGGTCGGGCTCTACGTCTGCGGCGTGACCCCATACGACACCGGGCACCTCGGACATGCCTTCACCTACATCAGCTTCGACGTCCTCCATCGGTATCTCGAGTACCTCGGCCATGACGTCGTGTACGTCCAGAACCTGACCGATGTCGACGACGACATGCTGCGCAGGGCGCGCGAGGTTGGCGAGGACTACCTGGGCCTCGGGAACCGATGGGTCACGACCTTCCTGACCGAGATGTCCGCCCTGAACTGGCTGCCGCCCGACCACCTGCCCCGCGCGACGCAGCACGTCCCGCAAATGATCGAGATGATCGAGAGGCTCGTGGCGAATGGGCTCGCGTATGTCGCCGAGGGGCACGTCTACTTCAGCGTCGATGCCGATCCGTCCTACGGCGAGGTCTCGCACCTGCCCCGCGAGGAGATGCTGCCGCTGGCCAACGAGCGCGGCAACGTGCCGGACATGCCGGGCAAGCGCGACCCGCTCGACTTCGTGCTCTGGCAGCGCTCGCTGCCGGACGAGCCATCCTGGCCGTCGCCCTGGGGGCCGGGGCGCCCTGGATGGCACATCGAGTGCTCGGCGATGTCGATGACCTACCTCGGCACCCGCTTCGAGATCCACGGCGGTGGCGCCGACCTCCTGTTCCCACACCACGAGTCGGAGCGCGCGCAGTCCGAGGGCGCCACCGGCGACCGGCCATTCGTCGAGTTCTGGACGCACACCGGCATGCTCCACGGCGACGACGCGAAGATGAGCAAGTCGCTCGGCAACCTCGTTCTCGTCCGGGACCTGCTGCGCAGCTACTCGGGTGACGCCATCCGCCACTACCTCGTCTCGAACCATTACCGCTCGGAGGTCCACTACCGCGAGGCCGATCTCGAGCGATCCGCGCGCGCGGCCGCAGTGCTGCGAGCGGCCTGCGTGCGCGCCGAGGAGCTCTCGCCGGCCGAGCCGCCGCTCGCCGATGGCGACGACCTCGAGCCGATGGTGCGCGATCACCGCGCCGGCTTCCTGGCCGCCATGGACGACGACCTCGACACCCCCACCGCGCTGCGCCACCTCGAGGCACTGGCGCGGCTGGCGCTCGACTCGGGCGACGACCCGCGGCTGGCGGCGCAGGCGGGCTGGATGGTCCGCGATCTTGGCGCCCGCATCCTCGGCCTGCGCCTCGCCACCGTGCCCGAGCGCAGCCCCGTGGCCGCGTGACCGTCCCGGATGACGACCTCGTCCCGGTCAGTGTCCGCCTGGGCGAGGTCGTCCCACCAGAGGATCCAGAGGACTGGACACGGCCCCTGACCTGGGTGGCCGCGGCCGGCATGCTGGCGGGGCCGATCGCGACCCTGGCCTGGTTCATCGCCGCGCCGCCCACGGGGAGCCATCCGGCCCTGCCCGCCACCTACCTCGTCGCGGCGCTGATGACCGGCGGGGCTGCCGCCACCGGCGCTACGCAGCTCGGCGGGGCCCGGGCCGGGACGGCGACGCTCGGGGCGGGCCTGTTCGCAGGGCTCGTGGTCATCATCCTGGGGGTGGTCGCCGCCGATGAGCGGCAGGTCGGCATCGCGTCGCCGACGCTGGCCCACGCGTTCGGTGCGGCCGTCGCCGGCGTGGCCGGGGCTGGCGTCGCGGCGCTGATCGCCGCAGTGGTCGCCCGCCTGCGATCGAGACTCGTGCGTCTCCTCCCTGCGCTCGTCGCCGGGCTCGTCGTGGCGGTGCTGGCGGTCGCCGGCCTGATGGGGACGGCCCAACCGGTCTAGCTTGACGTGCCCGGCTCGACCAGGAGGCAGGCAGCGGCATGGTCGGGGCCGACCTCGAAGAGCGGCGGGTCGACGGTCGGGCATCGGTCGAAGGCCAGCGGGCAGCGCGGGTGGAAGCGGCATCCCGCCGGGATGCGTGATGGGTCGGGCGTCTCGCCGCCCAGGATGACTGGGCGGCGCCGGATCGACGGATCGGGAACCGGCACCACCGACAGGAGCGCCTGCGCGTACGGGTGGCGCGGGCTGGCGAGGACCGCGCGCGTCGGGCCGTGCTCGACGATGCGGCCGAGGTACATGACCGCGATCCGGTCGGCATAGGCGGCCACCGTCGACAGGTCGTGAGTGATCATGACCACGCCGATCCCGCGCTCGCGGGCGAGCGCCGACAGCAGGTTGAGGATCTCGGCGCGGATGCTGACGTCGAGCATGCTGACCGGCTCGTCAGCGATGATCAGCGACGGCTCCAGCGCCAGGGCGGCCGCGATCACCACGCGCTGGCGCTGGCCGCCCGACAGCTCGAACGGGTACCGATGGAGATATGCCTCGGCCGGGCTCATCCCCGCCGAGGTGAGCGCGCGGGTCACACGCTCGCGCAGCTCCACACGCGACGCCGTGACGCCGTGGACGCGCAGCGGCTCGGCCACGATGTCCGTCACCGTCATCCGCGGGTTGAGCGACTCGTACGGGTCCTGGAACACCATCTGCACGCTTCGGCGGAGCCGTCGCAGCCCGCGACGAGACATGCCGCCGACCTCCGCTCCGCCGAGCACGACGCGCCCGCCCGAAGCCGGCATCAGGCCCATGAGCAGGTTGCCGGTCGTTGTCTTGCCGCAGCCGGACTCCCCCACCAGCGCCAGCACCTCGCCGGACCGCAGCGAGAACGAGATGCCATCCACGGCGCGCACCGGCGGCGCCGGTCGCCGCCTCAGCCAATCGACCAACGACCGGCGGCCGGGGAAGACCTTGGCGAGGTCCTCGACGATGAGCAGCGGCTCGCTCATTCGCGTGCCTCGGCCGGATCCAGCAGGAAGCATGATGCCTCGCCTCCGGCGGCGGGGTACAAGGTCGGGCGCTCGCCGAGGCAGCGGTCGAAGACGTGCGGGCAGCGCGGCGCGAAGCGACAGCCGACCGGCATGTTGTCCAGGCGCGGCGGCGAGCCGGGGATGCCGCGCAGCGGGCGATCCGGGTGCGCGACGTCCGGGAACGACAGCAGCAGCTGCTGGGTGTACGGGTGCTGCGGCGAGGCGAACAGCGTGGCCGCGTCGTTCTCCTCGGCCATCACGCCGCCGTACATCACGACGACGCGGTCGCACACCTGAGCCACCACGCCCAGGTCGTGGGTGACGAGGATGATGCCCATCCCGAAGTCGCGTGCGATGCCACCGAGGAGCTCGAGGATCTGCGCCTGGATCATGACGTCGAGCGCGGTGGTCGGCTCGTCGGCGACGATGACGTCCGGATCGCAGGCGAGGGCCAGCGCAATCATCGCGCGCTGCCGCATGCCGCCGGAGTAGGTGTGCGGGTACTCCTTCGCCCGCCGGGCGGGGATGCCCACCCGCTCGAGCAGCTCGCCCGCCCGTCGGGACGCCTGCCCCTTGCCGGTACCAGGCGCGTGGAGGCGCACCGCCTCTGCGATCTGGTCTCCGACCGGCCGGACCGGGTTCAGGGCGTTCATGGCGCCCTGGAAGACGAGCGACAGCCGCGTCCAGCGGAACGAGCGCAGGGTGCCGCCGTCGAGCGACAGCAGGTCCTCGCCGTCGAACCAGACCGATCCGCCGACGATCCGCCCACCCGGAGGCAGGAGACGCAGGATGCCGAGCACCGTCGTCGTCTTGCCGCAGCCGGACTCCCCCACCAGGCCGAGCGTCTCACCGCGGCGCAGGTCGAAGCTCACCCCGTCGACGGCGCGCAGGGCCCGTCCGGCGACGTCGAACTCGACGGCAAGGTCTCGAACCTGGAGGATCGGCGCGGATGGGTCCGCGGCCACCGGCAGGAGCGGAGACGCAAGGCGGTCGCGGGAGACATCGGCTCCGGGCGTCTCGAGGTGGTGGCGCTTGAGGCGGGGGTTCAGCGCGTCCTCGAGCGCCGTGCCGAGCAGGGTGGTGGCCAACACGACCCACACGATCGCGAACCCCGGTGGCAGCAGCGCCCACCACGCGCCGGCCGAGACCGCGCCGCGCTCGAAAGCGAAGTTCAGCATCTGGCCCCAGCTGATCACGGTCGGATCACCCAGCCCCAGGAAGGCGAGCGTCGACTCGGAGAGGATCGCCAGGCTGATGACCAGCACCATGTTGGCGAGCATGAGCGGCAGCACCATGGGCAGGATGTGCCGTCGGAGGATGTGGACGTCGCCGGCGCCGATCGCCCTGGCACGCGTGACGAACTTCCGCTCGCGGACGCTGAGCGTCTGTGACCGAACGAGCCGCGCCGTGGTCGTCCACCCCAGGGCACCGATGACCAGGATGATGGTTCCCAGCGACGGGCCGATGATCGCGACGAGCACGATCTGGAGGGCCAGGTCGGGGATGACGAGGAAGAAGTCGGTGATGCGCATGAGGAGCGAGCCGATCCACCCACCGCGATAGCCGGCGACGATGCCCACGAGCCCACCGATGACGAGCGCGATGGCCGCCGCCGAGAAGCCGACCAGGAGCGAGACTCGCGCGCCGTACAGGAGGGAGCTGAAGACGTCCTTGCCGCCGTCGTCGGTGCCGAGCAGATGCGCCGCGGAGGGAGCCTGGTAGATGTCGAGGATGTTCACCCTCGTGCTCGCGTAGGGGTCGTACGGCGCGATCAGCGGGGCGCCAACGGCCACGATGAGTGAGAGCGCGAGCATGACCGCGCCGATCAACCCCATGCGGTGGCGGAGGAATGACCGCCAGGCGCGTCGCGGCGAGACGAGCGTGGTGGGGGTCGTCGCCTCGATGAGGGCGGTCATGCGATCACGTTCCCTCGCTGACCCGTGGGTCGAGCCAGCCGTAGATCAGCTCGGCGATCAGGTTGGCCACCACGACCGAGACGGCGATAAGGAGGAACGCGCCCTGGAGCACCGGGTAGTCCCGGTCGCCGACGGCATTGACGGTGAGCGCGCCGATCCCCGGCCACGAGTACACCGCCTCCACCTGGATCGCCCCCGACACGGTGAAGCCGAGGTTCAGGGCGATGAGGGTCACCATCGGCAGCATCGCGTTGCGGAGCGCGTGGTCGCGGATGATGCGGTACGTAGAGAGCCCCTTCGCGCGGGCGGTGAGGATGTAGTCCTCGCCGAAGACGTCGAGCACGCTGCTGCGCATGATCAGCATGTACTCGCCCAGCAGGACGAGCGTCAGCGTCAGGGTCGGCAGGAGCAGGTGGCTGCCCACGTCCACGACCAGATCCATGAACGAGGCGTAATCGGCACCGATCGTGACCCGGCCAGTCGTCGGAAGTCCGAGCCAGTTCGCGCCGGCGACGAGCAGGATGATGCCCAGGAAGAACGTCGGCAGCGACCACATGAAGAGGCTGAAGGTGAGGGCCCCGACGTCGAGCGGCCGGCCCCGCCGCCATGCCGCAAAGAGCCCCAGCCCGGCGCCGACAGCGATCGAGAGGACCTGCGACGGCAGAACGAGCCAGAGCGTGTTGACCAGTGACTGGCCGATGAGGTCGGCCACCGGCCGGTCGCGGAAGGCGTAGCTGGTTCCGAGGTCACCGCGGCCCAATGCCGCGAGGTAGGCGGTGAACTGGCTGTCGAGCGTGTTCTCGGCCTCGAGGTCGAGGAACATCGGCTTGTCGATGCCGAAGCGCTCGCGCAGTGCCTCCACCGCAGCGGGATTGAGGCGCGGATCGCGAAGCCCGGACTTGGCCGGATCGCCGGGCAGCACGCGGAACAGGACGAAGTTGAAGGTGATGACGACGAAGATCGTCACCACCGCCCATCCGAGCTTGCGCAGGAAGTAACCGCCGCGGCCACTCATGGCGCAGGCTCGCGTGGAGTGCCGGACCGGGCGCCGGCCGGAGGCCCGGTCCGCATCGGCCTACTCGGCGGGTCGGAGGACGAGGAGCGAAGTCGGGTCATCGAGGCCGAAGGTCGGGCTTGTGTCTGGCCACCCGGTGAAGGTATCGGTCCGCCATGCCTCGAGGACCTGCGAGTAGTACGGGATGATGTAGGGGACGTCGTCGATCAGGATCTGCTGCATCTCGTGGATCTGCCCAATGCGCGTCGCGAGATCCTGCTCGATCGCCTGCGCCTCGTACAGCGCGTCGTACTCGGGGTTGCAGTAGCCGGTCTCGCTGAAGCCGGTGTCGATCTCGCTGCACAGGGCAACGCCGAGCAGGAAGGCCGGGTCCGGATCGGAGCCCCATCCCCACAGCATGATGTCGTAGTCGAACGCCGGGCAGCACACGCTGGTCAGGGTGTCGGGATCCAGGCCCTGGATCTCGATGGCCACGCCGATCTGCTCCCACATCGCCTGGAGCAGCTCGGCCTCTCGCGGTGCGGTGTCGATGTCGTCCGCGTAGTTGAAGCGGAAGGTGAGCGTCTCGCAGTCCTGATCGGGAAGGCACTCGCGGACCCCGTCGTCGTCGGCGTCCTCGTACCCAGCCTCGTCGAGCAGGGCGTTGGCGGCCGCCGTGTCGAAGGCGTAGTCCTCGATTCCGGAGGCGTAGAAGTCGCCCAGGCCGGGCGGCACCAGGGAGAGGCCTGAGGATGCGGTGCCGAGCGTCGCGACGTCGATGATCTGCTGCTTGTCCACGGCGGTGGCCAGCGCCTGCCGGACCGCGAGGTCCTTCAGCGCCGGGTGTCCGGTGCACTCTCCGACGTCCGCCGGGCAGTCCTCCTCGGCGACCATGTTGAAGAAGACGTCGCGAAGCGAGCCGCCGGCGGCGACATCGGCAATGTGGACGGCGACGTCGTCGGCGTTCTGGAGGGTCGACACGGCCGTGGCCGGGAACTCGGTGATGGCGTCCACCTGGCCAGTCGTCAGGGCCGTGATGCGGGCGTCGGCGTTTTGGATCTTCTGGAAAATGACCCCGTCGATGTTCGGCGGCGTGGCCCAGTAGTCTTCGTTGGCGGCGAGCTCCACAAACTCGTCCTGGCTGGCCTCGACGAGCGTGAACGCGCCGGACCCGATCATTTCCGCGTTCTCGAACTCGACGGGGTCCTCGACCTCCTCCCAGATGTGCATCGGCAGCACATAGATGAAGGCCATGTAAGCCTCGAACGAGACGAGCGGGTCCGCCGTGGCGAGGACCAGCGTTGTCTCGTCGACAACCTCGACGGACTCGAAGGGTGCCGCGTACGACGGCAGGAAGGGGAAGTCCTCGGTGTCGCGGTAGAGCTCGATGCTGAACCCGACGTCCTCCGCGGTGAGCGGCTCACCGTCGTGGAAGGTCGCCGCGTCCACGATGGTCAGCGTCCAGGTCAGCCCGTCCTCGGAGACCGACCAGTCGGTGGCAAGCTCGGCTACGAACTCGCCATCGGTCGTGACCGCGATGGGTGTGTCGTAGACGAGCTCGTAGAGGCTGAAGGCCTCCGAGAGGACGCCATTGCCTGGGTTCAGGCTGTCCGTGTATCCGCCCGTACCGATCCGGACGGTCCCGCCGGTCGCTGTGCTCGGCGGGGTCGAGGATGTCGAGACGCCGGACGCATCCGGGCTCGGCGAACCCTGGGTGGTGGTGGTGCAGGCGGCCAGGACAAGCCCCAGCGCCGCGAGGACCGAAAGTGAACGGCTGCGTCCCATGGTCGTGATTGCCTCCACGCGTGGCCGCGGCGCGGCGGAGCCCGGAGCGGGACGGCCGCTTCAACCGGCCGAGGATGGCACAGCCCGCGGATTGTGGTCAAACTTTCGCGGGATTCCGCGGATTCGGTGCATATACTCGGCCGCGTGAGCGAAGCGACCCCACGGGCGCTCGTCCGCGCACAGGTCGCGCTCGAGGCGTTCCGGCTCTTCCCCGACGGCTCGGCCGTCGTCTATGTCCTGCGGCGGGTGCGCGGCGATGACTACGAGTCGCACCTGTGGCTGCGTCCGTTCCGGGGCGGGCGGCCGACGCAGCTGACCCGTGGCCGCGTTCGCGACGGGGCGCCGGCCATCTCCCCCGACGGACGCCGGCTGGCCTTCGTGCGCAGCCCGGTGGGAGTGGAGGACGCGGTCGGCCAGGCCTGGGTCCTGCCGCTCGACGGCGGCGAGCCGTGGCGCCTCACCTCGCTCAAGCACGGGGTCGCGAGCGTGCACTGGAGCCCGGACGGCGCGCGCCTGGCCCTCGTGGCGCAGGCCGGCGACCATCGGTTCATCGTCGGGGAGGGGAAGAAGGGCCGCACGCCTCGCGTGCGGCGCATCACGCGGCTCGACTTCCGCGACGACGAGTCCGGCCACGTCGTGCGCCGCGCGCACCTGTGGGTCATGCCGTTGCGCGCCGGCGCCGTGCCGCGCCAGCTGACGAGCGGCGACTTCGACGTGACCCATCCGGCGTGGGCACCGGATGGACGGCGCATCGCCTTCGCGGCGGATCGCGGACCGGACACCACGATCAGCCCGCGCCTCCAGGTCTGGTCGGTCGGGACCGACGCCGCAAAGCCCCGCATCCGCGAACTGGCCAGCCTGGCCGGCGACGCCGACCGCCCCGCCTTCTCCCCGGACGGACGGCGGCTCGCCTTCGTCGGTACCGACGTCGAGGACCCGCCGGACGAGGTTCCGCCGGGGCTGTGGGTCATGGACCTGCCGTCGGGCACGCCGCGCAACCTGACCGCCGGGCTCGACCGCCCCATCGGCGAGTGGGCATGGTGCGACCTGCTCCTGTCCGAGGAGGCTCCCGGACCGGCCTGGTTGTCTGACGACACGCTGGCCGTCCTCGTCGGCGACCGTGGTCGGGACGTCCCGTACCGGGTCACGCTCGGCGGCGTCGCAGAGCCGATGATCGACCCGACGGCCTTCATCGCCGCCTCGGGCCTCGAGGCCGGCGGCGGCCGGGTGGCGGTGGCCGCGGCGGTCGATGGCGGCGCCGGCGAGGTCTGGGCGGTCGAGGACAGCCGGCTGCGCCAGGTCACGCGCGAGGGATCGGCCTGGCTGCGCCGCTTCGCCGACATCGAGCTCGACGAGCTGACGCTCGAGGGGCCGGCCGGACCGATCCAGGCCTGGCTCGCCTCACCGCGCGGCGCCGGCCGGCGACGGCTGCCGACGATTCTCCACGTCCACGGCGGGCCGACCGGGGCGTGGGCGCCGGGTGGGACGCTCGACGAGATGGCGCTGTGCGCGGCCGGCTACCGGGTCCTCATGCCGAACATCCGCGGCTCGGCGACCTTCGGTGGACCCTGGGTGCGGGCACTGTCGGCCAGCTGGGGCGGCGCCGATGCCGTGGACGCACTGGCCGCCGTCGACGCGCTGGTGGCCCGCGGCCTGGCCGATCCGAAGCGGATCGGCGTCATGGGCCTCTCGTACGGCGGCTTCCTGACGCAATGGCTCATCGGCGTCAGCGACCGCTTCGCGGCCGCCTGCTCGGAGAATGGCGTGGCGAACCAGGCATCGGCCTGGGCGAACTCGTACTTCGGCGTCCACTTTAACCGTCGCGCCGGCCTCGGTGACCCGCTGTCCGACGAGGGCCACCAGGCGCTGTGGCGCTCGTCGCCGCTGCGCAATGCGCGCAACGTGCGCACCCCGCTGCTCATGCTCCAGGCAGAGGAGGACCGGGTCTGCCCGCCGGCCGACAACGAGCAGCTCTTCACCGCGCTCAAGGTCCTCGGCCGCGAGGTCGAGTACATCCTCTATCCCGACGAGCACCACGAGATGAAGACCTCGGGTCGGCCGGATCGGCGGATCGACCGCCTGGAACGGATCGTGGCCTGGTTCGAGCGCTACCTCTGAGCGCGCTCAGGCGGCCGGCGACTTGCGGCTCAGCCGCTCCGCCAGCCCGCCGATGGTGAGCGCCAGCCCCAGCGCCAGGATCCCGATCGCCGCGATGAGCCGGAAGGCCTCGCCGCCGAAGGCCGTCCCGAAGACGACGTAGGCGACCACCCCGCCCGCCGCGATGCCGGAGCCGATCCACTTGAAGGCAGGCGCGTCGGCGATCCAGCCGGCGGCATACATGCCGAGCCCGAAGCTGAACGGGATGACGCTCCACAGGTAGAACCAGGCGTTCCATCGGTCGTTGAGGCTGGTGTAGAGGAGCGCGCCGCCCACGCCGGCCAGGAGCGCACCGGGGATGACCATGCCGGCCCGCAGGCGGCGGCTGGGCCCGCCGAGCAGCCCGGGAACGAGGAAGAAGAGCGACCCGGCGATGATCAGCACCGGCCACCAGCGCAAGACGTCGTCGCCGATGCCGAGCCCGCGGGTGAACCCGGCCAGCGGCTCGCTGGCCAGCACGACCGCGCCGATGACGAGAAGGAGCAGGCCGGCCAGCAGCTCGAAGGTGCGACTCACGGCGCCGAGTATACGGTGGCATCATGCGGCCGATGCCCGAGCGCGCCGGCCTCCGTTCGCTGCTCCGCGCACTCGGGAGGCGCGCGCCCCGCGTGCGCGGAACGCTCCGCGTCGATGGCCTGGACCGCGAGGTCGTCGTGAACCGCGACCGGTGGGGCATTCCGCACGTCGAGGCCGCGACCGATGCCGACGCCTGGTTCGGGCTTGGCTTCTGCCATGGCCAGGACCGCGGCTTCCAGCTCGAGCTGCTGGCGCGCGCCGGGCGCGGAACGCTGGCCGAGATCCTCGGCGCGACCGCGCTCTCGATCGACCGCCTGTCGCGAACGCTCGGCTTCGCGCGCGTGGCGGCTGCGCAGCTGCGTCGGCTCGACAGCGACGTCGCCGCGACCCTGGAGGCTTACGTCGCCGGCATCAACGCCGCCTCGGCCACCTCCCCGCGACCGCACGAGCTCGTGTTCCTGCGGACGGCGCGCCGCACGCAGTGGCGCCCCGAGGACGTCCTCGCCTTCCTGGGCCTTCAGTCACTGTCGCTGGCCGGCAACTGGGACGCCGAGCTCGCCCGCCTGAAGATCGTGTCGACCGATGGCGCCGAGGCCCTCGCCGCCGTCGACCAGGAGTACGCGGCGTGGTTGCCGGTGACCGACCCGGTCGGCGCAACGGCCGGGCCGCCCCTCGACCGCCTGGCCGCGGACATCGGGGCGCTGCGCGACATGCTCGGCGGCGCCGGCGCCTCGAACGCCTGGGCCGTCGCGGGATCGAGGACGGCATCCGGTGCGCCAATCCTCGCCAACGACCCGCATCTGGCGCCGTCCGTGCCGGCGCCGTGGTACCTCGCCCATCTCCGGACGCCTGACTGGGAGGTGGCCGGCGCCTCGTTCGTCGGTGGCCCGGCCTTCCCGAGCGGGCACACAGGCCACGCCGCGTGGGGCATCACCGCGGCGTGCACCGACTCGTCCGACCTGGCCTGCGAGCGCATCGACCTGGCGGCCGGAACGGCACAGGGCCCGTCCGGCGCCGAGCCGATCGTGCGCATCCGCGAAGAAATCGGCGTCCGCGGCGGGCCGGCGGTGGTGGAGGAGGTCGTCGTCACCCGCCGCGGCCCGGTCGTCACGCCGGTCCTGGACGGCGTGGAGATGGCCCTCTCGCTGCGCGCCACGTGGCTCGAGCCCGTCCCGGCGCGCGGCCTGCTCGATGTCGTGCGCGCCTGCGACTTCGCGACCTTCCGCGAGTCGTTCCGGGCCTGGTCCGGACCCGCGCTCAACGTGGTGTACGCCGATGCCGATGGCCACATCGGCTGGCAGCTCATCGGCACGCTGCCGCGCCGTCGGGCCGGCAACGGGATGCTGCCCGCCCCGGCCTGGGATCCCGGCTGGGAGGACGCGCACCTGCCGTTCGACGACCTGCCGTGGACGCTCGACCCGCCGGAGGGATTCGTCGCCTCGGCGAACAACGCGCCACGCTCGGACGCGCCCGGCGCCCCGTTCCTCGGGGTGGACTGGCTCGACGGCTACCGCGCTGCCCGCCTCGTCGAGTGCCTCGCCGCGCGCGGTGGCTGGGATGTCGCCGCCAGCGCCAAGCTTCAGCAGGACGTGGCATCGGTTCCCTGGCGGGAGATGCGCGACCTCGTCCTGGCCACGCCGGCCGAGGGCGGCGAGAGCCGCCTGGCGCTCGAGCTGCTCCGCGACTGGGATGACGAGGTGTCCGCGGGCTCGGCGGCCGCATCGGTCTTCGAGCTCCTGGTGGCCGAGCTCGCCTCCACGATCGCGCGGGAATCGGCGCCGGGCTCCTGGCGCTGGGCCATGGGTGCCGGCTTCGGCGACGCCGTCGGGCGCACGGTGTTCGGGGCGCGGACCGTGAGCCGGCTCGTGACCGACCTCATGGCGGACCCGAACCGCGAGCCGCAGATCGCATCCGCCCTGCGCGCCGCCGTGACGCGCCTCGTCGCCACGCGCGGGCCGGCACCGGCGAACTGGGCCTGGGGCAGCCTGCGACCTCTGCGCCTCCGCCACCCGCTCGGCGTCTCCGCCCCGCTCGACCGCATGCTCAACCTCGGCCCGGTGCCGCTCGGCGGCGACACGAACACGGTCGCCCAGGCCGGCGTATCGCCGCTCGCCCCCACCTCGAACCCGGCCGTCATCGCGAACCATCGAATGGTCGTCGACCTCGGCATTCCCGACGCGAGCCGCTACGTCATCGCCGGCGGCCAGTCCGGCAACCCGCTGTCACCGCACTACCGCGACCTGTTCGCGCTCTGGCAGCGCGGCGAGGGCGTGCCAATCCCCTGGTCGCCCGAGGCCGTGGCAGCGGCCACCCGAGATCGACTGCGCCTGGAGCCCGCGCCCCGATGAGCGCGCCGCCTCGCCGCCTGACGGAACACACGGCCTCGTCCCGGCGTCGAAGAACCGTGCACTCCCTCGCCCACCGCGCCCAGGCCCTCATGTGGGTCGGGCTGGCCGGCATCGGCCTCGGGCTCTCGATCCTCCTCGTCTACGCCTGGGTCGTGGTCATGAACAACCCCGGCTCCACCCTCGTCGATGGCTACTGGATCGGCCGCGTGCCGTGGACGCCGCTCGGCGTCGTACTGGTGCTGGCCGGCAGCTCCGTGGCGGTCACGGCGGGAGTGGTCGCGATCCTCGTCCACGGCGACTGGCTTCGGAGGCTCCTCGCCATGGCGGTCGTGCTCGCCCCGATCGGGTGGTGGGCGAAGGCGCTCGGCATCCTTCCCTCCGCCCGCTACCAGGCGCCGGACCCGGTGACCCTTG
>WUUC01055047.1_pt1 | contig 13692 bp, 12 predicted proteins | sample 6278441 | NCBI WGS metagenome assembly WUUC01 (sample SAMN13675441, study PRJNA597444) | soil metagenome | isolation source: soil | place: USA: Washington | collected 2017-10
GGCTGCGAAGTAACCGGGTGCTTCCGGAGTCGCGAGTTCACTTCGACGTTACGCGCTCGCTTGCGATCTGGTGAACGCAGCGTTTGCGGGAGAGAGCGACCCCAGCCGTCTCCAGCAACGCGCCATTATGTTTGTTTGGAAGTGCCTGCATCCACCGCGCCTAGCGGCTTATCAAAATTGGTTGTCCTCAGGAACTATTAGAGCGAAGCCCGCTTGTACTAGCGAGACTTTTCCCCGCTTTACGCAGATTGGGCCTCACAGGCGCGAGCCGAGCCCCGTCACTGTCGGCGGGCTTTTTCTATTCCCTCACGACCATCCTCACGACAGCACTGATTAGAGCAGGCGGGACCACACCGCCGGCGGCTTCGCTGTTCATAGTAGGGGTGGTGGGGCGGCATGGCGACATCTGAGGGACAGGGGTTCTAATCGTTTGGGTGCGCTGGCCTCACTTCCGTCTCGATCCGGGAGCGGCCGGCCGCCTCTGCAGTCCATGCCGTAGGTTCGGCTTTCGGGCTCGAACCTGCGGATCACGACCTGTAACGAAGCAGGTGGACCAATCCTAGACGCTGCGCAGGCCCGCATAGAGCGATAACTACAGGTTATGCGGTTCGCGGAGCTGAACGAACGGCTGCTTTCGGGAACTGCCGTCGTGCCACTGAATGACGTACACGGGCGCTAAGCGGACCTAGCGATGGTGACCGCCTCGGGATGCGGCCGATTCTGATTGGATGGGGTGAGACAGCTGTTCACCGTGAAGGATTTCGGCGGAAGAGCTGAAATCTCTATTGCAAAGACCCTGGTCTGCCAGCCGGGCCGCCATGATGGTGTCCTGTCCCGCTGCGGCCCCCCGCCCTCTAGTCGATGCGAATTCCTGTTTTCTTGGCGACGTCCTGCCACAGGGCGAGCTCACGCCGGATTTCCTCGGCAAAATGAGACGGCCGGCCGAAGAAGGGTTCGGCCCCTTGTCTTGCCAGCGTTTCGCGGAGCTCGGGCGACGAGATTCGCCTCGACACGGCGGCATTTAGTCGTTCGATGATTGCGCTCGGGGTCTTGGCTGGAGCCAAGAGTCCCGTCCAAAGTCCTGTCGCATAGCCCGGAACTCCGCTCTCCTGAATTGTGGGTATTGCGGGCAAGGGCCGCGGCTCGCTTAGCCGTAGACACGGCGAGCAACTTGAGCTTTTCACCTTCCGCATAGGGCAGCACGGCAGAAAGCGTCGGTATGGCGGCCTGCAGCCGACCCGCAAGCAGATCCGTCACCACAGGTCCGGAGCCCCTGTACGGGACGTGCGTCATCTCCGTCCCGGTCATTGAGAGCAACAGCGCCATGGCGAGGTGCGTTGCTGATTTGGGACCTGCCGATCCATAATTCAGCTTTCCCGGATTTTTCCGGGCGTGGTCGATCAGCTCCTGGACGCTTTTCACAGGCAGGTCCTGACTAGCCGTCAAGACGAGCGGGACCGTCGCGATGAGAGCGACCGGCGCGAAATCGCGCTCAGGGTTGTACGTGACCCCAGTGCTCACGGCAGGATACTTAGCAGTCTCGGAGCTCGATCCGAGGAGAAGCGTGTACCCGTCCGGCGCCACACGGGCGACCTGTCCCGCGCCCAAGCTGCCGCCTGCTCCAGGGCGATTTTCCACGACGAAGGACTGTCCGAGCTTCTCGGACAGTCTCTGCGCGATGACGCGAGCGACGACGTCGGAGCCGCCACCCGCCGCAAACGGCGTTCTTCAGCACGGCGATCAGCTGGTTGAAGTGAGCAAGCGCCGTATTGGCCTGCACCTGCTTGGCGAACCACAGCGACGATCCCATCTTTGTGGTGATAGGGTGATAGCCATCGAAATATCGTCGTAGCGCTTCTCGTAGACCGAGACGATCCGGCGAAGCATGTCAATGCGCTCGGCCTTGGCGGTCTGCGAATAGCTGGGGAAGGCGGCGCGCGCGGCTTTCACCGCCAAATCGACATCGGCCGGCGAGGCCATGCTGATCGTACCCGCGACTTCTTCTTCTTGGGCGAGATCGGATCGATCCGGGCGCCGTTGATGTAGAATTTCCTGTTGTCGCTCACGACTGCTTCCCACGGTTACTTCGAACGCGCCTCGCACCCACGAACCGCGACCTTATTTCGATATTGCTACGCCACCTTGCTGTCATCCATCGAAGATTTATAGCGCTGCAGAGCGACAGCCTTGTCGCCACACTCGATCAACTCCTCCATAATCTCGAGCAGGAATTCGAACTGCTCCTTGCTTAGGCAGCCGAACTCGACGTCGTTGATCTCGCGCTGGAGAGGCGCAAGGCTGCGCAGCAATCCGGCGCCCTTGTCGGTCAGCGTGAGCGAAATCTTCCGGCGGTCGATGTTGGTCTGCTTCTTCTTGATCAGGCCAAGCGTTTGCAATTTTCGCGTCACGGTGGTGACGAACGCACCACTCATGTGCAGGTGATCGGCGACCGTCTTGACATTAACTTCGCCTTCTAGACTGAGATGTCCGATTGAAATCAAGACCGTGTACTCGACGCCGGCGAGACCGACATGTTCCGCGTGACCGTCGCGGACGGCTTCGTGGCGCGCCATGAACGCGAAGAGATTGTGCACCAGCCGGCGAAAACGCCGGTCGGAACCATCCGACAGAAGTTCGGGTCGCGATACGGTCAACGGAAAACGTCCCTTCGCCAGCTTGGGGCCGTCATTGCGCCGTTGAATCGGTTGCACTTCTTTTCGTCGAGGCAAAATTTTCTCCACCAATTCTAATCCTCCGGTGACTTCGTCACATCCGAGGGTCCGCATGGGAACGCTCTGATTTAGAGGGGCAAGAGCGGTAGCACGGCATTTTATCAAGGGTAAGCCAAACTCCAATTACTGCAGGGCACGGCGAACAGTCGACGATCACTAGGTGTGATGGGCTTTGATCTCGCTACCTCACTCCAGCGCGCTTATGGCTCCCCGCTTCATCCTCAAGCGAATAGGACGCGAGCAGATCGTCGACGATCCCGGTCGCCGACTTCCAGTCATAGGTGCGGGCACTGTGTCCCGCCGTGACGAATCTGGCGCCGGCATAGAACATCTCGTACTGCGTATGACGCGAACCGAATTCGGAGCCGACCGCGTCCCACGCTGCCTTCATAAGCTTCACCTTGTCTTCGGGTTCCATCGTGGCAGCGCGTTGCGTGGTGCGGATGATCTTACGGAGCAGCGGGTCCTCAAAGTCCTTGCTCGACGACGGAAGCATAATCAAAGCGCCGCCCGAGAGGTCCCGGATCGCGTTTATAAAATTCGGATAGAGTTCCTGCGTGAGCACTTGTGCCGAATACATGAAATGTTTGTTTGGCACCCACCAGTCACCGAGATTGTTGCCGCTCACTTCCATACCGGCGAGCATCGCCTCGACCATGCTGGCTTGCGCCGCCATGAAACCGAGCTTCTCGCTGACGGAGGGAATTCGCGTCGTTCCGATCGCCTCGGTCAGCCGGTAGGCGAGGCCGAGCAGGAACTTGATCTTCACCGAAAGCCGGATTTGCGCTTGGTAGTTCTGATACGCGTGCCCCGGCGTTTCATGGAATTGCTGCCTGCACACGTCCGTGTCCCGGTACACGAAAATGCGATCCCACGGCACCTTCACGTCGTCGAAATAGATTAAAGCGTCGTTCTCGTCGAAGCGGGACGACAGCGGGTTATCAAAGACGGACTCCGCGGATGACTCGTACGACTTACGCGACAGAATTCGGACTCCCTTAGTGCCCAGCGGCAGCGCGCACGAGAAGGCAAGGTCCTCTTCACCCGGGCGCAGCGGCTGAAGATTTGCGACAAGCACCTCGTTCGCCATGATCGAGCTGGTGCCGAGCATCTTCGCGCCGCGAATGGTGATGCCCCCGGAGTCCTCGTCCACGATCCGCGCGACGAGGTCTTCGGACTGTTCGCTCCAGTCCTTGGCGCGTTCCGCCTGCGGATTGATGATGACATAGGTTAGGAACAGATCGCTCTTCGTCGCGTAGTCGAAATAATCCTCCAGCGCCTTAGCGCGGTCGGCTCCGTGCTTGCGGAAGATTTCGATCCCCATCCGCTGACCAAGGAGGGCGGACGCTACGTGGTCTGGCGAGCGACCCATGAACCCGAAGGACTGGCGCGCCCAGGCCTGGAGTGCCTTCCGCCGGTGGACCATCTCTTCATGGTTGCGCGGCATCTGCCATGCGCGACTAACCCGCGAGTCAGAGCCTGCCGGCTGAAACGTCATCAACTCGATGTTCTCGGGACGCGCCTGGTAGTCGTAGAGATTGGCGGCCGAGCGGACCGCATTGCGAAACGCCGCGTGCTCGGTGACATCCGGGACGAGCTTGCCATCTATATAGACGGTGCGGCCGTCCTTGAGGGACTTTATGTGCTGCGTGCCGGTCTTGGCGACTGTCATGGTGCACTCCGCGTCCGCGCGTGGTGCCCGGGGGGCGCAGCCAGCAATCTTTTGTTCCCCAGGCTTAGCTTAGAAAAATACATAATTAACGAAGGCTTTCAAGCGGGCTCACCGAGTAAGTAGCTTTTCTCGCGGAGATGCCGACGCGTCAGCGCGCCGCGCGCGATGCTACGCGTCCACTTGCCCTTTGTTACCTGTCGCCGTAACTTGCGCTGCTCGGCCTGGTTCTGGATCGAGGTGCGCAACGCAAAGGCTTTCGCCATACCAATGGAGTTCCTCGACTCGTTCGCGATATGCTTCGCGAACTTGGACACGGTCGCGATATCGGAAGCGCTATTGCCACTGAATAGACGGTCGTTGATCCGCCGAAGCAATGGGGCAAGCTGGCTCAGCACGGTTGTTCCGCGGTTCGTGATCTGGACGATGACCGCTCGCGTGTCGTCGGGATTGCGCCGCTTCTGGAGAAAGCCCTTTGCCACGAGCTTGCCGACCTCGGCCGTCACGTGGGTGGCATCGACATGCAGATGCCGCGCGATCCCCCTAATTCCCTGAGGACCTTTTCTCTGTATCGTCCAGACGGCGAGAAGGACGGAAAATTCAGCTGCGCTCAAGCCGACGGTGCTTGCAAGCGCCCGGCGCAGCGAACGCATCGCGCCGATGGCAGCAAACAGATCGGCGACAAACTCGCGGAGAGATTGATCCGTCCCGTCGACCAGGAATTCCGGCAAGCTGATGGTGAGATCAGGCTTGTTCTGCTTCGGTTTCTCTCCAATGGGCATTTTTGAAGCCGATCTACCACCCGTGGAGCCACATGTTGTCGTCCGGAAGCATTGGCCCGATTTGGTCGGGCTTCAATGCGCGGTATCGCCCTGAATAAAAAATAAGCGGAGAAAGGTCGGTCTTGGCGGTCGCGAACTCCGTCACGCGGCCCACAAAGATCTCGTGGTCGCCCCCGTCGTACCGGGCGTAGGATTCGCAAAGGAAATAGGCAAGCCAATTCGGAAGGGAGGGCGCGCCATTGGCGGTTCTCTTGTTCTCGATACCCGACCATTTGTCGCTCTGAGAGCGCGCAAATCGATTCGAGAGTTCGGTTTGATTCTCTCTCAGCACCCAAACCGCCAGCAATTCTGCGCGCTGCCACTGTGCGAAGCCATAAGCGCTTCGCGCCATGCTGAAGAGCACGAGTGCCGGGTTCAACGAGACGGAATTGAAGGAGCTAATAGTGGCGCCAAGGCGATTGCCGTCGACATCGGCCGTGACGATCGCCACACCGGTCGCGAAAAAACCGAGCGCAGTTCGGAGATCCCGTTCGTCAAAGCTCACAGAAGTTTCCTCGCGTTCCATCAGTGCCTAGGGTCAATCGGCAATTGACAGGAAATTACGTCGAGCTTCTCGAATGCGGCCGCGGCGCCGAGCAAGTCCGCTTCTCCTCGCGGCTTTCCGACAAGCTGGAGGCCAACTGGCAGGCCGCCCTTGGTGAACCCGCAAGGGACCGAGATGGCCGGGCAGGTGGTCAAGGTGATGATGTAGGTCAGGGCGAGGTACTCGAAGAAGTCCTCGAACTTGTGTCCTTCGACTTCCATCAGATGCAGCATCTTTGCGTCGAAGGGCTGAGCCAGCACGGTCGGTGTGACCAGCAGATCATAGCGATTGAAGAAGTTGCACACATTGGCGAAGATCTCCCCGCGCGCATTTTCCGCCTGCGCGATGACTCCTGCCGTCAGCGACAAACCCTTAGTCGTGTAGTGCACGACCGTTTCGCTGAGATCGTCCTTCCGCGCCTTGATGAGTTCGGCGATACCCGTGGCCCGTTCAAGGTTACGAAGGCCGTAAAACGCCGAGTTTGCCTTGCTGAAATCGGGACAATCGTCTTCCACCTTTGCGCCGGTCTTCTCGAAGGCGCGCACTGCTTTCTCACAGATCTGGCGAATTTCCGAATGGACTGGCGTGATGTTCAGGTCGGCGCTCCAGGCCACCCGTTTTGGTGGCGCAGCCTTACGCGCGGCGTCAGCAAAAAGGGCCTGCGGGCGAGGAAGCGACATCGGGTCTTCGATGCGCTCGCCCGTCATCGCGTCAAGCATCAGAGCCGTGTCGGCCACGGTTCGCGCGATGGGCCCATCCACATTCAGCGGGCTGAACAAAGGATCGCGCGGTCCGTGCGCGATACGTCCGGGGCTGGGCCGAAGGCCGACGACCGAGCAAAACGAAGTCGGGATTCGCAGCGAGCCCGCCATGTCGGTGCCGGTGGCGAGCCAAGCTTCTCCGGTCGCGACCGCGACCGCCGATCCGCCGGAGGATCCGCCGCAGGTGTAGGCCGTGTTCCAGGGGTTGAGGGTCGTCCCGAAGACATCGTTTGTCGTATTGCCGCCCGCGCCGAACTCCGGCGTGTTCGATTTTGCGATGACGATTGCGCCGTTAGCCTCAAGAGTCTCGACCATGAGATCGGACGCAGAGGCTATACGATCCTTGAAGGCACGCGATCCATCGGTCCAGCGGACGCCCTCGACCGCCGTCAGATCTTTAACCGCGATCGGCAAACCGCACAGATGATGGGGTGGCAGATCCTTGGCTTTTCCCGTCGAGAGGCGTCGCGCGCGCTCGCGCGCACGGTCGAAGCAGAGTATCGGCAACGCATTCACCGATGGTTCAACCTCGGCGATCCGCCGCTCGGCTGCATCGATCAATTCCAGAGGGCTGACTTCACCCGCGCGGAGACGGGTCACGGCATCACTGGCCGACAACTTCCATAGCTCACTCATTGTCTCTTCCTGGGCCAGCTTGCACCGCGATTGCGAAGCTTGCATCCGGAGCCCCTTGATTGCTCCGCAGTTATGAAACCAGTATTGATTATTTTAATAGCTATGTGAATTATCAAAAAAACCCAGTGCCGCGAACCAGAGGAGTCGTGACCATGAGCAGCTCAAAGCTTCTTGCAGAGCGGCCTTCGCGCCGCACCTTGATGAAATCCGCAGCAGGATTGGCGGCAGTTGTCGCAGCGCCGAACATCATCGGCTCGGCAAAGGCGGCCCCTCCGCTTATTCGTTGCTCCACCGGCGGTGGAATCGGACCGAACGAAATTCAGACGGTCGTGTTCCTAGACTGGATGCGTCAAAACGTCCTCAAGCGCCACGGCAAGGACTACACGCTTGATCTCTCGTTCGCCCGCAGCACGAGCGAAACCGCAACTCTGCTAGCCGCTGGCCAGGTCGACATCGCTACGATGGCAACGCCGGTGTTCGCTGCTACGACGCTGAAGAACGCCATTCCTGGTGGTGCGACGATTCTCGCAGCGATTTTCGATGACGGAACGCCGGGCTATGCCGCCAACTCGTACTTCGTTCTCGAGGACAGCCCGATCAAGACGGTCGCGGACCTTAAGGGCAAGCGAGTCGCGGTGAACGCGTATGGCACGATTGCCGACCTTCCGCTACGCATTCTCCTCAAAAGGGCGAAGCTCGATCCGAAGGCGGACCTCCAGATTGTCGAAATTGCATTCCCATCGATCGGCGCAGCGCTGCGTGACAAGCGCATCGATTGCGGAATTCTCATACTGCCATTCATGGCGGCCGAGAAGGAAAAGGGCGGCATTCGCGCAATCGCGCGAGCGGTCGACGCTTTCCCGGGGCCATATCCGACCGTGTATCTCGCCGCTCGCAACGACTTCCTGAAGAAGGAAGAGCCGGTGGTGAAAGCGTTCCTTGACGACTATGTCACAGGCCTCAACTGGCTGTATGAGCCGAAGAACCGGGAAAAGGCCATCGAGATCACGGCCAACCTGACCAAGACACCGGCCGCTGCCCTCGAAACTTATTTCATGCGCGGTAACAACGATTACTATCGCGACAGGGGCGGCTGTCTGAAGGCTGCCGGCCTTCAGTACGTCGTCGATGCAATGGTCGAAGAAGGCCTGCTTCCGCAGAAGGTGGAAATGTCGAAGTATCTCGATACATCATACCTTCCGGGGAAGTGCACCTAACGAAGCACGGAAGAGGCAGTGGCAAAGATTGCCGCGGAAGCGGTCACGAAAATCTTTGGCGTCGGGAAGTCGGTATTAGCGCTGTCGGGTGTGAACCTGACCATAGGCGACGGCGAGTTCGTGTCCATTGTTGGTCCCTCCGGCTGTGGAAAGAGCACCTTGCTCTATATGCTCGGAGGGTTCTTTTTCCCTTCCTCTGGAAAGCTTCTGGTCGACGGCAAACCGGTGGTCCGGCCTGGTGTCGACCGAGGCATTGTGTTCCAGGAGTACGCGCTGTTCCCGTGGCTCACGGTGTTCGAAAACATCGCTTACGGCCTTCGAGTGGCTAAGACGCCCAGAAAGCAGATCAAAGAAACGGTTCAGCGCTACATCGACCTGATCGGCTTGTCCGGGTTCGAAGAGCGTTTTCCACGTGAGTTGTCGGGCGGAATGAAGCAGCGCGTCGCGTTGGCGCGCACCTTCGTCTACGGACCCGACATTCTTCTGCTCGATGAACCGTTCGGAGCGCTCGACTCACAGACGCGCGAGACGATGCAGGACGAATTGCTGCGGCTGTGGCAAAGCAGCCGAAAGACCGTCCTGATGGTCACGCACGATGTTAACGAAGCGGTTTATCTCTCGGATCGCGTCTGCGTGATGTCGAAGCGACCCGGCCGCATCGTCAGCGAGTTCAAGATCGATCTTGATCGCAGCGTGGGACGCGAGCGCGTCGTTCTTTCGGAAAGCTATACCGCTTGTCGGAATGAGATTTGGCTTGCGGTACGCCATCAGGCGACCGGCGTTCAGCGAGAAGCGGCTCAGTGAGCGGCGCGGCGGTCGCCCAGCAGACACACGTCGTCCGGCGTTCGAGCGGGACACGTCTCCGCATTCGCGAAAGCTTGATCCGCGCCAGCCCAATCGTCGCGCTGATCATCATTTGGCAGGCGGCGGTTTCGTTTGGCCTCGCGAACCCCGAATTCCTGCCGAGCCCATATTCGATCGCTATCGCGACGATTGATCTCGCAAGCGTCGGAGAATTATTCTCGAATCTCTGGACGACCCTCCTGACCACCTTTGGTGGCCTGGTGATCGCGACGGTGATCGGCGTTCCGCTCGGCTTCCTCATGGCGAAGTCGAGAGCAGTCAATGGCTTCTTCGGTCCTTTGGTCAAGGCGACCTATTCGCTGCCCAAGTCGGCGCTTGTGCCGCTTCTCTTTCTTTGGCTGGGCATTGGCATGAAGACGAACATGACGGTCGTAATCCTCGCGTGCCTTCTGCCGCTGCTTGTCTACACGTATCACGGCGTTCAAGCGGTACCGAAGATTTTGATCTGGAGCGCACAGGCGATGGGCACACCGCAGCGCAAGATCTTTTCGAACGTCGTGCTTCCTGCGTCTATGCATGCAATTCTGACCGGCCTGCGAATCGCTTTGGGGTTTGCATTTGTACTCGCGGTTTCGGCGGAAATGATTGCTGCCAACCGCGGCATCGGCAAGCTGATGGTGCTGTACGGCGAAAGCGGCGCCTATGACTATATGTTCGCCGCGGTTGTTGCCGTGGTCATCGTTGCCTACTTCTCCGACCGCGCGTTGAATGCAGTCAGCAACTACATCCTGCGTTGGGATGAGTCGGTCGAGGGGACGACGAGCCACCTATGACCGACACGCTCAAAAGAGCGGGGTACTCTTTTATCAGCCTCTACCCGCTGCTGCTCGTCATCGTGTTATGGGAAGTCGCAGCATGGCTGGAACTCGTGCGGCCGGTGTTCCTTCCGAGCTTCTCGGCAGTCATGGTGCGCGCGTGGCAGCTGACCCAATCCGGTGAACTGCTCGAGCCACTTTTCGTCAGCTTGTACCGAGCGGCGGCAGGCCTTGCAATCGCGCTGGTCGTCGGTATTCCGCTTGGCTTCCTCATGGCGCGCTGGAAGCTCTTCAACCGCATCGTCGATCCGCTCGTCGCGCTTGGCTATCCGGCCCCCAAGATGGCATTCATTCCGATCTTTATTCTGTGGTTCGGCATCGACCACCTTTCGAAGATCCTCCTAGTCGCCTTCAACTGCGTGTTCCCGATCATCATCTCGGCATATGCAGGTGGGCGCAGTATGTCCGTGCGTCAATTATGGGCCGCCGAAGCCATGGGAACCTCGCGGGTCAAGCTGTTCACGCGTGTAATCTTTCCGGCAACGCTGCCCGCATTGATGAGCGGCTTGAGAATTTCAGTGCCGCTTGCGCTGTTGACTGCCTTTACCGCCGAGATGGTAGCGGGAGGCGGCGGATTGGGCGGCGCGCTCGTCCTCGCGCAACGTTTTTTCGAAAGCCAGACGGTCTACGTCTACATCCTCACCATGCTGATCACTGGCTACATCATCGACAGTGCATTTCTCGCCATCAGGCGTCGTGTACTGCGATGGGATGACTCCGCCGAAGCGGCCACTTGATTCGGTCCGGTTTGGCGGGCGTAGTGGCTGAACGGACACGCTGAAGAAACCGGGGGCTCAAGTGGAATTGTCGCGAACCGTTGCCGGCGCCATCGCCAAAACCCTGCACGGGATGGGGGCGCGGTACTGTTTCGGAGTGATGGGCACTGCGAACTACAAGATTTCCTACGCGCTTCAGGAACTCGGCGTGAGAATCATCGCCGCCCGCCACGAAGGCAATGCGGCGACCATGGCGGACGCCTATTCCAAGGCGACCGGCGAGCTGACGCTCCTCAGTATGCACTCCGGGCCGGGCCTGACGAATGCGCTGACCGGCATAGGTGAGGCTGCGAAGAGCAAGACGCCCATGGTCATCCTTGCCGGCGACGTCCCGCGCGGAAACACCACGAACAATTTTCATTTTGACCAGGCCGCCATGGCCCAGTCCGTGGGCGCAATCGCTGAGCGGATCCACACGCCGCACACGGCGCTGGCCGATACCGTCCGCGCCGTCACGCGCGCTATGCGTGACCGGCAGACCGTGTTGCTCAGCTTGCCCACCGACGTCCAGGACAGCGGAATGCCAAGCGAGGTCGTCGCACCGCAGGTCACCGACAAGGTCGAGCCGAGTGCACCGAATGCGATCGCGGTCGGGCGGCTGGCTGACAAGCTCGCGTCCGCGCAGCGGCCACTCATTATTGCCGGCCGCGGGGCGGTCATCTCGGGCGCCGAGCACAGTCTGGAGATGCTGGCCGAACTCGCTGGCGCGCTACTCGCGACGACTGTCTGCGGTCACGGCTTCTTCAAGCACAATCCATTTAGCATTGGCATCAGCGGCGGCTTCTCCTCCGATACTGCGGCGAAGCTCATCGAAGAGAGCGACCTGCTGATCGGCTTCGGCGCGAGCTTCACGAAGTGGACCACCAAGAACGGCAAGCTCATCAAGCCGGGCACGGCAGTCGCGCAGGTGGATATCGATGCAGCCCGTCTAGGCTTTCAGCGTCCCCTGGACTTCGCGATCCAGGGCGACGCGAAGGCGACGGCCGATGCTCTCATTGCGTCCCTCAGGACGCGAGGCACGAAGAAGACTGGCAGGCGTACCGAAGTCGTTAAGAAGCAGATTTCGGCGGGCACCTTCCACAACGAGATCTACGACGATCAATCGACCGAAGAATACATCGATCCCCGCACGGTGAGTAAGGCTGTCGATAAGATCCTGCCGGAGAGCCGCACGGTCGCGTCGGACGCGGGTCATTTCATGGCGTGGGTGCCGAGCTATTTCCGCGTGCCGGACGCTCGCGCGTCGTGCCTTCCTTTCTCGTTCCAGTCAGTCGGTTTGGGAATGGGATCGGCGATCGGCCTGGCCTTGTCTCAGCCCAACCGGCTGAGCGTTCTCACCACGGGCGACGGCGGCTTCTACATGTCGCTGGCAGATCTCGAGACCGCTGTTCGGCTTGCTCTCAACATGTGCATCTTCGTCTATGACGACGCGGCGTACGGCGCCGAAGTGCATCACTTCAGGCGCCTCGGCCTCGACATCGAACTCGCACGCTTCCCGCCGACCGATATCGCGGCGGCGGCGAGGGGGCTTGGCGCACAAGCCATCACGGTCCGTTCGCTCGCCGATCTTGCGCCGCTCGAGAAGTGGGTGGCAGACGGCGCAAAGGGCGTCTTTTTGGTCGACGCAAAGATCAACCCGGACTTCGAAGCGAACTGGCACAAGGAATATGCCAGCTACGCACATTGATCTCTCCGCGTCCACTCGCTCCGGCGCTCGCGGACCTGAGTGATGGCACATATATAATTCTGTCCTATAATCCGGAGATCATGTCAGGGATCGGGCAATGGCAATCGCTGCTGCGAAGGCGTTCGGCACCGAATTGAGAACCGGCGCGCAGTATCTGGAATCGTTGAGAGACGGACGTTGCGTTTATGTCAACGGCGAACTCGTGAAGGACGTCACGGTTCATCCGCTGTTTCGCGGTGCCGCAAGGTCGTTGGCCGGACTCTACGACCTCGCAGCCCGCCCGGATATGCGGGAGCGCATGACGTTCACTTGCCCAAAGACCGCTCGGCCGGTCCTGCGGGCCTACCAGATGCCGGCGACGCATGCCGACCTGAAAGCGCGCCGCCTCGCGGCCGAAGCATGGGCCGAAGCAACCTTCGGCCTGATGGGACGCACGTTGGATCATGTGGCGGGTTTCTTCTGCGGCTTCGCCGCTCGGCCGGACATCTTCGCCGCCGGCGGAAAGCAGTACGCCGACAACGTGGTCGCCTTCTACGAGCACCTGCGCGACAACCATCTCTACGCCTGCTATGCGATCGTTCCCCCGCAGATCGACCGAAGCAAGCCCGCGCATGCGCAGAGGGACCCGCATCTCTATGCCGGCGTTGTGAAGGAACGCGACGACGGCATCGTCATGAAAGGTGCGCAGCAGCTCGCGACGGGCGGTATTTACTCCGACTATATCTATCTGAGCTGCATCCACCCGCTACAGCCCGGCGATGAGAATTACGCAAACGGGGTCGCGATTCCGGTCAACGCTCCCGGTGTGAAGCTATATCCACGCCGCCCGTTCGCGAAGTCTGCAGAAAGCTCGTTCGACTATCCGCTTTCCCGTCGCTTAGATGAAAGCGACTGCTTCGTCGTCCTCGACGACGTCTTCATCCCCTGGGAGCACGTCTTCATCCCCCGCAATATGGCGGTCTGCCGTGACCAGTGGTGGAAAACGCCGGCACATTATACGGCAATCATCAGGCGCAAACCCGTTATGTGACCAAGCTCCGTTTCATGATCGGTCTGGTAAAGCGCATCAATGAAGCAACGGGGAACGACCAGCACCAGGCCGTGCAGATCGCCATGGGCGAACTCGCCTCACTCGTTTCCATCGTCGAGAACATGTTGATGTCGCAGGAG
>WUUC01028956.1_pt1 | contig 13690 bp, 12 predicted proteins | sample 6278441 | NCBI WGS metagenome assembly WUUC01 (sample SAMN13675441, study PRJNA597444) | soil metagenome | isolation source: soil | place: USA: Washington | collected 2017-10
GGTCCGTGACCTTTCCGACCAGCGAGTAGCCCGCCCTGCGGTAGAGGTCGGGTGCTTGGACGTGATGGGTGAGCACGACGACCTGCCGGCAGCCCCGGAGCTGCGCCGCCCCCTCGGCCTCGGTCAGCAGGCTGCTTCCGAGGCCCCGGTTCCGCAGCGGCTCGTCGACCCACAGCGAGACCAGCTCGTAGCGGCCGCCCCACATCCAGCCGTGGACGCCGCCCACCACGGTGCCGCCGCCGTCGCGGGCGAACACCGCCAGGGGGCAGGGCCGGGCGGCCCGCGCCGCCCGGGAGGTGAACACGGCGACCTGCTCGTCGAGCGCGGCGGTCTCGGCCGGGGCGGGACGGTCCTCGACCGTCAGCTCGACGCGAGCACGAGCGGCACGGGTGCCGACATCACGATCATCGGAGGCCCACCGGTCATCCGCCGGCCAGCACCTGCTCGACGAGGGCGAGGTCGTCGAAGTAGCTGCGGAAGGCGCAGACGTGGTCGCCGTCGAACTCCGCGATCGTCGCGCCCGACAGGTGGAGGCGCCGCCCGGTCGGCGCGATCACCAGCCCGTCGTCGACGACCATCGGGCCCGTGTGCGTCGCGGCGACGTGCCACTCGGCGATGGCCTTGTCGCCGATCTGGTCGAGCGCCTGGACGTCGACGTCGACGTCCGAGAACGAGTCGTCGCGGTGGTCGAGCGCCTCGAGCAGGTCGGCGCGCGAGCGGATCACCACGTTGGGCGACCAGGCGATCACGTCGTCGGTGACGAGCCCGGCCATCGACTCCCGGTCGCCCGTCACCACCGCGTCGAGCAGCCGGCGCAGGACGCCGGCCTGGACGGACGTGATCGTGGCCATCGTGGATCTCCTCTCGACGGGGACGGCGCCATCAGATGCCGAGCAGCTGGGCCTTGGCGGCCGCGAACTCGGCGTCGGTCAACGCCCCGGACTCGTGCATCTGCACGAGTCGGCTCAGCTCGTCGACCTCGCCACCGGTCGACGCCGGAGGTGGCGCGACGTACTCGGGCGGTGTGGCGGGGCTCGCATCGTCGGCGGCGCCGGCCGTCGCCGCGCCGGCGGCGAGGCGAGCGATCGGTCGACGGCGACGGAACAACAGGCCCATGACGGTCCTTCCGGGTCGTGGCGCCCACCCGGCGCGGCGGTGGGCGAGGTGCGAGAGCCAGGCACCGCCGAAGCGGGGGGGCGACTTCGGCAAGTACCTGTTGCGTTGGCAGGCTCGTCCGGCGCCGATCCGCCGACGTCATCCCAAGGGGATGATCTCCGGTCCTGATCATCCCGCTCGGATGAGGCATGCGCTCGCGCCCGACCGGACAGTGGCGATCCTCACCGTTCCGACAGAGAGGGAGGTCCCGATGCTCTACGCAGAGTGGCAGGTCGGCCAGGTGCTCTGGTCGATGATCTGGTTCACGCTGTTCTTCCTGTGGATCTGGGTGCTCGTGATGGTCTTCGCCGACGTCTTCCGGAGCCGCGACATGGGCGGCTGGGCGAAGGCGTTGTGGACCTTCTTCGTGCTCTTCCTGCCGGTCCTGGGCGTGTTGGCCTACCTGATCGTGCGCGGGCCCAAGATCGGCCAGCACCAGATCGAGGACGCCCAGCGAGCCGACGAGGCCATGCGCGCCTACATCCGTACGACCGTGGCGACCCCGACCTCCGACCTCGAAGCGCTCGCGGATCTGCGCGAGCGGGGTGTGATCGACGAGGCCGAGTTCGAGAGCATGCGCCAGCGGGTCGTCCCCGCCTGACCGCGGTCGCTGCTGACCGGCGCCCCCCGCCTCCGGTGCGCCACGCCCCGGGGCGTCGGTCAGCGGTGGGTCTGCATCCGGCGGTGACCGTCGATCGCCGAGGTGACCCAGGTGACCCACTGGCCGGGTGCCCGCACCCCGCTGCGCCGCCGCAGCATCAGCTCGAGCTCCAGGGGGATGAGGATCTCCGCCTGCATCGCGTCGAGCGTGCCGAGGCGCGGCGCGGCGTCGAGGACCTCACCGGCCAGGTACGACCGGGCCTGGTGCCACAGCTCGGCGCGGCGGAACCGGCGGGCCGATCGGTCGATCGTGGCCTGGCGGAGCGCCTCGGTGGGGCCGTGCGCCAGGAGGTTCATCCACGCCCACGGCGGCACCGGCCGGCCCCACGCCTCGAGCTGCTCGACGTAGCGGCCCTCGATCAGCGCCTCGCAGGCGGCGACGACGATCCGGGCCTCGCCGTTGCTGTCACGACCGAACATGGCTCGGCATGCTCCGGGGCGCGACGGCGAAGGTGATCATCCGGACGGGATGAAGCTCGGGGTCCTTCCTGAGCAGGGCCTAGCGGTGGTCGTTGGACGGCCCCGGTTGGAGGACGCCCTCGCCGATGAGCCCGTCGCGGATGGCCACCACGGTCGCCTCGGTGCGGTTGGTCACGCCGAGCTTGGCGAGGATCGCGCTGACGTAGACGCGGACGGTACCCGCGGTGAGGCCGAGCTCCTGGGCGATGCCCTTGTTGGTGCGACCGGCCGCGAGCAGGTGCAGGATGTCGCGCTCACGTGCCGTCAGGTTGGTCGCCGCCACGGCGTCGGTGGGGTCGCTGAGCAGGTGGGGGAGGAGCTCCGACGAGAACGTCGAGCGGCCCTGGGTGACCCCGCGGATGGCGTCGGCCAACTCGTTGCCGCCGACGGACTTGAGGAGGCAAGCGCTGGCGCCCGCCTGGATCGCGAGGCGCACCGACAGGTCGTTGCCGTGCCCGGTGAGCACCACGACCTCGACCTGCGGGTAGCGCTTCCGCAACAGCGCGGTCGCGGTCGCTGTCGCGGATGCGGAGTCGATGCCGGGTATCGACAGGTCCATGAGGACGACCTCGGCGCCGAGCTCGCCGCAGCGCTCGAGCGCCTCGGCGGCATCGCCCGCGGCGCCGACCACGGTGATGTCGTCGTTGCCGTCCAGCAGCGAAGCGATGCCCTCGCGGATGAGCGCGTGGTCGTCGACGATCAGGACGCGGATGGCAGCGCTTCTCGAGGTCACTGCTCGACCGTCCTCGTCACGAGCCCATGGAAGCCCGTCACGCCGACGTGTTCGTCATCCTTTCGGTGTGACCCGCGAGCGCCGGCGGCGTCGATGCCAGCCGCCGAGCCGTAGGCGAGACCAGCTATGCAGTTGGCCACAGCGAACGCTCCCCCAGTTGGACCTTCGCCGTCTTCCGGACAACGACGGTACTTGGCGAGGCCAAGCTCATCGCGGACCCCCGGCGGCACACCCGGTGACCAGCGGCGCACGCAATGCATGCGCTGCACGCCTGACGATCGTCAGTACCCGTGACCTACCGAACGTCAGGATCCGAACCTGAGGCATCGCGGTGCGGTTGCCATGGAGGATGGCACTGTGCGGAGAACGGCCCAAGTCCGATGATGCGAACATGGTTACGGCAAGTGCGCCTCCGCCTTCGCGCCGTCGGACGCCCGCGTTCCCGGGCGACCTGCGGACGGGGGGCCACCGGCACCCTCCCATCGAGCCCTTGGAACCGGTCGGACCGCTGGAGCTCCCGCGGGTCGCCGAGGTGCGCACTCGCGGATCACCGCCCCCCGTACCGGCGATCGCCATCCGCCGGCCGCGGCTCGAGGAGCTGCTCGACGCGTCACCGGACCATCGTGTGGTCCTCGTGCGGGCGCCGACCGGCGCGGGGAAGACCGTGCTGGTCGCGCAATGGCTCCGGCACCGTGACGAGCGGTCGGCGTGGCTGACGGTCGACGCCTCGTACGACGACGCCGACCTCCTCCTGTGGCACATGATCTCGTCGGCGGAGCAGCTGGCGCCGGACGTCGGCCGCGTCGCGAGCGCTCCACCGGCGGGGCCCGCTCTCGACGACGGTGCCCTGCGCGACGTCCTGGGTGCGGCCGCGCAGCGCTCGGGAACGACGGTCAACATGGTCCTCGACGGTGTCGATCGCGTCCGTGGGCAGCGCAGCCGCGAGCTGGTCGCCCGCTTGCTCGAGCACCCGCCGGAGGCCGTGCGCCTCGTGCTGATCACCCGGGCCAAGCCCCAGCTCGGGCTCGAGAGGGTGCGGATGCGCGGTGATCTGACCGAGATCGGCCCCGGCGCGCTCCGCTTCCGGCGCAGCGAGATCGAGGCCCTCGCCGCCACCCGGGACGGTGGACCAGCCGACGCCACCCAACTCGAGCAGGTGACGTTGGGGTGGGCGGCCGGGTTGCGGCTCGCGGAGCTCGAGGCGGTTCACGACGCCTCGCTGATCGGCCTGCGCGAGCCGGACCGGTTCACGAGCGACTACGTGCGGGAGGAGCTGATCGACGGCTCGTCGCCCGAGCTCCGCACGTTCCTCCGGGTCACGTGCTGGCTCCCGGTGCTCACCGCGCCGTTGTGCGCCACCATCGCGGGCAGCAGCTCCGTCTCGCCGCTGGCCCCGGCCGACATGGAAGCGCTGCCCGTCTTCCCGGTGGCCAGCCAACCCGGTGCGTTCCGCTACCCACCGATCCTGACGAAGGTGCTCCAGCAGGAGTACCGCCGGCGCGACCCCCATGTCGCGGCGGGGGCGCTGTGCCGGGCGGCGGAGGCGTGCCGGCGCACCGGCGAGCTCGTGACCGCCATCGAGCTGTTCCTGCTGGCGGGTCGCGTCGACGAGGGCGCCGATGCCTGTGCCGATCTCGCGTCGACGGGCGAGGCGGCGCTGCGCCAGGTCGGCGAGCTCTTCCGCCGGCAGCCGGAGCTCGTGCCGACGAGCCCACGCTGGTTGACGTGGCGGATCCGCGCCGCCGTCGCCGAGGGGCGCATCGACGAGGCCTCGTCGCTGCTGCGGCAGGTGGACCTCGCCCCCGAGGACGACGCCCCGGCCACCACGTCCGACGTGCGCAACCTCGTGATGGCCCGGGCGGCGGTGGCCGAGCACATGGGCGACGTGCGCGGCATGCTCGCCTGCGCGGACGAGCTGGTGCGCACCGGCACCCGGCCGACGAGCAGCTCCTTCGTGGCCCTGAGGACGCAGTGCTGGCGGGTCCGGGCCCATCTCTGGACGGGCGACATGGCCCGTGCCCGAGCCGCGCTGGCCGGCGTGGAGGCGCTCGGCGCCCGGGCATCCGCCGACGCCGCCGTCCACCTCGATATGGCCCGTGCCTGGCTCGCGTGGTTCAACGGCGACATCACGCTCGTGACCGAGGCGCTGGCCCAGGCCGAGGCACGCGGTGCCGTCGTCGACGCCGCCGAGCTGGCGCTGCTGACGGGCGCCGTGCACCGCGAGCGCAACCGGTTGGGGGCGGCGGTCGCCCACTTGGGCGAGGCGGCCACCCACGTCCACAACGTCGTCGCTGCGCTGGCCGCGAGCGAGCTGGCCCGCTGCCACCGGGCGGCCGGTGCCACGATCGAAGGCCTCGAGCTGGTGATCCCCGCCCGGTCGTCCTGCCCGGGGCTGCCGGCCGCGGTCGACGCCCACCTGCGCATGACCGAGACGCTCCTGCGGCTCGACCACGGCGACGTCGGCGGCGCCTACGCGGTGGTGCGCGCCGCCCAGCCCTGCGTGGATGCCCGGCTGCTGGCGGTGCGGGTGGCGCTGCGCCAGGCTCCGGGGCGTGCCGCCGAGCTGCTGGAGTCGGTCGGTGCCCAGAGCCCTCGGCAGGCCGTCGAGAAGCTGCTGCTCCGGGCCCAGCTGCCCGAGCTCGAGCCGACGGAGGTCTCGTCGGCGCTCGAGCGCGCCGTCGCCGAGGGTGAGCCGCGTGGCCTGGTCAGGATCTTCCTGGACGAAGGCCCGGAGGTGTGCCGCCGCATCCCGGAGCTGGCGCTGGAGTCGTCCGATCGCTCGCTCGGGCGCATCGCCGCGCTCGCCTGCCAGGAGGTCGCCCTCGCCCCGGCGCCGGCATCGGCGCCACCCGTCGAGCAGCTGACCACCCGCGAGCTCGCCGTGCTGCGCATGTTGCCGCTGCGGATGTCCAACCGGGAGATGGCGGCCCAGATGTACATCTCGGTCAACACGCTCAAGACGCACGTGCGGGCCATCTACCGCAAGCTCGGCGTGCCCCACCGGTCCGCTGCGGTCCGCCGGGCCAAGGCCCTCGAGCTCGTCTAGGCCTCGGCCCGGCCGGTCAGCGCAGCGACGCGACCACGAACGGTCCGATCGCCGAGGTCACGTCGACGTTGCGCGCCACCAGGTCGAACAGGCGACCGTCGTCGAGGTGCAGCCGCAGCCGCACCGGGCGCGTGCCCAGGCCGCGCACCCGCTGGCCGACGACCGGCCCGGTGACGCTGGCGACGGCGAGCGCGTCGCAGCGCGACAGCGTCGGGCCGCGGTGGACCAGCAGCACACCTTGGACCCAGCGGGCGTGGCGCTTCCTCCGCGACCAGGCGGCGCCTTCGAGCGGTCCCGTGGGGCGGATCCGGCAGGCGAACACGCCCTGCGTGCGGAGCACCCGGCGCCGCCCCCACACCACGTAGGGCACACCGACGACCACGAGTGACGACCCGAGCCAGAGGGCGGCGAGCAGGATCGACGACCCCACGCTCACGGCACGCTGACCACCTCGTCGTCGGCCGGCGGGCCGTAGGCGGTCAGCCCGTAGACGACCAGCGCGGCGAGCGTGACGTGGATCAGCGCCGGGGTCGGGTAGACGAACACCCACATCATGTTGATCACCATCGAGGCCGAGGCGGCGCCGACGCCGATCCACCGCGCCCACTGGTTGCGGGTCAGCACGCCGATGCCCACGAGGACCAGCACGGCACCGCCGATCGTGTAGATCCAGCCCCACGTCTCGAGCGAGTTGGCGTACCAGAGCAGCTCCTCGACGTCGTCGCTGATGGCGGGGGAGTCGCTGAGATCGAGGGCCCAGAGCCCGTCGACGAGGTTGAGGAAGCCGGCGAGGATCAGCATCACACCCGAGAAGGTGATCCACCCGGTGCCCTGCGACGCGCCTGCCGGCGCGATGTAGCCGGTGCTCGAGCCTGGCGTGCCGGCCTCGGCCCGGGCGGTCGGTTCGGCGAACGAAGACATGGTCTCCTCCTTGGCGACGCCCCGCTGACGTGGAGGCGCTCATGGTGCAGGCTCGGTGCTGGCCCCCGGACGGACGTCACCCCAACAGGACGATCCGGACCGACGCCGCCACGGCAGCGCTGCGATTCACCCGGGTGAGGCGACACCGGGATGACGCCGCCTCACCCGGGCGTGCCTTGAGATGAGCGGCATGGAGGTTGCGCAGAGCGTTCGAACCGACTGGTACGCACGCGAGGCCGCAGCGGTGGCGACCGACCTGGGCGTCGTCCCCAGCCACGGCCTCGACGCCGACGAGGTCGTCCGGCGGCGGGACGAGCACGGTGCCAACCGGCTGGCGGCGGCGAAGAAGGAGTCGCCCCTGCACGCCTTCGTCCGGCAGTACCGCGACTTCATGCAGGTCCTGCTGGTGGTCGCGGCGGTCGTCAACCAGGCCGTCACCGGGGACGCCGCGACCACCGTCCTGCTGGGCGGGCTGACCGTGTTCAACGCGGTCATCGGCCTCCGCCAGGAGGCCAAGGCCGAGGAGAGCGTCAAGGCGCTGGCCCAGATGATGAAGACGATCGCCCGGGTGCGGCGCGACGGCCAGGTGGTCGAGATCGACGCGGTCGATCTCGTCCCCGGCGACGTGGTGCTCATGGAGGCCGGCAACGTCGTCCCCGCCGACGGTCGGGTGGTCGTCGCGGCCACGCTCGAGATCGAGGAGGCCGCGCTCACCGGCGAGAGCGTGCCGTCGAGCAAGAGCACCGATCCGGTGCCGGGCGCCGATGTCGCGCTCGGCGACCGCACCTGCATGGCCTACATGAACACCTCGGTCACCCGGGGTCGTGCGGAGATGATCGTGACCGGCACCGGCATGGACACCGAGATCGGCCACATCGCCCACATGCTGGCGACGACCGAGGCCGACAAGACCCCGCTGCAGAAGCAGCTCGACGCGCTCTCGAAGATCATCGCGACGATCGCCGGCATCGCCCTCGTCGGGGTGATCCTGATCGGCCTGGCCCGGGACCAGGACTTCGACACGCTGTTCATCACCGGCGTGGCCCTGGCGGTGGCGTCGATCCCGACCGGCCTGCCGGCGGTCGTGACCGCGCTGCTGTCGATGGGCACCCGCGAGATCGCCAACCGCCACGCCATCGTCAAGCGGCTCCCCGCGGTCGAGACGCTCGGCTCGACGTCGGCGATCTGCTCCGACAAGACCGGGACCCTGACGCTCAACAAGATGACCGCCCGCGAGCTGGCCATCCCGGGGCAGAACCGGTTCACGATCACCGGCGAGGGCTACAGCACCGCCGGCGAGATCAAGCGGGTCGGCGAGGGCAACATCGACCTCGTCCCGTACCTGCTGCCGATGGCGCTGTGCGCCGACGCCAGCCTCGACGGCGAGGACCTCATCGGCGATCCCACCGAGGGCGCCCTGATCGTGCTGGCGGCCAAGGGCGGCCTCGACCTCGAGCAGACCCGCCTCGAGCACCCGCGCGTCGCCGAGGTGCCGTTCGACTCGGACTACAAGTTCATGGCCACGTTCCACGAGATGACCGGGGTGGGCGGGGCCCCGGTCATCCGTTGCTACGTCAAGGGCGCGCCCGACGTGCTGATCGGCCGGGGCGGTTGGTACCCCGAGGCCGACGGGGCGATCACCCGGATCACCGACCAGACGCGGTCCCTGGCGCTGACGGCCAACGACCGCCTGGCCGAGACCGGCCACCGGGTGATGGTGGTGGCCCAGCGCGACCTCGACCCCGCCACGTTCGACCCCCATGGGGACCTGCTCGGCCTGGTCGAGGACCTGACGCTGCTCGCCATGGTGGGCATCGTCGACCCACCCCGGTCCGAGGCCAAGGCCGCGATCGCCAGGTGCCGCGACGCCGGCATCCGGGTGCGGATGATCACCGGCGACCACGCCACCACGGCGGCCGCCATCGCCGGCGAGCTCGGCATCGAGGGCAAGGCCGTGACCGGCGCCGCGTTCGCGGCGATGAGCGACGAGGACCTGCTGGAGCACCTCCCCGAGATCGGGGTGGTCGCCCGCGTCGCTCCCGAGGACAAGGTGCGGCTGGTCCGGATGCTGCAGCGGACCGGCAACGTCGTCGCGATGACCGGCGACGGCGTCAACGACGCGCCCGCGCTCAAGGCCGCCGACATCGGCGTCGCCATGGGCATCACCGGCACCGAGGTGTCGAAGGAAGCCGCGGTGATGATCCTCACCGACGACAACTTCGCCACGATCGTGGGCGCCGTCGAGTACGGCCGCACGCTCTACGACAACCTGCTCAAGTACCTGCGCTTCCAGATGTCGACGCTGGTGGCGTACATCGCCGTGTTCCTGGCGGCGGGCATCTTCAACATCGCGGGCGGGATCCCGCTGAACCCGCTGCAGATCCTGTGGCTGAACATGGTGGTCGACATCCCGATCGCGATCGCGCTCGGCTTCGACGAGGCCACCCCCGGGCTGATGGGGCGCAAGCCCCGCCCGGTCGGGTCGCCCGTGCTGTCCGCCGCCAACTGGGTGCGCCTGTGCATCCAGGGTGCGGTCATGACGGTGGGATCGCTGGTCGCCTACCAGATCGGCGACGAGCGCTACGGCGCCGCCGTCGCCGCCACGATGCTGCTGACCACGCTGTCGCTGTACCACCTCGTGGCCGGGATCCTGGCCCGGGACCAGCGCAACACGATCTTCGACCGCGCGGCCGTCCCCGGCCCCATGCAGCTGCGCCGCTACGGCCTGGCGCTGCTGGCGATCGTCGCGGTCACGACGATCGGGTTCCTGCAGCGGATCGCGGACACCACCGAGCTGCGCTTCTCGATGTGGTCGGTCTGCGTCGGCCTGGCCGCGGCGCTGCTGGTGGTCGAGGAGCTCCTCAAGCTCGTCATCCGCCGGCGTGAGGAGCCGGCCGCTCCTGGCGCCGAGCCCGAGATGCCGCGCCTCGTGGCGGCGGTGCGTCCCGTCCCCGAGCCGGTGGGCCACTGAGGCCCACGCCCCGACGAGCCAGAGGAGCCGATCGCGATGGCGTTCAACCTGCGGAACCGGAGCTACCTGAAGGAGCTCGACTTCACGCCCGACGAGCTGCGGTTCCTGCTGAAGCTCGCCGCCGACCTCAAGGCGGCCAAGTACAGCGGTCACGAGCGGCCCCACCTGGCCGGCAAGAACGTCGCCCTGATCTTCGAGAAGACCTCGACCCGCACCCGCACCGCCTTCGAGGTGGCCGCCCACGACCAGGGCGCCCACGTCACCTACCTCGAGCCCAGCGGGTCGCAGATCGGCCACAAGGAGTCGATGAAGGACACCGCCCGGGTGCTGGGCCGCACCTTCGACGGCATCGAGTACCGCGGCTTCGCCCAGGAGACCATCGAGATCCTGGCCGAGTTCGCCGGGGTGCCGGTGTGGAACGGTCTCACCGACGAGTTCCACCCGACCCAGACCCTGGCCGACGTGCTCACGATGACCGAGCACAGCGACAAGCACATGCGGGAGATCGCCTACTGCTACCTCGGCGACGCCCGCAACAACATGGGCAACTCGCTGATGGCCGCCGGCTGCAAGTTCGGGATGGACGTCCGGCTGTGCGCCCCGGAGCACCTCTGGCCCGAGAAGGACCTGGTGGAGACCTGCCGGGCGATCGCCGCCGACACCGGCGCCCGGCTCACCCTGACCGAGGACGTCGACGAGGGCGTGACCGGGGTCGACTACCTCTACACCGACGTCTGGGTCTCGATGGGCGAGGACCAGAGCGTGTGGGCCGAGCGGATCGAGCTGCTCAAGCCGTACCAGATCAACGCCGAGGCCATCCGGAGGACCGGCAACCCCAACGTGCTGTTCCTGCACTGCCTGCCGGCCTTCCACAACCGCCAGACCAAGGTCGGCGAGCAGATCTACGAGACCTACGGCCTCGACGGCATGGAGGTCACCGACGAGGTCTTCGAGTCGAAGCACTCGATCGTCTTCGACCAGGCCGAGAACCGGATGCACACCATCAAGGCGGTCATGGTCGCGACGCTGGGCGACTGAGCGGAGCATGTGATGAGAGTCGCCATAGCCCTGGGAGGCAATGCCCTGCTCAAGCGGGGTGAGCCGATGACCGCCGACGTCCAGCGGCGCAACGTGCGGACCGCGGCCCCCGCGCTCGCCGCCGTGGCCTGGAACCACCAGATGGTCCTGTCGCACGGCAACGGCCCGCAGGTCGGGCTGCTGGCCCTGCAGGCGGCGGCCTACGACGAGGTCGAGGCCTACCCGCTCGACGTCCTCGGCGCCCAGACCGAGGGGATGATCGGCTACGTCCTCGAGCAGGAGCTCGGCAACCTCCTGCCCGTCGAGGTCCCGTTCGCCACCGTGCTCACCATGGTCGAGGTCGACCCGGCCGACCCCGGCTTCGCCGATCCGACCAAGTTCGTCGGCCCGATCTACGACAAGGCCGAGGCCGACCGGCTGGCCCGCGAGAAGAGCTGGGTCTTCAAGCCCGACGGTGACCACTGGCGCCGCGTCGTGCCCTCGCCGGAGCCCCAGCGCATCTTCGAGATCCGGCCGATCAAGTGGCTGCTCGACAAGGGCGCGGTGGTGATCTGCGCCGGTGGCGGGGGCGTGCCCACGATGTTCGCGCCCGACGCCGACCGCACGCTGATGGGGGTCGAGGCGGTCATCGACAAGGACCTCGCCAGCGAGCTGCTGGCCCGGGAGGTGGCCGCCGACCTGTTCGTCATGGTCACCGATGTCGACGGCGTCTACGCCGACTGGGGGACCGAGCACCAGCGGCGCCTCGCATCGGTCACGACCGCCGAGCTGCGGGCCGGCGACTACGCCGCCGGGTCGATGGGCCCCAAGGTCGAGGCCGCCTGCCGGTTCGTCGAGCGCACCGGCAAGCGCGCCGCGATCGGCGGCCTGGGACAGATCCAGGAGATCGTCGAAGGCGGTGCCGGCACCCAGGTCATGCCCGCCCTCGGCCGGCTGGGCCAGGATGACGAGCACCGAACGGAGCGGCGATGACCGGCACGACGACGACTGGCACGACCCCGCTGGGCGTGCACTCGGAGGTGGGGAAGCTGCGCCGGGTCATGGTCCACCGGCCCGAGCTCAGCCTCCGGCGGTTGACACCCACCAACCACGACGAGCTGCTCTTCGACGACGTCCTGTGGGTCGAGCGGGCCCAGTACGAGCACGACCAGTTCGTGGCCCGGATGCGGGAGCGCGGCGTCGAGGTCTTCCTGCTGCGCGACCTGCTCGCCGAGGCGCTCGCGGCCAGCGACGAGTGCCGGCAGCGCCTGATCGAGCTGGCCGTGTCGGCGTACACGGTCGGGATCTCGCTGGTCGACGAGGTGCGGGCGCTGCTGTGGGGCCTGAAGCCCGAGGAGCTCGCCAAGCACCTCATCGGCGGGCTCACCGTGGCCGAGGCCGACCTCGACCTCGACGCGTTCCGCAACTCGTCGCTGGGTGCCGCGGCGGTCGACGACACCAGCACCTTCGTGCTGCCGCCACTGCCCAACACGCTGTTCACCCGCGACTCGTCATGCTGGATCTACGGCGGCGTCACCGTGAACCCGATGTTCTGGCCGGCCCGGCGGCTCGAGGGCTACAACGTCGCCGCGATCTACCGGTACCACCCGATGTTCGCCGGCGCCGAGTTCCACTACTGGTACCCGCACCTGGGCGACGACGGCCGGTTCGAGGTCGCCGACTTCGGGCGGTCGTCGCTCGAGGGCGGCGACGTGCAGCCCATCGGCAACGGCAGCGTGCTCATCGGGATGAGCGAGCGGACCCAGGCCCGGATGATCGAGCAGGTGGCCCAGGCGCTGTTCGCCGAGGGTGCCGCCGAGCGGGTGATCACGGCGGTGATGACCAAGGACCGGGCCCACATGCACCTCGACACGGTCTTCACGATGCTCGACCGCGACAAGGCAACCGCGTACCCGCAGGTGGTCGAGAAGATCCGCGCCATCAGCCTGCGACCCGGCACGGGCGGCGGCTTCCACGTCACCGAGGAGGAGAGCTTCGTCGGCGCCGTGGCCGATGCCATGGGCGTCGACCGCCTGCAGGTGATCGAGACCGGCGGCGACCGCTACCAGCAGGAGCGCGAGCAGTGGGACGACGGCAACAACGTCGTCGCCCTCGAGCCCGGCGTCGTCGTCGCCTACGAGCGCAACACCTTCACCATCGCCGCCATGCGCCGGGCGGGCGTCGAGGTGGTCACCATCGAGGGCTTCGAGCTGGGCAAGGGCCGGGGCGGCGGCCACTGCATGACGTGCCCCTTCGTACGTGACCCGGTCTAGTGGCGGACACCCTGCTCACCGAGGGTGAGTCGGGGCCCGGGGCGGGACCGAGGCCCCCGAGCCTGATCGATGCACTGCTCCCCGTCGCCGTGCTGATCGGGCTCGTGGGCATCACCATCGCCCTGTTCGGCGCCGAGGCCACCGACGGACCCCTGCAGGTGGCGCTGCTGCTGAGCGCGGCCTTCGCCAGCCTCATCGCGTTCAAGAACGGCCACACGGCGGCCGCGGTGGCCGACGCCGCCGTCGGCGGCGTGAGCTCGGCGCTCGGGGCGATCTTCATCCTGCTGGCGGTGGGCGCGCTCATCGGCACCTGGAACATGGCGGGGACCATCCCGACGGTCGTCGCCTACGGCATCCAGCTGATGAGCCCGAACTGGTTCTACTTCGCCGTCGCCGCCATCTGCGCGCTGGTCGGCATGGTCACCGGCAGCTCGTGGACCACCGCCGGCACGCTC